>Ga0208297_1000148_pt1 | contig 177885 bp, 165 predicted proteins | sample LMS_cellobiose_e_FD_187367 | JGI IMG/M metagenome (GOLD analysis project Ga0208297, IMG submission 187367) | Rumen-fistulated moose microbial communities from Alaska, USA - LMS_cellobiose_enrichment (SPAdes) (version 2) | ecosystem: Host-associated > Mammals > Digestive system > Stomach >... | reverse complement strand
TATCCGATCCAATCCCTGTGTGGGCACGATCCTTCCCCGTGTGGAAAAGCATGAGGTCGAGCCGCTGACAGACGATCAGGTCGCGCTGCTTCTGCAGATGGCCGAGGAGGATGAGGAATACGGCATTCTGCTGAAGGTGATCCTCCTGACCGGCGTCCGCAAGGCGGAAGCCATGGGCATCACCTGTGACTGTGTAGATTTCCGGCGCGGCGTGATTCGTATCAACAAGCAGCTGCAAAAGCGTCCCAAGAGAGACGGCGGCGTTGTCTTTGCTTCCTCCAAAAACGGGAAGGGCCGCGTCCTGAAACCGGCTCCGTACGTCATGGAACTGATGAAGAAGCGCTATGAGCAGCAGATCCGACAAAAGGAAGACGCCTCTGTTGTCTGGCAAGGTTGGCAGACGGAGGCGGAGCATCGGACCGCTCTGGCTTTTACAACTCTCTTCGGAACACCGTTGCAGCCGCAAACCGTCTACAACCACTTCAAGAAGATCGCGGTCGAGATCGGAGCGCCCAACGCCAAAGTTCATGATCTGCGCCATACCTACGCGGTGCTGTCGCTCCAAAACGGGGACGATGTAAAGACCGTACAAGGCAACCTGGGCCACGCCACGGCAGCGTTCACCCTGGATGTCTATGGCCATGTATCGGAAGCCATGAAGACGGCAAGCGCCAATCGAATGGAAGAGTATGTACGGCAGATCCCGGATATCTGATGACCCTAAAAAACCGAAAAGCCTTGTGTTTACCCCATTTTTTTGGGATATCCGCGTGGTCGTTAGGGTCGCGGTATGGGTCAGTTTTTCACTTGCATCACTTTTGAAAGCGAAATCCGGCCGAAGAGAAAAGAAAATCGGCCTGAATCATAACGATTCAAGCCTATATCTGGCAGCGGGAGAAGGATTCGAATTATGGAGAGTGTGTTAAATGCCGTAAATTGCTTTCTGAAATACCTTGCAGATCTAATGATTATTTCCCATTCTGTAAATCTGATATCCTTTGAGAAAATAGTCTAAGCAGAAAAATAAGCAGGAAATCAGAGCTTTATTGTTCTTGCTTATCCCGTTCCAGCGTTTCATCAATGGCCCTGTTAATGAATCCGTTGACGCTCTCACCCCGGGCCTTCGCATGGGTCTTGATAATCTCCTTTTTCCCTTTATCGACCCTGACCTTGATTTCGTCATAATTCTCTTTCGTGTATTTGTTTACCGCTCGCTGTTGCGCTTTCGATACAGTCATTTCGGCCTCCGTTTGAAGTAATCGTTTTGGCATCATTCTATCACGGTTATCTATCGGGAACAATATAGCAATAGTTACTATCTCCCTCCGTTTTTTTTGGTAATCTTTCCGGATTGATATATCGGGGACAATAGATTATTCTATTCTTGTCCAAGCTTTGGACACATCATATTTGAAGCGGAGAAACCGCGGAAAGGGAGGTAGACAAATGACATACTCTATCGAAGAAATTGAAGAGATCTTTTCTGTAGAGGTTAATGACGAAGCATTGGAAGAAGTTGCGGACGCATTCCGTAAAACGTGTTCGCCTGACGACGCGGTAAATCTATTGGGAATCATTTTTGAAAAAATGTCAAAGGCCGCCGAAGAAAACGAAGACGAGAAGGCTGCACTTGATGCTATGTCACCCCTTGATAAGCTAGGCTTTGCAATAAGGGAGGCTTTCGCTGCGGGCGCTGTAGAGGCATATAGGATTTTAGCATTAGAAAACCATGATGGAATTGAAAGCCTAAAGCATAAGGCTGTATAATCGTGTAAATGTGATCATTGAGCGGGAGCACAAGCCCCCGCTCTTATTGCAAGGCGTAATCCCACTCCAATACGGGTGTGGGCCGCCTTGTTAGTTAAAAGTCTATAGCGCTTTTCCGAGAATGTCAAGTGTTTGGATTTGAGCCCGTTGCAACGCTCTGTGAGCTCGTTTCCCTGTTCTCGACTATCCCAGCTCGCCAGCGGCGTAAACCGCGCCTCACGGGCTCAGACGATGTAGCGCGCGATAGGCGCAGGCTTTTATCGTGTCGTCCGTTTTGCCGAAAATCTCCGCGATCTCGGTCCACGGATAACCAGATTGAAAGTGCATGGTAGTGTAAAGCTTTGCCTCTGCACTGTCGATCCGGTTAATCAACGCTTGTGCCTCGGCCTCTGTTTCCGAAAGCTCCGCCTCCAGGCTCTGGATCTTCTCGGTTATGAATTGCAGCTCCTGGCCCTCTATCCCGCCCGCTCGAAGAGCATGCCGCAGGTCCCGGGCCTTGTCCAGCGCCTGGATAAGGTCATATCGTTGTGTAAGTAATGCCGGTATCATGTTTTTCCCTCCTTGATCCCGGACAGGCGTTTTAACGCTCTGTCTCTCAGCTTTGCCGCGTCGGTGTGGAGCAGATCCCCGATCTCCTGCCACTCCTGGCCGGATAGATAATGCAGCCTCATGGCCAGCTCGATCATTAGGCCGCTGCTGCCCTTCACGCCATTGACCGCCGCCCGGATTGTCTGCTCGACCTCTGGCCGCTGCCTGTCTGCCCTCCGCTGTATATGTGCAAGATCTTCCCGCATCTTATCCGTTGCCGCTACCAAGCCACCGATCGTATCCGGCCTGTAGGAATGGCGGCCAGTTGCCCCACTGTAGTCAACTGCCCTAAGCGTCGTTTTCGCTGCGAGCCGCGTTTGAAAGTCCTGGATCGACAGCAGCAGGGCGTGGTAATCTTCCATTTCAAAAACCGACAACATAGGCAGCTCTCCTAAAGAAATACAAGGCCGCCGACATTGACGGCCTTGCACAGATCAGTCTACAGCCTGGGAAAGCGCGTTATACGATACGCGCATCGGCTCATAAAAATCGAGCATGTCCTTATACCGTTCTTCCTGGGGCAGCGTATCAGGGTCGATCTGATCGTTGTACCTCACCCGCCTCAGATCAGCGTACATGGCTGCTGCTCGACTTACGCCGGTGGTGTTGTCAATGATATCCCTGCAATGCTTCGCGAGATCCGCCACCGCCTGGATAGCCTGTGCCGGTGACAGGCCCTCTTGCGCATAGTGCATATGCGAAGTATAGATTCCATGCTTTACCGCGATCTCATCCAACACAGAGAGCGCGGCCGCATTACCTCCCATGCTCGCCGCGGCGCTGTCCAATTCAGCATCCGTAAGATGCTTTTTCATCTGCATCAACTGCAGGATGTTCATCTGATCCGCTGTCGGCGGAGTCATATGTGCCTTTTTTGTGTTTTCACGCATGGCGGTGAGGATCTCCTGGGCCTTGGCTCTTGCTGTCTTCTGGGCCTCAGTGATCTTCCCGGCGCGGATCTCCCTGGCTTCCTTCATAGTCTCATCATAGATGGCGGTTCCTCTTTTGTTCGCGTAGCTGCGCTCCAAGAGAAGATACTTTTCCCGCGCCTCGCTTCGGGCCACCATATAGGCGTCGATAACGTCAAAAAGATCCTTTGTGTTGCTCATTGTACTTTCCTTTCTGCGCCTCCTGCGGCGCGTGTTTTTTTTGCCTCGGCATTCTCGGCATTTGAGTGGAACAACACCAGCCGTTCTACCTGATCGATCGTCTGCGGATCGATCTCTGCCATGGTGATCCTCTCCACCGGTTTCTCTCCGATCGTGTCCCGGATGATCTCAAAAGCTTTTGTGTCGCCTTTAAGCGCTTTTTCGATGAGAGCCACGGCAATAGCGTGCTGGATGGTCTCCCCCGTCTCAATGCCGGCCTCATCCTTTACGGGCATTGAAAGGAGCTCTTCCAGGGCTGCGCGCAGCGTGATCCGCGCGCGGCGGGCCTCTCCGGAGGCGATGCCGCCGGATCTGCCGCGCACTCTTGCTTCACTCTTGGTTCGTACCGGCCGAAGGTTAACTTGATTCATTTTCTCAACTCCTTTCATTTCGATCTGCGAGCGGGATCAAAAGATGGCGTCGTCGTCCAGCTCATCGAAACCATCCGCCGCCCTCTGTTCTGCAGCCTGCGCGGCAAGATCTTCCATTGTGATCCCGGCTTCGGAAAGCTCCCGGCCGCGCTTTTCGAGCCATCGCAGGGTATACAGTCGCTGCCGCCTTAAATACTTGTTGCGCTGCTCTTTGCGAGCGAGGGCAACGTGCGGCGAATCTTTGAGAACAGATATCTCCTGCTCTACTGCTTCGTCATTGATTTCAGATTTCAAAGCGTTCTCCTTTCATGTAGGTGTCAAGCATGCGCTGCCGCGCAGCACGTTGGTTTTCAAAATCGGGCTCAGGCAAAGGCGCGTATGGTCTCCCTTCCCCCTGGTACCCTTGAACCTGTCCTTGAACCTGTCCCTGCTCCTGTGACTGTGAATGACTTTGAAGTTGAAGTTGCTTTTGAGATTGTGATTGCCTTTGCGTTTGCTGTTGGATCTCGTCGATATCGTTCGATGTCCGTCGATCACGGTCGATCTTCCAGTCCTCAAATGACAGAGGCTCAAGCCCCGCCCGTTTCCGCTCTCGGACATAGGCTGCGTAGCCCCCTGATTCTTTGCGCGCCTGATAGCGTTCGCCGTCACGGTCCACCTTCGGAAAAATCAATCCCCAAACGATTTCTTCCACTCCGGACAACTCCGGCCACACACCATCCGCTGCATAGGCGATTGTCGCCCGGAAAAGCCTTGCCAAGCTTTCATCGGTCAAACTCAGCAGGGGCGTCCAATCCTGAAAGTAGAACATGACCCCAGGTCGTTCACTCACGATTGTTTCCCTCCGTCTGGGCTGCAGCCCATTCTTCCAACTTCCGCCTATGAATAAGAGTTCGCCCGCCAATTCGCATGACTGGGAAGTCTTCTCTGTGAATCAGCCGGTAAACGGAAGGTCGTGACAATCCAAGAAGTTCTGCAGCTTCTGATACAGAGACAGCAATCTTTTGTTCCTCCATAAGAGCCCCTCCTTTCTGTAAAATGTGGTTCTCTATTGACAAATACATCATACCGCCGTAAAATAATTATGTACAGGCCCATTAAAAGCCTATATAAAGAAAGGAATTCTTATTAATGAGTAATAATAATACCAATTTCTCTGCCGGACTGAGGCGTGCCAGGAAAGCAGCCGGGTTTAGAACACAGCAAGATTTCTCTGATGCATTTCACAAGAGTCTAAATGCCGTTCAGAAGTGGGAGCAGGGAAAAACCAAGCCGACGATGGACGAATTCCTTGACCTATGTCATTTCTTTAACTGTGATGCGGATTATCTTCTCGGCAATATGGAGGAAAAGACTCACGATCTCCACTTCATTTGTGATACAACAGGTCTTTCTAGCAAAGCAGTTGCTGCATTAATAGATCTAAGAAAGAAATCTGCGGTCCGGGCATACTCTGATTTATTGAGTTCTATAATCACAGATCCTGATTTCGAATACTTTTTAGGCCTTTTGGAAGGATTCTTTTCGGCAGAAAAAGAGTATTCTGCAGAATTGTCCATGTCGCGGTTTAATTTCCGTCAAAAGGATCTCGCTGTTTTCGCTGCTGGTAATGCTCTTCAAAAAATCATGGAGCGCGTAGAAAGTGAGTTCACAAAACAATACTTATCTACCGAACAGCGGCTCGAGTTGTATACTGAGGAGAAAATGATGAAGAAAAGAGCGGGAGGCGCGTCAAATGGCTAAGGATACTCGCAGGGCAAAGGGAACGGGATCTTTGTATAAAAAAACAGTTACCAGAAAAGGCCAGCAGTACACCTATTGGGAGGCCCAGGTAACCGTCGGCTCAGATCCAGGTACAGGCAAGCAGATCCGGAAAACCTTCTCGGGAAAAACGCAAAAGGAAGTCCGGGAAAAGATGCAGGCTGCCGCCTTTGCCGTCCAGAGCGGAGACTTTTTCGAGCCTGCGAAAATGACCCTTGCTCAATGGCTGGATCTGTGGCTTAAAGAGTATACCGGGGACAAAAAGTATTTGACTGTTAAACACTACACCGCCCAGGTAGAGACGCACATAAAGCCCGCTCTCGGTGCTGTGAAGCTCGGAAAGCTAACCGCTCCTCAGATCCAGAGCTTTTACAATGAGCTGGGCCGTACTGGTCAAAAGATCGAAAAGAAGGACAAAAAGACGGGTAAGGTCACCGTTACGGAGGAACCACTTTCGACAAAGAGCGTTCGGAATATTCACGGCATTTTGACAAAGGCACTCAATACCGCTGTGGACGTTGGATATCTGAAAACTAACCCGGCTGACCGTGTTACACTCCCCCGCGTGGAGAAAAAAGAGATTCACCCACTGACAGACGAACAGGTAAAAGCGTTCTATAAGGCAGCGGAAAATGATGAATACTGCTACCTGCTGCGGCTGATCCCCTTTACCGGCCTGCGAGAATCAGAGGCAATGGGCCTAACATGGGATTGTGTTGACTACAACGCCGGGACAATAAAAATCAATAAACAGTTGGTCAAGCGGCCTAATGCTGCAGGAGGCTTTACCCTGGCCGAAACAAAAAACAGCAAGATCCGGGTTATCAAGCCTGCGAATACCGTGATGCAGCTGCTCAAAGCACGTGAGCGGCAGCAGATCGAGCAGCGGCTCCGCGCCGGTGAATTTTGGATAGGCTGGAATACAGATAAGGAACGGCAAACCGCACTTGTCTTTACTACATTGACCGGCGGCAACCTCAGCCCTCAGACAGTCTATAATCACTGCAAAAAGATCCTTGACAGCATCGGCGCTGGGGATCGCTGCGTCCACGATCTGCGTCATACATACGCCGTTTTGTCTCTCCAAAATGGGGACGATATAAAGACCGTGCAAGGCAATCTTGGACATGCAACCGCAGCGTTTACTCTGGACGTATACGGCCATGTTTCAGAGAAAATGAAGGACGATAGCGCAGCTCGAATGGAGCGCTATATGGCCGACATAGTATAAAAAAGCCCCTGGGAAGATCGTTCTTTCCCAGGGGTAAATCATATTCAGGGCTCTGTAAGCAGGAAATTAAGCAGAAAACCGCATGTTGTACACAAATTAAAAGCCCTGTATCCATTGAGAATACAGGGCTTTCCTTTGGCAGCGGGAGAAGGATTCGAACCCTCACATACAGAGTCAGAGTCTGCTGTGCTACCCTTACACAATCCCGCTATGTCTTGCGCGCAAGTGGTATTATACCCAAATCAACGGGAAAGTCAAGTATTTTTTCTTTTTCTTTTCGTTTGGCGGGAAGTATGCTATGATGTGGCCGTAAAGGGGGGCATCCCGCAATGAATGAATCCAACTGCCGCCGGGTGCTGATCGTGGGCGGAGGCGCCGGGGGACTGGCCGCCGCCGCAGCCGCGGGAGCCGCCGGCGCCCAGGTGACCATACTGGAAAAGGCCAACCGAGTGGGTAAAAAGCTGCTGCGCACCGGCAACGGCCGGTGCAACCTGTCCAACCTCCACCTCTCGCCGGAGGGCTACAATCGCCCGGACTTTGTTTCGCCGCTGCTGTCCAAAACGGACTGCGGCGCGCTTCTGGAATATTTTTCCTGTCTGGGTCTTTGGACCGTGGCCGACGGCGAAGGCCGGGTCTATCCCCGCAGCGACACCGCCGCCTCGGTGCTGGACGTGCTGCGGCTGGAGTGCGCCCGCCGGGGTGTAAAGGAGCTTTGCTCCGTGGAGGTCACGGCGATCCGGCCCCGGGGCGGCGGCCTTGCCGTTGACACCCGGGAAAACGGCGTTTTCACCGCCGACCGGGTGGTGGTCGCCGCCGGGGGCGGCACGGCGCTGCTGCGGTCTCTGGGTCACCGGCTTATCCCCTTTTCGCCGGCGCTGTGTCCCCTGCGCACCGAAACTTCCCCCATCCGCGGTCTCAGCGGTCTGCGCCTGAAGTGCCGCGCCGCTCTGCGGCGGGACGGGCGGACGATCCATTCGGAGGCGGGGGAGATCCTGTTCCGGGACTTCGGCGTCAGCGGGATTCTGGCCCTGAATCTGTCCCGGTTCGCCCAAAAGGGGGACGTTCTCTCCCTGGACCTGATCCCGGAGATGCCGGAGGAGGAGCTCCGCGCCCGTCTGGATCTGCGAAAAGCTCCCGACCGGGAGGAGAGCGATCTGCTCACGGGGATCTTTCACCGCCGGGTGGCCGAGGCTCTTTTTCGCTCCGCAGGAGCGGACAGCGGCGCGCTGGCCCGGCGCATCAAGGATTATCCCATCGTCGTGGAAGGTCCCGGGGACGTGCAGAACGCCCAGGTCACCCGGGGCGGCGCGGCGGTGGACGACTTCGATCCCCTGACCCTGGAGAGCCGCCTTTACCCGGGGCTGTACGCCGTGGGTGAGGCGCTGGACGTGGACGGTCCGTGCGGCGGATACAACCTCCATTGGGCCTTTGCCTCCGGGCTGGCCGCGGGAAGGAGCGCCGGGGCATGATCGAGCTCAAGGACGTGCGCCTCCCCCTGGACGGGGAGCTGAAGGCCGCCTGTGCCAAAAAGCTGCACATGAACGTCTCCGACGTGCTGGAGGCGCGGATGCTGCGCCGGAGCGTGGACGCCCGCAGGAAGGACGACGTGCATTTTACCGTCACTGCGGCGGTATCCCTCCGCCGGGGCGAGGAAAAATACCCGCCCTACGTGCCCTGGACCCCTCCGGCGGTGAGCGTTGTGCGGGAGAAGCTCCCCTTCCGTCCCGTGGTCTGCGGAGCCGGACCCGCGGGGCTGTTCGCGGCGCTGACTCTGGCCCGGGCCGGGGCGGAGCCCCTTTTGCTGGAACGGGGGAGCTGCGTGGAGGAGCGGCAGTCGGACGTGGAGCGTTTCCTCTCGACCCGGGAGCTGGACGAGGAGTCCAACATCCAGTTCGGCGAGGGAGGCGCCGGCGCTTTTTCCGACGGCAAGCTCACCTCCGGGGTCCACGATCTGCGGGCGAAGCAGGTGCTCCACGATCTGGCCGCCGCCGGAGCGCCGGAGGAGATCCTTTGGCAAGCCAGACCCCACGTGGGCACCGACCGGCTGCCCCGGGCCGTACGGGGGCTGCGGGAGATGATCCTCTCCGCCGGCGGTCAGGTGCGTTTTCGCACGAAACTGACGGATCTGGACATCCGCGGCGGCGCCCTCCGGGGCGTGAACGTGACCTCCGCGGCCGGAGAGGAGTATATCCCCACCGGGGCGCTGATCCTGGCCGCCGGACACAGCGCAAGGGATCTGTTCGCCCTGCTGTATGAAAAGGGTGTGGAGCTGCGGCAAAAGCCCTTCTCCATAGGGGTTCGCTGCGAGCATCCCCAGGAACACATCGACCGGGCCCAGTACGGCGCCTTTGCCGGACATCCGGCGCTGGGCGCGGCGGATTACAAGCTGGCGGTGCACCTGCCCGACGGCCGCGGGGTCTACACCTTCTGTATGTGTCCCGGGGGCAGCGTGGTGGCCGCCGCCAGCGAGGACGGCCGTCTGGCCGTCAACGGCATGAGCCCCTTTGCCCGGGACGGGCGCAACGCCAACGCCGCGCTGCTGTGCGACGTGCGCACGGGAGACTTCGGTTCGGACCATCCTCTGGCGGGGGTGGAGCTGCAGCGAAGGTGGGAGCGGGCCGCCTTTCTCGCCGGGGGCGGGGACTGGCGGGCGCCGGCCCAGCTGCTGGGAGATTTTCTCGCCGACGTGCCCTCCCGGGGACCGGGAGCCGTGGAACCCACCTACCCTCTGGGCGTGCGGTGGGGCAGTCTGAACGATTGCCTTCCGGGATTTGCGCTGGCCTCCCTTCGGGCGGCAGTGCCTCTGTTCGACCGGAAGCTCCGGGGCTTTGCCCTGCCGGAGGCGGTGCTCACCGGCATCGAGAGCCGCTCCTCCTCCCCGGTGCGCATACCCCGGGACGAGAGCGGCCAGAGCAGCGTGCGGGGCCTGTTTCCCTGCGGGGAAGGCGCCGGCTACGCCGGGGGCATCCTCTCCGCCGGGGTGGACGGTATCCGCCAGGCGGAAAACCTGCTGCGCGTTCTTGCTGGATCTTGACAAAAACACCGCGCATATTTTGGACCTCACAGGCCAGAATATGCGCGGTGGATCTTTTTCGGCGGAGCCGGAGAAGCTCCGCCTCGATATAGATCGTGGGGCAGCGGCCGCTGCCCCACAGTTTTTTAATCAAAAGCGAATGCGCTGGGCGATATAATCCTTCACCTGATCGATGGGGATGCGGACCTGCTCCATGCTGTCCCGCTCCCGGACGGTGACGCAGCGGTCAGCGGGAGTTTTCTCGTCGCCCACGGTCTGGAAGTCCACGGTGATGCAGAAGGGCGTGCCGATCTCATCCTCCCGGCGGTAGCGCTTGCCGATGGAGCCGGCGTCGTCGTAGTCCACCATGAACTCCTTCTGCAGGTCGTGATACAGCTCCGTGGCCGGTCCGGCCAGCTTCTTCGACAGAGGCAGCACCGCGGCCTTGAAGGGGGCCAGGGCCGGGTGGAGGCGCAGCACAGTGCGCACGTCGTTCTTGGCCTCGTCCACCACTTCCTCGTCGTAAGCGTCGCACAGGAAGGCCAGGGTCACCCGCTCCACGCCCAGGGAGGGCTCCACCACGTAGGGGATGTAGCGGCGGTTGTTCTCCTGGTCAAAATAGGTCATGTCCTTGCCGGAGACGGTCTGGTGCTGGGTCAGGTCGTAGTCGGTGCGGTCGGCGATGCCCCACAGCTCACCCCAGCCGAAGGGGAAGAGATACTCAAAGTCGGTGGTGGCCTTGGAGTAGAAGCTCAGCTCCTCGGGCTCGTGGTCCCGAAGCCGGAGGCACTCGTCCTTCATGCCCAGGTCCATCAGCCACTGGTGGCAGTAGCTGCGCCAGTACTCAAACCACTTCAGGTCTGTGTCCGGCTCGCAGAAGAATTCCAGCTCCATCTGCTCAAACTCCCGGACCCGGAAGATAAAGTTCTTGGGGGTGATCTCGTTGCGGAAGCTCTTGCCGATCTGGCAGATGCCGAAGGGGATCTTCCGGCGGGTGGTGCGCTGTACGTTATTGAAGTTGACGAAAATACCCTGGGCCGTCTCCGGGCGGAGATAGACCTCGGTGGTGTTGTCCTCAGTGACGCCGATGTGGGTCTTGAACATCAGGTTGAACTTGCGGATGCCGGTGAAGTCCGTTTTGCCGCAGCCCGGGCAGGGGATCTTTTTCTCGTTGATGAAGTCCACCATCTCGTCGTTGGTCATGGCCTCCACCACTACGCCCTCCACGGGGTTTTCCGCCAGCCAGTCCTCAATGAGCTTGTCGGCCCGGTGACGCATCTTGCAGCTCTTGCAGTCGATGAGGGGATCGTTGAAGTTCACCACGTGGCCCGAAGCCACCCACACCTGGCTGTTCATGAGAATGGCGGAGTCCAGCCCCACGTTGTAGGGGTTCTCCTGCACGAATTTCTTCCACCAGGCCTTCTTCACGTTGTTCTTCAGCTCCGCGCCCAGAGGGCCGAAGTCCCAGCTGTTGGAAAGGCCGCCGTAGATCTCGCTGGAGGGGTAGACGTAGCCCCGGCCCTTGCAGAGATTGACGATCTTTTCCATGGTTTTCTCGTTTGCGTTCATGTTTCATCCTTTCTCCCGCGGCCGGCTGCCGCAGGCGGCAAAATATGGTGGTATTGTATCACGCCCGCAGGCCGGGGGCAAGATTTTCCGAGGGGAAATATTCCATCATGGCGGCGATGCTCTCCGCCTTTTCCGACCCGAACCGGTCCGCGACAAAGGCCAGCGCCATATCGATGCCCGCGGAGACTCCGGCGGAGGTGTAAAACTTCCCGTCGCTGACCCAGCGGGGCTCCCGCTCCCACAGCACCTTCTCTCCGCAGCTCATGGTCCAGTCAAAGGCCCGCTTGTTGCCGGTGGCCCGCACGCCGTCCAGCGCTCCGCTGGCTGCCAGCACAGCCGAGCCGGTGCATACCGTCAGAAACCAGGCGGAGGCCCCGGCGATCTCCCGGAGCGTGCCCAGGAACTCCCGGTCCTTCACCAGAGGGCGGGTGCCCATGCCCCCGGGCAGCAGCCAGATGTCTCCCCGGTGCTCCGGGGTGATCTTCTCCGTCTCTATACGGATGTTCTGTTCGTTGGTGACCACGCCCCCGTCCATAGACACGTACCGCAGCCGATAGTCCCGGACCTTGCTGAGCACCTCCACCGGGCCGAAAACGTCCAGGGCCGTAAAGTTTTCAAACAGCAGAACATTCAGATCCATGACCGATCTCCCTTTCCCGTGGTTTTCCATATAAATCGCACCCATTTTAACAGATTCCGCCCCCGGTGAAAAGTCCCCCGCGCAAAGCGCCGCAAAAAAACTTCCGCCTTGACGCGCCGTCCAGACAGGATATAATAAAGTATTCAGACCAAATCCATCAAGGAGCCTGTCCATGTCGGATAAAGAAACGAAAAAACCGGATATCATGCACGCCGTGGCCGGAGGGATCATCCGCTGCCGATACATAATCCTGCTGCTGTTTCTCGCCGCGGCGATCTACTGCGGACTGAGCGTCTCCCGGGTGAAGGTGAACTCGGATCTGACCTTCTTCCTGCCCGCCTCCACGGAGACCCGCCGGGGCATCGACGTGATGGAGCGGGAATTCACCACCAGCGCCGCGGAAAACGTCATGGTGGGCAACGTCACCTATGAGCGGGCCTCCGTCCTGGCCGACGCCATCCGGGAGACGGAGGGGGTCACCTCCCTGAGCTTTGACGACAGCCCCTCCCACTACACCGGAGCCGCGGCTCTGTTCACCATCCTGTACACCGCGCCGGAGAACACCCCGGACGCCGACGCCGCCCGCGCCCGGGTCCACGAGCTGCTCTCACCCTACGACACCTACTCCTACTCCATGGATCTGACGGAGTACTCCGACCGGCTGGCGGAGGAGATGGTGGGGGTCATGGCCATCGCCGTGGCGGTGATCATCCTCATCCTGCTGTTCACCTCCCGGAGTTATTTTGAAGTGGTGATCTTCTTCCTGGTGTTCGGATTCGCCGGGGTGCTGAACATGGGCACCAACTTCTGGCTGGGCACCATCTCCACCATCACCAACTCCGTGGCTGTGATCCTGCAGCTGGCGCTGGCCATCGATTACGCCATTATCTTCTCCCACCGCTACCAGGACGAGACAGCCAACTTCCCCACCGCCCGTCAGGCTCTCACCGAGGCGCTGGCCAAATCCATCATCGAGATCTCCTCCTCCAGTCTCACCACCATCGCGGGGCTGGTGGCGCTGATGCTTATGCAGTTCCGCCTGGGCTACGATCTGGGCGTGGTGCTGGCCAAGGGGATCGTGTGCAGTCTGCTGACGGTGTTCCTGCTCATGCCGGCCCTGATCAGCCTTTTCCCCCGGATCATCCGCCGCAGCGCCCACAAGACCCTGATCCCGGACGTTCGCCCCTGGGGACGGTTCCTGACCCGGTCGGGCTACTGCTTCGTGTGGGTCTTTCTGCTGCTGATCCCGGCGGCGGTGTGGTGCTCGGGCCACACCCAGTACGCCTTCAGCGACAGCTCCGTCACCGAGATCGTGCCGTCCCCCGGCCGGGAGGCCATGCACCGCATCACCGACACTTTTGCCCACTCCACCGAGCTGGCGGTGCTGGTGCCGGCAGAGGATTTTGAAAAGGAGGCCGATCTTCTGGCCCGGGGAGAGGCCCTGCCCCAGGTCCGCTCCGCCATGGGGCTGGCCAACATCGAACTGAAGGACGGCGTGAAGCTCACCGACGCCCTCAGTCCCCGGGAGTTTGCCCAGCTCATGGACGTGGCCCCCGAACGGGCGGTACTGCTTTATCAGGCTTACGGTCTGCGCCATGAGGAATACCAGCCCTTCTTCACCGGGGCGGACAACTATCGGGTGCCGGTGATCGACCTGGTGCTGTTTTTGTTCGATCTCACGGACCGGGGAGCCGTGACCCTCACGGCGGAACAGCAGGAGACGGTGGACGCCCTGCGCCCCACGCTGGAGAGCGGCACGGCCCAGCTCCGGGGAGAGCGCTGGAACCGGATGGTCTTCACCGCCGACGTGCCCGTGGAGGGCGAGGAGAGCGTCGCGCTGGTGGAGTCGCTGCGCTCCATCGCCGGGGAACTGTACGGGGAGGACAACGTGCTGGTCATCGGGGACATCACCAGCTCCCGGGACCTGCGGGCCTCCTACACCGGGGACTCCCGGCTCATCAGTTGGCTGACCATCACCTTCGTGTTCGTGATCCTGCTGTGCACCTTCCGCACCTTCGTGGGCTCGGCGCTGCTGGTGTTCGTGATACAGAGCAGCATATGGATCAATTTCTCCTTTCCGTACCTCCGGGGCATGGTGCCCAGCTTCGTCACCGGGATGATCGTCTCGGCCATACAGATGGGCGCCACCATCGACTACGCCATCGTGCTGATGAACCGCTATCTGGTGCACCGTCAGCGTCTGGACAAGCGCGCCGCCATGACTGAGGCCGTGGCCGAGAGCTTCCCCACGGTGCTCACCTCCGGCTCCATCATGACTCTGGCGGGGCTGCTGATCGCCTACCGGGTCAGCGACGTTTACGTGGGCCACATCGGGCTGGCTGTGGGCCGGGGGGCGCTGACCTCCGTGATCCTGGTGCTGACGGTGCTGCCCCAGCTGCTGATGCTCTTTGACGTTCCCATTGCAAAAACCAGGTTTTCCATCCGATTTTCGGGAGAGGAGGAAGAATGAAAAGGACCCTTTCCGTACTGATCGCCGTTGTTCTGGCGTGGACTCTGGTGCCGGGCGCCGCCGCGGCGGGACCCAGGCCCTCCCCCACCCCGGAGCCGGAGAGCGAGCCGGTGAACATCGCCTCGGCGGAGGACTTCCTCCGCTTCTCCCGGAGCTGCGAGCGGGACGTGTACTCCCGGGGAGTGGTGTTCACCCTGACCGCGGACATCGACCTGACCGGCACGGAGTTCGCTCCCGTCCCCTACTTTGCCGGGACCTTTGAAGGGGGCGGTCACATGATCCTGGGCCTCGCCGTCACCGCCGACGGATCCCGGACGGGCCTGTTCCGCACCGTGGCGGAGGAGGGCGTGATCCGTTCCCTTCGGGTGAAGGGGACCGTGGCTCCCGGGGGTACGGCCCAATTCGTAGGGGGGCTGGCCGGGGTCAATCAGGGCCGGATCGAGAACTGTTCCTTTGAGGGGACGCTCGCCGGGCTGGAGAACGTGGGCGGCATTGCCGGGGAAAACGGCGAGACCGGCGAGATCACGGACTGCGCCTTCAAGGGCGAGCTCACCGCCGAACACCAGGCCGGGGGCGTCGCCGGACGGAACCGGGGCGTTCTCACCGGCTGCACCGCCGCCGGCAAGGTCAACAACGCCCTTATCACTCCCCGGCAGGAGCCGGGCTTCGACGTGTCCGCCTTCTCCCAGGAGGACTTTGTGGATCTGGCCAACGTGGGCGGCGTGGCCGGGGAGAACCTGGGAGTGATCGACCGCTGCGTCAACTCCGCCGCGGTGGGCTGGAAAAACACCGGCTACAACGTGGGCGGCGTGGCCGGGAAGTCCTCCGGCTTCGTCACCGGCTGCGAGAACCGGGGCAGCGTCACCGGCCGCCGGGACGTGGGTGGCGTCGTGGGCCAGCTGATCCCCTACACCGACTGGGATTTCTCCAACGGTCGGCTGGACGCTCTCTCCGGGGAGCTGGGCACCCTGAAACACCTGATCAACCGCTCCCAAAAGTCCGCCGGGGATCTGGATTCCCGGCTGGCGGATACCATCGGCGGCATCAAGAGCTCCACCTCCACCGCCATCTCGGAGCTGGACGGCATCCTGCGCCGCTACAACGAAAACCAGAACCGGCTCATCGACCGGGTCCAGGTGGACCCGGAGACCGGGGAGATCTCCCTGCGGGACGTGGACCTGAGCGGGATCAGCACCGCCGGGCTCACCGCGGCTCTCAACGATCTTCACGGCCGGGCCGCGGCTCTCAACAAACTGCTGGGCTCCACCGTCACCGGTCTCACCGGGGATCTGGGCGGCATCACCGCCCAGCTCTCCCGGGTGATGGACGGGATGTTTTCCGCCATTTCCGCCGTCTCAGACCCCACGCTGTACACCTCCGTGGATCTCTCCGCGGGGGAGACCTACGACCACGATCTGGGGGCGGTGGACGGCTGCCGCAGCTCCGGCGCCGTGACAGCGGAGAACAACGCCGGGGGCATCGTGGGTTCCATCGGCTTTGAAGTGAGCTTTGACATGGAAAACCGGCTCAACGCCGGGGACTTTCTCAGCTCCAACGCCCAGGAATCCCTGTTCGCCGCGGTGCGCCGCTGCACCGCCTACGGTGAGATCACCGCCCGGGACAGCCGTTCCGGGGGCGTCGTGGGCAGCATGGACATGGGCGCGGTGGACGAGTGTGTCGCCGCCGGGTCCGTCCGCGCTCAGAACGGAGACTACGCCGGCGGGCTTGTGGGATACGGCGCCGGCACGGTGCGCGGGTGCTGGGCCCGCTCCCTCCTCTCCGGCGGGAAATACGTGGGCGGCGCGGTGGGCCAGGGAGAAAACGTCCTCGAGTGCCGGACCTGGACCCACGTGGACGCCGCCAGGGAGTACGCCGGGGCGGTGGCCGGATGGGCCGTCGGCACTCTGGAGGGCAACCTCTACGCCGGGGACGCCCCCGCGGGGGTGGACGGCGTGAGTCTCACCGGTGCGTGCGACCCGGCGGAGGCCGGGGAGCTGCTGGCCATGGAGGGGGCTCCGGAGAGCTTCGGCGCTCTCACCGTCACCTTCCTGGCGGAGGGGGAGACCGTAGCGGAGCGCACCGTCCCCTTCGGCGGCGCCCTGGACGAGCTGCCCGCGGTGGACAACGACGGCGATCGCTACTGGAAATGGGACGAGTTTGACGCGGAGCATATCTATTGCAGCCTCACCGTCACCGGCCGGTATTACGCCCCCGGCACCACTCTCTCCTCGGCGGAGGAGCCGCCCCTGTTCCTGGTGGAAGGCGTGTTCTACGAAGGGCAGAGCCTCACCGTGGCGCCCTGGACGCCTCCCGCGGCGGAGGGTGAGATCCTGGCGGCCGCCACGCTGCTGGTGAACGATTACGACCGGCCCCTTACCGTGCGGCTGCGCACCGCCGAGCCGGGGACGATCTGGCTCTCCGGGCCCGACGGCACCCTGGAGCGGGTCTCCAGCCGCGCCGACGGGCAGTACCTGGTCTTCACCATGCCCAACGGCGGCTCCTTCGTGTGCCTTCGGGCCGAAACCGCCGTCCAGAGGGCCCCCTGGCTCTGGGCCGGCGGCGGCGCCGCAGCCCTGGCCGTCGCCTTGTTCCTCCTTCGCCGGAGGAAGCACCGGGTCAAGGACACGGCGGCACCGTAAAAGTTTGTCGGGGCTTACCCGCCTCCTTCCTTGACAGCGACAGCGGGAATGACGTATGCTTATTGGCAATAACTGCGGCTCTTTCGCCGCAGATCGGCGGTGAGAGTATGCTGCTTCCCTACGTTGTCTCCGCGCTGTTGGGCTACGTTCTCGGCTGCTCCAACATGGCGTTGTATATCTCCGCCCTCAAGGGCGTGAAGCTCACGGAAAACGGCACGGGCAACCTGGGCGCCTCCAACGCCATGCTGCTCATGGGCTGGGGCGCCGGGATCCTTGTGGGGCTCCACGATATCGGCAAGGCGGCGCTGGCGGTGTGGCTGGCCCGGCGGCTGTTCCCCGGCGTAGCTCTCGTGGGCCTTACCGCGGGCGCGGCCGCCGTGGTGGGCCACATGTTCCCCTTTTACCTGCGTTTTCGCGGGGGCAAAGGCTTTGCCTCCTACCTGGGGATGATCCTGGCCATCAACTGGAAATTTGCCCTGGCGGTCTATGCCGCGGTATTGATCATCACCCTGGTGACCAACTACATCGTGATCGCCACCATGACCACGGTGGTGGTCTTTCCCGTGTACCTTGCCTTTGCGGTGGGATGGGTCGCGGTGCTCATCGCCGCGGCGGTCTCCCTGGTGATCGTCTGGAAGCACCGGGAAAACTTCGTCCGGCTGAAAAACGGCACGGAGGTGGGCTTCCGCAAGGCCAACAGCGGACAGATGCGCATCAAATAAGCAAGAACAGGGCATGACCGGCGGTCGTGCCCTGTTCTTCGGTGATGACAGGGCGGTTTCGCCTGTGGTATAATCCCGCTGTAAACGACTTGGCCCTTTGACCGGAAAGGAGACGCTTGAAAATGAAAACCATGATCCTCAACGGCAGTCCCCGGAAAAACCAGAACACCGCCCAGCTGCTGAAAGCGGCCCAGCGCGGCGCGGAGTCCGTGGGAGCCCAGACGGAGTATATCGATCTTTACGATCTGAGCTACACCGGCTGCCGCAGCTGTCTTGCCTGCAAGCGGGTGGGAGCCCAGCGGTGCCGCTGCTACTGGAAGGACGATCTCTCCCCGGTGCTGGAGCGGATCTTTGCCGCCGACGCCCTGATTCTGGGCTCCCCTGTGTATCTGGGGGACATCACCAGCCAGCTCCACGCTCTGCTGGAGCGGCTGCAGTTTTGCGCCCTGTCCTACGACGACCACTCCAATTACTTTACCGGAAAGGTGGACCTGGGGGTCATCCTCACCATGAACGCTCCGGAGAACGTTTATGAGAGCTGGTACAAGGACAAGTTCGAGACCCGCTTCCGGAACTTCCGCACCCTGAACGGCCGGGTGGAGCTCTACCCCTGCTGCGACACCCTGCAGGTGGCGGATTACTCCAAATACAACATGGCCGCCCTCAATGAAGAGCGCAAGCGCGCCGTCCGGGAGACCCGCTTCCCCCTGGATCTGGAGGCGGCGTTCCAGCTGGGGGCCCGGCTGAGCGCGGGAGAATAAGAGGCCGTCGTGATCGTACGAAAGCGTCTCGTCTTCCGGGGCAGCGTCCAGGGCGTGGGCTTCCGCTACCGGGCCCGGTACGCGGCGGCGGCCCAGGGCTGCACGGGCTGGTGCCGCAACGATTGGGACGGCAGCGTCACCATGGAGATCCAGGGGGAGCCGGAGCAGATCGACCGGGTGATCCTGTCCATTCAGAACGGCCGCTGGGTGGAGATCCGCGGCATGGAGGCGCGCTCCCTGCCCGTGATCGAGGGTGAGCGGGGATTCCGCGCGGAATGACGCCCACCGGCATGGAGCGCAAAAAGACCGAACGCCAAAGCGTTCGGTCTTTTCCTTTTTCGTTCAGAGCTCTTCCGGCACCAGGGGCGTCATGTTGCGCAGACTCAGCCCGATGGTGGAGGCGTTGTGCAAAAACGCCGCCGTTCCCGGCGCCACCATTCCCAGCAGTCCCGCCGCCAGGATAAAGCCGTTGAAGCCCACTCCCACCACGGCGGTGGAGCGCATTCTGGGCATGAGCCGGTCGCTGATCCGCTTGAGAGTGATGAGCTGGTCCAGCTCCGACCCGGAGAGAGTCACGTCGGCGATCTCCTGGGCGATGTCCGCGCCCTCCTTCATGGCGATGCCCACGTCCGCGGTGGACAGCGCCGGGGAGTCGTTGATTCCGTCTCCCACCATGATGACCTTGCGGCCGGCGGCCTTCTGCTCCTCCACGTACCGGGCCTTGTCCTCGGGCAGGACCTCGGCGTACACCTCCATGATGCCGGCCCGGGCCGCCACCGCCTCGGCGGTGCGGCGGCTGTCGCCAGTCATCATCACGATGTGGCGGATGCCCATCTCCTTCAGAGCGGAGATGACCTCCAGCGCCTCCGGCTTGATGGGGTCGGCAATGCCGATCACCGCCGCCAGTCTGCCGCCGATGGCCATGTACAGCCGGGAGTTCTCCAGGGGGATGGCGTCGATGCGGCGCAGGTCGTCCTCCGTGAAGGGCACGCCCTCCACCTCCGCCACGAAGCGGTAGCTGCCGATAATGACCCGCTCCCCGTTGATGGAGGAGGCGATGCCGTGGGCCACGATATACTCCGCCTTGGAGTGCATCTCGTCGTGCCGAAGCTTTTCCTGCCGGGCGGCCCGGACCACCGCGTTGGCCAGGGAATGGGGGAAGTGCTCCTCCAGACAGGCGGCGATGCGCAGCATCTCGTCCCGGTCCCGGCCCTCCATGGGCACCACTTGCTCCACGCAGGGCATGGCCCGGGTCAGAGTGCCGGTCTTGTCAAAGACGATGGTGTCCGCCTCGGCAATGGTCTCCAGGAACTTGCCGCCCTTGACGGTGAGCCGGTGGCGGCCCGCCTCGCTCATGGCCGAGAGGGTGGCCACGGGCATGGCCACCTCGATGGCGCAGGAGAAGTCCACCATCAGCACGCTGGCGGCCTTGGTCACGTTCCCGGTCAGCAGCCAGGTGAGCACCGCGGTGCCGAAGGTGTAGGGGATCAGCCGGCTCACCACCTGTTCGGCCTGGCTCTGGCGCACGGGGGTGAGGCTCTCGGAGGCCTCGATCATCTGGATGATCCGGTCGTAGCGGGTCTGGCCGGAGGTCTGGTTGACCCGGATGACGATCTCGCCCTCCTCCACCACTGTGCCGGCAAACACGCTCCTCTCGGGGATCTTCAAAACGGTCATGGGCTCCCCGGTCAGGGCGGCCTGGTTGACCATGGCCTCCCCTTCGGTCACCACCCCGTCGATGGGGATCAGACTGCCCATGGTCACCCGGATCCGGTCGCCGCGGGACAGGTCCTCGATGTTGATCAGGACGTCGGGGCCCACCTCGCTGACCCGCCAGACCTTGGTGACGTTCAGCGCCAGCGACTGGGCCAGATCGTCCACGGATTTCTTGTAAGTCCACTCCTCCAGCAGCTCGCCGATTTCGGTGAGGAAGGTGATGGAGCTGGCGGTGGGGAAGTCGCCGATGAGCAGCGACGCGGAGATGGCCGAGGCGTGGACGATCTCGGCGCTGAATTTGCCCTTGAGCAGATCCTTCAGTCCGTGCCAGACGAAGGGGACGGCGTTCTTCACGGTGAACACCGCCCGGATCGGGGCCGGCAGCACCAGCCGCTTCAGCCCCCGGAGCAGCAGCTTGTCGATGATCTTTTCCTTGTAGAACTCGCTGGTGGCCCGGGCGGAGACCGAGGGGATCTTCACGCCGGAGTCGCCGTCGAGCTTCAGGCCGTCCAGGTATTCCAGCAGCGCTTCACCGTCGCCCCGGTACTGCACGGAGACCTCGCCGGTGCGCACGTAGACGCTGGCGTTCACCACGTCCCGGCGCTCGATCAGGGCATAGTAAAGGATATCCGCCTCCTCCCGGGAGAGGCGGCCGCGCGCCAGGGCCAGGTGGATCCGGCCCGGGGATTGTCGTTTGATCCGGTATCTCATTTCCTGCCCTTTCTTCGATTATTCGTCAACGCCCCGGAAGGTGACCTCATCGGCGCAGTCGGCGCCTTTCTTTTTCTCCAGATAGGCGTCGGCCTTGACTTTGGCGTCCGCCATCACGTCCCTGGCCCGGGCGCTGACGGCCTCATAGCGCTCCAGGACCCAGTCTCTGGATACAAGGGTGGCGGCAGCCAGCGCGGTGTAGACCTTGTCCGCCTCCTCCGCCTTCAGCAGATCCAATCCCACGGTGCCCAGCAGAAACCCGCCGATAAACGTCTTCCAACCGAATTTTGCCATTTTTCTCTCCTCCAGAAAACGAATAATATGATTCGGCCCGGCACATACCGGGCCGAATCATATTGTATCATAGGCGCACACCCGTTCCATCCCTCACAATGTGGGAAAAAAATCCCTTGCGGATCAGGCCGCAAGGGATTTTTTAAAACAAATTGTCTTATGCAAACAGCACTTCCGGATACTTGCCCTCATCCGTAAGCTTGCGGAGCATGGCGGCGGTGGTGGCGCGGTCCTCCTTGTAGGTCATGCCGAACCACACCTCGTCGGTGGTGCGGGCCGCCACCTGCAGTCCGCCGGCGCAGATCATGTCCCCCACCATGGTGGGCAGCAGACACTCGCTCTTGAGCTCCGCGCCCTCGCTCCCCCGGAGGAAGTCGTTGAAGTACCGGTCCATCTCCTCCAGTGCCCAGGGAGTGAAGCCCCAGAAGTTCATGGACACCGCGGATTCCCGGTCCAGCGGAGTCCCGGCCTCGTCGGTGTAGTAGGAGCGGATGGAGCCGTCGGCGGCCACGCCGATCTTGTAGGTCTCCTCCACGGCGGTCATCCGGCCGTTCTCCACGGTGCACACGCCCCGTGTGACGGTGCCGAAGTCGCTGACGGTGTTTTTGAGCTTATAGGCAACCATGCAGGCCTCTCCCTGCTCGGGCAGCTTTTCCAGGGCGTCGTACATCAGGGTGTAGGCGCCGGGGCCGTAATAATCGTCCGCGTTCACTACGGCGAAGCGGCCGTGGATCTTCTCCTTTGCGCACAGCACCGCCGGCACGGTGCCGTAGGGCTTGGTGCGTCCCTCGGGCACGGTATACCAGTCGGGCAGGGCGTCAAAGCTCTGGAAGGCGTAGTCCACCTGCACTTCCTTCTCCAGCCGGTTTCCGCACACCTCCCGGAAATCATCCAGCATAAAGGGGGGCAGGATGATCACGAAGCGGTCGAAGCCCGCTTTTTTCGCGTCGTGGATGGTGTACTCCATCAGGATCTCTCCGGCGGGGCCCACCTTTTCGATCTGCTTGGCGCTGCCGTAGCGGGACGCGAGGCCGGCAGCCATGATTACCAGTGTTGCTGACATCTTGTTCACCTTCTCTCCCGGATGACGGGAGGCCTTTCTTCTGGTTTATATTGAATGCTTTCGGTTCAGTACGCGCTGATATCCAGGGTGTCGTCGTCCGTGCCCTTGCGGATGGACCGGATCTGCGCCCAGTAGCCGTTGTCGTCTCCGGTGCGCACGAACACCCGCTCGCCGGCTCTGTGGCCCAGCACCGCCTGTCCCAGGGGGGATTCCTTGCTGATAAGGCCCTCCAGGGCGTTCTGGCGAAGGGTGGTGACGAAGCGAACGGTCATGGCCTCGTTTTCGTCCTCCATGAACAGCTCCACCGTGTCGAACAGTCCGGCCACGTCTCCGGCGGAGGCGGTGTCGATGACCACGGCGGAGGCGATCATCTGCTTGAGATAGCGGATGCGGCTGGCGTTGCGCCGCTGCTCGTCCTTGGCGGCCTTGTATTCGTAATTCTCGCTCAGGTCCCCGAAGCTCCGGGCCGTCTTCACGTCCTCCAGGATCCGGGGCATCAGCTCGGTTTCCCGATACGCGAGCTCCTTGCGCATTTTTTCAATGTCCACCGCTGTCAGTTCGTCATGCATGGATGGTTCGATCGCTCCCTTTCTTCCGTTTCATCATACCACATCTTCCCGGGAAATCAAGGGGTCCCCAGCTCCTCCCGGGGGATCTCCCGGGCCAGGGCGTAGTTGGTGTAGCGCCGGTCCGCCGAGACCTCCCGCACCACCTCCAGCCATTCGGGGAGCTCCAGCGGCTCGTCCTCCTCCGTCAACTCCGCCTCGCAGAAGGCCCGGTCCGTCCAGAAGGGGAAAACGTCGATCTCCAGGGTGTGTCCGGCGTAGGGAACGCACCAGCGCACTTTTTCGATGACGTGCAGCGTCTCGTCCCGCTGGGCGTACAGCTCCTCCCACTCCGCGGGGGTGATCTCCCGCTCCCGCTCGATCCGGGTGCGGTCGCTCAGGCGCAGCTTTTCCGTAAAAAAGCGCTTCTCCTCCCTGTCCCAGCGGCTGAGCCGCAGCCGACGCACGCTGCTGTACTCCCCGGGGGTCAGATAGATCTGGGTGATCCCGATCCTGCGGAGGGCCAGGCGCGCCAGTATCTCCGGGTCCGGCATGCGGACCAGAAATTTCCGTTCGATCTCCAGGGGTTCTTTTTCCTTTTGTCTGTCCATGCCGCTCCCTTTCCCGCGCGGAAAAGCCTGCGCACGGGGCGCAGGCTTTTTGTCGTATTGAACTTTTGATCTCAGAGCTTCTGCTGCAGATTGCGGATCATATCGATGGCCTCGCCGCACAGCGTCAGACTGCCGGGCCGGAGAGTGGCATCAGCGTAGCCGGTCATCACGCCCCGCTCCAGCGCCCAGGTCACCGCACCGGCTGCCTCAGCGCTAACCGCCGCGCCGTCCGTCCAGGCGGTCAGGTCGGTCTGGACGCTCACGTCCTTGCCCCGCAAAACCGCATAACGGCTGAGGATCACGGCCATCTCTTCCCGGGACACCGTCTCGTTCACACCGAAGTACCCGTTGTAGCCGCTCATCAGTCCGGTCCTGGCGGCCCAGAGCACCGCCTGGGACGCGGAAGCGTCGGCGGGCTGGTCGGTAAAGAGGATCTCCTGCTCGCCTCCCGGCTGTCCGGACAGGATCCATAGGGTCTCGGCCAGCACGCCCCGCTTGAGCAGGGAGTTTTCGTCGGCGCTGAACAGCACGTCCAGAGTGGCAGGAGGCGTCATGGGCACCGCGGGGGTGGGCTCCGCCGTGGGAACCGGGGTCGCCGGTACCGGGGTGATCACCGGCGCGGCTGTGGGGACAGGCTCCTCTGCGGGGACGGGCTCTTCCACCGCCAGCTCCACGGTCTCCTCCGCCGGAGTCTCGCTCGTCCCGGTGAGCGCGGCCGGCGCCCCGCTGAACACGGGGGTCGTCTCCGCAGCGGGGACGTTCGCCGTCGTGGCGGTGAGGGCGTGGAAATCCGCCGCCTTTAGTCCCGATTCGCTGCCCGTCAGATTCACGGGCAGGAAGGTGCACACGCCGCAGCCCTCCGCATTGGGGGTAAAGGTGAATTCCAGAGTATGGGGATTGTATTTATCCGTGGTGAGATACTGCTCGCTGCCGTACCACACCAGTCCGGCGGCGCTGCGGACCGCGCCGGTGGTCTCGGATCGGATCAGAACGTCCACGGCACCCTGTCCGACGCCGGGGGCTGCCGCCAGGGGCTCGTCATACACCACACGGAAGCGGTAGCTGACGCCCTCCCGCAGAGCCTCCCCGTCGGGGACGATACGCATGGTGGGCAGCTCGTAAACGCTGCGGGTGTAGACCAGGGGCCCCGTCTGGTAGGTGGTGTCCCCCCGGACGAAGTCGCTGACGGCCGTCAGACTGGAGGAGTAGTTGCCCTCCTGCTGCAGCCGGGCCATATCCCGGGTCATGCCGAATACGTTGGCCGTGCCCTGCCCCACCACCAGGGTGGCGCTGTCCAGCTGGACCACGCCGTTGCCATCAGCGGTGTCGGTAAGGCTCACCCAGTTCTGCAGGTTCTGGGTGCCGCCGGAGGCCGCCCGGGCCCAGGTCATGGTAAGGCCGGTGCCCAGCAGTTCCCGGGCGCTGCTGCCGTTGTAGCTCACCCGGTAGTAGGGGTTGTCGTCCTTCACGGCAAACCAGCTGCCGTTCTCCTGCCAGACGTAGTGGAGCACAGGCACAACGCCGTTGGCGGCGCTGGAATAGCCGGCCAGATATACCCGCAGGCTCCGGGTCTGCCCCTGGGGCAGCGCCACGGCATAACTGCGGTAGGGGGAGATCTCCACCTCGTAGGTGGCAAGGATATTCGCGTCGATGTAGGGCCCCTCCCCCATCTGGGCGGTGATGTCCTTGCCGAAATAGTTGGAATTGAGCCCCTGGCCGTCGTAGTTGAGCCCTACGGTGTAGGTGAACATCTCCGCCAGGCGCTTGGCCGCGTTGGTCACGCCGTTGGCATCGGTGGCCATGGCGTCAACGCCGAAGTGATCCTTGTCCAGAGTATACAGCCGCAGCACGTCCCGGAAGCTGAGCCGTTCCACCAGCAGTCCCACGTCGTTGACCGCCGCGTCGGCACGCACCGGAACGAACGCCAAAAGCAGCAGCAATACCATTGCTGCCGAAAGGGTCCTCTTTATAATACTCTGGCTTCGTCTGATGGTTTTCATGCGCCGTACCTCTGCTCTCTGATCCGTCAGCTGCACTTATCAACAGGATACACCATATCAGAAGATTAACATAATACGACGCATAAATCGTTAAATTATGACTACATTTTTAGTAACATTTTGAAATATATTGTGTCTTTTTCGAAAAAAAGCCAGAAAAATCACAGAATATAGCGGAATCCATTCGGCAAGTCAGTTTCAATAATATGCAAAACACCTTCCGTTTATGTCAACTCAGGGAACCATATCCAGATACCGGCAGGCGTTCAGCGCGGCGAAAGCGCCGTCGGCCACGGCGGTAGTCAGCTGGCGCACGGTCTTCCGCCGACAGTCCCCCGCCGCGAAGATCCCGGGGGCGGGAGCGATGCCGCCTTCCTCCAGGTCGGCGTAGCCGTCGGCGGTCAGGGGCAGCACGTTGGCAAACTCCCCCAGCTCCGGTACCTGTCCCACGGAAATGAACAGCGCGTCCACGTTCAAAAGCTGCTCCGCCCCGGTGAGGGCGTGGCGCAGCCGCACCCCGGTGAGATCTCCCCCGCTCTGCTCCAGGGCCACGATATTCATGGGCGTGACAGCGCGGACGTTCTCCCGGGCAAACAGCCGCTTCTGCTTCTCCGTGTCGCCCCGGAACTCGTCCCGCCGGTGGATCACGTAAACCGTCCGGCAGATATCCGAGAGCAGCAGCGCCTCCTGCAGGGCGCTGTCTCCCCCGCCAGCCACCGCCACGGTGCCGCCGGCGTAAAACCCGCCGTCACACACCGCGCAGTAGGACACGCCCCGTCCGGTGAGCTCGCCCTCCCCGGGCAGCTCCAGCCGCCGGTGACGGGCCCCTGCGGCGATGATAACGCACCGCCCGGTGTACTCCTCTCCTTCCTGGGTGCGCACCCGTTTGATCCCGTCCCGGTCCTCCACGGCGTACACAGTGCCGATATCGGTCTCCGCATTCAGCTCCAGCGCCTGGGAGAGCATCCGCTCCGCCAGCTCGCTGCCCTGGATGGAGCTGACCCCGGGGTAGTTCTCCACCCGGGGAGCGTAGGCGATCTGGCCTCCGAAGCCTTCCTTTTCCAGCACCAGCACGCTCTTGCCGTTGCGCCGGGCGTAAATGGCGGCAGTGAGGCCCGCCGGGCCGCCGCCGACGATGATGATGTCGTACAGCATTGTGATCACTCCTGTATGATTCTATGATTCATTGTTTTTTTGACGGAACGCCTTCATTCCAAAGGGGTAGTGAGGGGGGGGCTTTCACTCTGTCATTCTGAGCGCAGCGAAGAATCTCTCACCCTGTCATCCTGCGGCGCGTCAGCGACGAAGGATCCCGCGAGATTTCCTCGCAGTATGTTGCCCGCCTGTCATCCTGAGGAGCGCCAGCGACGAAGGATCCCGAAAAGGCTTTTACTTTGTGCGTTATTCGCTTGTCATCCCGAGCGCAGCGAGGGATCTCATATAGACTTCCACTTATTTCGTTTGAGGGAGATACTCAAACCCGTCAGCAATTCTTTCTTCAGCATTTCTTTTCGTAAATGATGCGAAAAGAAACGCTGGCAAAGAAAAGCATCAGCAGGGGCTAAAGAGCCGCCCCTGCACCCCTTAAGACTGCAGGATCTGCGGCCCAGCCGCCTTCGTCGACACGTTCAGCCTCTATTACCGCTGCCGCTGAAGGGTGCTTATCATTCGGAGCCGCACCAACCCCTGTCCTCCTACCGTGAGATCCCTCGCTGCGCTCGGGATGACAGTGAAACCAGGGTCTCCGTCACTCTGTCATCCTGAGGAGCAACGCGACGAAGGATCCCATACGGTTTCCGTGCAGGACGAGAGATCCCTCGCTGCGCTCGGGATGACAGCAAAACTGGGGTCGCCGTCACACTGTCATCCTGAGGAGCGCCAGCGACGAAGGATCCCATACGGTTTCCGCGCAGGAGGGCGAGATCCCTCGCTGCGCTCGGGATGACAGCAAAACCGGGGTCGCCGTCACACTGTCATCCTGAGGAGCACCAGCGACGAAGGATCCCATACGGTTTCCGTGCAGGACGAGAGATCCCTCGCTGCGCTCGGGATGACAGCGAAATTGGGGTCCCTACCGCCTGTCATCCTGAGGAGCGTCAGCGACGAAGGATCCCATACGGTTTCCGCGCAGGAGGGCGAGATCCCTCGCTGCGCTCGGGATGACAGCGAAATTGGGGTCCCTACCGCCTGTCATCCTGAGGAGCACCAGCGACGAAGGATCCCATACGGTTTCCGCGCAGGACGAGGGGATCTGCGTTCGGGCCGGCAGCGCGGGGATCGACACTGTCAAAAAACGCCGGGTCTCCCCGGCGTTTTTTTGCTTTGATCCGTCAGCCCACCTGTTCGGTCCGGCTGCTCTGGAGATACTTCTTGATCTCCGCCACGCCGTAGTACTTCTCAAAGTGGACCCCGTCGCTGATCACCAGCGTGGGCGCGCCCTTGATGCCGTACTGCCGGCAGAGGTCCGCGTTCTCCTCGGCCACCAGGTTCTCATAGGGGAAGCTTTCCTTATCCAGCATCCGCTCCGCCACACGGCAGTTGGGGCAGGTGACCCGGGTGAACAGTTGGGCCCGGGGCGCTCCGGCTACGCCCATCTCCTCGGGCTGGAGGCCAGCCACGCTGTCGTCGCAGCAGCAGTTGCTCTCGTGGCGGTGGATGCCGCCGGTGAACACGGAATTGCCGATGTTATAGACCTTCCGGTCCTTGAATTCCTGCACCTTGCCGTCGTTCCAGTTCTGCACCGGGCGGTAATAGCCGGTGATACGGCTCCAGACCTCGGTGGAGGCGCCGCACTTGGGGCACACGGGCTGCTCGCCCGTGAGATAGCCGTGCTCGCTGCACACGGAGTAAGTGGGGCTCATGGTGTAGTAGGGCAGCTTGTAGTTCTCCGCGATCTTCCGCACCAGCTCCGCCGCGGCCTTCCAGTCGGGCAGCTTCTCGCCCAGGAAGGCGTGGAACACGGTGCCGGAGGTGTACAAGGTCTGCAGGTCGTCCTGGATATCCAGGGCGGAGAAGATGTCCTCGGTATAGCCCACGGGCAGGTGGGAGCTGTTGGTGTAGTAGGGGGTGCCGTTCATGTTGGCGGTGATGATGTCGGGCCAGCGCTCCACGTCGTGCTTGGCCAGACGGTAGGCGGTGGACTCCGCCGGGGTGGCCTCCAGGTTGTAGAGGTCACCGTAGAGCTCCTGATAGTCGCTCAGGCGCTCGCGCATGTGGTTGAGCACATCCTTGGTGAACTCCTGGGCCTCGGGGTGGGTCAGATCCATGCCCAGCCAGCAGGCGTTCAGACACGTTTCGTTCATGCCCACCAGACCGATGGTGGAGAAGTGGTTCTCAAAGGTGCCCAGGTAGTGCTTGGTGTAGGGATAGAGCCCCGCCTCCATCAGCCGGGTGATGACGGTGCGCTTGGTCTTCAGGGAGCGGGCGGCGATATCCATCAGCTTGTCCAGCCGCTTGTAGAACTCCTCGGGCGTCTTGGATAGGTAGGCGATCCGGGGCATGTTGATGGTGACCACGCCCACGGAGCCGGTGCTCTCGCCGGAGCCGAAGAAGCCGCCGGATTTCTTGCGCAGCTCCCGCAGGTCCAGCCGCAGCCGGCAGCACATGGAGCGGACGTCGTTGGGCTCCATATCGCTGTTGATGTAGTTGGAGAAATAGGGGGTGCCGTATTTGGCGGTCATCTCGAACAGCAGCTTGTTGTTCTCGGTCTCGCTCCAGTCAAAGTCCTTGGTGATGGAGTAGGTGGGGATGGGGTACTGGAAGCCCCGGCCGTCGGCGTCGCCCTCGGTCATGATCTCGATAAAGGCCTTGTTGACCATATCCATCTCGTGCTGGCAGTCGCCGTAGGTGAAGTCCAGCTCCTTGCCTCCCACGATGGCGGGCATGTCCTTCAGATCGGCGGGCACGGTCCAGTCCAGGGTGATGTTGGAGAAGGGCGCCTGAGTGCCCCAGCGGGAGGGGGTGTTCACGCCGAAAATAAAGGACTGCACGCACTGCTTGACTTCCTTCTGGCTCAGGTTGTCCACCCGCACGAAGGGCGCCAGGTAGGTGTCAAAGGAGGAGAACGCCTGGGCGCCGGCCCACTCGTTCTGCATGATGCCCAGGAAGTTCACCATCTGGTTGCACAGGGTGGACAGATGGCTGGCCGGGGCGGAGTTGATCTTGCCGGGGATGCCCAGGCCCTGCCGGATCAGCTGCTTGAGACTCCACCCGGCGCAGTAGCCGGTGAGCATGCTCAGATCGTGCAGGTGCAGATCGCCGCTGCGGTGGGCGTCGGCGACCTCCTGGTCGTAGACCTCGCTGAGCCAGTAGTTGGCGGTGATGGCGCCGGAGTTGGACAGGATCAGGCCGCCCACGGAATAGGTGACGGTGCTGTTCTCCTTCACCCGCCAGTCGTTGATCTTCAGGTAGTTGTCAACGGTCTTTTTATAGTCCAGCACGGTGGTGGACACGTTGCGCAGCGTCTCGTGCTGCTTGCGGTAGAGGATGTAGGCCTTGGCCACGTTCTCGTAGCCGCCCCGGCTGAGCACGGACTCCACGCTGTCCTGGATATCCTCAATGGAAATGAGCTCGTCCTTGATCTTGTCCTGAAAATCCGCCGTGACCATCACGGCCAGGAAGTCAATGACGCTCTCGTTATAATTCGTGTTGGTGGCGTCGAACGCCTTTTTCATGGCGTTGGCGATTTTCGGCAGTTCAAAATCAACGATCCTGCCGTCTCGTTTTACGACCCGGTACATGGCAAACCTCCGCTTTCTCTCTGTTGTCTCGCTTGTTCCGCTCTATTATAATAGCACGGCGAACTGTCTGTGTCAATATATAGTGCTCATTCAAAAAATAACCACTATATATTGTGTTTGTTGTGGGTTTTCACCCTTAAAAAACCATATTTTGTGTCAGTCCATGCCCCGGATCTCCGCACCGGGGATATCCGGCAGCACGATGGCGCGGAAATGCTCCATCTCCTCCCGGGTGCAGGACGAACACTCTCCGGAGATCAGGTCGCCGGAGTCCTTGAAGGCCTGGAGGAAGTATTTTTCCTCCCCCCGCAGCCACCGGGCGATGTCCCGGAAATCGGCGTCGGAGTGGAGCTCCTTCACCACGGTGGTGCGGAACTCGTGGTCCACGCCGCTGCTGCGCAGCAGCTCCACGCTCTCCTCCACCGCCGGCAGCCCGGGGCGCAGCGTGCCGGTAGCGGCACTGTAGTTGTCCCGTCCGGCCTTGATGTCCATAGCCACGTAGTCGGCCAGTCCCTGCTCCAGGATCTGGCGCAGCATGGCGGGGTTGGTGCCGTTGGTGTCCAGCTTCACGGCAAAGCCCAGGTCCCGGATCCGGCGGAGAAAGGCCGGCAGATCCCGGTGCACCGTGGGCTCGCCCCCGGTAACGGCCACGCCGTCCAGCAGACCCCGGCGCTTTTCCAGGAAGGCGAAGAATTCCTCCTCCGGCAGCACCGGCTGGCTGTCCGGCCGCAGCACCAGCGACGCGTTGTGGCAGAAGGGACAGCGCCAGGGGCAGTACGCGGTGAACACCGTACATGCGGTGTGGCCAGGGTAATCCAGCAGCGTAAGCTTTTGCAGCCCATGGATCACCATATATAGTCCCTCCTTTCGAGCGAAGAATACAATATCATGTGTTTGCGGGAAAAGCATCTCAAAATGTGGGGATTTGCGGGGCATATTTTTCGCCGCAAAACTCCCCGATTCCGGGCCTTTTCCCGTCAGAGGAAAACGCACTGTGCAAATCGTGCGCATGGTTGGGGCGCAATGGGATCCTCCGTCGCTTCCCGTCGCCGGGGCGGCGGGCCTCCTTTCACGGGAAGCATGGCAGACGGATCGTACGATAAACCGGACTTGCGTTCCGGACTCGTCATCCCGGGCGCTTGTCCTCCCGAGAAGCAACGCGACGAAGGGGCCCGTAAGGCTTCCGCGCAGGACTATGAGATCCCTCGCTGCGCTCGGGATGACACGGAAACCGGGGTCACCATCCTTGTCATCCTGAGGAGCGCAGCGACGAAGGATCTCATACAGGCTTCCGCGCAGTATGTTGCCCGCTTGTCATCCTGAGGAGCGCAGCGACGAAGGATCCCGTATGGTTTCCGCGTTGTGCGTTTGAGGGAGATGCTCTGTCTCGTCTGTGATCCTTTTCTTCAGCATTTCTTTTCGTAAATGATGCGAAAAGAAACGCTGGCAAAGAAAAGCATCAGTAGGGGCTTAAGAGCCGCCCCTGCACCCCCTAAGACTACAGGATCCGCGGCCCGGCCGCCTTCATCGACACGTTCAGCGTCGATTACCGCTGCCGCTGAAAGGTGCTTATCATTCGGAGCCGCACCAACCCCTGTCATCCTGAGGAGCAGCGCGACGAAGGATCCCGTAAGGCCTCCGCGCAGGACTATGAGATCCCTCGCTGCGCTCGAAACAACAAAACGGGCGAGTCTCTGCGACTCGCCCGTTTGCCCGATACAGATCATTGTGCCAGGGCGCCGAAGTAGTGCTCCGCCTGCTCCTGGGTAAGACCGAAGTAGGCTCTGGCGCCGTTGACCATCTCCATGGCCCGTCCGTCGGTGAAATCCCGGAGGTTGGCCATCTGGATGATGAACAGATCGGTCCGCTGGTTCCAACGGGCCAGATCCCGGTCCGTCTCGCTCTCTACCATGGCGCGCAGGCCGTCGATACGCTGCTGCACCGCCGCGTCGGACATCTCGTTTTGCAGCAGACGGCCCAGCCGGGTCAGGAACATGTCCTTGAATTCGGCATTGCTCAGCAGCGCCCGGGGGATCACGGCGTGGAGCTGGGGCCAGCACTCAAAACCCACGGAATAGGTCTGGTGGTTCATCATACCCAGGTCCATATCCACGAGGCCGTACAGGATCCGGCCGTCGTCGTACTCCGGACTGGAGTAGAACCGGACGTTTTCGTACACGTCCAGGTCGCCGCTCCAGCACTCCAGGATCAGCCAGTCGATCATCTCCTCCACGTCCAGATGCTCCTGGATATAGGCCCAGGCCGCAGGGTCGTTGAGGTAGTGCGTCTCGGCGTAGGTCAGCAGATCCGAGAAGGCGCCGGGATAACGGTACTCCCCGTTAAAGACCTCCACACTGTCCGGGTCCACCCCGTAATGGGCGGCGAAATAATCCTCCGAGTGGTGCTCCCGCAGGGCATAGATGCCCCAGTACTGCCCGTTGATGTACAGCGAGACGTAGCGGTAATTCTGGGCGGGCACACGGGTGAAGTCCATGGCCATGGACGCAAAAAGCTCGTCGCGCATGTAGGAGGTGTAGGTGTCCTCCACGCTGCCCCGGAGCAGAAGGGAGGAAAACTCCGTCACCGCGCCGTCGCCGAAGAGATCGTAGTTCAAGGCCCCGTCGTACCGGCCCCGGAATTTCAGCTTGAAGGAGCGCTTCTCGCTGACCCGGCGGCTGGTGCGGCCGTGGATCTGGATGCCGCAGTCGATGGTGAAGCTGCCGTCGTCCTCGAAGAAGGAGAGGCTGGCTTCCCGCTCCCAGTTCTGGGCCCAGGCAGTCTCGTGGTTGGAGTAGATCCCCTGGTAGCCGAAGAGATTGGCGCTGTCCGTCACCAGGCTGACGATGGGCAGGGTGCTGTTTTCCCTCAGGAAGTAGGACAGCACCAGATCCTCCCCGGGCAGCTGGTCCTTGGGGAAGCAGGCGGCCCGGATCACGGTGGTCCCGGTCAGGGTGATGGGTCCGGTATAGGCGGTCGAGGCGGCGGTGGGCGCGCTGCCGTCGGTGGTGTAGCGGATGTCGCTGCCGGTGAGCGTCACGGTGAGGGAGTCCGCCTCATCGTATACCCCGGGGGCCGTGTCCGCCCGGGGCGAGCGGGCCACCATGCGCCAGCTTTTGGCGTTTTCCCCGCCGGGAGTGGGGGAGACGAAGTAGAAATAACCGGTCTCGCCCTCCTTGCGGCCGAAGCTGCCTCCCTCGGGGACGTCATGGAGGAAGGCCCAGTCGCACAGCGCACCGCTGCTTCGGCACAGATACAGGCTGTCGGTGTCCCGGCTCAGACCGAAATTCTCACAGGGGACCACCGTAAAGGCCCCGGGTCCCAGTATGCCGGAGAGAGGCTGGAACTTTTCCGGTCGGTTGAGGTTGTCGGTGAGATAATACTCCCCCAGGTCGATGTCGGAGGCGGAGACGTTTTTCAGCTCCACCCAGTCATAGTCGGCGCCGCTGACCACGGCCTCCCAGATCAGCAGCAGGGAGCTGCGGCTGTCGGCGGCGGCCAGGGCGGCATAGCCCTCGTCGGTGTTGGGCTGGCCGGGGGTGGCGTAGGCGTCGGGGTAGAAGGCTCCGTCCTCCCCCAGAACCAGGGAGAAGCCCTCCGGCACGTCCTGGGTGGGAACGGTGCGCAGGGGGATCCCCGTGGGGGTGGAGAGGATCACCGTCTCTCCCGGGGAGAGGGCAAAGGAGGTGTGGAGCTGGCCGGAGGTGCGGTTTTTCCCGGAGGCGAACACCAGCAGCCGCTCTCCCGGAGCCAGAGTCCGGGCGGGGAAGGTCCACTTGTTGGGGAGATCCTCGCTGTCGGACAGATACCAGCCCCCCAGATCCACGGCTTCCCGGCCCTGGTTGACCAGCTCGATCCAGTCGGAGAGATCCCCGTCGGCATCCGCCAGGGAGCCCCGGTTCTGGACCATTACCTCGGAGATATAGAGCTCCGCGGCCAGGTTTTTATCCGCGCCCCGGTACAAAGCGTAGCCCTCCGGGTCGTTGGCATAGCCGGGGGTGGGCTGCTCGGAGCAGATCCAGCCCCCGCCGGTGAGAGCGTAGGAGGTGTTTTTTTCCAGCGCGGGCAGCGTCACGCTGTCCGCCGTCACGCCGTTGGGCGCGGTGAGCACCACCGTCTCCCCGCCGGTACTGGCCAGGGCAAAGGGAGCGGCCAGCTCTCCCCGGGCCTGGGTGGAGCACCAGATCACCATGTATTCCCCGCCGCCCAGCGTTTTGTCGGCGGGAAAGTCGTACTTGGATTTCTCCGTCCGGTCCGAGAGCTTGTAGCCGGCGAGGGCCACGGGCTTGTCCGAGGGGTTATAGACCTCTACCCAGTCGCAGCAGATCCCCTCAGGGCCGGGGAACAGGGAATTGGAGGACATGATCTCGCTGAGGATCAGACTGCCGCCGCTGCGCTCGGCGAGCACCGCCTGCCAGGCGGCGGCGCCGGCCTCGTCGTTGGAGTAGCCGGGGGAGGGAGCGTCGGTGGGGACGAGGGAGCCGTCGTCGGCACGAATCAGGGATTGGCCCGCCCGGCAGGGCACGGTGAGGGCCGTGTCCAGCGCCACCCGGTTGGCGTTCATGAGCACCACGCTCTCCCCGCCTTCTTTTTTCAGACCGAAGGGGGCGTAATCCCCTTCCTCCCGGGCGGGATCACACCACACCACCAGATATCCGTTGGCCGGCACCGCGGCGCCGGCGGGGAAGGCGTATTTGGCCTTGCCGGCTTCGTCGGAGAGGAAATAGCCCCCCAGATCGAAGGGACGGTCGGAGACGTTGCGGATCTCCACCCAATCGCAGACCGCCCCCTCGTGGTTGGGGCAGCCGGCGTTGTCGGTCATGACTTCGCTGATATACACGCTGTAGCCGCCGGCCCACACGGGGGGCTGGCGGCGCAGACGGTTCACGGTCAGCCACAGCGCGGCGACCGCCAGCAGCGTGAGCGCTGCCGCGGCGACCGCCACGCCGGGCGAGGTTTTCTTTCTGTTCATAGATCTCCTTGTCAGCCGGTGACGCCGATGATGTACGGGTGCATATCCGAATACTTGGGGGACTGCCACCAGTACTGGCTGCCGTCGTAATTCTGCAGATGGAACTCGGTGCCGTGGTCGTCGATGATGATCTGGGCGCCGTCCTCGTCCACGCCGTTGGTGCCGCTGGGCATATACCAGGCGTGGAAGAAGTCCCGCATCTCATAGTAATACTGGTTGTAGCGCCAGCTACCGCCGGAGGACTCGCCCCCGTGGAGGGTGAAGGTCACCAGGTCGGCGTTGTTGCTCTGGAGCTGCCGGAGCTGGGAGGCAGAGAGGGGACAGTTGCAGTACCAAAGCCGCTCCAGCCAGGGCATGCGGCTCAGGGCGCTCCAGGCGTTGGACTGCTTGGCCTTGATGTAGCACAGGTTCAGCGCCTTCAGGGCGGTGCACTCCACCAGGGGCGTGATGTCGGTGATGTCGGTGTTGAACAGCTCCAGATACCGCAGCTCCTTGAGAGAGGACAGGGGCGTGAGGTCGTAGATGGGACACTCCGCGATGATGAGATAGGTCATGTGGGGCATGCTCTCCAGGAAGGAGAGGTCCGTGAAGTACTGGTGCCCCAGGTCCAGGGCCTGCATGTCCGTGCAGTAGCGCAGGATCTGGGTGTCCGCGTCGGTGACCGCCGGGGGAGAGTCCCCGAACTCCGAGGGGCGGAAGTAGGTGTCGTCGGTGCGGAGCTTGTAGCGGCCGTTGCTGAAATAGACCCGCCAGACCACCCGGATATCGTCGTACTCGTGGTTGAGGGCGTCCAGCGTCTCGTTGGAAAGGCCGGTGTCGCACATCTCGATCTTCTCCAGCTCCGGGAGATAGGGAATGGCCTCCCGCAGGAGATCCAGGTCTTCCTCGGAAAAGCGGCGGTCGTTGAAATCCAGCAGCTGGGTCTGACAGGGATAGACCTCCCCCAGCAGCGTAACGGACCAGTCCACCTCCAGCTCGGGATGGGCCTCCCGGAAGGCAGTGCGCCCCGGGGCGTCCACGGTGCTGTCGGAAAAGTCCACCTTTTTCAGCTCCGGAAGCAGATCCATCACGCTCTCCAGAGCCTCCAGGTCCACCTCCTCCTCGGGAGAAAAGGACAGCTCGGTGACGGTGCAGCTCAGCTGCCGGTCCCCGGCCTTCACCGGCCAGAAAAAGGCCACGTCGTCATAAGTGCGCAGCAGCGTGCGCTGCTCCTCGGGCTCCAGAACGGCGCTTTTGAGCGTTACGGTCTCCAGCTCGGGGAACCACCGGAGCTGGGAGAGCAGCTCCTGAAAGTAGACTGCCGAGCCGGGAATGGTGAGGGCGCGTTCCGTAACGTCGTACCACTCCCCGCCCAGGCCCAGGGACCATTCCATGGCGCACCCGGGCATGTCGGCCCGCAGCGCGGTCATGGCGGCGGGGTTGGTGCACCGCTCCACGGTGAGAGAGGTGAGATTTATCAGCTTTTTCAGATTCTCCCAGTCCTCGGGCAGGTCAGGGAGCGTCAGCGTCTCGGTGAGGATGTCGTATTTTTCGCCGCCAAGGGTGACGTCGTAGCGGAGATCGCACTCAGGCAGAGCCTCCCGCAGCGTCTGCAGGTCGTCCTCGTCCAGGTCGTTGCCCCGCAGGTCCACGCTTCGGAGCTGCCGGCACCGCTTGAGTCCCCGCACGTCGGTCAGTCCCATGTCCCGCAGATCCAGCGTGACGGAGTCCACGGGGATGATGTTGCCGTCCACCAGGGTGTTGCGGTTGAAGAATATCCCCACAGCCGTGCCCAACCCCAGGATCAGCACCAGGAGCACCACGGCCAGCCAGGGGAATTTTTTGCGCTTTTTTTCCTCCATGGGATACCTCCGAATCAGTACTTCCAGTATTTTTTGTGGATCTTCTCGATCTCCTCGGGGGAGAGCCGCCGGACGCGATGGCCTTCGATGTCCATGTAATACATGTGGAAGGCGTCCCGCATCTCGTAATAGGATTCGTCATACCGCCAGGTGCTGCCGGTGGACTCGTCCCCGGCCTTGCACCAGATCTCCGTGTCGGGCAGGGCCTCCCGCAGCGCCTGTATCTGGGCCCGGGACATGTTGGTGCCGGAGCACCACAGCCGCCGGAGCCAGGTCATCTGCCGCAGCGTCTCAAAGAGATTGTCCGCAGGGGTGGCGATGTAGCAGATGTTCAGGTTTTCCAGCGCCGTGCACTGGAGCAGCGGGGAGATGTCCCGGGTACAGCACTGAAACATCTCCAGCCACCGCAGCTCGGTGAGCGTCCCCACCGGGGTGATGTCGTAAACGTAGTTTTCCGCCAGGATCAGATATTGCAGATGGGGCATCACGTTCAGATAGCTCAGATCGTCGGTGTCGGAATGGCCCACGTCCAGCGCCACCAGATCGGGGCAGTACTGCAGAGCCCGCAGCCCCGCCTGGCCGCCGGTCTGGGTCACGCCGCTCTCCCGGTAGGGGATGAAGAAATCCGAGTCGGTGCGGATGGCGGCCCACTTGATGCGAACCATCCATACGAAGCGCACGTCCTCATATTGCCGGTCCAGCTGGGCCATGGCCTTGTCGCTGAGCCCGCAGGAGCACATGACCACTTTTTTCAGATGGGGCATCCGGGGCAGCATTTCCCGCAGCCGGGCGCCGCCGTCCTTTACCAGATGGCCGCTCAGATCGATCTCCTCCGCGGCGGAGGAAACCGGCACCCCGTAGAGGTCAAAGTCAAAGATCACTTCGGTGTCCGCCAGTGCGTCCGCCAGGGAGAGGATCCCCGCTTCGGAAAACCCGCAGCCGCTGAGATCCAGACGCTTCAGGGCGAGAAAATATCCCGCCCGCTCCCGGATCTCCGGCAGGGCCCGGTCGGTGAGCTCGGTCCGGCCCGCCAGGGAGACGGTCTCGTCCTCAGAGGAAAAGCGCTCACCGCACACGCTCACCGGCCAGAGGAACGCCACATCCGGCAAGGCCCGGCGCAGCGCGAACTGTTCCGGGGAGGTGAGCTCGCAGTTGGGCAGCTCCACCCGCTCCAGGCCGGGAAACAGGGGCAGCTTTTCCGCCAGCTCTCCGGCGGGAATGTGCCGCCAGGGCAGGACCAGACAGGTCTCGCCGGGGTCGTACATATGGCCGTAAATACAGACGCTTGCGCCCCCTGCCCGGTTCGCTTTCTCCGGGGGTGCGGACGCCGCGCCGCGCCCCTGGCCGACGGGGGCCCACAGCAGCACCGCCAGCAGGATCGCCGTGGCCAGGGCCAGAGCCCCCGCCGCCGTGAGAAACGGGCGATCGGCGGCGACGCGCTTCACGGCTCAGCCCCGGCGGACGATCTGACTGCCGTCCGCCGCGACGCCGTTGGTGCCGCCTTCCATATAGTACATTTCAAAAGCGTCGCGCATCTCATAGTAGTGGGGGTGATAGCGCCAGGTGCCGCCGGTGGACTCCCCGTGGGGGGCCAGGTACATCTCGCACTCGGGCATGTTGGCCTGCAGCGCGGCCACCTGCTCCGGACTCAGGGCGTTGCCGCAGTACCACAGCCGCTCCAGCCAGGGCATCTGCATCAGCGTTTCGTAGGCCCGGTCCGGCCGACAGTATATGTAGCATATGTTCAGATCCTGCAGCTTTTTGCAGTTGATCAGCGGGGAGAGGTCCTCGATCTTGGTCCAGAAGACCTCCAGATATTTCAGCTCCGACAGGGAGCCGATGGGGGTGATGTCATTGATGTCCATCTCCACCAGGATCAGGTACTGGAGCTTGGGCAGATCGTAAAGGAAGGACAGGTCCGTGAGATTCTTGTGGCCCAGATCCAGAGCGATCAGATCCGTGCAGTAGCGCAGCACGCTGCACTCGCCGCTCCACAGCTCCGCGTGGTTGATGGTGCGGGCGGCGATAAAGTTGGTGGCGTCGGTGCGCAGCGCCCACATGGAGAAGTATACCGACCATACGAAGCGGATATCCTCGTATTTTCGGTTCAGCGCGTCCATCTCCTCGTTGGGCACGCCGCAGTGGCACATCACCACCTTGTTCAGGTGAGAAAACCAGGGCAGCACCGCTTCCAGCTCCGCGGCGTGGTCCCGGACGGTACGGCGGCTCAGATCGATCTCCGGATCGGTGGAGCAGACGGTGACCCCGTATACGGGAAAGGTCCACACCACGTCCACCGCGCCCAGCGCCAGATCCAGATCGTGGAGCGTCTCCCCGTCAAAGTCCGAGCCGGTGAGGTCGATCCGCTCCAGACATGGCAGACGCCAGGCGTTTTCCCGCAGCTGCGCGAGATCATCCCCGGTCAGCTCCCGGTCCCGGAGGTCGACCAGCACGGTGTCATAGGGATAGTCGGTCCCCAGCAGACGGGTGGGGAAGCAAAACTCGATCTCCGGGAACTCGGCCCGCAGGGAGTCCTGTACGGCGTTGTCCACCGCCTCGCCCCGGAACACCACCCGGCGCAGCGCCGGGAACTCGCCCAGCCGCCGGGCCAGCTCGGCATAGTCCCCGCCGGACAGCAGCGCCAGAGACTCCACGTCCTGCCGGTAGGTGGTCCCACCCAGGGCGATGCGCCGGGGGGGCTCCGGAGTGGCGGGGATGGCGGTGACGGTGGGCTCCGGAGAAGGAGTCTCCGCCGGGACCGCCGGAGCGGCGGCGCCGCAGCCCGTCAGAGCCAGCAGCAGGAACAAAAAGACGTACAGCCCCCATCCCCGGGGGAATGATTTGTGTTTTTCGGTCATTTTGACCTCCCGACCCGTTTCGCTCTTGCGCAAATCGGGAATAAGAGTTATAAAATAATGGTTAGCCGTCCATAAAGGCGTGCTATATATTATAACATTGAAATCTCTGCAAAGGAATATATAAGGTGAATTTCGTGAAAAAAGTTTTGAGCGCCCTGCTGATGGCGCTCCTGCTCTGGTGTCTGTGGGGGTGCGCCCCTTCCCAGAGCGTTCAGAACCCGTCGGAGCCCCCCCGCGTTACCTTCACCCCCGAGCCCACCGCCACGCCTTCCCCCTCGCCGGTGCCCACGGCGGCGCCCACCCCCACCCCCGAGCCGATGGCACGGGAGCTGACGGGGGAGCTGGAGCTGTCGGACAACTACGGAGGGTATCTTCCCTTCCTGACCGACGGAGACCGGGAGAGCTGGGTCACCTACAAATACGGCACGGAGATCTGCATCGACAGCGAGGAGGAGATCGGCGCGCTGTACATCTGCTGGTTCCGCACCCCGCTGCTGTATGCCACCGTCCGAGTCAACGGCGGCAGCTTTCCCGCGGCGGAAAACGGCTATATCTATGAGTATATCCCCCTGCCCGAGCCCGCCACCCACGTGGAGCTGGCCTTCTCCGCCCGGTCCGAGATCAGCGAGATCCGGGCCTTCGGCGTGGGGACGCCGCCCCCGGACGTGCAGGTTTGGGAGCCCCCGCTGGAGCAGGCGGACGTGCTGATCTTTCCCACCCATGCGGACGACGACGTGATCTTCTTCGGCGGGCTGATGGCCGACTGCGTGGACCGGGGACTGGACGTGCAGGTGTGCTTTATGGTGGAGCACTTCGACATCGCCGGTTATCCCTGGAAGACCCGGACCCAGGAGCTGCTGGACGGCCTGTGGGAGCTGGGGATCCGCCATTACCCCATCATCGGACCCTTCCAGGACCACTTCGTCAAATCCCTGGAATCGGCCCAGGAGCTGTTTCACGAAGATAAAGTGATCGAGTTCCAGGTGGAACAGATCCGCCGCTTCAAGCCGCTGGTGGTGGTGGGCCACGACCGCTACGGGGAGTACGGCCACGGCGCCCACCAGCTCAACGCCCTTGCCCTGGAAAAAGCCGTGCCTCTGGCCGCCGATCCGGAGGCGTTCCCCAAGATCGTCAGCCGCTGGGGCGCCTGGGATACCCCCAAGTTCTATCTGCACTACGCGCCGGAAAACCAGATCGTCCTGGATCTGGAAAAGCCCCTGGAGAGCTTCGGCGGCCGCACCGCTTTTGAGGTGGCCCAGGACGCCATGGAGTACCACCAGAGCCAGCTGCAGTATCCCCACCGGCCCCAGCTGGACAACCCGGAGTTCCCCCGGTACGACTGCCGCAAGTTCGGCCTCGTGCGCACCACCGTGGGCTATGACACGGGGAACGACATCATGGAGAACGTGCGCTGATCGGAAATGCAAAAAGAGCGCTGCCGCAAGGCAGCGCTCTTTTTCGCAGGTCGCATGGGGTGCGGGCATCCGATAGAGCGAGAGAGCTCTCGGTCCGACGCGGAAGCCTCATGGGATCCTTCGTCGCTGACGCTCCTCAAGATGACAAGCAGGTGAGACCCCGGTGCCCTGTCATCCCGAGCGCAGCGAGGGATCTCGCCCTCCTGCACGGAAACCGTATGGGATCCTTCGTCGCTGCGCGCCTCAGGATGACAAGGTTTGGTGCGGCTCCTCAGGATGACAGGGCAGCGGTGGCCCCGGTTTCGCTGTCAGCCCAGCACATCCCGGAGCTGCTCCTCCCGATACTGACGGGTGTACAGGTTGTAGTATACGCCGCGCAGGGCCATGAGCTCGGCGTGGGTGCCCCGCTCCACGATCTTGCCGGCGTTGACCACCAAAATCAGGTCCGCCCGGCGGATGGTGGACAGCCGATGCGCGATGACAAAGGAGGTGCGCCCGGCCATGACCTTTTCAATGGCGTTCTGGATCAGCCGCTCGGTGACGGTGTCCACGCTGGAGGTGGCCTCGTCCAGCACGAAGATCCTGGGGTCGGCCAGCAGCGCCCGGGCGAAGGACAGCAGCTGCTTTTCCCCGGTGGACAGGCTGTTGCCGCCCTCGCCCACCTGGCTGTCGTAGCCCTCGGGGAGCCGGGCGATGACCTCGTCGGCGGACACGGCCTTCACCGCGGCCTCGATCTCCTCCATGGTGGCGTCGGGCTTGCCGTAGCGCAGGTTTTCCAGCACCGTGCCGGAGAAAAGATGGGGCGTCTGCAGCACGTAGCCGATGTTGGAGTGGAGCCACAGCTGGCTGCGCTCCCGGGCGTCCCGCCCGTCGATGAGCACCGTGCCCTCCGTGGGCTCAAAAAACCGGCAGACCAGATTCACCAGGGTGGACTTGCCCGCGCCGGTCTCCCCCACGATGGCCACGTTGGTGCCCCGGGGGATCTTCAGGTCAAAGTGCTCCAGCACGTTCTCCTCCCCGTCGGGGTAGCGGAAGGTCACGTCCCGAAACTCCACGTCCCCCATCAGGGGCTCCCAGTTTTCTTTTTTGGGGTTGAAGGTGTCGCCATAGCGCGCCTCCACCTCGGGAGTGTCGATCACGTCGGACTTCGTCTCCATCAGGTGGGTGAAGCGCTCCACGTTCACCTGCACGTTCACCAGCCCGGACAGAGCCCGCACCAGCCACTGGATGGGCTCCATCATGCCCTGGGCGTAGTTCATGAACACCGAGAGAGTGCCGATGAGCATGACGCCCTGCCGGGTGATGATGCCGCCCCGCCACAGCACCAGCGCCAGCGCCGCCGAGGCGGCGAAGGAGGTGGTGGACATGAACAGGCCCCGGAAGTGCATGGTGCGGATGCTGATGGTGCGCATGTCGCCGGTGAGGGAGTTGAACTCCCGCTCCATCTTGTCCTCCAGCACCAGGGTCTTGATGGTGGGCGCGCCGGTAATGCCCTCGTTGAAGGCTCCGGTGATCCGGGAGTTCTGCTCCCGTACCTGCCGGTGGAGCACCACCAGCTTCTTCTGGAAATACACGCTGCTCACCGCCACCACCGGCACCACCAGCAGCACGCACAGCGCCAGCTTCCAGTGGAGGAAGAGCATCATCACGATCACGCACACCAGATAGGAGATGTGCCAGACCCCCTCCATCATGTCCCAGGCCAGGGTGGAGGAGATGCGCTCGGTGTCGGACATGACCCGGGCGTGGATGTAGCCCACGCTGTTCTGGTTGAAGTAGGAGAAGGACAGCGTCTGCAGGTGGTTGAAGGCGTCCCGGCGCAGATCCCGGTCCATGAACATCTCCAGCTTGCTGGCCCCGAAGGCGGATATGTAGTTGGACACCACCTGGGTGAGCACCACCAGCGCATAGAGCGCCACGAAAACGCCCATGCCTGCCAGAGTGGATCCGGCGATGAAGTGGTTGATGGCGTAGCGCTGGAACAGAGGGATCACCGCGTCCATGGCGCTGCCGTAGACCCCCATGAGCACCATGCCCAGGATCAGCCCCCCGTAGGGCCGCAGGTAGGGGATCAGCTTGGGGATGCCGAACCAGGAGAGAGATTTCGATTTCGTTTCCATTATTCCTCCTCCTCTCCCACGGCCATCTGCAGGTCGTAGATCCGGCGGAAAATGCCCTCCCGCTCCAGCAGCTCCCGGGGGGAACCCAGCTGGGATACCTGCCCCTTGTCCAGCACCAGCACGTTGTCGCAGTCCAGCAGCGTGGTGATCCGGTGGGAGATGATGATGGTGGTGGAGCCCGCCAGATCCCGGTCCAGAGCCTCACGGATGCGTTGGTCGGTCTCCGTGTCCACAGCGGAGAGAGAGTCGTCAAACACCATGACAGGGGTCTTTTTCGTCAGCATCCGGGCGATGGCGATGCGCTGCTTCTGCCCGCCGGAGAGGGTGACGCCCCGCTCGCCCACCACGGTGTCGTAGCCCTGGGCGAAGCGGCGGATGTCCGAGTCGATGCAGGCGGTGACGGCGGCGGCACGGATCTCCTCCGCGTCCGCGCCGCAGATGCCCACGTTCTCCTCCACGGAGCGGGAGAAGAGGAAGGGCTCCTGCAGCACCACGCCGATGTTCCTCCGCACCCAGCGGGCGGGCATGGCGGCGATGTCCGTGTCCCCCACGGTGATGCGCCCCGCCGTGGGCTCGTAAAGCCGGCACAGCAGCATCAGCAGCGAACTCTTGCCCGAGCCGGTGCCGCCCAGCACCCCGAAGCTTTTGCCCGCGGGAATGGTGAAGCTCACATCGCTGAGTACCTGAGGACTGTCGGGGCCGTAGCGGAAGCTGACGTTTTCAAAGGTGATGTCCGCGTCCATGGGCGCTTCCTTCGCGTCGGGGGCGTCGTGCTCGGGCTCAGCCTCCAGCACCTGACCGATACGCTCCACGGACACGCCGGTCTTGCTCATCTCCGAGATGATCCGGCCCAGCCGGCGCACCGGTCCGATGAGCATGGCGTTGTAAATGGCAAAGGAGATGAACTCCCCGCTGGTCATGGCGCCCCGGACGCACAGCACGCTGCCGAAGATCACCACCAGCATTACCTGCAGGCAGCTGGTGAAGTCGCCCACAGCCCAGAAATCCGCCATGGTCCGCAGCAGTCCCACCCACAGATCGGTGTAGAACAGATTCTGCTTTTCAAAGCGGTCCCGCTCAAAGACCTCCCGGCCGAAGGCCTTCACCACCCGCACCCCGGTGAGGTTCTCCTGTGCGATGGTGGACAGGACGCCCTCGTTCTCGTCGCAGGCGGTGAAGCCCCGGCGGACCTTGTTGTGGAAATGGATGGAGTAGCTCACCACGATGGGCAGCATGATCAGCGCCACCAGCGACAGGGAGAAGTTCATCCGGATCATGAACACCAGCGCCAGCACGATCATGATCACGATGCGGAAGATGATGACGAACTGCTCCTGAAAGAAGTTCTTCACCCGCTCCACGTCGGAGGTGCAGCGCTGGATGATGTCGCCGGTGGGATTTTCCGCGTGCCAGCGCCAGGGCAGCTGCTGTATCCGGTGATACAGGCTGTCCCGGGCGGTCTTCACCAGCGTCTCCCCGGCCTGGCCGTTGAACAGGCTGGACAGATACCGGAACAGCGCCGAGAGCAGACCGATGACCCCCAGGATCACAGCCACCACCCACATGTGGGTACGCAGATACGCCGTGCCGCCCATATCCTCCAGCAGACCGGCGGCCCAGCCGGGCAGATCCACCGGCGCCGAGCCGATGACAGAGTCCACCGTCACCCGGATGATCTGGGGGATCACCAGCTCAAAGACGGTCAGCAGCGTCCCGGCAAGAATGCACAGAAAGAAATATTTGCCGCTGCCCTTCAGCAGAAGGCGCAGCACCCGCCGGCTGCGGCCGGGGGAGAGTTTCGCTTCCAAGTTTGATTACCTCGCTAAAGTGTGATTGTCGATCATTTTATCATATACCCCCGAAAAACACAATGGTGGTCCGGCGGCAAAACACCCCCCTTGACGAACGTGATATAATATAATTTCAGAAAAGATATTTGTAAAAGAAGGGATCATTCATATGACAAAGATCGACGTGTTCTCCGGGTTCCTGGGAGCGGGCAAAACCACTCTCATCAAAAAGCTGATCCGGGAGGCGTATGCCGGGGAGAAGCTGGTGCTCATTGAGAACGAGTTCGGCGAGATCGGTATCGACGGCGGCTTCATGAAGGAAGCCGGGATCGAGGTAACGGAGATGAATTCCGGGTGCATCTGCTGCTCTCTCACCGGGGATTTCCGCGCCGCCATGCGCCAGGTGGTGGACCGCTTCGCCCCGGATCGCATCCTGATCGAGCCCTCCGGCGTGGGCAAGCTCAGCGACATCGTCTCCGCCGTGGAGCAGGTGGAGGGAGCCGACCTGACCATCAACGCCCTGGGCACCGTGGTGGACGCGGCCAAGGCGAAAATGTATATGCGCAACTTCGGCGAGTTTTTCAATAATCAGGTGGAGTCCGCCGGCTGCATCGTGCTCAGCCGCACCGGCGGCATGGCCCAGGACAAGATCGCCCAGTGCGTGGCCCTGCTGCGGGAGAAGAACCCCGGCGCCGTGATCATCACCACCCCCTGGGAGGAGCTCAGCGGCGCGCAGATCCTCTCCGCCCTGGAGCGCCGGGACACCCTGGCCGCCGCTCTGGAGACCATCGAGAGGGAGCACGAGGAAGACCACGACCACGAGCATGAACATGACCACGACCACGAGCATGAACATGACCACGAGCACGAGCATGAACATGAGCACGACCATGACCATGACCATGAGCATGAGCACGAACATGAGCATCACCATCACCATCATCACGACCACGACCACCACGACGCCGACGAGGTGTTCACCTCCTGGGGTATGGAGACGGCGAAGAAGTTCACCGAGACCGAGCTTCGGGAGAAGCTGACGGCGCTGGAGGACGCTTCCGTTTACGGCAGCGTGCTGCGGGCCAAGGGCATCGTGGACGCCGACGAGGGAGAGTGGTTCCACTTTGACTACACGCCCGGCGAGATCGACGTCCGCCGGGGCGGCGCGGAGGTCACCGGACGGCTGTGCGTCATCGGCGCGGAGCTGAAGGAAGACGCCGTGGCTGCGCTGTTCGGCGCGTAAGGAGACAGACCATGGCAAAGCAGATCCCGGTCTATCTTTTCACCGGTTTCCTGGAGAGCGGCAAGACCCGGTTCGCCCAGGAGACCCTGCAGGACGCCAATTTCAACAACGGCGACCGCATGCTGCTGCTGGTGTGCGAGGAGGGGATCGAGGAATACGATCCCGCCGCCTTCGCCGCCCCCAACATCTTCATGGAGATCATCGAGGACGAGAGCGGTCTTTCCACCGATCATCTGGCCGCCCTGCTGAAAAAGCATCGCTGCCAGTACGTCATCGTGGAGTACAACGGCATGTGGAACCTGGACACCCTCTACAGCAATATGCCCAAGGAGTGGGTGGTGGCCCAGGAGTTCCTGTTCATCGACGCCCGGACCTTTCTGAATTACAACGCCAATATGCGTCAGCTGATGGTGGACAAGATGCAAAGCTGCGAGCTGGCGGTGCTCAACCGGTTCCCGGAGGGGGACGAGGAGCTGAAAATGCAGGCCCACAAGATCATCCGGGCCGTGAACCGCCGCTGCGACATCGCCTTTGAGACTCCGGACGGAAAGATCAGCTACGACGATATCGAGATCCCCCTGCCCTATGATCTCAACGCCCCCGTGGTGGAGATCGACGACGGGGACTACGCCCTGTTCCTGCAGGACATCATGGACCAGCCGGACAAGTACCGCAACAAGGTGGTGCGGCTGAAGGGCAAGGCCGTGAGCAAGTCCCGCAGTCTGAAGCCCGGGTACTTCTACTTCGGGCGGGACGTGATGACCTGCTGCGCCAACGACATCCGCTTCATCCCTCTGGCGGCGGAGTGGAAGGACGTGCCCGCCATCCGCAACCTGGGCTGGTACGATCTCACCGCCCGGGTGGATATCCGCGACCTGCCGGACGTGTACAGCGGGCCCGGCCCGGTGCTCCACGTGCGCTCTCTGGATCCGGCGGCCGCGCCGGAGCAGGAGGTCGCCACCTTCTATTGATCCATACCTCGAAAACCGCCTCCGAAGTACCGCTTCGGGGGCGGTTTTTGCGGTGTGCCAGGGGAAGGGCGCGGCCTCTCGAGCGCAGGGAGGGCTCTCTCCCCTTGTCATCCCGAGCGCAGCGAGGGATCTCTCACATTGTCATCCTGAGGAGCCGCGCGACGAAGGATCTCAAGTAGGCTTTCATGTTGTGCGTTATTCCCTGTCATCCCGAGCGCAGCGAGGGATCTCTCATCTGTCATTCTGAGCGAAGCGAAGAATCTCATATCATTTCCACTTGTTGCGTATGAGGCAGATACTCAGTCCCGTCGGTTTTCTTTTTGCGACCCCCATTCTTTCTTTTGTAAAAGAAAGAATGCGCCTCGCGGGTGGAAGAAAGAAAACGCGGGGGGCTCCACCAAGCCGCCCCCCGGACCCCCCTCTGAGACTTTGCGTCGTGCAAAGCCGTAGGGGACCTCCCGGGAGGTAGTCCGTATGGGCTCCGGGACAGAACGGCCGCTTGCGCTGGATGTGCTGTCCTCCCGAGCACAGCGAGGGATCTCAAGGTAGGATGACAAGGGTTGGTGCGGCTCCTTGTGACAGGCACTTATCAGCGGGAGCGGTAATAGACGCTGAACGTGTCGATAAAGGCGGCTGGGCCGCGGATCCTGTAGTCTCAGGGGGTGCAGGGGCGGCTCTTAAGCCCCTGCTGATGCTTTTCTTTGCCAGCGTTTCTTTTCGCATCATTTACGAAAAGAAATGCTGAAAAAAACCACTGACGAGACAGAGCATCTCCCTCAAACGTAATAAGTGGAAGTCTATATGAGATCCCTCGCTGCGCTCGGGATGACAAGCGGGTGACGCACAACGCGGAAGCCTCACGGGATCCTTCGTCGCGCTGCGCTCCTCAGGATGACAGGGTAGCGGCGACCCCGATTTTGTGTCATCCCGAGCGCAGCGAGGGATCTCTCGTCCTGCGTGGAAATCTTATGGGATCCTTCGTCGCTGACGCTCCTCAGGATGACAATGGGGCAACATACTGCGCGGAAACCTCACGGGTCCCTTCGCTTATCCTCCGACTCCCTTCTAATAACGGCAAAAGGGCGGGCCCGTACGGCTCGCCCTCAAACTTTTACGCTTCCCGGCGGAAGGTGAGGATAAACGCACCCTTGATCTGTACCGACGTGGCCATGTAATCGTAGGTGACCAGCTCCCAGCCCTCGGCGGCCCGGGAGTTCAAGAGCTCATCCAGCTCCGCGGCGTCCTTCTCATTGGCCTTGTCCGAAAAGAATTTCGTGCTCACTTCCAGGATCTCCGATTTGTAGACGTACATTTTTCTCTCCTTATGTTTTGATTATAAAATAAAAGGCGGTCCGCCCGGGTCAGCTCCGGGCGGACCGTCCGCAGGGAACGCTTACCGGTGGTAGGAAAACCGATTGCCGGTGAGATCCTTCCAGATCTGGTCAATGCGCTCGGTGGGAAACTCCAGGGTCTTGTCCTCCTCCAGGCAGTCCAGGTTGCTGCGCAGCTGTGCCTCGCTGCTGAAGCCCATCAGCGCGGCGTGGAGCCGTTTGTGGCTGAACAGCCACCGGTAGGCCAGCTCGATGATGCTCACTCCCAGCTCGGCGGCGATCTTCTCCAGCTCGTCCACCGCCTGACGGTTCACGTCGGAGTAGTAGCGCATCTTATATCCCTTCTGCAGGGCGAAGCGGCTGTTCTCCACGTCGGTGCCCTTCTGGTACTTGCCGGAGAGCATGCCCCCGGCGATGGGGTTGAAGGCCACCACGCCGAAGTCGTAGGCCTCGGCAAAGGGCAGGATCTCGTCCTCCACGCCCCGGGTCAGCAGGTTGTACACGCTCTGGGTCACCACCGGGGCCCGCAGACCCATATCGTGGGCTGTCAGCACCATTTCGCACAGCCGCCAGGCGGAGAAGTTGCTCAGCCCGTAATAGCGGATCTTGCCGGCGCGGATCAGCTCGTTCATGGTGGTGATGAGCTCGGCGCAGCCCACCTTGTTGTCCGGGAAGTGGGCGTAGTAGATGTCTATGTAGTCCGTTCCCAGGCGGCGGAGACTCTCGTCCACCTCCCAGGTGACGTAGTCATGGCTCAGTCCCATCTTGCCGGCCTTGAAGTCCATAGGGCCGCCAACCTTGGTGGCAATGACCACTTTGTCCCGTTTGCCCGCCAGCGCCGCACCCAGGAGCTCCTCGCTGGGACCGCCGCCGATACCCGGTCCGCCGGGGTAAATGTCCGCGGTGTCAAAGAAGTTGACGCCTCTGTCCAGGGCCAGATCGCAGCAGCGCCTGGCCTCCGCCTTGTCCACCCGGTCGCCGAAGGTCATGGTGCCGATGCAGACCCGGGAGACGTTCAGGTCCGTATGGGGCAGCTGATTGTAAAGCATGATATAATCTCCCTTCCTGATTACGTTGAGGTTAATCTATTATAACACCGTTCTGGAAATAATCAACAAAAGAGGTGATAAAAAATAATTGGATCTCCGTAAAAAATCCCCTAAAAACCTGCTTAACCGCGAAAAATCGCCCCTGCCGCCGAGTGCTTCGGCAGCGGGGGCGATTTGGTTTTTCATCCTGTCCGGCCCTCAGGCAAACCAGACAAAAACGCAGAACGCGATAAACAGGGCGAAAACGGTGCCGAACACCAGCGCCACCAGCAGTCCCGCCTTCACGGCGGCCCAGGTGTATGCGCGCTGTTCCTCTCTCGTCATCTGATAGTGGACGCCGCCGTCGGAACGCGGCTCCTCCCGGCGGCGGAGGTACCAGGGCATGCCTTCCACATTCATGTCCGCGATGGTGCGGCCGTCGTCGTCAGGGTAGTCCTCGGGCCGTCTGCGCCGCGCCATGGTCAGAGGACCTCCTTCCCCTCAGCGGGAGCGGGCTCTTCCTTTTTGATCCGGCCCATGATCTCCGCGGCCCGGGCCTGGGCCTCGGCGTCGTCGTAGAGATGGCAGGCGCAGAAGTGGCCCTCCTCCACCTCCAGCCACTCGGGAGGCGCATACTTGCACACCTCCATGCACTGCTCGCAGCGGGTGTGGAACTTGCAGCCCCGGGGCGGGTTGGCCGGGCTGGGAATGGAGCCCTTGAGGATGATGCGGTTGATCTTGGCGTCGGGATCGGGGATGGGAATGGCGGAAAACAGCGCCTTGGTGTAGGGGTTCAGGGGGTTGGAAAAAACCTTTTCCGTCTCCGCGTACTCCACCATATTGCCCAGATACATCACGCCCACCGTATCGGAGATATGCTCCACCACGCTCAGGTCGTGGGAGATGAACAGATACGTCAGGCCGAAATCCTTCTGCAGCTGCCGCAGCAGGTTGATGATCTGAGCCTGGATGGACACGTCCAGAGCGGATACCGGCTCGTCGCAGACGATGAAGTCCGGGGACAGCGCCAGGGCCCGGGCGATGCAGATGCGCTGCCGCTGGCCGCCGGAAAACTCGTGGGGATAGCGCTCCTTATAGTACTCGGGCAGTCCGCAGACCTCCATGACCCGGGTGATGTAGTCGTCAAACTCGTCCGACGGCACGATATTGTGCTCCCGGACGGCCTCGCCGATGATCTCGCCGATGGGCAGACGGGGAGACAGGCTGGAATAGGGATCCTGGAACACGATCTGCATCCGGGGCCGCATACGGCGCAGCTCCTCCCGGCTCAGGGCAAAGATGTCCTGGCCGTCCAGCAGCACCGTGCCGGAGGTCTTCTCCTGCAGCCGCAGGATGGTCCGCCCACAGGTGGATTTGCCGCACCCGGACTCTCCCACCAGGCCCATGGTCTCGCCCCGTCGGATCTTGAAGCTCACGCCGTCTACGGCCTTCACGTTGCCCACGGTGCGCTTGAAAAAGCCGCCCTTGATGGGGAACCACTTGACCAGGTTGTCCACTTCCAGCAGATAATCGTTCTGTGCAGCGGGGGTTTTCTTGATCTCTTCCATTTACAGCTCCTCCACGTTCACAGATTTGGGGTACTCCAGCACCTCGCCCTCCTCAAAGAACCGGTAGCAGGACACCACGTGGGTATCGCTGATGCGGATCTCCGGGGGGTACAGACCGCTGCAGCGGTCGCAGCGCATCTCGCACCGGTCGCGGAAGTAGCAGTAATCGGGCATTTCCACAGGGTTGGGCACGCTGCCCGGGATGTTGTAGAGCTCGTCCACCTTCTTGCCCACAACGGGCTTGGAACGCATCAGGCCGATGGTATAGGGATGGGCGGGGTGGTGGAAGATCTCGTCCGCCGTGCCTTTTTCCACGATGCGGCCGGCGTACATGACCACCACGTAATCCGCCATACCCGCCACTACACCCAGATCGTGGGTGATGAGCATGATAGAGGAATTGAGTTTATCCTTCAGATTCTGCAGCAGGTCCAGGATCTGGGCCTGAATGGTCACGTCCAGAGCGGTGGTGGGCTCGTCGGCGATGATCAGCGTGGGAGAGCAGGCCAGAGCGATGGCGATGCAGATGCGCTGGCGCATGCCGCCGGAGAGCTCATGGGGGTACATGTTGTACACGCCCTCCTTGTTGGCGATGCCCACCAGCTCCAGCATCTCCAGGGTGCGGGCCTTCACGTCCTCGTCGGACATTTCGGGGTTATGGAGCCTGGTGACCTCGTCTACCTGCATGCCGATCTTGAACACCGGGTTCAGGCTGGTCATGGGCTCCTGGAAGATCATGGAGATCTTGTTGCCCCGGATGGTCTCCATAATGGAGTTGGGCGTGTTCACGATGTTGTAGGCGGTGCCGTCGCCCAGGTTGAAGCGGATCTGGCCCCCCACGGTCTGGCCGCTGGGCCGCTGCAGCAGCTGCATCAGCGACAGGCTGGTGACGGACTTGCCGCAGCCGGACTCCCCCACCACGCCCACGGTGGAGCACTTGGGGATGACGAAATTCACGCCGTCCACGGCCTTGACCACGCCCACGTCGGTGAAGAAGTAGGTGCACACGTTGTCAAATTCCACCACGTTGTCCGGATCGGCCATGCGGGTGGTGTACAGCGCGGGATCCCTGGCCGCGTCGGCCCGCTCCTTTTCCAGCCTGCCGGTGACCCGGCGGTTGAAGCGGGTGATCTTTCTGGATTCGCGGGCGGATATATAGGAGGATTTTTTCTTTTCTTTTTCAGCCATTTTCAAAACCTCCTTATCGCTTGGCCTTGGGGTCGTAGGCGTCCCGCAGACCGTCGCCCACGAAGTTGAAGGCGATAACGGTCACGCAGATCAGCAGACCCACGGGGATCCAGATATGGGCGTAATGGGCCATGGCCGAGGCGGAGGACACCGAGTTGATGATGGTGCCCCAGGTGGCCAGGGGGTGCTTCACACCCAGGCCCAGGAAGGACAGGGTGGATTCGGTGATGATGACCGAGCCCATGCCCATGGTGGCGGTGACGATCAGCTGGGGCATGACGTTGGGCACCAGGTGGTGGAAGATCCGGTCCTTGACCTTGATGCCGGTGGACTCGGTGGCCACCATGAACTCCTGCTCCCGCAGGGACAGGATCTGGCCCCGGACCAGCCGGGCTACGCCGGCCCAGCCCATGATGCCCAGCGCGGCCATCATGATCAGCAGCCGGATGTAGGTATCCATACGCAAAGCGTCCATCATGGCGCCAAGGATGATCATAATGGGCATGGAGGGCAGGCAGTAGAAGATGTCCACCAGACGCATGATCACCATGTCCACCCAACCGCCGTAATAGCCGGCCAGGCCGCCCATGATGACGCCCAGGAAGATCTCCAGGAACACCACCACAAAGCCCACCATCAGCGACACACGGCCGCCGTACATGATGCGGGCCAAAACGTCAAAGCCGTCGCCGTCGGTGCCCAGGATGTGTTTGGCGCTGGGGGTAGAGAACATGTCGATCACATAGATGACCTGTTCGGCGTTGATGACGTACTCCCCGGTCTCCCGCTGGGAGATCACCAGCTCGGTGTCCTGATACTGCAGCGCCCCGGATTCGTCGTAGGTGTACTCGCCGTTTTCGTTCTGCATGGGCAGCTCGTAGGTCATGGAGCCGGTCTTTTCCCCGGCGCGGATCATGCCCTCGATCTTCTCGGCCACGGCCTTTTTCAGCCGGTACTCCATGGAGTCCTCGCCGGTGTAGCGCCGCACGGAGAACAGAGTGAACTCCGCGTACTCCGCGCCGGAGGCGTCCCGCACCACAATGGCGCCGTTTTCGTTGGACACAGTGTATTTCACGCCGTCGGCGGTGAAGCTGCCGCCCTTTTTGGCGTTGAGCAGCGCGTTGACCCGCAGCTCGTTGGACACGGGAGCGCCCACGGTGAAGGTGTCCACCACCAGGCGGGTGAATACCTTGGCGGGATGGGCCCCGTCCACCCGGTAGACGTCGTGGGTCTCGTCCCCGGTCTGCACCAGGGCGTAGGCGGCGTCCCGGAAGGTGAAATCCTCCCCCTTGGCCGCGGCGGCGGTAAGGGCGGTCTCAAACTCCTCATCCATGGCGGCCGCGGCGTAGTTGATGCCGTTGAATTCCCCATAGAGGGTATAGGACTTGGTGGCGCCCTTTTTAAAGGTGTACTTTACGCCGCCGAAGGTGAACTCGCCCTCGCTGCCCTTTACCTTTTTAACTGCAGCGGCGGTCAGGCCCTCCACCTCGTCGCCGGTGAATTTGATGGTCTTGCTCAGAGCGTTGTACTCGCCCACCTTCACGGTGCTCTGGCCGATGGTGCACACCGGCACCGCGTCCAGCACGGAGACCTGATAGATCTCGTCGGAGAGCTTTTCGATGCGGTAGACCGCGTCGGCGCCCACCAGGGTGCGGCGGACCTCGCCGGCGGCGATCATGCTCTTGATGTTGGAGTTCATGGCGTTGTTCACCGTCCGCTCCACGCTGACGCCCTCGTCGATGACGTAGCCGTTGTAGGCGGTGTTTTCCTTGGCCATGGCGTAGTTCACGGTCTGCCGGTCGTATTTGTAGAAGATCTGCTTCTGACCGTAGGAGTAGAACAGCGGCCCCAAGAAGGAGAACAGGAACATGGTGATCAGCAGCACGGAGCCGAACACCGCCAGGCGGTTGCGGATGAACCGCTTGAAGACCTGCAGTCCGGGAGAGAGGACCTTGACACGGGTGACGTCGTCCAGATGGACCTCTCCGTCCTCCGTTTTCTGCTCCACGGCGGCCTTGGCCTTCAGCGCGTCGTTGAGATAATACTTATGCTGTGCCATATCGCGCCTCCCCTCAGCTCAGCCGTACCCGCGGGTCCACCACGGCGTACAGCAGGTCGGAGATCAGGTTGCCCAACAGCGTCAGAATGGAGATAAAGGCCAGATAGAACATGATAAAGGGGATATCCGCCTGTGTCATGGACGTGTAGGAGGCGTAACCGATGCCCCGGATGGAGAACAGCGTCTCGGTGATCAGCGCGCCGGAGAACAGCCCGGGAAGGCTGCCGCCCAGGGTGGTGACCAGCGGGATGAGAGTGTTGCGGAAGGCGTGATAGTTGATGACCTTCTTTTCCGGCACGCCCTTGGCCCGGGCGGTGCGGATATAGTCGGCATTCAGAACTTCCAGCATATTTGTACGGGTGTAGCGCATCAGACCACCGATGCTGATGATCACGATGGTGATGGACGGCAGAACGAAGTGCTTGGCCACATCCAGGATCTTTCCGAATTGAGAGAGGTTCATGTAGTTTCTGCCCTGCATGCCGGACAGGTCAAACCAGCCCAGCTTCACGGAGAAGACGTACTTGAGAAGGGTAGCCAGGAAGAAGGTGGGCATGGAGATGCAAACCATGGCCACCACGGTGGTGAAATAGTCGATAAAGCTATACTGCTTTTTGGCCGCAGTGATGCCCAGAGGGATGGCGATGAGGATCTCGAACACGAAGGAGATGAAGCTCAGTATAAAACTGAACCACACCGTTTTGCTGAACTCTTCCGTCACGGGGACGGTCCACGCCCAGCTGTCGCCCCACTCGCCGCGAACGGCATGCCCCAGCCAAACAAAATAACCCCGAACCACGCCCTTGTCCATACCGTATTGCGCATTCAGGTCGGCCAGCCACTCCGCGTAGGATTTGGTGGCCCCGGGACGGGAGGCCAGCTCCCGCGCCTTGGTCTCAACATAGCCCATGGGCATGTTGTACATCAGCACATAGATAATGAACATCACGAAGAACAGAATCAAAACGCTGTACAGCAAACGTTTGGTAGTGTACTTCAGCATATCATTTCACAGCTTTCTTTGTCGTAAAAAATCGCAGCGTATAAACAGCCAACACACGGAAGGGGGGGTAGCCCCCCTTCCGTGCAGGGTATCGTGTGTTTGGATACTGGATCGGATATGGATTACTGAACGGCAGCCATATCCCAGATCTCAGCGCCCCAGCCCCAGTAAGGAGTCATGTCCTGAGGAATGGTGGCGATGTCCACGCGCTCGGTGGAGAACACAGTGCAGTCCTTGCGCTGGTACAGAGGCAGCTCGCAGCCCCAATCCATGATGATCTCCATGGCGTCCTTGTAGATGGACTTGCGCTCCTCGGTGTCGGCGCTCTTGCGGCCGGCCGCGATCAGGGCGTCCAGATCGGCGTCATCCACGGAGTAGTGGTTGGAGTTGGTGCCCAGACCGTGGGCGTTGGCGCTGCTGTAAACCTGGGTCATGTCGGGGTCGACGCTGGCCTGCCAGGCAGCGGCCCACATCATGGCGGTGTTGGACTCCAGCGCGTTGTTCCAGGTGCTGGTGCCCACGTCGTTCACCTGCAGGGTGATGCCCAGATCGGCCAGCACCTCAGAGGCGGCGACGGCAACGCCGTAAGCGGGGTGATCCTGCTGGCCCTGGCCGGGGATCATGACCTCGTACTTGTCCTCGACGCCGACGAACTTGCCGGCGGCCTCGTCGAACTCAAAGCCGGCAGCCTTGAAGTAGCCGATGGCGGCTTCCTTGGCGGCGGCGTAGCGCTGCTCCTCGTTCATGGAGGCGTCGTAGATGGGATTGCCGTCCACGTCCACGGAGTAGGCCTGCTTGTAGCCCTCGTCGGCCGGCTTGGGGGCGGCCCAAGAGGTGTTGGAGATCGGGTACTGGATGACAGCGGCCCGGTCGCCGTAGTAGGAGTTGATAACGGTGTCGCGGTAGACGCTGAACAGGGTCATGAAGCCCTTGCGCAGAGCCTTGGAGGCGTCGGAGCCGGGATCCTTGTCCACGTTGACCAGGTCGGCGTTGATGCCCAAGTAGCCGTAGCCGCGGTAGTCCACCAGAACGGTGGTCAGAGTATCGCCCACCAGCTCTTCGTTGGAGTTGGCGTCCTTGATGGCCTTGACGGCGGCATCGTTGATGGAGGGAGAGGCGATATCGAAGGTGCCGGTGGTGATGCCGGGGATGTAGTCGGAATCAACGGACTCCTGCATCAGCAGAGTGCCGGTGAGAGGCGCGCCCTTGAAGAAGGTCTGGTTGGCCTTCAGGGTGACGACGCCGTTGTTGTAACCCTCGAACACGTAGGGGCCGCAGCCCAGAGGCTCGGTGTTCTTGGCCTTGACGCCGCTCAGGTCGCCCTTCTTGAAGCCGAAGCTGTTGTTGTCGTAGTCGTACAGAGCGGTGTCGCCGTAGTAGTGCAGGGGGGCGATCAGGAAGCTCATGTTGTAGATGGCGGTGGCGTCATACTCGGTCATGTGCACGGTCATGCTGTAATCACCGGTGCGGATGATGCCGGGGATGTTGGCAACGCCTTCGCCCACGCTGACGAAGGTGAAGAAGTCGTCGGCGTCGTCGCCCAGCTCTTCCTTGACCAGGTCGAACAGGTCGGAGCCGGCGCTCTCGGAGTCGGACAGATCCGCCAGATCCCACTCGTAAGCTTCGACCATGTTGTTGAAGAAGTCCTCAGCCGTGGCGCCCTCTTCCAGATCAAAGCCCCACAGGCCGGCAGCGGAAGCAACGTCCACCGCGCCGTAGTCGGCGTAGTTCTCCAGGCAGTAGTCCACGATCTCCTGGGCGAACTTGGCGCCGCCGGCGGCCAGAGCGGCCTTGTAGGTCTCCACCTGCTCGTCGGTGATGCCGGCGGAGGCGAGAACGTCAGCCGCGCCCTCCTGCTCGGAGAGCACATTGGCGATCAGGGTGGCGGGAGTGGCCATGGAGTTGCGGTACTCGCTGATGCCCTCGATGGGCAGAGCGTACAGAGTGGAGGACCCGTCATAGGTGGGGTCCGCCATCACGTAGATGCCGAAGATCACGTCGTCGATGGTGGCAGGCACACCGTCGGAGAAGGTGATGTCGTCACGCATGATCAGCTTGTAATCCACGGAGCCGTCGTCGTTCTGCACCACGTCCACGTTGCCGTAGCCGTAGTAGAAGTAGTCGGTGCCGTTGTAGTTGACGGTCTCGCCCTCGATGCCGTTGTTGATCACGGCGCCGCCGCGGTCGGCAGCCAGCAGAGAGCCGGTGACCATGTCAACGACCTCGCCGTCGTAAGCGGTGGTATAGAAGAAGGGGCTGAACTTCTGGCCAAAGGTGGAGGTGGCGTAGACGACAGTGGTATCGTCAGACTCTCTCACGACCTTCTCCACGGGAGTCAGCTTGACTTCCTCTTCGGGTGCGGGCTCATTCTCGGTGTCGGCAGGGGCGGGCTCGCTGCCGTTGTCGGCGGGAGCCTCGGCGGGAGTCTTGTCGTCCGCGGGCTTGTTGGAAGAACCGCCGCAGGCAGCCAGACCCAGCACCATGACCAGGGCCAGTACCAGAGAAAGAACCTTCTTCAGGGTCTTGCTCATGATTTTTTCCTCCTTGTTGAAATTTCAACTTTTCCTATTATTAAGCGCCGGAGCGCATAATAATTATAATATGTATCCCCCTCACGCCGCCTTCCCGGCGGAAAGGGCCTTTCTCCCGGCAAAGGCAAGGGCGCCGCACACCGTCAGCCCCAGGGCCCCCAGGGCGAGAACCCCGTCGCCGGGGAGCATATCCCCCGGACCCAGGGCAAAGCGGATCCCCTCTCCCGCCAGCGCCGCAGCCGGCAGCAGCGCCGCGGCCAGCGCCCGGGGCGGGTAGGCGTTGTTCAGCTTGTCCGCCTGGGGATGCTCCATGGGCTCGTCCGTCGGCTTCACCGACAGGAGCAGCGCCGTGAGCATTCCCAGGGGCAGCGCCGAAAAAGCAAAGGGCAGCGAAACATACAGCGTGCGCATCCCTCTGCTCTCCGGGAGCAGGGAGAGCACGAACGCCGCCCAGCCCGCCGCGCACAGGAGCAGTGAGCGTCTCTTCTGCCGGAGCGCCGCCGCGGGCCCCGCGGTGAAGCGGTAGTACTCCCCCGCGTATTCGTAGTCCACGCGGATGCGCCCGCGCTCGTCGATGGATTCCAGCAGGCGATAATCCCTGATATACTTGTTTCTCGCCATGCCCGTTCCCTTTTCAAGTCCGCTGATGGCACTCGTGTGTCCGTTCTGCAAAGACAATCCGCGTGTGTTGCGCGTGAGTATTTTATATGCTAACATACTTGAAATCATATTTCAGAAAAATTAAAACAAATAAAATCGGTTTGTGCCCCATTTTGCCGTTGAAAATCGGCAATTCGATATTTTCCGGCCATAAACGGAGGCGATTTAGCGAAAAAAACCGCCCTCCGGAGACGATCGGGTCGACGGAGGGCGGACAGGTCCGCTTTTGGATTGACGAGGGGGAAGGGCGTCTGCTAAAATAACAGAACGGACGCGGCGTCTGGAGAGGGCGCTTTCCATAAAGTATCGTCCGGGCGCGCGGACCGCGGCGCCCGGAGCTGTGCGAGGGAAAAATGTTCAAGAGATTCAAAAACATCCGGTGGCGGCCTCTGCTGGTGCAGATGATCGTCACGCTGGCCTACCCGGCCGTAAAGGCGTATATCTCCGCGTACAACCGGCTGCTGATCTTCACCGATTCCATGACCATCGTGGCGATGGTGCTGATCATCGGGGGGATCGTGTACGCCTTTGTGCTCCACGGAGACTTTGACATCTCCGGCTTCGTGATGAAGCGGGGCATACGCCGGGACTCTCAGCAGACCTTTGAGGCCTACATGGCCGACCGAAAAGAAAAAAGAGAGGAAGCGTTCAACTATCCTCTCTTTTTGGGTGTCGTTTATATCGCTGCGGCGCTCGCCATCGCTTACGGATTGCTCTGACCCAGCTCCCGCTCCATCTGATCGATCTTTTCCCGGTATTCCGCGAACTCTTTGTTGGTGCAGAACACGAAGTGGCCGGGGCGGATCTCCCGCATCTCCCGCTTCTCTCCCGACTGATCCAGCTTGGAGGGATCGTAGACGATATGCCGCCGGGTCCGCTCCACGATGGGGTCGGGCATGGGCACCGCGGAGAGCAGCGAGATGGTGTAGGGATGCAGGGGGTACTTGAACAGCGCCTCCGAATCCGCGATCTCCACGATCTCGCCCAGATGGATGACCGCGATGCGGTCGGCGATGAAGCGGACCACGGACAGGTCGTGGGCGATGAACAGGTAAGTCAGGTTCTTCTCCGCCTTCAGCTTGTTCATCAGGTTGAGCACCTGGGCCCGGATGGACACGTCCAGGGCGGAGATGGGCTCGTCGGCCACGATGAACTTGGGGTCCATGATCATGGCCCGGGCGATACCCACCCGCTGGCGCTGGCCGCCGGAGAACTCGTGGGGGTAGCGGGACTTGTGCTCGGGCAGCAGGCCCACGTCCTCCAGAGCCTTGTCCACCTTGGCGATCCGCTCCTCCTCATCCTTGTAGAGATGGAAGTTGTACAGGCCCTCGGATACGCAGTACTCGATGGTGGCGCGCTCGTTCAGGGAGGCGGCGGGGTCCTGGAAGATCATCTGGATATTCCGGACCACGTTCCGGTCCTCTTCCCGGGAGATCTTGCCGGAGATGCGCTTGCCCTCGAAGAGGATCTCGCCGGCGCTGCAGGGATTGATGCGCAGGATGGCCCGGCCCAGGGTGGTCTTGCCGCTGCCGGACTCTCCCACCAGAGCGAAGGTCTCTCCTTTATAGATGTCGAAATTCGCGTCTTTTACGGCGACGAATTTCTTTTTATGCCCTGTGTCGAAGGAGATGTCCACGTGCCGGATGGACAGGATTACCTCTCTGTCCGTATTTTCATTCGACATGGAACGCTCCCCCCTTGTCTGTCATCATTTTGATCTTTTCGTGCAGGTCCCGGATGATCTCCGGCTTTTCCAGCTTCGGGGCCCGGGGGTCCAGAAGCCAAGTCTTTGCGTAATGGGTGTCGCTCACCTTGAAGAACGGCGGCTCCTGTTCAAAGTCGATCTTCAGGGCGTGCTCGTTCCGGGGCGCAAAGGCGTCTCCCTTGATCTCGTTGTAGAGAGACGGGGGCGTGCCGGTGATGTAGTACAGGTCCTGCCCCTTCACGCCCAGCTGGGGCAGACTGGACAGCAGCGCCCAGGTGTAGGGGTGGCGGGAGTCGAAGAACACCTCTTCCACCGTGCCGTACTCGATGATCTGGCCGCCGTACATGACGCCGACCCGGTTGGCCACGTTGGCCACGACCCCCAGGTCGTGGGTGATGTAGAGGGTGGTGAACTTCAGCTCCTTCTGCAGATCCCGGATCAGGCCGATGATCTGCGCCTGGATGGTCACGTCCAGGGCCGTGGTGGGCTCGTCGCAGATCAGGATCTCCGGGTGACAGGACAGGGCGATGGCGATGACGATCCGCTGGCGCATGCCGCCGGAATACTGGAAGGGGTATTCGTCAAAGCGGTCTGCCGCGTTCTGGATGCCCACCCGCTCCATCAGCTCGATGGCCTGGGCCTTTGCCTCCGTCTTGGAGACGCCCTGGTGCTTTTCGATGACCTCGGTGATCTGGGAGCCGATGGTACGAATGGGGTTGAGGGAGGTCATGGGGTCCTGGAAGATGGTGGAGATCTTTGCTCCGCGGATACCCTCCCAGTCCTTGTCGGTCTTGAGCTTGGTCAGGTCCTTTCCATGGAACATCACCGAGCCGTTGGATACCACGCCGTTGGATTCCAGCATGCCGGTAAAGGTCTTGGTGAACACAGATTTGCCCGAGCCGCTCTCGCCCACGATGGCGAAGGTCTCTCCCTCGAACAGGTCCAGGGACACGTTACGGATCGCCGTAAGGTAGTTGTCCCGGACCCTGAATTTCACTTCCACGTCCTTTGCGGACAATATAACGTTTCTGTTCTCTGCCATTTGCTCTCTCCCTTACATATGCGTGCGCGGATCGGCGGCGTCGGCAAGCTTCTGCCCTACGATATACAGGGAGATGGAGATGATCGCCAGAACGCTTACGGGGATCCAGAACAGGTGCGGATACCCGTTCATATAGGAGGTGTACAGGGAGATGGACTGGCCCAGGGACGCGTTCGTGGTGCCCAGACCCAGGCCCATGTAGGACAGAAACACCTCGTAGGAGATCAGCGAGGGGATCTGCCGCGACACATAGGTCATGATAACGGAGATCAGGTAGGGCAGGATGTTCTTCACGATCATGGTCCACGTCCCGGTGCCCAGGCACTTGGAGGCCATGTTGTACTCTCTGTCGCGGATGATCATGACCTGGGTGCGGATAAAGTACGCTACAAATATCCACTCCGTACACGTCATGGTGATGATAAGGGACTTCATGCCCGCTCCCAGCACGTAGGACAATATCATGGCCAGCAGCAGGAACGGGATATTGGAGATGATGTTGTAGACCTCGATCATCCACTTGTCCATCTTTTTGGAGAAGCCCCACAGCGCGCCGACGGGGATGCCCACCAGCATGTTGATAGCCGTGCAGACGAAGCTGATGATGATGGAGTTCCGGGCGCCGGCCCACACCGCGTCGAACACCTCGTTGCCCACGTGGTCCGTACCAAAGATATGGTCACGGCTGGGCTTGAGGAACTTCATGCTGGCGTTGTTGATGTTGGGGGTGTCCGTGGGGCTGTAGCCGGACCGGGTGGGCTGGATCAGGGCAAAGGTGATGATGAAGATCAGCAGGATCGCCACCACCACGGTGAACTTGTTCTTGAAAAAGGTCTTCCACACGGACTTCCAGTAGGAATACCGGGGTGCGGCGATGTGCTCGGACTCGAGCTCGTCAAATTCCGCAAACTCAAACAGATTGCTGTTTTCCGTATTCATTTACGACCTCCCCGCCTTCTCACTGAGCGAAATCCGAGGATCGACCTTCGTCAGCACGATGTCTCCGGCCAGCACCGACAGCACCGACACGGTGGAGAACATAAAAGCGAGGGCCACGATCATCACGTTGTTGTACTGGTTGATGGCGCTGGGCAGCATCTTGCCCATGCCGCCCACAGAGTAGATGGCCTCTGTAATGATGGCGCCGGTAATGCAGCCGGCCAGGGAGGCCGGGATGCCCTGGGCGATGGGGATGATGGCGTTTTTGAAGATGTGGTTGTTGAAGATCTCCCGCTGGTTGAGCCCCTTGGCCTTGGCGAACTTCACGTAGTCGGAGTTCATCTGATCCACCACGTAGCGCCGGGTCCAGAGCATAAGGCTGGCAATGGAGGGCAGCGACAGGGAGATGATGGGCAGGATCCAGGAGCGCACGTCCTCCGGGCCGTAGGTGGTGAACACCGACGGCAGGTTGAAAAGTGTGGTTCCGATATATCGGAACAGATAGATGTACGCCAGCGATGGCACGGCTATGATGAAGATGATGTACATCATGCCAAGCTTGTCCGCCAGCTTATCCTTCCGCCGCGCCATCAGAACGCCGAAGGGCAGGCCCAGCGCGTAAGCCAGCACCATGGCGAAGATACCCATGATGAAGGAAGTTCCGATCATGGAGGGCTGGTTTCTCCGGGACTCGAAGGTGGCGTAGTTGTCCACGAACTTCTTTCGGTCCATTCTGTCCAGAATGGACTTGTACTTGAGGGAGCCGAAGATGATGCCGGACTCCGCCTCGTAGCCGGTCTCAAAGGTGACGGGCCGCTTGACCTCCGTCCCCTGGGACTGGAACAGCACAGTAAGCACGTCCAGACCCTGATAAGTGGGGTAGGAAGTGCCGAAGTTCAGCTTGATGATGTTCTGGTGGATCCACGGAAAGATACTGTCGGTATACAGCAGGTACTTGTGAGTGGTACCGCTGCCGATCAGGGCGACGCCGCCCGAGGGGGTCCGGCCAAAGGAAAGCCCCCGGTGAAGATCGGGGTTGCCGGGATCCTGCACGGACCAGGGGGTGTCGATCACGATCAGGTGGGCCAGCCAGGAGGCCATGCGCTTGATCACGGGAACGTCCTTGTAGGCGTAGTACCGCCCGCTGATCAGAAAGTTCTCCACCGTGTAGCCCCGGGAGGTATAGAGCGCAGCGAAGTCCTGGCTCTCCTGGGAATCCGGCTCGATGGCTCTGGACATCTCCGGGCTGCCCGCCTCGTAAAGGGTGAGGCAGTAGTCGTTGATCCTCACGTAGTCCAGATACCCCAGCTTTTCCCAGGTCGAGTAAACGTATTCTGTTTTGTCGTCAGATTTGCCGCCCAGCTTCCGATAGGTGCTGTCCTCAAAAAAGATGTTATCACGAGGCACCAACGTGTAGACCATGGTGAACACGATGAGCATGATGATCAGAATGGAGATGACCGATCTTAACAGGCGATTCCATATATAGCCTTTTTTCATAGAAGGTTCCGTTCCTTATTAAGAAAGAGAGAGCCAAAGAACCGATGCCGTTTGGCTCTCTCCCTATTTAGTTGGTCAGAGCTTATCCGTTGAAAGCTTCAGACTTATTCGCCAGCCAGCCAGGCTTCCTTCGCGGCATAGTAGTCGTCGGCGAGCACGGGCTCGTCCAGCAGCTGCATGTACTTGAAGTAAGGCACCTGGTTGTAGGCGGCCTGGCCGTACAGACCGTAAGCAGCGGAGAAGGGCTTCACGGTGCTGATGGTCAGGTTGGCGCCGCTGGTGGCGTAAGGACGGAGGATGCCGCCGGTGAGCAGCATGGCCTCGGCCTTGGCAAACAGCTCGATGCGCTCGTCGCCGGTGGCCACAACGGCCTCGTCAACGACAGCCTGGATGTCCTCGAGACCCAGGGTCTTCAGAACTTCCTTCTGCTCATCGTCCTGACCCTGGCTCTCATAGTTGATGCCGGAGTAGTTGAGCATGTCGCCGTCGTGGATGTCGAAGCAGTGGATGTAGGTCAGAGGATCGCCGTAGTCGGGACCCCAGCCGGCGCCGAACACCAGGTCGATGGAGTTGGACACGCCGTCGGGCTGGTTGTAGAACGCGGAGTAGTACACAGAGGAGTTGCCCTCGAGGAACTGCAGGTCGATCTTCACGTAATCGCCGATAGCGTCCTCAATGGCCTTCTGCATGGCCAGCTGCATGTTCTTCTGGTTCTCACTGGCGGCGTACACGGGCACGTCCAGGTGGACAGGCCACTCGGTGATGGTGTCGCCCAGCTCTTCCTTCGCCTTCTCGGCAAAGGTCTTGGCCAGCTCGGGGTTGTACCAGGCGTCCTGGCCGTCGTTCAGGTTGATGCCCTTGTACTCAGGCACCAGCTCCTCGGCAAACTTGGTGACGAGGGAGCCGTAGGCCTGGCCGTCGCTGGTGACAGCGAAGGTGTAGGGGACCAGAGTGTTGCGGATGGCGTCGTCGGCGCGCTCCTCACCCATGGTGATGGCTTCCACGGCGTGGGCGGAGTAAGCGGCGTAGACAGCGCGGCGGAAGTTGGCGTTCAGGATGGCCGCGCGGGTGTCGGCCTTCTGCTCGTCAGTGGTCTTGCTGGTGGTCACAACAGAGGGATCGTTGTACAGGTTGTACATACGGCGGTCCCAGTTGAAGGCGCCCCAGTAGGAGGTGGCGGTGGTCATGCTCTTGTACTGATTGTCCTTGTAGAGCTCATCGGCCTTGGCGACCACGTCAGGCAGAGAGGAGTTGATGGCAGTGGCGGAAACCTCGCCGTTGACGAACATGTTGAAGTTCTGGGCGGGATCCTTGCCGTCGGAGTAGGTCACCACGACGTGCTGCACGTACACGTGGTCCGCGTCGTAGTAGTTGGGGTTGGCGTCGAAACGGACCTCCTGGGCAGGAACCAGGGAGGACAGGATGTAGCAGCCGTTGTACAGGATGGAGTCGGGCTGCACAGCGCCGAAGTCATCGCCCTTGGACTCCAGGAACTCGGCGTTGATGGGCCACAGGATGGAGTAGGTGGTCATGCCGTCGAAGTAGCCGCAGGGGCCGGTCAGGGTGTAGGTCAGGGTGTCGCCGTCGGCCTTGATGCCAACGTCTTCCCAATCGCCGGTGCCCTCGGAGTACTCGCGCAGACCCACGATCAGGTCCGCCACGAGGCCCAGAGTCTCGCTCTTGGAGTCGGCAGCGTGCTTCAGACCGGTGACGAAGTCTTCCGCCGTGACGGCGTCGTACTCTTCACCGCTGTTGGTGGACCACACCGCGTCGTCGCGGATGGTGAAGGTCCACTCGGAGGCGTCCTCATTGGCCTCCCAGGCCTTGGCCATGCCGGGGATCAGGGTGCCGTGGGAATCCTGAGTGAGCAGGCCTTCGATGAAGTTGGAGGTGTAGTCGCCGTTGGAGGACTTGTTGTTGTAAACATAGTCCAGGGTGGTGATGTCGAAGTTGGCGATCATCTTGTAGGTGTCGGGGCCGGAATAGGGCTCCTCGGGAGCGGGCTCCTCGCCCTCAGGCTCGGCAGTCGGCTCCTCCGCCGTATCGGCGGTGGGCTCATTCTCGGGCTCGGCGGTGGGGGTGTTGTTCTCAGCGGGCTTGTTGCTGCTGCCGCAGGCCACCAGAGACAGGACCATCACCAGAGCCAGAACCAGAGAAAGAACCTTTTTCAGGTTTGCGCTCATGTTTTTTCCTCCTTGTTGTTTTTTCAACTGTTTCCCTTTATTAAACGCCTCAGCGTATAATAAACCTCTGTAATCCCGGGAAATTCGTCCGCTTTCGGCGGGCGGTTGTCCCCGATTGGCGGACATCCGTGGATACATTAACGTATGTTACCACAGTTCTGTGATTTTTTCAAGAATCTGAATGCCAAAACTGCGGCGTTTCCGAAAATTTTCCTGTGAGAATTGCATAGAAACCGACCCATGGATTCCGCCTTTTCCTGTATGAAAGGCATTTTGTCAGCCGCCGGCGGCGGACAGCTCCGCGGCAAGGTCTCCCATGCGCAGGCACAGCGCGGCGATGTGCTCCTCCGCGGCGGGAAGGTTGTGGGTCATCACCACCAGCAGGAACGGCTGGGGGGCGTACACGATCCCGGCGGTGGAGATATCCATGCCACCGATGTGCAGCCAGCCGTACTTCTGGGCGATGGGCCAGCGGTCCTCCTCCAGCCGGAAATACCGGCCGGGCTGGGCCCGCAGCAGACAGTCCGTCACCCGGGGGTAGGCCTCCGGGTCGTCCCAGAGCTTCTGCATGCAGGTGAGCATCTGCCGGGGGGTGATCCAGTGGTCCTTGTAGTACTTCTTGTTTGCGTAGGCCTCCTCGGCGGTCATGCCGTAGAGGGGGGCGCAGGCCAGCTTGGCCTTGCGGTAGGAGCCCAGCCCCTGGCAGAGGATGTAGGAGTAGTCGTTGTTGGAATCCTCCAGGCTCCCCCGGCTCAGCTCCCCCAGCCGGATGCGCTCCACCCGGTAGTCCCAGTCGATCTCTCCCCGGGCCACCCGGTTGGCCCACACCATGTTCAGCGCCAGCTTGTAGAGACTGGCCCCGTAAAAATACTCGTCCCCGTTGAGGCAGTACTCCGCCCCGGTGGTCAGATCCCGCCAGCCCACGGCCAGCTGGTCCGGGGCGATGCCGTTTTCCTCCGCGTAGGTCTCGACGACGGTCTGGGCCTCCCGGGCGGCGTCGGCCGCCTCCTTCCGGGCGCTCTCCCCGCCGGAGAGAGCCAGCGCCGCCCCAAGGATCAGCGCCGCCCCTGTTTCCAGGATCCCCATACCCCGCCCCCTCAGGCGGCGCCGGGCATCGTCAGGTTGTCCTGGATGCCCTCGGCCAGCATCTGCCGGTAGGTCTCCTCCGCCCCGGGCACCTGGGCCAGGGCGCTCTCGCTGACGGCCAGGGCGAAGGCCGCCGTGCCGTCGGCGCAGGTGAACACATAGAAGGGCAGGCCCCGGAGATAACGGATCTCCACGGCGGTGACCCGGGTGGGCTCCCCGTCCCCGGCGGCCCAGGTGACGGCGTTGTCCATGGCCCGGTTCAGACTCAGCACGTCCCGGGTGGTGACCGCGTCGGCCAGATACACCGCCCGCACCACCGCCTGGCTGAAGGCGCCGGTATACAAAAAGGTGAGCTGCACCGAGCACTGGGTCTGGGGCGCGTCGCCGGTGCCCCGGAAGGTGATCTCGCCCCCGTTGTTCTCCGCCTCGGTGCTCAGATACAGGCCGTAGGGCCGCAGCAGGGAGATCAGCTGGCTGTGCTCCAGGAACGTCCGGGCCGCCGCCTCGGGCTTGTCGGAATCCAGGTAGGCGCTCTGGCGCTCAAAGTCGTCCCCCGAGAGGACCCGCGGGGAGGCCGCGCGCAGCAGCAGCGTGCCGTTGCCCGTCTCCGACCAGGTGATCTCCCCCCAGCCGGCGGCGCGGACGTTGTCGGCCACGGTCTGGGCCAGGGCGGACAGATCCACGCTGGCCAGCCGCCCGAAGGTCAGCTCCTCCGGCGGGTCAAAGCTCACGTCCGCTCCCCGGATCTTCACGGCCCGGCCTCCCTGCCCCTCGCCGGTGGTGAGAGTGGCGGTGCCGCCGCCGGTGAAGGCGCTGCCCGCGGGACCGGGGTCCAGGGTGGGTGCGGGCGTCTCGCCTTTGTCCTTCGTTCCGGCCAGGTGGAAGATCATCGCCGCCGCCAGGACCAGCATCAGTCCCAGGAAGGCCCAACCGACCTTCAGCAGCCGGCCGGCGCCGGGGCCTTCGGGTCTGTTTTTCTCCTCCCGACGGCGGGAGGGCGCGGAATGGTTGCCTTTCATCGATCTCTCCTCAAATCAGCCCCGCCCAGGCGCAGCCCAGGATCGTGGCGTCCTCGGCAAAGCGGAACTCCGCCGCGATTCCCAGCCCCTCAAGGGCGTATTCGTTCAGGTATTTTTCCATCTTCGGCCGCAGCACCGGGCTGAGCCGGATCATGGAGCCGTCGGCGCACACGATCACCCGGCTGCCCCGGGGCAGGGCCCGCAGCCGGATCACCGCGCACAGTCCCGCCGCGGCGATCCGGGCGGCCCGCTCCAGCAGCGCGTCGTTCACCGCTGCGGCGAAGCTCTGAGCCTGCTCGGTCTCCATGGCCCGGGCCAGGGGGTTGTCCCCGTGGGGGTCCAGGCAGAACCGGTCCACCAGGGCGCTGGTCAGCCGGAAGGAGGCCAGGTTCTCCATGGCCCGCTCCGGCAGCAGCCCCTCCCGGGCCGCCAGCTCCAGCGTCAGGCTCAGCAGCTGCCGGTAGTAGCTGCCGGAGATCATTTTCTCCGCCGGGTGATCCCCGGGGAGCTCCGAGGCGGCGTCCAGCTCCCGGTCGGCGGTGCCCTGCAGCAGCCGTCCGAAGCAGCCCGATTCCATATTCACGATCATCTCGCCGCCCATGGCCACAGCCTCGGGAGACTTGGTGATCCACTCTGAGGGCACCCGGCAGCAGCAGTTGGTGCCGGTGCCCAGAATAAAGCCGATATAGTCCGCCGCGTCCTCCCGATGGGCGGCCATGCCTCCCAGCAGGGAGCCCACGGAATCGTTCACCAGCCGCCAGCGGCGTTCGCCGGGCGCGCCGAGAGCGCGCAGCGCCCCCTCCAGGGAGGCGCACACCAGCTTCCCCTCCGCGCCGTGGACCTGCAGCTCCTTGCACAGGGCCAGGATCTCCCCGTCCCCGTCGGGCCGGCTGCGGCAGGGGTAGGAAAAGCTGATGCATCCGTACGCGCAGCCCTCCGCCAGCTCCAGGGCGAAGGCGGCCATCTGCCGGAACATCTCGTCGGCGTCCATCTCCTCGCCGAAGGTGCCGGGCATTTTGCGCTTTTTCAGCGCCTCCACCACCGGTCGTCCCTCGGGATCAAAGTTCATCCGTCCGGCGCGGAGGTTGGTGCCCCCCGCATCCAGCACCAGCACGCTCTCTCCCCGGCGGGGCTCGGCGTCGGAGCGGATATAGGACGGCAGCATGTACAGCGTGGAGGGTCGGCCCTCCAGCCCCGCTTTCATCTCCCGGCAGTAGCTCTCTACCAGTTCCGGGAAGGGCATCTGCTCATAATACATATCGTGTCGCCGCAGAAAAACTTCGGCTGAAACGCTCATGGTAATCTCCTCCCTGAAATCGGTCCGGTCACGTCTCTTTTTTCCGGCGGCCGCAGAGCAGTGTCCCCGCCGCGAGCAGCAGGCAGCACGCCGCCCCCGCCTTGCAGTACAGGATCGGGGCGCAGATCAGATCGTCGTCGGCGATCTCCACGCTGTGGCCCAGGGCGCTGCCCAGCCAATCCGCCGTAACGCTCAGCGCCTTCGGGCGGAAAAAGGAGGGCTCGTCTCCCCCCAGCGCCACGGCGGCCCGGGCGGTCCGCTCCCCGAAATAGCCGGTAAAGCCGCGGCGGGCGTCCTCGGCGGAGCCGTAGAAGGCGGTCAGCGCCTCGCTCTCCCCCTCCTGCCCCGTGAGCAGCAGCAGATTGCCCGCCGGGCTGTCCGCGGCGGCCTCGACCAGGGAGTCTCTGCCGCACAGGACCACCGCCGCACAGGCCCGGGGCGTGCCGCTGACGCTCTCCGCCAGGGCCAGAGCCTCCTCCCCCCGGTCGTTCCCGGCCAGCAGCGCCACGAAGCCCCGGCGCACGAAGCTCTGCTCCCACAGCCAGTCCCAGGCCGCGGCGCCGTCGGTCTTCTCATCCACCGTCAGCGCGGCCACGCCCCGGCGGCTCAGCTCCGTCGCCAGCGCGTGGGCTCCGTCCAGTCCCCGGGCAAGGACCAGCGCCGCCGACACGTTTCCGCCGGCGGACACCAGCTCGTCGCCCTCCTCGTGGGCGGGCAGCAGCACCGCCGCTCCGGCCGCTCCGGAGGGCAGATAGAGCCGGCCCCTTCCTTCGAAGAGCTCCACCGTCTCGATCCGGGTGCCGTCGGCGCCGCGGATACCCGATGCGGCAAGCAGCAGACACGCGCCCAGTCCCAGGAACGCGGCGGCCAGTCCCAGCCGCCGCCACACTCCGGCGCCCCTCAAGGCGTCACCGGGGAGCAGCTCTTCCCCGACACGCTCCAGCGGGAACACCCGCCGTTGAAAGCAAAATCCTCATAGTAAATGTCCGTGGGTCCGCAGGTCACCGTACCGTCGGCCTCGGTGACCCAGCCCTCGCCGGTGTGCAGTCCCCCGTCGGGGTCCGTCAGGGTGAAGAGGCCGTCGGAGCGCAGTACCACCGTCCACTTGCCCTTGGGGGAGTCGTATGTATAGGTCCCCGGCGCCACCGGCGTGGCGGTGGGTCCCGGGGGCGTGGGCTCCGGCGTAGGTTCCGGCGTCGCCTCCGGGGTGGGCTCTGATGTCGGTTCCGGCGTAGGCTCCGGCGTAGGCTCGGGGGTGGGCGCCTCCGTGGGCGCCGGGGTGGGCTCGGACGCCGGGGCCACGGTCTCCGCAGGGACTGCGGTGCCCTCCGCCGCGGGGCCCGCGGCGGCCGGGGGATCCGACGGAGCCTTTTCACTGCCGCCGCAGCCGGCCAGCAGCGCGGCGCACAGCAATATGCAAACTGTGATCAAAGTCGTTTTTCCGTTCATTGCCTTTCTCCTTTTCTTTCTCCGGGGGAAGGGGCTTTAACTAAGTATGATACTCCATTTTTTCCGTTCTGTAAAGCCGTGGACCGGGTCGAAAAAAGCGCCGATTTCCCCATTCGGTCCTCAAAGCCCCCTTTTCATAAAGCGGGATATGTGCTATAATAACTGTGACTGAAGATAAGATAAAGGAGGACCCTCCATGGATGAGCGCCGCAAAAAGCTCGACGCCTTTTCCCAGGGTCGTCTGTACGATGCCTGGACGATCCTTGGTTCTCACCTGACCGCCTCGGGGACGGAATTTTGTCTGTGGGCCCCCAACGCCCGCAGCGCAGCCGTCACCGGGGATTTCTGCGCCTGGGATCCCCAGGGCCGCCCCCTGCAGCGGGAGGAAGGCGGGCTCTGGCGGGGCATCGTGCCGGAGGCGGGCCAGGGATGCCTGTATAAATATATAGTAGAGGGCGCCGACGGCGTTTTCCGCTGGAAGGCGGACCCCTACGGCCGGAGCAGCGAGTCCCGGCCGGGCACGGCCTCCCGGGTTTGGGAGTTTCACCACGTCTGGGGAGACGACGAGTGGATGCGCTCCCGCCGGGCCCTGCAGGGGCCCCGGAACATCTACGAGGTGCATCTGGGCTCCTGGCGCCGGCACGAGGACGGCTCTTTCTACTCCTGGGACGATTTCTGCCGGGAGCTTGTTCCCTACGTCCGGGACATGGGCTACACCCATCTGGAGCTGCTGCCGGTGATGGAGCACCCCTACGACGGGTCCTGGGGCTATCAGTCCACCGGGTATTTCTCCGTCACGGGGCGCTTCGGGGAGCCGGACGGGCTCATGCGCCTCATCGACCAGTGCCACCGGAACGGCATCGGCGTGATCCTGGACTGGGTCCCCGGTCACTTCTGCCGGGACGACCACGGCCTGGCCCGGTTTGACGGCACGGCCCTGTACGAATCCGGGGACATGCCCGGCTGGGGGACCTATAAATTCAACTACGACCGCTTCGAGGTCCGCTCCTTCCTCATCAGCTCGGCGCTGTACTGGCTGCAGGTCTGCCACGCCGACGGACTGCGGGTGGACGGGGTGAGCAGCATGCTCTACCTGAACTTCGGGGTGGAGGACCCGGCCCGGAAACAGTACAACGTCCGGGGCGGCGAGGAGAACCTGGGGGCGGTGTCCCTGCTGCAGGAGGTCAACGCCGCCGTGGGCCGGTACGTTCCCGGGGCGGAGACCTACGCCGAGGAGAGCACCGCCTGGCCGCTGGTGACCTATCCCCCGGAGCAGGGGGGCCTGGGCTTCCACTACAAGTGGGACATGGGCTGGATGAACGACACTCTCCGCTACGTGTCCGAGGATTTCGACTGGCGCCGGGACAAGCACCGGCTGCTGACCTTTTCGATGATGTACGCCTTCAGCGAGAACTACATCCTGCCCCTGAGCCACGACGAGGTGGTCCACGGCAAGTGCTCTCTCATCGGGCGGATGCCCGGGGACTGGTGGCGGCAGTTCGCCGGAGCCCGGCTGCTGCAGATGTACGCCGCCTGTCATCCCGGCGGCATGCTCAATTTCATGGGCAACGAGTTTGCCCAGTTCATCGAGTGGCGGGACTACGAGGCCCTGGAGTGGAAGATGCTGGCCTACCCCACCCACGCGGGCGTGCAGCGCTTCGTATCGGAGCTCAACGCCCTTTACCGGCGGGAGCGGGCTCTCTGGGACGACGACCACAGCTGGGAGGGCTTCACCTGGATGGACGCGGACAACGCCGCGGAAGGGGTGCTCTCCTTCGTCCGGCGCAGCCGGGATGGGGAGACGATCCTGTGTCTGCTGAACTTCCGTCCCGAGAGCCGGGAAAAGTGGGCCGTGGGGGTCCCTCTGGCCGGGACGTGGCAGGAGCTCCTCTCCTCCGACGAGGAGCGCTTCGGCGGCAGCGGCAAGGTCAACCCCCGCCGTCTCCACACCCGCCGGGAGCCCTGCAACGGTCAGAAGCAGACTTTGCGCGTCACGCTGCCCCCTCTGGGCGGCACCTTTATAAAATACATCGGCCGGACGGATCACCGGGCCAAACACGGCCCCGTCTGAATGTAAGGAGGTTATGTCCATGCGACAAAAGGAATGTGTTGCCATGCTGCTGGCCGGCGGTCAGGGCAGCCGACTGGGCGTTCTCACCGAGAAGATCGCCAAGCCCGCCGTATCCTTCGGCGGGAAATACCGAATGATCGACTTTTCCCTTTCCAACTGCGTCAACTCCGGCATCGACACCGTGGGGGTGCTGGTGCAGTACAAGCCCACGCTGCTCAACCGCTATCTGGGCACCGGGGCCGCCTGGGACCTGGACGCTTCCTGGGGCGGCGTACATATCCTGCCTCCCTTCGCCACCCAGACCGGCGGCGAGTGGTACGAGGGCACTGCCGACGCCATTTATCACAACATCGACTTCATTGACGAGTACAACCCCGAGTACGTGCTGATCCTCTCCGGCGACCATCTCTACCAGATGGACTACAACCTGATGCTGGACTTCCACAAGCTCATGGGCGCGGATCTCACCGTGGCGGTGAAGACCGTCCCCTGGGAGGAGGCCAGCCGCTTCGGCATCATGAGCGTGGACGATGAGATGCGCATCACCCGCTTCTCCGAAAAGCCGAAGGAGCCGGACAGCAATCTGGCCTCCATGGGCATTTACATCTTCACCTGGTCCACCCTGCGCGCCGCGCTGCTGGCCGATCACAACGATCCCGACAGCGAGAACGACTTCGGCAAGAACATCATCCCCGCCCTGCTGGGTCAGGGAAAGAACCTGTTCGCCTACGTTTTCTCCGGCTACTGGAAGGACGTGGGCACCATCCCCAGCTACTACTCCACTCAGATCGAGCTGCTGGATCCCAACGCTCCCTTCAAGGTCCACGACACGAGGATGCACATTCTCTCCAACCTGAACGAGCACGCCCCCAGCTTCATCGGCCCGGAGGGCCAGGTGGAGCACTCCATGGTCTGCAACGGCTGCCAGATCCTGGGACGGGTGGAAAACTCCATCCTCTCCCCCGGCGTGAGCGTAGGCGCGGGAGCCGTGGTGCGCGACTCCATCCTGCTGCCCGATTCCACCGTAGGCGACGGCGCCGTGGTGGAGCGCACCATTCTCAACGAGAGATCCTCCATTGCCCCGGGCGCCGTCGTGGGCACGGCGGATAAGATCACCGTGGTGGGCGACAGCTCCACCATGGAAGTTTAAGGGAGGCCGCCATGAACCGAACCATTGGACTTGTGACCACCAACTACAGCCTGGGCGACTTCGGCGTTCTCACCGCCGAGCGGCCGGAGGCCGCCGTCCCCTTCGGCGGACGCTATCGCCTGATGGACTTTGCTCTGAGCAACATGGTCAACGCCCGCATCCACACCGTGGGCCTCATCACCCCCTACTACTACCGCAGCATCATGGACCACGTGGGCGCGGGCAAGGAGTGGGGTCTGGACCGCAAGGACGGGGGGCTTTACATCCTCCCCGGCACGGTCTACGGTTTCCGGGAGACGGACGGGGCCTTCCTGTTCCGTGATTTCATCCATAACGAGCGCTTCTTCCGCCAGGGAGACGGGGATTACATCCTGGTCAGCAGCGGCACACTGGCCGCCAACATCGACTATCTGCCCATGATCTCCCGCCACGAGCTCTCCGGCGACCACGTCACGCTGCTGTGCCGCAAGACCCGGGAGGAGGACCGGCACGCCGGATATTTCCTCACCGTGTCCGACACCGGACGGGTGACGGCCATCACCCCCGGCGACCAGGGGGATTACTGCTTCCTGGACAGCTTCATCATCGAGCGCTCCTTCCTGCTGCGGCTGATGCGGGACTTTGATTCCCTGGGCCGCATGGACTTTATGGAGATCCTGCGCATGGTGCTGCCGGACGTGCACGTGGGGACCTACACCTTCGACGGCTACGTGGCCCCCATGAAAACCGCCGGCGACTATCTGCGCGCCAGCATGGATCTTCAGGATCCCGGGATCCGGGGCGAGCTCTTCACCCGCGACCGTCAGATCCTCACCAAGATCCACGACGCGCCTCCCGCCCTTTATGCGGAGGGCTCCCGGGTGCGCAACTCCATCGTGGCCTCCGGCTGCGTCATCGAGGGCAGCGTGGAAAACTGCGTGATCTTCCGCAGCGTACGCATTGAAAAGGGCGTCTGCCTGAAAAACTGCGTGGTGATGGATAAGTGCGTCATCCACTCCGGCGCCCGGCTGGAAAACGTGATCTGCGACCGCTACGTCACCATCTCCCCCGACACCGTCATCTGCGGCACGGCTCAGACGCCCTGCGTTCTGCCGAAAGGCGGCGTCATATGAACAAAAAGCTGAAGGTCCTGTTCGCCGCGTTCGAGGCGGCACCCTTCGTCAAGACCGGAGGTCTGGGGGACGTGGCCGCGGCTCTGCCCGGGGCGGTGCAGTGTCCCACCATAGAGGTGCGGGTGGTGCTGCCCAAGCTGTCCCAGATCCCCGAGGAATACAAGGCCAGGATGCGCTTCCTCTGCTCGTTTTACGTGCCCCTGGGCTGGCGCAGCCAGTACTGCGGCCTGTTCGAGCTGCGCCGGGGCGGCGTCACCTGGTATTTCCTGGACAACGAATACTACTTTGCCCGTTCCGCCGCCTACGGCTACTTTGACGACGGGGAACGCATGGCCTTCTTCGGCAAGGCCGTGTGCGAGTGCTGCCGGTACCTGCCCGACTTCTTCCCCGACGTGCTCCACTGCAACGACTGGCACACCGCCATGGCGCCGGTGTTCCTGCGGGAGCAGTACCGCTACGCCCCGGGCTACGGCGACATCCGCACCGTCTTTACCATCCACAACCTGAAATTCCAGGGTCAGTACGATCCCTACATCCTGGGAGATATCCTGGGTCTGCAGAACGTCCCCGCCGCCCGCACCCAGCTGCTGCGGGACGACGAGCGCTGCGTCAACTACCTGGCCGGCGCGGTGAACTACGCCGACCGCGTCACCACCGTCAGCCCCACCTACGCCAATGAGATCTGCACCCCCTACTTCGGCGAGGGACTGCAGGACCTCTTCCTGCGGCGGCACGACATCCTCTCGGGCATCCTCAACGGCATCGACACCGCCTCTTACGATCCCGCCCGGGACCGCGCTCTGGCGGAGAACTACACCGAGCCCGACGGAAAGGCCGCCAACAAGGCCGCGCTGCAGCGGGAGCTGGGTCTCAGCGAGGAGGCCCGCACGCCCCTGTGCGTGGCGGTGAGCCGTCTCACCGAGCAGAAGGGCTTCGACCTGCTCAACGCCGTGGCCGAGGAGATGCTGGACTTCACCCAGATCGCGGTGCTGGGCACCGGCGATCCGGCCTACGAAAATCTGTACAAAGAGCTGGAGGCCCGGCATCCCGGCCGCTTCGCCGCCCGGATCCTCTTTTCCGAGGAGCTGTCCCGGCGGATGTACGCCGGCGCGGACATCTTCCTGATGCCCTCCCGCTTCGAGCCCTGCGGGCTGAGCCAGATGATCTCCATGCGCTACGGCACCATCCCCGTGGTGCGGCAGACCGGCGGTCTGGCCGACAGCGTGATCCCCTACAACCGCTTCACCGGCGAGGGGACCGGCTTCGGGTTCCGGAATTTCAACGCCCACGAAATGCTCTTCACCGTCAAGGACGCCTGCCAGGTCTACACCGACAGCCCCGTGGCATGGGAAAACCTGCAGCGGCAGGCCATGGCTCAGGATTTCAGCTGGAAAGCCAGCGCTCTGGAATATCGCAAGCTGTACAGGAGTTTGTTCGCATGATCTTTCACGATTCCCGCCGGAACACATTCCGCCGTCCCTTCGGGGCGGCGGAAACTTCCCTTCCCATCTATCTGGCCGCCGACTGCCCCGAGGCGGCGGAGATGACGCTGCGGCTGCGCACCTTTGTCGGGCCCGACCGCTGTCTGCCCATGGCCCGGGAGGAGGGCAGCCGCTTTTCCGTGACCTTCCCCGCCCCGGAGACGCCCTGCGTCCTCTGGTATTCCTTTCTGGCCGCCGGCCAGGAGACCGAGCCCCGGCAGATCACCGTATACGATCCGGCCCCCGCGCCGGAGTGGTGGAAGCAGGGAGTGGTCTACCAGATCTTCCCCGACCGCTTCGCCCGGGAGACGGACTGGACGCCCCTGGAGCCGGAAAAGCGCCGGGGCTCCCACCGCTTCCTCATCCGGGACTGGGACACCCCCGTTTTCTACCCCCGCAACGAGAAAAACGACGTCACCTCCTGGCCCTTCTGGGGAGGCACCCTCCGGGGCATCCGTGAGAAGCTGCCCTACCTGCGCTCCCTGGGCGTCACGGTGCTCTACCTCAACCCCATTTTCCAGGCGGTGAGCAACCACCGCTACGACACCGGCGACTACACCCGCATCGACCCGCTGCTGGGCACCGAGGAGGACTTCTCCCGGCTGTGCGCCGACGCCCTGGCCCAGGGGATCCGCATCGTGCTGGACGGGGTGTTCAACCACACCGGCGCCGACAGCGTCTATTTTGACGCCCAGGGCAACTACGGCACCGGGGCGCAGTACCGCTCCTGGTATCGCTTCGGGTCCCAGTACACCCACGGCTACGAGTGCTGGTGGGATTTCAAGGATCTGCCCAACGTGGAGGAAAACGACCCCTCCTACCGGCAGTTCATCTGCGGGGAGGACGGCGTCGTGCGCCGCTGGCTGCGGCTGGGCGCCTCCGGCTGGCGGCTGGACGTGGCCGACGAGCTCCCCGACGGCTTCATCCGTGACGTCCGCACCGCCATGAAGGCGGAAAAGCCTGACGCGGTGCTCATGGGAGAGGTCTGGGAGGACGCCACCAACAAGGTCAGCTACGGGGAGCTGCGGGAATACTTCCTGGGCCATGAGCTGGACAGCACCATGCACTATCCCTTCCGGGAGCTGACGCTGGATTTCCTGCGGGGAAAGCTCAGCGCCGGGGAGGCCTGCGACCGGCTGTGGACCATCAAGGAGAACTATCCCCCGGAGACCCAGTACGCCGTGATGAATCTCATCGGCAGCCACGACCGGGAGCGGGCGCTGACTCTGCTGGAGGGGGACAAGGAGCTGCTGAAGCTGGCATTTTTCCTGCAGTTCGTCCTGCCCGGCGTCCCCTGCGTCTACTACGGCGACGAGGCGGGCATGACCGGCGGGGCCGACCCCTACAACCGCGCCCCCTTCCCCTGGGGCCGGGAGGATGCGGGCCTGACGGAGTTTCTCCGCTCCCTCACGACCATGTACCGGGAGCACCCCGCCCTCCGGGACGGGACCTACGAGCCTCTCTCCTCCGGCGCGGACGTGCTGGGCTGCCGCCGGGAGGGGGACGGAGAGCGTCTGCTGGCCCTGATCAACCGCTCCGACCATGACGCGGAGTGCTTCGGCACAGTGATCCCCGCCCGGGCCTTCGTGCTGCGGCGGGAGAATTGAAAAACGCATGTTTTCCCCCTGCAATCACCGGGGAACTGGTGAAAACTGGGAAAACTTGACATTTGGTAATTCCTATAGTACAATGCGGTTTGCTACTGTGGAAAATTATCATTATCGTCGATTCTGAAGGAGGTTTTCCCATGGCTGTGATCCCTGAGATAACCTGCCGCCGCTGCGGCAGCAAATATTCCGGTCTGCGCACCCGCTGCCCCAAATGCGGCGCGCCCCGGATGAATCAGCCCACCCGGGTCCCCCCCACCACGGCTTCCGCCACCCCCAGAACGGCCGCCTCCGGCCGGGCTGCCATCAACATCCGCTGGCAGTTCGTGTTTGCGGCGGTGCTGCTGCTGGCACTGATCCTGGCCGTGGTCGTGCTTGTGGCTTCCAACGGAAAGAGCAACGGCAGCACTCCCGCCAACAACACCAATCCGAATCAGAACGTGCCCATTTACGTTTCGGCGGATCTGCCCACTCCCAGCCCCTCTCCGGAACCCACCCCCGACGCCTCTCCCACGCCGGAGATCCAGAGCCTGGCCATTATTTTCATCACCACCCCGGTAAAGGATCACTCCATGACTCTCAGCCGGCCCGGTGAGATCTTCGATATCGATCTGGACGTGAACACCTACCCCGCCAACGACGATCTGGTGGTCAACTGGCGGAGCACCAACGAAAAGATCCTGACGGTCAACGAGCGGGGCTTTATCACCGTGGTGGGCGCCTCTCCCAACCGGACGGTCCACGCGGGCATCGTCGCCGAGTGCGGCGGGCTGGAGGATTACGTCACCGTCTATATCCCCGCTTTCCAGGCCGCGTACCTGAAGGAGAACCTCTACGATCCCGAGACGTACGACGCGGACAACCTTGAGTGGGACACCTTCATTTACGCCACACCGGTGCCGAAGCAGTAATTATACAGACCCGAAAAAAATCAGTTGACAAGGGGTATTATCTTAGGTATAATACCCCTTGCCTTTGAAACGGACGATTAGCTCAGCTGGTATGAGCATCCGCTTGACGTGCGGAGGGTCACAGGTTCAAGTCCTGTATCGTCCACCAAAACAAAAGAGTCGCCTTTCGGCGGCTCTTTTGTTTTGATTTCCGGTGGACGCCAAACCGCAGCCCAGTGAAACGGGTGCGGTCTGGAAAGGAGGAGCGACGAAGGGAGCGAGCTTTCGAGCCCGCGAGAAAGCGAGTCGATACGGAGAGCGCGACGACGCTATCGGCCACCAAATAGTAACTATTTGCATGCGTCCGTCAAGCGGCACACCGCTTGCAGCGGGTCGGGTCACAGGTTCAAGTCGAAGTATCGTCCACCAAAACAAAAGAGTCGCCTTTAAGGCGCCCTCCGTAAGGAAGGTGCTTTGAGACAGGCAATCGTCGGCCGAAAAGGATATGAAACAGGCGTGACCGCGGTCACGCCTGTTTTGTCGCTCTGCTTTGGATTTTTGGGGCAAGATCCGATGCTCGTTATGAATGTGGACAGAGGTGCATCTCCACCTCATCCGGCCCTGCGTGCCACCTTCCCCTCAAGGGGAAGGCTTGAGGAGTGCGCCAACCAAGGGCTTCCCCTGGAGGGCAGCGAAGCGGCCGCGCGGGAGTGAATGACAGTCCGGTGGACTGTCAGAGCCGCGCGGTGACCGAGCCGCAGCGAGACAGCTGTCAGCCGCAAGGCTGACTGATGAGGTGTCTTTTCATGTTACCTCAACACCCGGCAATTCAAGCCGCCTCAAAAGGTCGGCACACACCCCGTCGAAATTCCGATAGATGTCGTCATTGGAATAGCGCGCGACTGTGATCCCAAGCTGGTTCAGGGCATGGTCTCTTTCCCGGTCAGAAGCGGCGCCCTCATCCTCATAGTGCTGTGAGCCATCCAATTCGATGACAAGCTTGCGCGAGGCACAGTAAAACTCCACAATATAAGGTCCGATGACCTTTTGCCTGTTGACCGTAACAGGGAGCCGCTTCAAAAAGTCATACCAAAGTCGGCGCTCTTCTTTCGTCATCTCACGGCGCAGCTTCTGCGCGTTTTTCCTTAAATTGGGGTTGTTCGTTTGATTCAAGGATTTCCACCTCATCCGTCGCGGCTGACGCCGCGCCACCTTCCCCTCCAGGGGAAGGCTTTTTTCTGTCCTCGCGGTATTTCATTAAAACCGGAATTACCTTTTTGGCTTCGTGTTAGAGCTTCTTTTCAAATACATAGCGCTGAGGTGTCATCCCCATCGCTTGATACAGAGCAATGGCATTTTTGTTGAAATCCCAAGTATGCAAATCCAGGCGAACAGCTCCCTGTTCTTTTGCCCAAAACTCAACCTCTGCAAATAGCCTTGTCGCAATTCCTTTGCGACGATAGGCAGGCAAAATTTAGGTATTATCCAAGCATACAGTATTTACATCCTTGACCATACCGCTTTCTTCCCAAAGGGAAGCTCTAACGACCCCCACAAGCCTTTCTGTCTCAAAAGCGCCACGTTGCAAAACGCCAGGATCGGATAAATTATGAGCAAAGGCATCCTTGGGATATATTTCATATTTGTCCCGATGCACAAAGCAGTCTGGCCGAGCCTGCACATGAATTTCATCCAGTTCCTTGTACAGTTCAATGACCGTATCGTAATCAGACTCTGCCAGTTTCCTGATCTCCAAATTCGCTGCCCCCCTTGTTAAGTACCGATCTGTTACAAAGATTTTACCATCCATGTACGGTGCAGTCAAATACGTCAAGCTTTGCAAGCGATTTTATTGTCTCTCGCTCAAGCAGCCGATCGTCCGGACACGCGGGGATCGTCGATTCGCTGGTTGACACGAACCCCATGACGTATGCTCACGCGCCCATGGCCGCGGTCTTTGACCGCGGCCATGGGCTTTTTTCCGTAGAATCGCCGCTGCCCGTACTCACTCCCCTCCGTAGGCCCGGTCCACCAGCGCCCGGTTTTCCGGCGCGTCCACCGCTTCCCGAAAGTACCGCACGAAGACCTCGGCCCGGGGATCGTGCTCCTTCCGGCGGCAGATCCCCACCTCGTAGGTCAGCGCGGGCAGAGGCAGGACCCGGACCCTGTCCCACAGTCCCTCCAGGGACGCGGACAGCCCGCTGACGTTCATGGTAACGGCGCTGCCCTTGTTCATCAGCACTGCGTAGATCATGTCGGTGACGGAGCCGGCCTCGATGATGGAGGCGCGGCGGTTCACGTCGATGAGCCGGTAGACGTCCCCGGCGAACTGGCTGAACCCCCGGTAGTGCACCGAACGGATGATCACGCTGCCGGAGAGCAGCTCCCGGCCGGTGATGTCCGCCCGCTGCAGCAGCGGGTTGTCCGCGCTGGTCAGCACGAAGGTCTTGAGCCGGGCAAACTCCGTGGCCTCGATCTCCGGGGAGCTATCCACGTGGACCACCGGGGCCAGGACCACGTCGAATTCCCCCCGCAGCAGCCGCTCGGAGACGTTCTCGGTGGTGTCCTGGGTGACGGTGATCTCCATCTCGGGGAACTCCTGCTGAAAGCGGTCCGTCACCTGGGTCATCAGGCCGATGGGAAAAAAGCTGTCCGTCCCCACGGTGAACATCTGCCGGTGATATGCCTGGATCAGGTGGGCATGGGAAAAGTGGGCGCAGATGCTCTCATACTCCGCCTGAAGGTGCTCGAAAAGATACTGCCCCGCGGGGGTGAGCCGAAGGACTTTTTTGTGTTTGGTAAACAGGATCAGCCCGGTGGTGGCCTCCAGGCCAGAGATCCGCTTGCTCACCGCCGACTGGGTGATAAACAGCGCCTCCGCGCTTTTGTACATGTTCAGCGTGGTGGCTACGCTCAAAAACGTCCGGATCTGGTCCAGCGTAATAAAGGATATGTAATTCGTGTTCATTCCGGATTCCTCCCCGGTCGGGCGGCAATGTCCCTCCGGCACGCTCCGTTTCTTTCCTCTCCGTTATCATTATAACAGAACAATTTGGCAATATAAAGGATATGTGACGCAAAATTCAATTGGACATACGAAAAAATGCGGTTTATCCTTTCGTTTTGATTCCCTTTCGGAATCAGCGCTGCCGTTTCTTCACTTAACAAAACCCGGGGATTCTTTTATTATTTATTCGTAAAATCCTGCCGTTTTACAGGGATAAAATCAAAGAAGGAGGGAGCAACATGAATAAAGAGGTAAGCAAATATACGCTTGCAGTTTTTCTGCAGACCATCGGCTCGGGTATGGTCATGATCTACATGAACCTGTTCATGACCGACTACCTGCTCATCACGGCTGCCATGGTGTCCACGGCTTTGCTCATTGCCAAGCTGCTGGACTTTTTTGTCAGTCTCGTGGCCGGACCCATGGTGGAGAAGGCCAATTTCAAGACCGGCAAATACTATCCCTGGCTGAAGATCATCAAGTGGGTCCTGGGCGTATCCTTTTTCCTGACCTACTTTGACACCACCCGTCTGGGCTTCCCCATGTGGCTCAGAGCCGCGGTGATCGTGGTAGCCTACGTGGGCTTCGGCGGCGGCATGAGCATCCTGATGATCGCCCGTGGCGGTCTGCTGCAGCTGATGTCCGGCTCGGACATGGGCATCCGGACCCGGCTGTCCGCCCGCACGGCCCAGGCCACGGCCTGCGCCACCATCATCACCTCCGCTGCGGCGCTGCCGCTGATCACGGCCTTCTCCCCCTCCGTGGGTGAGAACAACGCCTACCTGGTGGCCTGCATGCTGCTGTTTATCGGCATGTTCGTGGGCTGCATCATCATGGCCTCCCAGACGAAGAAGTACGACATCCCCGTCACCGGCACCGCCGCCGGGGCGAAAAAGACCGTCACCATGGGGGACATGGCCCGCTCCGTGGCCGGCAACTCCCAGATGCTGGTGATGATCCTGGTCATGGCGATCTTCTACATCGGCATGAACGTGGTCACCGCCGTGCAGGCCTACTACTTCAAGTACATCGTCAACGACTATCTGTTCATGGCCACGTCCATGACCATCCGCACCTCCTTCGCCTTCGTGGCCAGTCTGTTCGTGCCGGCCATCGGCAAAAAGCTGGGCAAGAAAAAAGCATTTCTCTGCGGGCTGATCATCTACGCCATCGCCCAGCTGGGCATCATGTTCTTCGGCGCCGGCAGCAAATACGTCTTCACTCTCTGCACCTGCATCTACACCGCGGCCATGTATATGTTCACCAGCTTCGGCGTCAACTACTTCCTTGACTGCGGCGAGTACGGCTACTACAAGACCGGCAAGGACAACCGGGCCGTGGCCATGGCCATGTACAACATCCCCATGAAGATCGGCTTCATGCTGGGGGCGGCCATCGGCGGCTACGGTCTGGCCATCATCGGCTATAAGCCCGACATGGTCATCACCCCGGCCTTCACCAGAGGGTTCATGTTCATCATCGGCGCCATCCCCGCGATTCTGTGCGTGATCGCGGCGCTGATCCTGGCCTTCGGCTACAAGATCACCGACGAGGACGCGATCAAGTACGCCGCGGCGAACGCGGAAAAAGACAAGGCCGCCCAGGCCGCCGCAGCTGCTGAGGAGGAGTAACGGGCGGGGGCTGGTCGGACAAGGGAACAGGCAGTTTCTGCGGAAAGGAGACACATGCTTACCAAACGACAGAATTTTCTTGAGACGATCCACGGCGGCAATCCCGACCGGTTCGTCAACCAGTACGAATTCATGGAGATGCTCCGGGGAGATCCCATCTCCGGCCAGGTGCCCCCGGTGGCCATCGGGGAGACCCGGGTCAACGCCTGGGGCGTGACCATGAGCTGGCCCGCCCACACCCCCGGACAGTTCCCGGTGCACGACTACGAGCACCGGGTGGTGAAGGACATCACCCGGTGGAAGGAGACCGTGAAGGCGCCCCGCACCGACTTCCCCGACGAGGACTGGGCGGAGTATGAGCGCGCGGCCGCCGCCGTGGACCGGAAGGAGGTGTTCGCCACCGCCAGCGTGGCTCCGGGCATCTTTGAGCAGGTCCACTACCTGCTGAGCATCGAGGAGGCTCTGGTGGCCTACGCTGAGGAGCCGGAGGCCATGCACGAGCTCATCGAGTACATCACCGACTATGAGCTGCGTCTGGCCGAGCAGCTGTGCAAGCACGGCCACCCCGACGCCCTGTTCCACCACGACGACTGGGGCTCCCACATCTCCTCGTTCCTCTCCCCGGCCATGTTCCGGGAGTTCTTCCTGGAGCCGTATAAGAAAGTCTATGGGTATTACAAATCCCACGGGGTGGAGATCATCGTCCATCACTCGGACTCCTACGCCGCCAACCTGGTGCCCAGCATGATCGAAATGGGCATCGACGTATTCCAGGGCTGCGTCACCACCAACAACGTGCCCGATCTGGTACGGCGCTACGGCGGGCGCATCGCCTTCATGGGCGACATCGACAACGGCGTGGTGGACCGGGCCGACTGGACCGAGGAGCTCATTCGCCGGGAGGTGGAGCGGGCCTGCCGCCGCAACGGAAAGCTCTACTTCATCCCCTGCGCCACCCGGGGCGGACCCGCCAGCAACTACCCCGGCGTTTACGAGAAGATCAGCGAAGAGATCGACAACATGAGCAAGATCATGTTCTGAAAAAAGACGGGCCGCCGGCGCGGAAAACCGCCCGGCGGCTCGTTATTACGCTTCGCTGTATGACTATAAGCAAAAATTATATATCTTGCCTCTTGCCATCCCGGTCCGGGTGAAATATACTAAGGGAAACTTTGGGCCGGGGGCTGTGGGAGCGGTCTCCCATAAACCCGGCTTATCCGCGAATATAAAACTTTGATTTGCAATTCCTCCCTTCCCTCCATAAGATACCATGTTATCAGAGGGGGAGGAGGCGGCAGAAGTGGTTCCTGCAGCCGAACGGGAGCTTTTTGAGAATACCGGCGTTGCCCGCGCCGTCATGCGCCTCGCCTTGCCCACCGTGGCAGGGCAGATCATTCTGGTGATCTACAACGTGGCCGACACCTTTTTCGTGGGTCTGGCCGGGGATGCGGCCAAGCTGACCGCGGTAACGGTTTGCATGCCGGCGTTCATGATCCTCTCGGCGGTGGCCAATCTTTTCGGCATCGGCGGCGGGAGCGTCATGGCCCGGGCCATGGGCAGCGGAGACAGCCAGCGGGGCAGGTCTGCCGCCGCTTTTGCGTTCTGGGGCTGTCTGACGGCCGGGCTGGTCTATTCCCTGCTGGCCACGGCGTTCCGGGGCGTGCTGGTGGATCTTCTGGGCGGCACGGACCCCCGGGTCCACCGTCTGGCGGAGGAATACCTCACCCTCACCGTTGGAGTGGGCGGCGCGGCCACAGCCATGAGCGTGCTGTTCTCCCATCTGATCCGCTCGGAGGGCCGCTCTCTCCACGCCGCCGTGGGCATCGCCCTGGGCGGTCTGCTGAACATCGCGCTGGATCCCTTGTTCATGTTCGTGCTGCTGCCCCCCGGCCGGGAGGCCTTCGGCGCGGCGGTGGCCACGGTGATCTCCAACGTGATCTCCCTGATCTATTTCGTGCTGGTCTCCTTTGCTCTGCGCCAGTCGTCCCAGCTGTGCTTCCGCCCCTCCATGGCGCTGTGCACCCGGGGCGTGGTGCGGGCGGTGCTGGTCACCGGGGCGCCGGCCTGCATCATGACGCTGTTTGAAAATCTCTCCTACGCGGTGCTGGATAAGCTCATGTCCCTCAACGGCGTGGCGGCGCAGGCCGGCATCGGCGTGGCGAAAAAGGTGAACATGCTGGCCCACTGCGCCGTCCGGGGCATTTCCCAGGGGGCGCTGCCCCTGATCGCCTATAACTATGCCGCCGGCAAGCTCCGGCGCATGCGCAGCGCCTTTCGCATCACCTGTCTGATGGCGGTGGGCGCGGCGCTGGTGTGCATGGCGGCCAATCTGATCTGGAGCCGGGAGCTGGTGGGGCTGTTCATCCACCGGGAGCCCCGGGCTCTGCGCTACGGAACGGAGTTCCTGCGCATACTGTGTGTCGGCGGGCCCTTTTCCGCCGCCGCTTATACCGTGATCTCCTTCTTCCAGGCGGTGGGCCAGGGCAGCCGGTCGTTCCTGCTGGCGGTGCTGCGCAAGGGCATGGTGGATATCCCGCTGATGTTTGCTCTCAACAGTGCGCTGCCTGTTTTCGGCATCGTGATGGCCACGCCCGTCACCGATGCGCTGTGCTGCGCGGCGGCCTGCGGACTGTACCTCTATTTCATCAACAAACTGGTGCGCAGCGCCCCCCGGCGCCATCCCCGCGGGCGGCTCGGGCGGGGACGCTCACCGGAAGGAGAAACCATATGATGGACACCAAGCTGATGTCCCTGCTCCGGGTAACGGAGACCGGGAGCTATACCCGTGCCGCGGAAAGCCTCTCTCTGACCCAGCCTGCCGTCAGCCAGCACATCCGTCAGCTGGAGACGGAATACGGGGTGAAGCTCTTTGAGCACAGCCACAACAAGTTCCGTCTCACCGCCAAGGGCGAGATCATGGTCAAGTACGCCCGGCGGATCCAGGCGCTCTACAGCCGTCTGGAGCAGGCCATGCAATGCGATCGGGAGGAGCTGCGGGCTCTGACCATCGGCATCACCCACACCGCGGAGAGCAGCGCCATCATCGAGGCGCTGGCGGTGTACGTGCAGCAATTCGACGATCTGACGCTGAAGATCATCACCAACACCTCCGACAAGCTCTACACCATGCTCAAGAACTACGAGCTGGATTTTGCCTTCGTGGAGGGCAAATACAACGACGAATCCCTGAACTGTCTGATACTGGACACCGACCGGCTGGTGCTGGTGGTGCCGCCGGACCACGCTCTGGCCCGGGAGGCCACCGTGACCATCAACCAGCTGAAAAAGGAGCGGCTGATCCTCCGTCTGCCCAACTCCAACACCCGCAGCCTGTTCTCCGCCTCTCTGGAGAGCCAGAATCTCAGCGTGGCGGATTTCAACGTGATCATGGAGATCGACTCCATCGCCACCATCAAGGATCTGATCCGCCGGGGCTTCGGCGTATCGGTGCTGGCCCGCAGCGCCTGTCTGGAGGAGCTGCGCAAGGGCGAGCTGGCGGCGCTGACGGTGGAAAACCTGAGCATGATGCGCCAGATCAACCTGGTCTGCCGCCGCGATTTTGAATATACCGAGCTGCTCAGCGGCATCGCCAAGCAGTACAACGCCATGCAGCGCCTGTAAAAAACGATTGTTTTCTCCTCTTTATGCCGGCCGCCGCCCGTGATACATCACGGACGGCGGCATTTTTTATGAGATTCGCTGATCGGCCCGGACTTCTCCCGCCCCGCAGGCGACGGCGGCCCGGCCCAGGATCTGGCCCATGCGCACGGGAGTCTCCCATCCCCGGTCGGTGTCGGCAAAGAGCACCTCCGGCAGCTCCGCCCGGTCCTTTTCCAGCAGCAGCACCACCGTGCTGCCTCCGTAGAGGAACATACCCTTCTCCTCCCCCCGGACAAAGCGGTCCCGGTCCGGGTGGTTGAAGATCCGGCCCACCAGCATGGCCCCCACCTCCACCTGGGTGACGGTGCCGAAATGCTCGGTCTCCATCACGGTGTACTCCCGGCAGTTGCGCACGAACACCGGCAGCCGCTCCAGGGCCACGGGGCGCACGGTGTGAAGCTCTCCGGGCAGGAACGCGCCCCCCAGCCGCCGCCCGGCGTCCGGGAAGCAGTAGCGGTGATAGTCGTCCACGCACAGCCGGAACACCAGGCACGTACCGTCGGCGTAGCGCGCCGCGGCGGCGTCGCCCCCCAGCAGATCGGAAACGGTGTAGGCGCTCTGCTTGATGGGGATCACCGCGCCCTCGGTGATCCGGTAGGCGCTCAGCCGCCCGTCGCAGGGGGCGATCAGCGCCTCCGGCTCGGAGGGGATGGGCCGCAGCTCCGGCCGGATCCGGCGGGTGAAAAACTCGTTGAAGCTGCCGAAGCGGGCGGGAAGGTAGTCCTCCAGGGGGACGGCGTGTTTTTTCACGAAGGGCGCGATCAGCCACCGGGACAGGGGGGAATCGAGATACGCCCCGCACACCCGGGAAACGCCCCGGCCGGCGGCTGTCTTCAGCAGCAGTCGTCCCGGGGCGGTGTGATACATGTAATGGAGCGCGCCGCGCTTTTTTCTGGTATCCACAGCGGTCTCAGTGCCGGAGGATGTACTTCCAGGCCAGCAGCAGGGCAAATTCCACCGCCCCCACCGCCACCATCAGCAGCAGCCCCCGGAGCCCGGGCTTGCGCACCCGGAATTTGAAAAGGAACAAAAACCCGGTCAGCACCACCACGCCTATGTACACCATGGTGATGTCCGCGGGCAGGGCGTACTGCAGCAGCAGAACGAAGGGAAAGATCAGCGAAGCGGAGGTCACCGGCAGACCCACGTAATACTTGCGCACGCCGCCCTCGGTCTCCTGCCGCTCCAGCTCGGTGACGTTGAAATAGGCCAGCCGGATCATGGCCGCCAGCACGTACAGCACCAGCACGGCGTGGAGCGTCAGCTTCAGGGCCATGGCTGGCTTGAAGTCGCCCCCGCGGAACAGCACTCCCAGCACCGGGGACACCCGGATCAGCGCCGCGCCGATGCACGCGGGCAGCACGCCGAAGGCCACCAGATCCGACAGGGAGTCGATCTGAATGCCGAAATTCTGCTGCATGCGGGTGCGGTCCTTTTTGGTGCGGGCCACCTTGCCGTCGAAAGCGTCGCACAGGCCGCACATCAGCAGGAAGTAACAGCCCAGATAGGGATGTCCTCCTCCCGAGAGGGACACGACGATGCCCGTGGTCGCCGAGAGCAGCGACAGGTACGTCAGCACCATGGTATAGTCGTAAAAGCCGATCATTTTGCCGATCCTTTCATCTTTCTTCGGTAAGCGACCGCCACCGTGATCCCGCAGATCAGAACGCAGCTGTAAAACGACAGCGCCCGGCTCACCAGCTCCAGGCTCACGGCGTGATCCACCGGCAGGAAGGAGCCGAAGCCGTCCAGCATCAGATAGTCCGCCACTCCCATGGCCCCGGGGACCGGCACGCAGTTGGAGCCGATGACCACGTAGCTCTGCATGGCCAGCACGTCCCCCACCCGGGAGAAGCGTCCGCCCATGGCCAGATACGTGAACGCCGTCACGGAGACCTGGCTCAGGCGCTGGAGAAGGTTGAACGCGAAGGAGCGCCACAGAAGATCCCGGTGCTCCGAGAGCATCACCGCCAGGCGGCGGTATTCCTCCATGGAGCTGTGCAGGTGGGCCAGCTTATCCTCCACGCTGCGCATCAGATGCAGCCGTCCCAGGAGCCGGAAGACCGCGCTGCCCAGCTTTTCCAGCAGGCGCTCGTTCTTCACCAGCATGACGAACAGCAGAAACAGGGCGATCTGGGCGACGAAGCCCAGGACGATCAGCACCCGGGAGAGGACGCCGAAGGACAGAAACACTCCCGGCCGCAGCACCAAACTCGCGATGCCGATCACCAGTATCGCCAGAGAATACATGGCCAGCGTCAGCAGCAGCACCGACGTGGTCACGATCCCGGGGATGCCGTCGCGCATCATCAGCAGCGCGCAAGCGGGCTGTCCTCCGGTGGCGGAGGGGGTGATGGCGGAAAAATAAATGTCCGTGGCCGCCCATTTGCAGCTTTTGACAACGGGGGCGCCCTGGTGCAGGGCCAGACAGGCGCTGCGCAATGCCAGGCCCTCGAAAACGATGAAGCCCAGCATGGCCGCCACGGCCGCGCTGATCCACCCGGCGTTGGCCCGGGCGAGATACAGCCGGAAGCTCATCAGGGAAAAGTGCTTCCACTGGGTGGTAACGGCCCAGATACTCAGCGCGGCGATGAAAACGAACAAAACGGTGCTGTGCGCCTTGCCGCCGTTGGACGCCGCCGGGAGTTTCTCCGGGCGAAAGGGTTCAGATTTCTTTTCTTCCATAAATACTCCGACGATCAGCGGCTCTGCCGTGTCGCGGCGCGGGAGCGGAGGAACTTCCCCGCCCGGGCCGGCAGCTCATGGAGCTGCAGGATCTGCTCCGCGGCGATGCCCAGCTCCGCCGCCGCCACGCCGCCCACCACGTCCGCCAGAACGTGCTGCTTTACCAGCAGCGTGGAGGCGAACACCAGCACCGTGAACATGGTCATCCCCACCTTGTACCAGCGGCCCGCCGTTTTCATACGCAGCGCGGCCCGGCTGCAGACCCAGCACTCCAGACAGTGGATGGAGGGGAACAGATTGGTGGGCGTGTCCACGGCGTATACCATCCGCAGCAGCACGTCCCACAGCCCGGAGCCCGGCACGTCCGGCCGGACCATGGTGGTGGGGAATACAAGAAAGCACACCAGACACAGCAGCTTCGCGACGATATCGCCGGCCACCATGCGTCCGCACAGCTCCCGGCTCTCCCGGGCGGCCATCACGTAGCCCACGACCCACTGGACAAAGGCCAGGCCATATATGCTCAGAAATACGGGGCACAGGGGAATGGCGTCGTCCAGTCGGGAGGCGAGATAGTGATGGGGCCAGTCCACGGAAAAAGGCTTGGTGGCGTAGTATACCAGCAGGTTGAAGATCAGCGCGGCCGCCAGCGGCAGCACCGCGTAGCGGGGGATCAGCGGCTTTCGGTTCATCGGCTTGTGCGTCCTTTGAAAATGCGGCGGGTTTCGTCTGATTTGCCGCATGGATTTCCACCCGCCCGTGTAATTATACTATTCTATCACACGGCGCGGATTTTTTCAACGATGTGGGTTAGTTTATCACAGGAAGCGGATTAATACAATATCGGGAAGCATTATTTTAGATAATGGCAATCAATTCTTAAGAAACGTCCCGCTCCGCTCCGGGCGGCCAGGCCCTCCCCGGGGAGGGCCCGGCCATTCGTTCAGACCAGCAGCGGCTGGAGCTGCCGTCCCGCCTCGGCGGCGGAGAGCGTCTCCGTCAGCAGGTCGAAATCCGCCTGGAGGGAGAAGGGCTTGACGTAAGGGGCGTCCTGGCGGAAGGGTACGAAATACACGTTCTTGCGCTGCAGCAGCCGGGCGATGCTCTCCGCCGAGCCGGAGAGCCCGTCGTTGGTGGAGACGGCCAGCACCAGGGGCCGGCCGTTGCGCAGATGGGCCTTGCAGGCCATGGTCACCGCCGTGTCGGTAACGCCGTTGGCCAGCTTTCCCAGGGTGTTGCCGGTGCAGGGGGCCACCAGCAGCAGATCCAGCGCCTCCCGGGTGCCCAGGGGCTCGGCCCCCGGGATGGAGTCCACCGCCGGAGCCCCGCACAGCGTCTCCAGCCGGGCGCGAAACTCCGCCGCCGGCCCGAAATACGTGTCCGTCCCCGCGGCGGTCTCCGACAGGATGGGCACCAGCTCGTAGTCCCAGGCCAGCGGGGCGATGGCCTCCAGCGCCTTGTCAAAGGTGCAGTGTGAGCCTGTCAGGGCCACCCCCAGCCGGGGCTTCGGCCGGGCCATGGTCTCGTATACGGCGTCGCGTATGATGCCGGCGGCCCGGGCGGGGGCATACTTCCCCGGCAGCCCCGGGGCGGGCAGATACCGCCGCCCCAGCTCCCGGACGGCCTGGGCGTCGATGCCGCCGGGAGCGGAGGCCAGCTCCATCAGCAGGGCATCCTCCCCGGTCAGCGGCGCCAGCTCCCGGGTGATCAGCGGCGCGGGGACGGTGTTGACGATCACCTCGTATTCCCCCAGGATCTCCCCCAGCGCCTCGGTGTCCGCCGTGTCGAAGCCCAGAGCCCGGGCCCAGGCCCGGCTCTCCGGGCGTCTGGCCGCGGCGGTGACGATCCCCCCGGCATCCCGCGCCGAGAGCGCGGTGAGAGTGCCCACTCTCCCCCAGCCCAGCACCAGGATCCGCGCCCCGGCCACCGGCCGCTCCCGGCTCAGCAGGGCGACCGCCGCCTCCGCGGTCAGGGCGGCGTTGGCGATCTGGTACGTCTCGCTGCGGGCGTAACGGGCCCGCCGGTCCCAGGGCGGGGGGATGATCACGTCCGCCTCCGTCTCGTCGGCGGGGATATGTCCGTCGGCCATCAGCGCCTCCCGCAGCAGGGGAAAGCGCGCGTCCGTGCCGGTAATGGCAAAGCGCATGTTCTCACGACTCCTTTTTCTCAGATCAACAGTACAGAATATGTGCTTTGCGTTGACTTGTGACCGTCTTTCGTGGTACTTTACAGGTATGAGAGAGGTGTTTTTATGGCAAAGCTCTATTTCAAATACGGGGCCATGGGCTCGAGCAAAACGGCCCAGGCGCTCATCACCAAATTCAATTATGAGGAGCGGGGCATGCGCGTGTGGCTCATCAAGCCCGCCACCGACGACCGGGACGGCAAGACCACCCTCCGCTCCCGCATCGGCCTGTCCGCGGAGGCGGAGGTCATCGCCCCGGAGGACGACGTGGCCGCGCTGTTCGCTCAGCGGGGCCCCCGGGACGTGATCATCGCCGACGAGTGCCAGTTCCTCACCCCCTGGCAGATCGAGCAGCTCCGGGACCTGGTGGACGAGCAGGACGTGCCGGTGCTGTGCTTCGGCCTGCGCACGGACTTTCAGACCAAGCTCTTCCCCGGCTCGGCCCGGCTGTTCGAGCTGGCCGACTCCATCACCGAGATCAAGACCATCTGCGAGTGCGGCTCCAAGGCCACCGTCAACGCCCGCATCGGCCCGGACGGCAAGGTCGTCACCCAGGGCGAACAGGTGCTGCTGGGCGGCAACGACACCTACCTGGCCATGTGCCACGCCTGCTGGCGGCGGCGCATCCGGCGGGAGGCGGCGGAAAGCCGTCCGGACTGAACGCGCACCGCCGCCCGCCGCCCGATCCGCATTCCATATCCATCATCATATAAGGAGGAACCGTCCATGTCCAATACCCCCACCCCCCATATCAATGCCAACCCCGGGGATTTTGCCAAAACAGTGCTGATGCCCGGCGATCCCCTGCGCAGTCAGTTCATTGCCGAAACCTATCTGGAGGACCGGCGTCTGGTCAACAACGTCCGGGGCGTCCAGGGCTACACGGGCACCTACAAGGGCGTGCCGGTGAGCGTCATGGCCAGCGGCATGGGCATGCCGTCCATCGGCATTTACAGCTACGAGCTGTTCAACTTCTTCGGCGTGGAGAACATCCTTCGGGTCGGCTCCGCCGGGGCCATCAGCCGCCGGCTGAAGGTCCGGGACATCGTGCTGGCCCAGGGCGCGTGCACCAACTCCGCCTATCCCCGGCAGTACGGCTTTGAGGGCAGCTTCGCCCCCATCGCGGACTTCGGTCTGCTGCGCTCCGCCGCGGACGTGGCCGAGGAGATGGGCCTGTCCTACGCCGTGGGCAACCTGCTCAGCTCCGACCCCTTCTACAACGACAATCCCGACGCCAACGCCCCCTGGATCAAGCTGGGGGTCCTGGCTGTGGAGATGGAGGCCGCGGCCCTCTACTGCAACGCCGCCCGGGCCGGGAAAAAGGCCCTGGCCATCTGCACCATCTCCGACCACATCCTCACCGGCGAGGCCACCGACGCCCAGGAGCGTCAGACCTCCTTCACCCAGATGATGGAGCTGGCGCTGGAGGTGGCTGTCCGCAATTAACGGACAAACGCCCGTGGTGCGAAAACGCCCGAAACGACAGCGAAAATTATTGTTCCGATCGGGGTTTTTTGGGCCGCGGGACCCTTGCGCAACCGCAGCGTTCGTGGTATACTTTACGGGCTGAAACCTTAGAAACAATAAGGTATTTTTTAGGAGGAAAAAACAAAATGAAGAAGCTTATCGCTATTCTTCTTGCGCTGGTCATGGTACTGGGCCTTGCCGCCTGCGGCAACAGCAACAAGCCCGCCGAAAAGCCCGCTCAGGAAGAGAACAACACTTCCGCTGAGGAAACTCCCGCCGAGGAGACCCCCGCGGAGGAGACTCCCGCCGAGGAGACCCCCGCTGAAGAGACCCCCGCTGAAGAGACTCCCGCCGAGAACACCGTCGCCGTTGCCATGATTACCGACTACGGTGACATCACCGACCAGTCCTTCAACCAGACCACCTACGAGGCCTGCAAGGCCTTCTGCGAGGACAAGGGCCTGACCTTCAGCTACTACAAGCCCGCCTCCGACGCCGACGACGCCCGTGTCGCCGCCATCGAGCTGGCCATCGACGAGGGCTACAACGTCATCGTGATGCCCGGCTTCGCCTTCGCTCCCGCCATCGCCTCTGTCGCACCCGATTATGACGACGTGACCTTCATCGCGCTGGACGTGTCCGAGTACGACCTGAACAGCGCCGGACTGGACCCCCTGCCCGCCAACCTCTACTCCGCCGTTTACCAGGAAGAGCTGTGCGGCTACATGGCCGGCTACGCCACTGTGAAACTGGGCTATGAGAAGCTCGGCTTCCTGGGCGGCATGGCTGTTCCCGCGGTCGTCCGCTACGGCTTCGGCTTCGTGCAGGGCGCTGACGCTGCTGCCAAGGAGCTGGACAAGACCGTTGACATCAAGTACGTCTATGGCAACCAGTTCTTCGGCGACGCCGACATCACCGCCTATATGGACACCTGGTATGCCGACGGCACCGAGATCGTCTTTGCCTGCGGCGGCGGCATCTACTCCTCCGCTGCTGAGGCCGCTGTCAAGGCGGACGGCAAGGTCATCGGCGTTGACGTTGACCAGGCCGGCATCATCGACGGCCTGTACGGTGAGGGTCTGACCGTCACCTCCGCCATGAAGGGTCTGGCCGCCACTGTCAACACCATGCTCGGCAAGGTCGTTGACGGCACCTTCGAGGGCGGTCTGGTGGAGAACCTGGGTCTGGTTTCCGCCAACCCCGAGGAAAACTACGTGCAGATCGCCGGTTCCACTCAGTATGGCGAAGGCTTCTCCCGCGCCGACTATGAGGCTCTCGTGGCCGCCATGTTCGCCGGTGAGATCACCGTCTCCAACGACATCGCCGCTGAGCCCGCCGTCACCAACGCCAACGTGGATTACCAGGGCAACATCAAGTAAGATCGACCCAACGAAAAGACAAACCTCGAGGCGCCTTCCGCAAGGAAGGTGCCTCGAGCTTTTATTTGCTCTTGTCTACACCTCATCCGACCTCGTTTCGTTCGGCCACCCCCCAGGGGAAGGCTTAAAGAGCCGCGTCAACCAAAGGCTTCCCCTTGAGGGAAAGCTGTCAGCCGCAAGCTGACTGATGAGGCGGCAAACACAGCGTTGCGTTGTCGTACTGCTTGGAATGACGAAAAGATCCCGCTCAAAAACGTGCTTTGAGCTAAGTAACAGCCATCTAAAAGAATATGCAACAGGCGTGACCGCTGCGGCCACGCCTGTTTTGTCTGCCTGTTCCGTTTTTTTGGGTGCAAAATCCGATGCTCGTTATTACCGCAGACGGCAAAAGACCTGCCCAACAAGCAAGGATCTGCCGAGATGGATCACATTTCATTGACAAGGCTGATCCGCTGAACCGATCCCCTTTGTCTGTGCGGTCCCGGTTTCGACTGCCTCGTCTTTCAGCAGATAATCGCAGCTCACTCCAAGAATCTCCGCTATTTCTCCGATTTTGTCGATATCAGGCATAGCGGTACCTGCTTCCCATCGGCTGACGGTCTGCCTGGTAACATGTATTATCTCCGCAAATGCTATCTGAGTCAGGCCCAGACTCTTCCTTACGAAGCGCCTCCCCCCGGGCCTGTCTTTTTTTGCGCTTTCCCGCGATTTTTGTTTGTGTTCTGCTGAGTTATATAGTATTATATTGTTATTAAACACAAAACAGGGAGGTCGATACGGTTGGAGACTCCATACGCCATCGAGATGCTTCACATCACCAAGAAGTTTCCCGGTATCATCGCCAACGACGATATCACGCTGCAGCTGAAAAAGGGCGAGATCCACGCGCTGCTGGGTGAGAACGGCGCCGGCAAGTCCACCCTGATGAGCGTCCTTTTCGGACTATATCAGCCGGAGGAGGGCGAGATCAGGAAGGACGGAAAAGTGGTATCCATCAAGGATCCCAACGACGCCAACGCCCTTGGCATCGGCATGGTCCACCAGCATTTCAAGCTGGTGGAGTGTTTCAGCGTCCTGGACAACATCATCATGGGCGTGGAGCCCACCAGGCACGGCTTTCTGCAGAAAGCCGAAGCCCGGGAAAAAGTCCTCTCTCTCAGCGAGAAATACGGCCTGCACGTGGATCCCGACGCCCTTATCGAGGACATCACCGTGGGCATGCAGCAGCGCACCGAGATCCTGAAGATGCTCTATCGGGACAACGAGATCCTGATCTTTGACGAGCCCACCGCCGTACTCACCCCGCAGGAGATCGAAGAGCTGATGCAGATCATGAAGAATCTTGCCGCCGAGGGCAAGAGCATCCTGTTCATCTCCCACAAGCTGGCCGAGATCATGGAAGTGGCGGACCGGTGCAGCGTGCTGCGCAAGGGCAAGTACATCGGCACCGTGGAGACCAGCAAGACCACCATGGAGGAGCTCAGCGCCATGATGGTGGGCCGCAACGTGAATTTCCACGTGGAGAAAAAGCCCGCCGCCCCGGGGGACGTGGTCCTCTCTGTCGAGGGGATGACCGTCGCCTCCAAGGTGCACAAGAACAACGCGGTGAAGAACGTTTCCTTGAAGGTCCGCCGGGGTGAGATCGTATGCCTGGCGGGCATCGACGGCAACGGTCAGACCGAGTTCGTCTACGGGCTCACCGGGCTGGAGCCCCTGGTCTCCGGCAAGGTGGAGCTTTGCGGTCAGGACATCTCCAAGGCCCCCATTCGCTACCGCAGCACCCACGGCATGAGCCACATTCCCGAGGACCGGCACAAGCACGGGCTGGTGCTGGACTACACGCTGGAGGACAACCTGGTGCTGCAGCGCTACTTTGAACCGGAGTTCACCAACGGCGCGGGCTTCCTGCGCCGGGACAACATCCGTGCCTACGCCGAGCGGCTCATCGACGAGTACGACATCCGCTCCGGCCAGGGCCCCGTTACCATCGCGCGGAGCATGTCCGGCGGCAACCAGCAGAAGGCCATCATCGCCCGGGAGATCGACAAAGCCCCCGAGCTGCTGGTGGCGGTGCAGCCCACCCGCGGTCTGGACGTAGGCGCCATCGAGTTCGTCCACCGTCAGCTGGTGGCCCAGCGGGACGCCGGCAAGGCGGTTCTGCTGGTGAGTCTGGAGCTGGACGAGGTCATGGACGTGCCCGATCGGATCCTTGTGATGTACGAGGGAGAGATCGTGGGCGAGCTGGATCCCAAGACCACCACCCAGGAGGAGCTGGGCCTGTACATGGCCGGCGCAAAAAGAGATGAGGTGAAGGCATGAAAAAAAGCATCTGGAAGAGCAATGCGGTCCAGTCGCTGCTGGCCTCCCTGATCTGCATCGTTCTGGGCCTGCTGATCGGCTATATCGTGCTGCTGTTCATCAACCCGGCCGGGGCCGGCAAGGCCATCATAGCGGTCATCAAAAACTTTATGAACTACTCCCGCGCCAATCTGCAGCTGAAGAACCTGGGGGCCACCCTGGTGAAGACGGCGCCTTTGCTGATGTGCGCGCTGAGCGTTCTGTTCGCCTATAAGGTCGGCCTGTTCAACATCGGCGCCGCGGGGCAGTACACCGTGGGCATCTGCGCCAGCCTTTACGCCGCGCTGGCCTGGCACTGGGGCTGGCTGGCCTGCCTGCTCTTTGCCGTGGCCGTCAGCGCCCTGTGGGGCACCATCCCCGGGCTTCTGAAGGCATACTGCAACGTGAACGAGGTCATTTCCGGCATCATGCTCAACTGGATCGGCCTTTACACCACCAACATGATCCTCACCAACGTGAAGGAATCCACCAGCCCCTACACCTTCCACATCGCCAACGAGAATCCCTCCGCGATCCTCCCCACTCTGGGGCTGGAAAAGCTGTTTGCCGGCAACACGAAGGTGACGGTAGCCGTTCCCCTGGCCATCGTGCTGGCCATCGTGATCTCGGTGATCCTCAACAAGACCCGCTTCGGCTATGAGCTCAAAGCCACCGGCGGCAACAAAAACGCCGCCAAATACGCCGGCATGGCGGAAAAGCGCAACATCATCCTGACCCTGGCCATCGCCGGTGCGCTGGCGGGGATGGGCGCGGCGCTGTTTTATCTCACGGACTACGAGCAGTGGCAGTGCACCGCTTCCTCCGTACCGGGCATGGGCTTCAACGGCATCGCCGCCACCTTCCTGGGCGGCCTGAACCCCATCGGAACCATTTTCTCGTCCTACTTCATTCAGCACATCACCACCGGCGGGGCATACGTGGACAAAACCATGTACTGCTCCCAGATCTCCGATCTGATCTCGTCGATCATCATTTATCTGTGCGGCTTCGTGCTGTTCCTGAAATTTGCCATGAACAGCTCCATCGCCCGCCGGGAGGAAAAACTTGCCGCCGCCGAAAAAGCGGCCAATGAGCAGAAAGGAGGGGACAAGTAATGCTGCTTCTGGTTCAGTACACTTTGATCTTTGCCTCCGTGCTGATGCTGGTGGCCCTGGGCGGCTGCTTTTCCGAACATTCGGGCGTCATCAATCTGGGACTGGAGGGGATCATGGTCATCGGCGCCCTGGGCGGCGCACTGATGATGCGCTACGCCCCTGCGGGCCTCTCCAGCTTCGCCATGATCGCCCTGGTGGTGCTGTGCGCGGTGGGCTTCGGTGTGATCTACTCCTCCCTGCTGGCGGTGGCCTCCATCAACTTCAAGGCCGACCAGACCATCGTTGGCACCGCGCTGAACATGCTGGGCACCGCGGCCGCCACGGTCATCGTCAAGGCCATCAACACCGCCGCCAACCCGGACGACGTCAGCTCCACCATTCAGTACGTCAATCAGAAAAAAGCCTTTATCGTCAACATCGGCTCGTTCCAGTTCAACTGGTTTATGGTCATCGCCGTCATCGCGCTGATCGTGGCCTACGTCACCCTTTACAAGACCCGCTTCGGTCTGCGGCTCATGGCCTGCGGCGAGCACCCCCAGGCAGCGGCCAGCGTGGGCATCAACGTGCTCAAAATGCGCTGGGCCGGCGTGCTGATCTCCGGTATTTTCGGCGGTCTGGGCGGCATTTGCTACATTCTGGCCGGCGTGTCCGAATGGAAATTTGAAAACGGCGTGGCGGGCTTCGGCTTCCTGGCCCTGGCCGTCATGATCTTCGGCCAGTGGAAGCCCCAGCGCATCGCCCTGGCGGCGCTGCTGTTCGGCCTGTTCCGGGCGCTTTCCAACGTCTACACCGGCTTCAACTTCCTGGTGGCGTTGAACATTCCCAGCACCGTCTACAACATGATGCCCTACATCGTCTCCCTGATCGTGCTGGCTTTCACCTCCGGCAGCTCCCGGGCGCCCAAGGCCGAGGGCATCCCCTACGACAAGTCCACGAGATAAGGAGGGTCGGATATGTCTGATATCCTTGTGGTGGGCATCGCCGGCGGGTCCGGCAGCGGCAAGACTACCCTTACCGACAATCTGATCGCCCGCTTCGGAGACAAGGTCTCCATCGTCCACCACGACAACTACTACCGCGCCCACGACGATCTCACCTATGAGGAGCGCACCCGTCTCAACTACGACTGCCCCGAGGCCTTTGAAAACGAGATGATGGTGGAGCACCTCCACCTGCTGCGCCAGGGCCGGAGCATCCACTGTCCGGTGTACGACTTCACCGTGCACAACCGCAGCGGGGACACGGTGCTGATCGTCCCCCGGCCGGTGATCCTGGTGGAGGGGATCCTGATCTTTGCCGAGAGCGCCCTGTGCGAGCTGATGGACATCCGGGTGTTCGTGGACACCGACGCGGACGTGCGTCTGGCCCGCCGGGTGCTGCGGGACGTGGAGTCCCGGGGACGCACGGTGCGCAGCGTGGTGGACCAGTGGCAGAGCACCGTAAAGCCCATGCACGAGATGTACGTGGAGCCCTCCAAAAAGAAAGCCGACATCATCATCCCTGAGGGCGGGGAAAACCCCGTGGCCCTGGACCTGCTGGTGGGTAGGATCCAGCGGCACCTGAACGAAAACCCATAACAGCGCAAAACCGCCCCTCCATCGGGAGGGGCGGTTTTTCTTTTGCCGCGCGGCTTATTCCGGGAACTCCAGCTCCCCGGTGTACCAGCCGGTGACGCCGTCCTTTTTGATCCAGCAGCCCCGGTCCGTGACCCGCACCACGCTGAGCCGGTCGCCCACGGCCACGGCGGGCCGGTAGTCCGTCACGTCGTTCACCTTCAGCTGACCGTTTTCCTCGTAGAGGAAGTCGGTGGGCACGTCCATCACATAGCCGGTGCGGTCGTGGCGGATCCGGCACCACTCCCGGCCCAGCTCCAGGGGGGTCACCAGATTGTCCCCCCAGCGGATGTAGGCGCTGCGCGGGCCCTTCTTCTGGGGCGTTTTCGCCGTGGCCACGGGGAAGCCGTCGTACCAGTCCCGGGAAAACTTTCCCCGGCGGATGATAAAAGCGTTGAGCTGACCGTCGTCCTTCAGCACGCAGCCGCCGTCCACGCTGACGATGCGGCAGGCCGGGTCCACGATGGGCACCGCGGAGATGGTGCTGCGCCCGTACAGGCACACCGGGGTGTGGCCGGTGATCACCCACTTTTTGAAATGCTGCCGCTGCGCGTAGAAATTGTCCAGCTTCATGCACCGCCACGCCCCGGCGCTCTCCAGGGTCTCCCCTTTGGGGATCCCTCCGTGGACGAATATGTATTTGTCCGTCTCGATGGCGTAGGGCATGGAGCGCAGGAAGTCGAACTCCGCCTGGAAATAGCCCCGCAGAGCCGACTTGAGGATGGGCAGGTCCGTGTCCTCCCGGAGCTCGGCGCCGATCTCGGCGCACATGTCCAGGATCAGCCCGCTGCGGGCGGCCGCCTTCTGGCTCAGCAGATGGTGCAGAGTGCTTTCATCCCCGGCGGGATCGGCCCCGTCCACCCACAGATGCCAGAAATCACAGTTGCCCAGCACCGGATAGACCCGGCAGCGCTTCTGCAGCGCGATGATATATCGCAGCGTCTCCAGGCTCTCGGGGCCCTTCTCCACCAGATCGCCCAGCAGCACCAGCTGGTCGTCCCGGCGCAGATGCAGCTTGTCCGTCAGCCCCCGGAGATAGGCCAGGTTGCCGTGGATATCGGATATGACGATGATCCGTGCCGCGTCGTCCAGTTTGGGATGGGCCACCCGGAACGTGTTCATTGCGGAAGTATTCATAGCTTCTTTTCCATTACCATCAGATCCTCCAGCGCGCCGGGCTCCCAGCCCGCGGGGGAAAAGCCCATTTTCCGATAAAAGCCCAGGGCCGGATTGTCCCGGGCCACCGACAGGCGCAGAGTCTTGCGGTCCAGCGCCCGGTAATGCCGCTCCGCCTCCTCCATCAGCTGCCGTCCCAGGCCCTGCCCCCGGAACTCCGGCCGCAGATAGAAAAAGGAGATCCACCCCCGGCGCAGATACCGGCCCCGGCGGTCGTCCATGGCCAGGATCCCGGCAAAGGCGTCCCCCGCCCAGGCCGAGAGCACGCTGCCCGGGTCCTGTCGTCCCCGTATCACCGCCGCCATCCAGACGGCGGTGGCGTCAAACCCCTCCAGGGAGCCGTGGGCGATGCGCCAGGTCTCCCGGTAGCTGTCCAGGAACGGTTCCCTGCCTCCCTCCAGATCGTAAGGCTCAAAGCGCAGGGTCGGGAATATTTGGTCCACCGTCTTGCCTCCCCCCTGAAAATAGGGTATAATACCTTGGTTGGAACCTGGACCTATTATACCACGACGCCGGAAACGGGACAAGGGGAAGCAGCTTGAAACTACTCCATCTGATCAGCGGCGGAGACGCCGGCGGGGCCAAGACCCACGTGCTGAGTCTGCTGCGGGAGCTGAACGCGGCGGACGAGGCGCTGCTGCTGACCCTGGGAGACGGGCCTCTGGCCCGGGAGGCGCTGGCCGCCGGGCTCCCCTGCCGGGTGCTCCGCGGGGGCTTTGCCGCCGCCGCGGGCCAGGTGGTGAGGATCGCCCGGGACTTTCACCCGGCGCTGCTCCACTGTCACGGCGCCCGTGCCAACGTCACCGGGGCGCTGCTGAAAAGGCAGCTGGCCATCCCCGTGATCTCCACTGTCCACAGCGACTACCGGCTGGACTATCTGGGCCGGCCCCTGGCCCGGGCGGGCTTCGGCCGTCTCAACGCCGCCGCCCTGGGGCGGATGGACGCGCTGGTGTGCGTCTCGGACGCCATGGCCCGGCGCATGAGCGCCCGGGGCTTCCGGCGGGTGTACCCCATCTACAACGGCGCGGACTTTGATCTTCCCCGAAGCGCGGCCGCCTTCCCCGCCGGGGAGGGCACCGTCACCGCGGCGGCCGCAGCCCGCTTCGACCCGGTAAAGGATCTGTCCACGCTGCTGCGGGGCTTTGCCGCGGCGGCCGGGCGGGAGCCCCGGCTGCGTCTGCTGCTGGCAGGGGACGGAGCCGAGGCGGAAAAGCTCCGCTCCCTGGCCCGGGAGCTGGGATGCGGGCAGCGGGTCCTTTTTCCCGGCTGGGTGGAGGACATGGAGGGCTTTTGGGCCTCGGCGGACATCGCCGTGATCTCCTCGCTGTCCGAGACCTTCCCCTACACCCTCACCATGGCCGCCCGCTACGGCCTGCCTGTGATCGCCACCCCCGTGGGAGGCATCCCGGCGCTGGTGGAGGAGGGCGTCACCGGGGCGCTGTTCCCCGTGGGAGACGCCGACGCCCTGGCCGAGGCGCTGATCGCCCTGGCCGCCGACGCTCCGCTCCGGGCGCGGCTGGGTGCGGAAACGGCCCGCCGGGGCCGGGAGCGCTTCTCTCTGGCCGCCATGGGCCAACGCCAGCGGGAGATCTACCGGAGCATCCTCGCCGACGCGGGCCGGTGAGCGATCCGGAACCAGGCAAATCGCAGCGGCGGCGCCGCTGTAAAACGCATAAATAAAGGAGAAACAGACCATGATCGTCATTGCATCGGATCACGGCGGCTACGCCATGAAGGAGGAGCTCAAGGCGTATCTCACCGAAAAAGGCGTGGAATTTGAAGATATCGGCACTCATTCTGAGGCCAGCTGCGACTATCCCGAGTACGCCGCTCCGGCGGCCCGGGGCGTGGCCGAGGGAAAGTACGAAAAGGGCATCCTCATCTGCGGCACCGGCATCGGCATGTCGCTGGCGGCCAACAAGATCAAGGGAGTCCGCTGCGCCCTGCTGTCCGACTGCTTCAGCGCGGAGATGTGCCGGGCCCATAACGACGCCAACATGATGTCCCTGGGCGCCCGGGTCACCGGCATAGAGCTGGCCAAGCGCATGGTGGACATCTTCCTGTCCACCGAGTTTCTGGGCGGGCGCCATGCCCGGCGCGTGGATCTGGTCCGCGCCCTGGAAGAGAAATGATCAGCCGCGGCCACCGCGTTTACCGCGGACGGCAGACTGCCGGCAGCCGGTTGCCGTCGGTGCTGCTGTTTATCTTCGTATTCCTGCTGCTGGCGGGTCTGGCGGCCTTCTCCCTGCTGCCCCAGTACCTGGTGTATCACCGGGACGGGGTGGACATGATCGTGCCCATGCTGGAAGAGGACGGCAAGGGCTACACCGTGGTGGGCACCACCGGCCCCCAGCCCTACCCCGAGCCGGTGACCGCCAACGTGCAGGTGGCCGCCCCGGACTATTCCCTGGTCTCCCTGGCGGACGGCCGGGCGCTGAACTATCTGCAGGCCTACTATCTCCCCTTCAGCAAGATCACCGAATCCAACCTGGACAGCGCCGTGAAGGAGGCCCAGCGCCAGATCTCCGGTCTGGGGGCCAAGGGGCTGGTGCTGGAGATGAAGGACGACAGCGGCAAGCTGGCCTGGATGTCCAACGTGGCCATGGCCTCCTCCATCGCCTCCAACAGCAATTGGGATCCCTCCGCGGAGCTGGCGGAGCTGAAGGCCGACGGCTGGTATCTGGTGGCCAAGGTCTCCTGCAGCGTGGACACCCTGCTGGCGGAGAAGAACCCGGACGTGGCCCTGCGGGATCCCAACGGCGCCGTGTATCAGGACGGCAGCGGCAGCTGGGTGGACCTGTGGAACCGGGACGTGCGGCGCTATATCATCGACCTGTGCACCGATCTGATCGGCATGGGCTTTGACGAGATCATCCTCTCCCACGTGGAGCACCCGGTGAACCCGGTGACCTACACCCGGGAGATCGCCGCCAGTCTGGATAAAGAGGCCTGCGTGATGAACTTTGCCATCGCCGTGCGCCAGGGTCTGGCCAAGCCCATGACCGACAACGGCGCCCATCTGTGCGCCATGCTCACCCACGACGCTCTCACCGGCGCCCCCGCCAACGGGCAGAGCCTGGAAAGCTTTCTGCGGGTGTTCGACCGGGTAGTCATCCCCACCGCCACCTACAGCGACGACGCCCCCGTGTTCACCGGCGCCCACTATGACTCCACGCTGCGCTTCGTGCCCCAGATGACCTGGGCCTTCGGCGGAGGCTCCTGGCTGCTGGACCCCAACGCGCCCACTGAATGATCCGTTCCCCTCCGGGGGCTGCCGCGGCAGCGGCGGCCCCCGGTTTTTCTTTCCCCGGAAAAACGCAAACAAGGCCGTATGGTTATCCTTGACAACCCGGACAAAAGAAACTAAGATTACTTTTGTCAATGTTTCCCAAAACACTATTTGACAGGAGGGTATTATGGCAAATTTCAAGGATCTGGATCGACTCCTGCAGGGCTTCGTGGACAACGGTCTGCCCGGCTGTACACTCCACGTGACCCAGCACGGCAAGATGATCTACGAGGGGTATTTCGGCTGGTCGGACATCGAAAACAAGGTCCCCGTCACCGAGGATTCCATTTTCCGTCTGGCGTCCATGTCCAAGCTGCCTCTTTACACCACCATGATGATGCTCTACGAGCGGGGCAAATTCAATCTCACCGATCCCGTAGGCAATTATCTCCCCGAGTGGAAGGAATCCTTCAAAGCGGTCCGCGGCCCCACAGGACGGGTGTCCCTGGTGCCCACGGCCCGGCCCATCAACATCAGCGACGTGCTGAGCATGAAATGCGGTCTGCCCTACTGCAACTCCAAGGCCCCGTCCGACGACCCCACCATGCAGTCCATGCAGGAGTGCATGAAGCCGCTTTGGGAAAAGGGCCACTTCACCGTGCAGGAGCACATTGCCGCCATGAGCAAGGCGGCCCTGGCCTTTGACCCGGGCACCCACTGGCTCTACGGCTTTTCCAGCGAGATCACCGCGGCCCTCATCGAGGTGCTGTGCGACAAGCCCATCGACGACGTGTTCCAGGAGATGATCTTCGATCCTCTGGGCATGGACGACACCCGCTCCCGTTTCTTCGGCAACGCCGCGGAGCGCATGGTAAAGCTCTACGCCCGCAGCCCGGAGGGCAAGCTCTCCCGCACCACCATGCCCTTTGATTCCAAGCATCTCCCCGGCCCCGAGCACGAGGAGGGCTGGGCCCGCCTGTTCACCACCGGCCGTGACTACTCCAAGCTCATGGGCATGCTCGCCTGCGGCGGCACGTGGGAGGGCAAGCGCCTTATGGGCCGCAAGACCATCGACATGATGCGCGCCAACGGTCTGGACGAGACCCAGCTCAAGGACTTCCAGGACGATTACAACCGGGGCTACGGCTACGGCTACGGCGTGCGCACCCTGATCGACAAGGCCCAGGGGGACAACAACGGGTCCCTCGGCTCCTTCGGCTGGACCGGCGGCTTCGGCACCTGGTGCGAGTCCGACCCGGAGGACGAGGTCTCCATCGTCTACATGCACAACATGATGCCCAACATGGAGCAATACTACCATCCCCGGGTGCGCAACGCCGTGTACGGCTGCCTGGACTGAGGGAAAGGAGAGCTGAAGATGAACGATTTTTCCAATCTTGACGCGCTGCTGCAGAAGTTCGTGGACGACGGTCTGCCCAGCTGCTCGTGTATCGTCTCCAAAAAGGGCGAGGTCCTGTTTGAGAAATACTACGGCATGGCCGACATCGAAAACGGCGTCCCCCTGGGGCCCGAGCACGTGTTCCGCCAGGCCAGCCTGACCAAGGTGGCGCTGTACACCACGCTGATGATGCTCTACGAGCAGGGCCGCTTCCTTATGAGCGACCCCTTGTACGAGTACTTCCCCGAGTGGAAAAACTCCACCAAGCTGGTGAAAAAGCCCAACGGCGAGACGGTGCGCCTGCCGGTGGAGCACCCCATCACCATCAAGAACATCATGAACTTCACCTGTGGTCTGCCCTATGAGATGATCATCGGCGGCCAGAAGGTGTCCCATCCCACCGCTCTGGCCATGCGTCAGGCCCTGGAGCCGCTGTATCAGAAGGGGCACTACACCCTGCGCGAGCAGATCGCCGCCATTTCCGCCGTGCCTCTGGCCTATGAGCCCGGCACCCGGCACCTGTACGGCTTTGCCAGCGAGCTGGCCGCGGGCATGCTGGAGGTGCTCTGCGGCAAGAGCGCCGAGCTGGTGATCAAGGAAATGCTCTTTGAGCCCCTGGGCATGGACTCCAGCGCCAACTTCCTCTTCGGGGATCTGGAGCAGCGGCTGGTGAAGGACTACGTTCTCAATCCCGGCAAGAAGCTGGGGGACGAGGGCTCCCTGGGCATCCTCTCCGAGGAGCGGGAGAAGGCCATGGTGGGTCCCCTGGGCTCCACCAACGGATTCCAGCGGGTCATCACCAACTGCCGGGATTACAACAAGCTCATGCAGATGCTGGCCAACGGCGGCAAGTGGCAGGGAGAGCGCATCATCGGCCGCAAGACCATCGACCTGATGCGCACCAACACCCTCACTCCCCTGCAGATCCGGGAGGACTTCACCAACAACTACCTGGCGGGCTACGGCTACGGCTACGGCGTGCGCACCCTGATGGACAAGTACGCCGGCCATCACAACGGCTCCCTGGGGGCCTTCGGCTGGACCGGCGGCTCCGGCACCTGGGCCGAGTCCGACCCGGAGGAGGGCGTGTCCATCGTGTACATGCACAATCTCATGCCCAACATGGAGGAATACCACCATCTGCGCATGCGTGCCGCGGCCTACGGCGCGCTGGAATAAACCCGCACGTACGAAAGGGCTGCCCCGCGGGGCAGCCCTGTGGGTATGGGTTCCTATGAAATATAGGAATCCATACCCGGGGATCCGTCCGGGATCCGACCCGTATTGACTTTCCCCTGATTTCGTGCTATTCTCCCTAATGCCAAACCGAATACGGCTTATCAAGAGTGGCAGAGGGAACGGCCCTGTGAAGCCCGGCAACCTGCGCAGCGCGTAAGGTGCCAAATCCGTCGGCGGAAGTCGAAAGATAAGATCTTATTATCGCTCCGCCGTGAGGCGCGGCGATATTTTTCTTTTAAGGAGGCCATTTCATGGCAAACTATCTTTTCACTTCCGAGAGCGTCACCGAAGGACATCCCGACAAGATCTGCGATCAGATCTCCGACGCGGTGCTGGACGCCATTCTCGAGCAGGACCCTCAGGGCCACGTGGCCTGCGAGTGCACCGTGACCACCGGTCTGGTGCTGGTGGTGGGCGAGATCACCACCTCCTGCTACGTGGACATCCCCAAGATCGCCCGTGGGGTCATCCGGGACATCGGCTACGACCGGGCCAAGTACGGCTTTGACTGCGACACCTGCGCGGTGCTCACCAGCATCGACGAGCAGTCCGGGGACATCGCCATGGGCGTGAACGAGTCCCTGGAAAAGAAAGAGGGCGGTCAGGACGCGGATCTGGCCAACGGCGCCGGCGACCAGGGCATGATGTTCGGCTACGCCTGCACCGAGACCCCGGAGCTGATGCCCCTGCCCATCTCCCTGGCCCACAAAATGGCCCGGAAGCTCACCGAGGTGCGCAAAAACGGCACTCTCCCCTATCTCCGTCCCGACGGCAAGACCCAGGTCACCGTGGAGTACGACGAGCACAACCGTCCCGTGCGCATCGACACGGTGGTCATCTCCTCCCAGCACTCCCCCGACGTGGAGCTCTCCCAGATCCGGGAGGATCTGATCCGGGAGGTGGCTCTGCCGGTGATCCCCGCCGAGCTCAATCACGGCGACATCCGCTTTTTCGTCAACCCCACCGGCCGGTTCGTCATCGGCGGTCCCCAGGGCGACAGCGGTCTGACGGGCCGCAAGATCATTGTGGACACCTACGGCGGCAGCGCCCCCCACGGCGGCGGCGCCTTCTCCGGCAAGGATCCCACCAAGGTGGACCGCTCCGCGGCCTACGCCGCCCGCTGGGTGGCCAAGAACATCGTGGCCGCGGGTCTGGCCGAGCGCTGCCAGGTGCAGCTGGCCTACGCCATCGGCGTGGCCGAGCCGGTCAGCGTCAACGTCACCACCTTCGGCACCGGCACGGTGGACGACGGCGCGCTGGAAAAGGCCGTGGAAAAGGTCTTTGACCTGCGTCCCACCGCCATCATCCGGGATCTGGACCTGCGCCGTCCCATCTACCGGCCGCTGGCCGCCTACGGCCACATGGGCCGGGAGGACCTGGGCGTGGCCTGGGAGCGCACCGACCGGGTGGAAGAGCTGAAAAAAGCGGTGAAAGCATAATCCCTATTCAAGGAGGAAGCAAAAATGAACAAGGACATGTACGAAGGCCTCCTGACCCGGCGTTCCATCCGCTCCTTCAAGCCCGAGCAGGTCTCTGAAGAGGATCTGGCCGCGGTGCTGAAGGCGGGGACTTACGCCCCCACCGCCATGGGCGCCCAGGCTCCCATCATCATCGCCGTGCAGAACAGCGACGACGTGGCCGCCCTCAACGCTCTCAACGCCCTGTTCGGCGCGGGCAAGGCCCCCTATTATGGCGCTCCCACCATTCTGCTGGTGCTGGCCCCCGTGGGGAACACCACCGGCGAGCTGGACGGCGCGGCGGTGACCACCACTCTGCTCAACGCCGCCCACGCGGTGGGTCTGGGCGCCTGCTGGATCAACCGCGCCCAGCTGATGTTCGACACCAACGAGGGCCGTGCCATGCTCAAGCGCTGGGGCGTGGAGGGCCGCTGGAAGGGCGTGGGCTCCATCGCTCTGGGGTACCCCGAGGGTCCCGCTCCCGAGCCCAAGCCGAGGAAAGAAAACTACTGCTACGTTATAAAGTAAAAACAGCAAACGACCCCCGTGCTCATGCACGGGGGTCGCTTCTTATTCCGCGTTTTGCAAAATCTTCTCCAGCACGTCCGCTGCGGCGGACCAGCCGGCGGCGTCGGTCTGCACGTCCTTCACCACCAGGGCGCCGTCCTCTACCCACAGCCGGTAGAGGCGTTCCGCCTCCCCGGGGACGGCGGCGGTCACCGTGTAGTCCGCAGTGCGCTCCGGCGCATCCCGGGGCTTATCCGCCGTCAGCACCAGTGCCATACGGCGGTCCGAGCCGGTGAACACCGGTTGGGCCCGGAGCTCCTCCCCGGCGTATACGGTGTAGAGGATCTCACCGGGCATGGGTACAGGCTCCGCCTTGTCGTTTTTCATGCCCTCCTCCGAAACGGCGTCCTCCGCCGCGGCGTCCGCGCGCCGATCCTCGCGGCCGGCGTCGAAACCATAGGTTTCGGGCTCTGCCGCCTCGGGAGCGTCCTCCGAAACGGCGTCCTGGGCCGGGGCGGCGTTGAGCGCTCCTCCGGCGGTGGAAAAGACGCTCTGGGGCGTCTCCGCCTGGGCAGGGGCTTCGGTGCCCTTGGGGGCAAAAGCCGGGGCGAGGCGAACGCCCACCCACAGCACCACCGCCGCCGCGGCAGCCAGGGCCAGAGGACGCAGAGGAAAGGCCTTGAGCACGTTCTTTTTCTTTTGGGGTGCGGCGGCGCGGACGGCTTCCATCACGCCCTGGGCAAAGCCCTCCGGCGCGGGGGGCAGATCCCGGGCGCTCACGCCGGTCACCGCCTTCATGGTCTCCATGAAGGCCCGGCAGGTCTCGCAGCTTTCCAGATGGGCGCGGAGCTCGGCCTCTTCCCCGGGGGTGATCTCCCCGTCAACGGCCGCCATGATCAGATCTTCGAAATAAGCGTGGTCCGTCATTCTTCCGCACCCCCTTTCCTCTCTTTTGACGGTGCGGGCGGGGAAATGTTCCCGTTTTCGGTCAGCAGAATGCAAAGCTTTTTTCGCGCCCGGTTCAGCCTGGATTTCACCGTGCCCGGCTCCAGACTCAGGGCCCGGGCCAGCTCCTCATAGCTGAGCCCGCCGATCTCCCGCATCACCAGGATCTCCCGGCATTCCTCCGGCAGGGCGGCGATGGCCTCCCGGACGATCCGGGCGTCCTCGGCTCGCTCCGCTACCCGTTCCGGGGCGTAGCGCTCGTCGGGCAGCGAGAGCTCCAGCTCCTCCCCCTCCTCGTCCCGGGTCTGAAGGGATACCGTCTCCTGCCGCTTCCGGCGGCGGAGAAAGTCGATGCACACGTTGTTGGTCAACCGGTAGAGCCATACGCCGAACCGGCTGTCCCCGCGAAAGCTGTTCAGGGAGGTATACGCCTTGATAAAGGCCTCCTGGGCGGCGTCGGCGGCGTCGGCCTCGCTGCCCAGCAGACGCAGCGCCAGCCGGTAGACCCGGTCCTGGTGCTCCGTCACCAGCGGCGAGAACGATTCCGTGTCTCCGGCGAGCACCGCGGAGATGAGCGCGGATTCCTCTTGCCTTGTCATGCTTCACCTCAGATCCCGCTGGACGCCCCGGACGATCCGTTCCGCGTCGGCCAGCGTGTTCATGGCCACGATCTCCTGTTTGTAATACCCCGCGTGGGAGACCCCCCGCAGATACCAGCACAGCTGTTTGCGCGCCTCCAGCACGGCGATCTTCTCGCCCTTGTATTCCGCCGCGGTGCGGATCTGGCCCAGGGCCTCCTCCATCCGCTCCTTCAGCGGCGGCAGGACCGGGGGCGTCTCCCCGGCCAGCACGGCGTTCGCCTGTTCAAAGAGCCAGGGGTTGCCGAAGGAGCCCCGGCCCACGGCCACGGCGTCCGCGCCGGTGTAGCGCAGGATGTGGGCCGCGTCCTCGGCGGTCCACACGTCCCCGTTGGCGATCACGGGGATGCTCACCGCTTTTTTCACCTCGCGGATGATGTCCCAGTCCGCCGGCGGGGCGTACATCTGGGCCCGGGTGCGGCCGTGTACGGTCACCGCCGCGGCCCCCGCCTGCTGACACATCCGGGCAAAGGGCACGGCGTTGACGCTGCCCTTGTCAAAGCCCTTGCGGAACTTCACCGTCACAGGCACATTCACCGCAGCCGTCACCGCCTCGATGATCCGCTGGGCCAGCTCCGGCGTGCGCATCAGGGCGCTGCCGTCCCCGGCCTTAACCACCTTGCCCACCGGGCAGCCCATGTTGATGTCCACGATCACCGCCCGGCACAGCTCCAGTGTCTTCTGAGCTGCCTCGGCCATGCACACGGGGTCGCTGCCGAAGATCTGCACCGCCAGGGGCGCGTCGCCTTCGGGCTGGACGAGCAGGGTGCGGGTCTTGGCGTCCTGGTACATCAGCGCCTTGGAGGAGATCATCTCCGTGGTGCACAGCGCCGCCCCGTGCCGGCGGCACATCAGCCGGTAGGCCGCGTCCGTGACTCCCGCCATAGGGGCCAGGAACACCCGCCCGGCCAGCTCCACGCTGCCGATCCTCACCATAACAGGTCCAGCCCCACGGGGCAGTGGTCGCTGCCGGTGATCTCCGGGCAGATAAAGGCCCGCTGGATGTTGTCCCGCAGACCGTCGGACACCAGGAAATAGTCGATGCGCCAGCCCACGTTCCGCTCCCTGGCCCGGGCGCGGAAGCTCCACCAGGAGTAAGCGTCCCGCTCCTCCGGGTGTAGGTAGCGGAAGGAGTCGGTAAATCCGGCGGCCAGGAGCCGGGTCATCTTCTCCCGCTCCTGATCGGAAAAGCCGGGGTTGAAATGGTTGGTGTCCGGGTTTTTCAGGTCGATCTCCTGATGGGCCACGTTCATGTCCCCGCAGGCGATGACGGCTTTTTTCTCCTTCAGGGCGCACAGCCGCTCCCGGAAGGCGTCCTCCCAGTCCATGCGGTAATCCAGGCGCTTGAGCTGATCCTGGGAATTGGGGGTGTACACGCAAACCAGGTAGAAGTCCGGGTACTCCAGCGTGACCACACGCCCCTCGGCGTCGTGCTCCGCGATCCCCAGGCCCAGCGTCACGTCCAGGGGCTCCTGCCGGGTAAAGATCGCCGTGCCGGAGTAGCCCTTTTTCTCCGCGTAGTTCCAGTAGCCCCTGTAGCCGTCCAGGGGCAGGTCGATCTGCCCCGCCTGGAGCTTGGTCTCCTGCAGGCAGAAGAAATCCGCGTCCAGGGAATAAAAAGCATCCTCAAACCCTTTTTTCACACAGGCCCGCAGCCCGTTCACGTTCCAGGAAATGAATCTCACAGCGCCCCTCCTTCCCGGGCCCGGGCGCTCTCCTCCGCTCCCCGGGCGTCGGAGAGGGAGGCGTTGCGCAGCCGGGGCACCGGCCCCGCGGCGGTGGTTTTGGTCTCCGCCGTCCGGGTGGCCACCAGCCGGTTGATCGGGGCGCCCTGGGCGGTAAACTTGGCCTCATAGTCGGTCATGACCCCCACCGGCCCGTTGGCGTGGAGGTCGTGGGTCACCTCCGAGAGCGCCCAGCCCTCCGCCTCCAGCTGGCAGATGCTCCAGTCAAAGAGCGGGGTGTTGTCCGTTTTGAAATGGATCCGGCCCCCCAGAGGCAGTGCGTCGGCGTACAGCCGCAGATACCCCGGGGCCGTCAGGCGCAGCTTGGCGTCCCGGCTCTTGGGCCAGGGATCGCAGAAGTTTATGTACAGCCGGTCGAGCTCTCCGGGGGCGAAGATCTCCGGCAGCCGTCCGGCGTCCCGATCCAGGAACCGCACGTTGGGGATGGCCTGCTCCACGACCCGTTCCATGGCCACCACCATGGCGTCGGGGACTTTTTCCAATGCCAGCAGCATCGCCTCCGGCTCTGCGAGGGCCTCCCCGCAGGTAAAGCGGCCCTTGCCGCAGCCCAGCTCCAGCCGGAGCTCCTTATATTGGGGAAATTCCGCTCTCCACCGGCCCCGGAGCTCTTCGGGCCGGGAGATCTGTACCGCCGCGCATCGCTCCATCCGGGGAAGCAGATTGGGTTTTTTTCGCATTCTCACGTTTTTTCACACTCCTGCGGGCATCATATCACAGGGACGGCAAAACTTCAACGCAAAACCCTTGCGCCGCTGCGGGGAGTTTGGTATAATTTCTTTTACGTCCGGCGCAGCCGGGCGATGAGTGTATCACCGGGTGTTGCGCAGTTGGTAGCGCGCCAGCTTTGGGAGCGTGTGCGCTTTTTGCGCAGCGTCAATGCTGGTAAGCCCGGAAAGCCGCGCAAACACTGGATTGTCGGCGTTTCCCGCTCTCCACAAATTCCCGCAAAATCGCCGCACGACCACATGGCTGACCATAACGGCGACCACAGCAAAACTGAATATCCGGGTGTAGCTCAATGGTAGGGCGCGACATTTGGGATGTCGAGGTTGGGTGTTCGAGTCACCTCACTCGGACCAAAAATTTGAAATTACTCCCATAAGTTGGACAGGAATGCCACAACTTATGGGGGTAATTTCATGAGTGCCCTTAAAGAATACACAGATCCCGGAAGGGTACTCCGTTTTTCTGTTGCTTGTAATCAGGACCGTAGTTTCCTGCCCCAAAATGATCTGCGCTTGGACGCTGGAAATAGTAACAGGAAATTATAAGAGAAGCAAGCGCGGGAGAATTCTTGGGTGGCTGTCCCCGATACTAATCAGATTCAAGCTGCATGTGAATAATAGTTATGAGTCTTTTCTCAAAATCTTCCGCATAAACCAGCCGAAGCTTATCTTTGAAGAAACCGCTGTATTCTGCTTCGTTTTCCATGTTGACTACTCTGCATGGCTCTGCCGCCAGCGACTGCCAGTCTGTTGTAACGAGATAGCACCCATCTTCTGTTTTTGTGATTTGTGGATGGAAGGGATAAAGCGTGCTGTAGATGGAGTCACGGGACAGATCGCCGGACGCTATATCTTTGTTATGGCTCGCACGGACAGTATCGCCATATTCGCAGATCGGTATCACATAGTTGCGCCCCTCCATCAAGGAGAAAAACACATCCGGGAAATAGAACTCATCTTCAACGAGAATCGTCGTACCTTCCTCAAAAACGGCTCCGCACCAGACTTTTTCAATGGCCAATTCGTAGACGATTGAGTCAGAATAACCGTGATAGAGTTCGCTTTCACCAAACTTGTCGTCATAAAAATCATAGGTGTAATGCTTTGGATAAATGCTTTTTATTGTACCTTCCAGTATCCCGCAGCAGTCGGAAAGGCAGGCTTCGTTAAAGGCTGCAATATCAACAGAGTAATCGGAAAACCGCTCCGTTACGGTTGGGTCGGGCTGTGCGGCAGGCAAAGCAAGGCTGCTGTAATCGATCGCGCTGTAATCTGGAACGGATGGCGTGCTGTCAATTGTGTTTGAAGTCGGCTGCTGCGGTTGTATTATCGTCGGCTGTGCCACGCTCGGCTGCTCCTGATCCGCCGGAAGAATACGATGGGAGAATAATACGAAAACCCCTGCAAGGATCAGACAGAAGGAGGCGGCCACGGCAAGGAAGGAGTATTTTGACTGTCTGACCCTTTTATTGGCGGTGCTTTGCACCTCTTCAATGATAGCATCATCTATATCGGTTAATGCCTGGTATAAGCGAATCCGGCTGTCTGTCATATCGATATTCCCTCCCTTTCAAGAGCGTTTTTAAGGCTTTTTCGGAGTTTGTACATCCTCTGCGTCAGTTTACTTGGTGACAAATTCCGCTCCCTCGCCAGCATTTGGATCGCCTCGCCATTCCAGTAACGCCGAACAAAAAGCGCACGATCCGCCGCAGACAATGAACGCAGCCATGTACTGATACAATTGCTGACTTCGGAAATCTCCACTTCCTTCTCAACATCGCTTGAGGATGGGATACAATCTTCCAACTCGCTGAAAAGAAGTTCTATTCCACCGTATCTTTTCTTTGCATGGTTCTTATTCCAGATATTAAGGGCAGTATTGCGGCATAGCTTTCCGAGCCATGCCCTCAGGCTTTGCGGACGATGGGGAGGGATCGAGATCCATGTTTGATGGTAGGCATCATTAACACATTCCTCAGCATCCTCCTTGACAGATAAGATATTCAGCGCGATCGAATAACAATAGCCGCCGTATTTTCTGTCTGTTTCACGGATTGCACTTTCATCTCTTTTCCAATACAGATCGATAATCTGCAAATCTTCCATTTTCGCCCTCCTCTCCTGTGTATTCAATGCCTTTCATTTATATAGACAAGAATTAATCAAAAATGTTTTCGGCGGAAAAAAGTTTTACGTCCAGTCCTTCCCCTTCATCTTTCGATCGGCAACCGAGAACTCACAGTTGGGACCAAAAGGGACCGCCTGCAAAAGCAGACGGTCCCTTTTCCATGCACCGGCAAGGACCGGCGGCCTGTTGAAACGCACGTCACGCCCGTTTGACGCGGTTCAGTCGATGAATATTTCGCGCAGAACGTTTTTCAGGCTGTTCCAAAAGCTTACGTCCCTTCCGTCGCTGACCGAAACAGAAAAAGCTTCCGCTTCTTCATCAAACGAAATTCTATATCTGAACGCAGAAGAGAGGTTTTGGAATGTGCAGGAGTTTCTGGCCGGATCTATCTTCCCATATTGTATTGGCTCGTCGTAATCTGCATTCCACAGATAGACCTCTCCGCTGTAATCAGCTCCTTTTTGAATACAAACCTTGATCTTCTGAAAATTTGTAAGAAAAGTGTACTGGCTTATTTCTTCTGTTGTTGTTTCAAGATCACCTTCTGTGAGGTTATACACCCCGTCTTCCACCGGAGGTGTATTGGGATTCGCTTGAATGCGCATATTACGGCAGGTCAGGAAAAGCAAAGCAAGTACACAGGCAGAAACCACGCAGACCAGTATCGAAAGAAAGGCGGCTCTGTGCCGATGACGCTTCACTTTATTTGTGTACTCTTTGAGTTGGATCTCGCTGTCATCTTTCTGTTCCGGGAGGATGCTTTCGTTTTTTCTCATCCTTTCCAGCTTTATTCTGCACGATGCACACGCAGCCAAATGCGCGTCCAAAGCGGCCTTGCTGTCATTGGAACATGCTCCGTCCAAATACAGAGGAAGCAGATCTTCGGCAATATTACAGTTAATCTTCATTTTTCTCCTCCACCTTCTCGATCAGCTTATTCTTTGCCCGGAAATAGGTTACTTTTGCCCACGACTCTGTTTTCCCGCAAATATCGGCGATCTCTTTGAACGTCAATTCACCGAAAACCCGCAGCATAAACACCTCTCGATACGGCTCATCCAACGAATGCAGATGCCTGTGGATCTCCAATGCCTGTGCCTTGTCGGACAAAGTCGCAAGGAACGTATCCGCCGCTGCATGCCATTCCGGTCCTTCTGCATGACGGTGCCTTTTGGCTCGCCTTTGCTCTTTATACAGGGCATGCTTCGCGATCTGACACAACCAGGTTTCGATTTTGCAATCACCGCGGAACTGCCCGATGTGCAGATACGCTTGATAGAAGGTTTCCGACGTCAGCTCTTCCGCCAAATCCTTGTTTCCGCAGAGTGACAGCAAAAAACGGTATACGATGGGAACGTAACGGCGGAATATTTTATCAAACTCATCCAAGCCTATCACCCCGTTTCACAGATAAGAGCCGGTAAAAGCAAAAAGGTTACAAAAACCCTGGTTTTTATATAAATATACGGGGAAAAATCAGGCTGTCGGAGGCAAGCTGTGTGCCCCGGCAGGTCCGCCGTGTACACGGCGAGCCCAGGCTGAGGGGGATCGGATTGTCGAGCCGATCCACGACCCGGACGCTGTCTCCTCCGCGGGCTCTGCTCCCTCTTGAGAGGACGCCGAGGCACGGCACCCGCCCAGAAGCAGCGCCAGGAGCAACAGGCATCCGATGTCCTTTCCATACCTTTTCATTCCGACCTCCTTTCAGCCGCGCAAATGGGATCGCTCTCAACAAAAGAGACAGACACCGGAGGCGTTTGGTTTGCTCTTCGTATCTCCCGCCGCTCACGGACAGATCCGCCCGTTCCGGACGACGATCCAAACGCTTCCGTGGGGCTGCAAAAAACCGCGCTCTCACGGGACTGCTTCGGTACGGCCGATCTATAATATACGGCATTATTCATCGTCTCTCAGGCATCTCTTTTGCTGATGCAACGTGCGCCCGACGTATGAAAAACGCCGCCCGTATGGGCGGCGTTAAAGCACACTGTCTTCCATCTTGCCTTACTTTTCCAATCCATAAAACTGTACTTTCCAGCCATCCTCCTGCTTGATAAACTCTATGGTCAGGTATAGATAGGAGTCGTCCTGCTCACTGTCCTTGAACTCGACCGATACGGTTTTCGTAGTGCCGACGTCGGCTTCCAACGCCGTGTCCAGACCCTTGATGGTATACTCCGTGACCGTTCCGTCAAACGGATAAACCGCCTTGAACTCCCCTGTGAAATTGTCGGCCAGAAACGCCGGGATACTATCGACGTTGCGGCTGAAGTATACTTTTGCAAACTGTTCTGCCCGTGATCTCAGCGCTTCGCTTTCATTGGACTGCGCTTCCGACGCATTCGCTTCGCCGCCTTCCACAGACTCGTCTTCCGTTCCTGCGCCGTCGTCCGGCTGTTCTTCCGGGGTGTTTGCCAAATCGTTTTCTCCGCTGTTTTCCCCGATCTGCTCTTCCATGCCCGCCGGATCCCGGCCGGAGTTTTCCTGCCCGTTATCGGAGCAGGCGCACATGGAACCGATAAACACAAGGAGAAGCAGCCAGCAGAGCATTCTCTTGCGGATCTTCATAAAAGCACGTTTCCTTTCTGCCGCGCCTTGAGAGAGCTTCCCGCGGTGCGGCGCATGCGCTCGCCGCGGACATGGAGCCCGGCGCCGCGCTGTCATCCGGCTTTCAGAAGACAATGCGCTTATATCCTTTAGACGCGAGAAGGCGGCATTTGGTTCTTTTTTGGTGGGATCGCGGCAAAAGGAGCCGGGAGCGTCTTCTTTTGCCGCGTCATTTTGTGCTTTTCCGAACCACCGATATGAGGTATAATCGATCCAGCAAGCAAAGGCAAAGGAGAGCGCACGCCATGACGCAGCCAGAGGAGATCCGCATCGAACTGCAGGACACGGAATGGCCGCTGCAGTCCATCGACCACGACCGGCGGATCGTCCGGGCGATCGTGACGGACGAGGCGGGTTATTACTATTTCGTCCGGGCGGAGCGGGACGACGAGTTCGGCCGGGCCACGCTGATCGAGACCTCCGGCGGTGGCGTGGAGGCGGGCGAAGCGCTGACCGCCGCCATCCGGCGGGAGCTGAGGGAGGAGCTGGGCGCAGAGGTGGAGATCCTCTGCCGGATCGGCGTAGTGAGCGATTATTACAATCTCATCCGCCGTCACAACCTCAACCATTACTATCTCTGCAAAGCCGTCTCCTTCGGCGAAAAGCATCTGATGCCGGACGAGATCGACCGCTTTCATCTGTCCACCCTGCGGCTGCGGTATGACGAAGCCCTCCGGGAGTATGAAAGGTGCGCGTGTACAAAGCTGGGCCGGCTGGTCGCCAATCGGGAGCTTCCCATTCTGCGCCGGGCGAAGGCGATCCTGGACGGGGAATGAGGCCCGCCCGGACAGTATGAGGCCATACCGGGACGGACGGGCCCCGCCCATGGGCCTTTATCTCTGAAGAAGGGGACGGAACCATGAACTATCGGGAATACGGCGCGGATCGGCCGGATACGATCCTGCTGCTCCACGGGGGCGGTCTGTCCTGGTGGAGCTACCGGGAGACGGCGGAGCTGCTGCAGAGGGAATACCGCGTCATCCTTCCGGTCCTGGACGGACACGCCGGCAGCGACCGGCCCTTTACGACCATTGAGGAGAACGCCGCCGGGATCCTCTCCTTCATCGACGAGCATCTGGGCGGCTCCGTTTCCCTCATCGGAGGGCTCTCCCTGGGGGGGCAGATCCTGCTGGAGATGCTGTCCCTGCGCCGGGATCTCTGCTCCTGCGCCCTGGTGGAGAGCGCGGCCGTCATACCCTCAAGGCTCACCAACGCCCTGATCGCCCCCGCCTTCAGCGGCAGCAGCGCTCTGATCCGAAACCGAACCTTTGCCAGAGCGCAGTTTCGTTCCCTGCACATCCAGCCGGCGCTGTTTGAGGACTATTACCGGGACACCTGCCGGATCGAAAAGCGGGACATGATCGCCTTTGTGAAAGCCAGTACGTCCTACGCGCTGAAGGAGTCCTTTCCCGACACGTCGGCGCAGGTGCACGTTTACGTCGGGGAGAAGGAGACCCGGGGGATCCTGCGCTCCGCGGAGGTGATCGGCGGGAAGCTCCCGTCCTGTCAAGTGCACCGCCTGCCCGGTCTCCGGCACGGGGAGTTTTCCATCAACCACCCGGATCGGTATGCCGACGCCCTCCGGCAGATCCTCCGCGGCGGGTAACGGCGCGTTCCGGGCTTGCATTGCCCGGGGCATTATATTACAGTTGACCCGGATCCACACACTTTCCCCATTACATACAGGAATCGGAGAAACAAAGAATGAAAAAGCTCGTTGTACTGCTGCTGGCTCTGGTCCTGACCCTGTGCGGCCCGATCGGCTGCGGGAAGGCCCACGACGCCTCCCCCGCCGCACCTGTGTCCACCGACGCGCCGGCCACCCCTGAGCCGCCTCCCACCCCGGAGCGGCTCATTGAGGAGATCATCACCTTCCACGGCTGCTACGGCGACCGGGCGGACGACAAGGTGGCGGAGCTGCTGGAGCAGCTGACCGCCTCGGACAGCCGCCAGGGGGCGCTGTGGCGGGACATCATGGACTACTGGCGCTATGCCAACACCCGGCTGGAGGTGAACCTGGAGACCCTCCCGGAGGATCTGCCCCAGGACGACAGCCTGTGTCTGGTGGTGCTGGGCTACGAGCTCAACGCCGACGGGACCATGCAGGACGAGCTGATCGGGCGGCTGACGGTGGCGGAGGCCTGCGCCCGTCAGTATCCCAACGCCGTCGTCATCTGCACCGGCGGCGGCACCGCCAAAGACGAACCCGACGCCACCGAGGCCGGACAGATGGGAGCGTGGCTGCTGGAGCACGGGCTGGAGGAATCCCGGCTCATTATCGAGGACAGATCCCTCACCACGGCACAGAACGCGGAATTTTCCTACGACATCCTCCTGCGGGAGCACCCCCGGGTGGATTCCGTGGTGCTCATCAGCAGCAGCTATCACATCCCCTGGGGTTCCCTTTTGTTCGAAGCCTCGTTTATGAAATCGGCCTCGGAGTGGCACACCCCGGAGATCCACGTGGTCTCCAACTGCGCCTGGCCCACGGAGAACGAGATCTACAAGAGCAGCGAGATCCTCCGCTGGGAGACCGGCGGCATGCTGCAGCTCATCGGCCGGGATGAGCTGGCTATGGATTACTATTACGATCACTACGAAAAGCCGGAGCTTTGACTCTCCGGCGATCCAAAAGAGCCCGCCGTACGGCGGGCTCTCTTCTCGTATTGCAAACGATTCCGGAAGGGCGTCTCAACGCTTTTGTTCGGGGCGCCGCCTCCCTCCGGCGGGCGATTTTTCGATCATCTTTTTCTTCCGGCGAAGGCGTAGGCCTCCCCCAGCCAGCCGAACAGCTCCTCGTCCAGCTCCTCCGCCCGACGGATCACCAGGTGGTGGGTCCATCGCCCGGGATATGCCTCGGTCTTTACGGCGACCCGATCCGATCCGATGGGCCCGGGCAGTCCCAGGGTGACCACGATGTAGTCCTCCGGCAGCTCCGCCTTTCGCCGGACCCGGGCAAAGGACACGCAGGCGTACACGTGCCGGTGGGTAAAGGTGATCTGGGTCTTCTGCACCCGTTTCCCCGTTTCCGGGAATCGCTCCAGAAGCATCTCCTCGAACCGGGCGTACAGCGCCAGCGCCCCGGGATGGTCGTTAAAGAACAGCAGGGTATCCCCGTTCAGCGGATAAGCGCTCTCTCCCCTCACGTCGCATCCCTCCGTTTCCCGGTGTGGTGCTTTGATTATACCCGCTCCGCCGGTCCGTGGCAAGCGGGCGGTTTTGACGGCGGCGGCGGAGCGTGCTATAGTAGACCTGACATGGATCGAGACGCTGTCCGGGGAGGGCGCGAATGAAACTGTCTGGCTTTGACGACCGATGCGTCCGCGTCACCACCGTGGACGGCGAGTACCGCGCGGCGGAGATGGGGTACGAAGATAACGAAGCCGTCTCCAGCGCGGACACGGAGGCTTGGTACTCCCCGGAGGAGCAGGCGCGCTGGGGCGTGGTGGGGATCCGGCTGGAGCAGATGTGAGCGAGGCCGGGGATCGGGATGCTCCGCCCGGCGGCCCGTTTCCCCCGGTGCGCAGTATAATATGGGTATACGGGAGGCTGAGCGTATGACGAAAAAGCTGTTTTTCCAGGCCATGGGCAAGTTTTTTGCCGGGCTGACGGGTGTGGCGGCGCTGATCTTTCTGCCGGCGGGGACTTTTCGCTTTCCCAACGGCTGGCTGCTGATGGGGCTGCTGTTCGTGCCCATGTTCGCCGCGGGGCTCGTGCTGATGGCGCGCCGTCCCGACCTGCTGCGCCGTCGGCTCCAGGCAAAGGAGTCCCAGGCCGAGCAGCGCCGGGTCATCGCCCTGAGCGGCGTGATGTTCCTGGCCGCCTTCGTGCTCTCGGGGCTGAACTTTCGCTTCGGCTGGATGACTCTCTCCCGCCGGTGGGTGTGGACGGCCGCGGCGGTGTTCCTGCTCTCGTATCTTCTCTACGGGGAGGTGCTGCGGGAAAACGTCTACCTCTCCCGGACCGTCGGGGTGGAGGAGGGCCAGACCGTGGTGGACACCGGGCTCTACGGGGTGGTGCGCCATCCCATGTACGCCGTTACGGTGCTGCTGTTTTTGTCCATGCCGCTGATCCTGGGCTCGCCGCTGTCGTTTCTGGTGATGCTGGGGTACCTCCCCATCATCGTCCGGCGCATCCGCAGCGAGGAACGGGTGCTGGAGGCAGAGCTGCCCGGCTATATCGACTACGAAAAAAAGGTAAAATGGCGTCTGCTCCCCGGTCTTTGGTGAGCCGGACGCGCCGCATGAAGGACGGCACCTACACCGTTCAACAGCACAAGGAGATCTTTACCGGCGCGTTTATCAAGCGCGGCGGCAGCTTTCAGTGGCCGGCCGAAGGGAGGCGCGAACATGGCTCACCGTTCCGAAAAAAGACCGCCCGATCCTCAAAAGGAGAACTCCGCCCGGATCCGCCGGGAGGCGGGGCTGCTGGTGGCGCTCAGCGCCCTGATCCCTGCGGCCGCCGCCCTGGCTGCGGCGCTGCGCTCCCCGGGAGAGAAAAAATAGCCGGGATCAGCCCGCCAAAGACCGCCGAAAGCAGATCCGGCGGTCTTTTTTTCGTCTCCGGCCCGGATCGGCGGATTTTTTCCTTGCCATTGTCGAATTACTGTGCTAAAGTAAAATCCATCACATTTTCCACCCTGCCCGGGGAGTAATGAGGAGGCGGCAAACGCATGGAGAGGGAGAGCTTCGGGTCCCGGCTGGGATTCATTCTTGTCAGCGCCGGCTGCGCCATCGGCATCGGGAACGTATGGAAATTCCCCTACGTCACCGGTGAGTGCGGCGGGGGCGTGTTCGTACTGGTATATCTGCTGTTTCTGGTCATCATGGGCATCCCGGTGCTCACCATGGAGCTGGCGGTGGGCCGCGCCTCCCGCAAAAGCGCCGTGCTGGGCTACAAGGCCCTGGAAAAGCCCGGCAGCAAATGGCACGTCCACGGCTGGTTCGCCATTGCCGGGTGCTATCTGCTGATGATGTATTACACCAACGTCTCGGGTTGGATGCTCTCCTACTTCGTCAAGTTCCTCACCGGCGCCTTTTCCGCCGCCGATACGGACGTGGCGGGAGTCTTCACGGGGATGCTGGGCAGCGCCGGGGAGATGGGCCTGTTCATGGCCGTAACGGTCATCGCGGGCTTTCTGGTGTGCTCCTTCGGTCTGCGCAAGGGTCTGGAGAGCGTCACCAAGGTGATGATGGTGGGACTGCTGGGACTGATCGTGGTGCTGGCCGTCCACTCCCTGACTCTGCCCGGGGCGGGCAAGGGCGTGCGCTTCTACCTGCTGCCGGACCTGCAGCGGGCCGGGGACGTGGGCCTGGCCCACGTGGTCATGGCCGCCATGAACCAGTCCTTCTTCACCCTGAGTCTGGGCGTGGCCGCCATGGAGATCTTCGGCAGCTATATGTCCAAGAGCAAGACGCTGGCCAGCGAGGCGGGATGGATCTGCGCGCTGGACACCTTCGTGGCGCTGTGCAGCGGACTGATCATCTTCCCCGCTTGCTTCAGCTTCGGCGTGCAGCCCGACCAGGGCCCGGCCCTGATCTTCATCACCCTGCCCCGCCTGTTCATGGATATGCCCGGCGGACGGATCTGGGGCACGCTGTTCTTCCTGTTCATGACCTTTGCCAGCTTTTCCACGGTGATCGCCGTGTTTGAAAACCTGATCACCTGCTGCGTGGATAATTTCGGCTGGGACCGGAAGAAGGCCTCGCTGATCAACTGCGTGTTCATCCTCATCGCCAGTCTGCCCTGCGTGCTGGGCTACAACGTTTGGAGCGATCTTCGTCTCATCGGCAGCCGGGACGTGCTGGACAGCGAGGACTTTCTGGTGTCCAATCTGCTGCTGCCCATCGGCTCGCTGATCTATCTGCTGTTCTGCACCACGAAGTGGGGCTGGGGCTTTGACAAGTATCTGGAGGAGGCCAACACCGGCCGGGGACTGAAGCTGTCCCGGGCGCTCAAGCCCTATTTCCAGTTCATCCTGCCTGTGCTGATCCTGGTGATCCTGATCTCCGGGCTGCTGTGAGCACGCAAAAAAGGGGCTGCTGCCGGGTCTGGGCAGCAGCCCCTTTTTTCCTGCCCCGGCGCCGCGGGCGCGTTTTGCATTTCCTCCGGGGCTGTGGTATAATGTATTATTCCGCAGAAAGAACAGAGGAACGGCAATGAAGAAGGAACTGGGTCACTATCAGATCGGGGAAAGCTACGGCGGCAGCCAGGACTGGTTCACCGAGCTTTGGATGAACCGGGGCGGCTGCGGGGCCGTCACCGCCTGCGACGTGTGCATCTATCTGGCAAAATATCGGGGGATGACGAATCTCTATCCCTTTGACCCGCAAAACGTGACCCGGGAGGATTTTCTCGCCTTCGGGAATCAGATGCGGCCGTTTCTCAGTCCCCGGCACCGGGGCATCAACACCACGGGGCTGTTTATCGATGGCTTTCGGGCCTACCTGGCCACCCGGCCGGGGCCGGTACCCGGGATGACCGCCGTGCAGGGCGGGGAGAGCGCCGGGCACGCCGCCGCGGCGATCCGCCGTCAGATCGACGGGGGGCTCCCCATTCCCTATCTGATGCTGCTGCACACCGACAAGGCGCTGGAGGACTACAACTGGCACTGGTTCATCCTCAACGGCTACGACGACGGCCCCGATGGGCTCATGGTGAAGGCCGCCACCTACGGTCACTGGGAGTGGCTCCCCTTCCCCCACCTGTGGGACACCGGCCACGAGGAAAAGGGCGGATTCGTTCTGCTCTCGATCTGAAAACCGCGGCCCCGGCCGCCATTCCAAAGGAGGCAATATCCATGGCATACGAAGTCATTTCCATCAACGACAGTACCTGGCGGGTGGAGGATCAGGGCGTCCGCTTCTTCCTGCTGGCTGGCACGGAAAAGGCCCTGCTCATCGACTCGGGCATGTCCGTGCACAACGCCCGGGAGATCGCCCAGTCTCTGACGGACCGTCCGCTGCTGCTGCTCAACACCCACGCCGACCGGGATCACACCGGCAGCAACGGGGAGTTCTCCTCCTTTTACATGCACCCCGCCGACGAGCCCGCCTACCGGCAGGGCGGCGGTCAGGGCCAGGTGCTGCCCATCCGGGCGGGGGACACCCTGGACCTGGGGGACCGGCCGCTGGAGATCCTGGAGCTGCCCGGCCACACGCCCGGCAGCATCGCGGTACTGGACGTGAAGGGCCGCTTCCTCATCAGCGGCGACCCTATCCAGGACGGCAACATCTTCATGTTCGGCCCGGCCCGGAACATGGACGATTACGTCGCCAGCCTCACCCGGCTGGAGAGCTCCATGGACCGCTTTGACCAGGTCTGGCCCTCCCACGGCTCCTTCCCCGTGTCCCCGGCGCTGATCCCTCAGCTGCGGGACGCGGCGAAAAAGATCCTGGCCGGGGAGCTCCCGGGGGAAAAGACGGATTTCCACGGCCGCACCATCGTCCGCTACGACGCCGGCTGCGCGGGGTTCCTCTGCGATCAGTGAGCCGCCATGACCGTCAACGTATACGAACAGTATTTTCAGGCCGAGCACGAGGCCAACGGCGTGGCCCGGCGGGCGGCTCTCACAGCCCTCACCGCCGATTCCCAGGCGGGACACATCCGCTACGAGATCTCGGTGACCTTCTTTCCCCACCGGGACGAGGAGGACTACGCCGTGTCTTATGACGACGCCTTCCGCGCCGTGGTCTACGACGCGCCGGGCCGCCGTTCCCGCAGGCGGGAGGCGGCCCTTCTGGAGGCCCTGGCCGGGCAGATCGACGCTCTGGCGGCGCCCGCCGGGGGAAGGGTCTTCTGGGACCGGCCCCTGGGGGAGGCGCGAAGAGAATGACAAAAAACGACCCCTGAGATCGGATGATCTCAGGGGTCGTTTTTTATGGGAAAATCAATGATAGGACAACGTGTCGGTCTTGATCTGGCTGTTGCTCTTCTTGGGGGCGGTGTTGAACTTCTTTTCGCTGCGCATGCTCAGGAACTTGTCGTCCATATGGATGGTGATGCCGCCGTCGGCCAGGGTCTTCTGCAGCTGAGGCAGGTTGATCTCCTGGGCGGTCTTGCGGCCCTCGTCCAGCAGCTGGGACGCGGCGGTGCCGGCCACCTGTCCGGTGAACACGCAGCAGGGGATCACCCGGGCGATCTCCCAGGCGTATCCGCCGGCGGAGACCATACGGCCCGCCACGAAGATGTTGTCCACCTTGCGGTCGATGAGCGCGCCGTAGGGGAACTCGTGATGGGCGGCGGGATTTTCCATGCTGTGGCACACCACGCCCACGGAGTCGTCGATATGGCCCACGTTCAGCAGGAATTCCTCCGCGCCGATGAGGCGGCGGGTCATGCGGAACTGGGGCATGAAGGGCAGGGTCATCATGGCCAGCCCCGGCCGGTCGTTCTTTTTCAGGTAGTCCAGCGCCAGCTGGCGGGAGGTGCGGATATAGCCGTTGACGCCCTCGCTGGTGGTGCCGTGGTACATGGGGATCTCGGCCTTGCTGTTGTCCGCGTCGGGGCGCAGACCGAACCAGCGCATGGTGAACATATCCCGGGCTTTTTCGCTGCCGGCAGCCACCTTTTCCTTCACGTGGTCCATGTCGATCTCGTAGGTCCAGTGGGAAACGATGTTGGTGATGTCCTCGCACAGGCAGCCCGCCCGATACACCACGTCCGCGTCGCCGGAGGCGTCGATGATGTAGTCGGCCAGATAGGCGCTGCGGCCGGACTTGTTCTCCACGATCACGCCCCGGCAGTGGTTGCCGTCCATGATCACGTCGCAGAACACGGTGTCGAACACCACGTCGATGCCCAGCTCGTGGGTGATCTCGTCCAGGGACAGGATCCCCGCGGGGATGTTGAACTCGGAGCTGTAGCGCCCGGAGGGGTTGTCCACGTGCTCAATGCCCTCGGTCCAGCAATCGGGGATGGAGTTATAGCTGTACTTGGCGCACAGACGCATGAATTCCTCCGCCTGGCCGCCGTAGACCCGGTTGCCCAGACCGTCGCAGATGGGAAGGTAAACGCACACGTGGCCCAGCGTCGCCAGGCCGCCCAGAACGATGCTCTTTTCCAGGATAGTCACTTTCTTGCCCAGCCGGGCCGCCGCCACCGCCGCGGAGACGCCCGCCAGACCGCCGCCGACCACCAGGATATCCGTTTTCTGGACCACCCGGGTCAGCCGCTCTTCTCGGATCAGCTGATCGATCATACGCTTAATCACCTCTCGATTCATAATAGAGAACTCTGCCGTTTCTATGTTACCATTTCAGCCGGGCTTGTCAAGGCCGCCGCAGGGGCCCCGATCCGGCCGATTCTGATCGGATAAAATAAATTTGGTACAGTTTGTAGCATGGCGGGGCCGGATAAGCCGCGGTTTGCGGATGTACTTCCTATCTTTTATAGGATATAATAAAGTTACAAAAATATGGAAAGGAGAATCCGAAGATGCCGCAACGCCCTCCCTATGACCCCCGGGAGCAGGAGATCGCCGGGACGCATCCCGCCGGCGCGAGGGGTATGTTCCTCAACGCCGGGCTGACCACACCCCCGGATGAGCCGCTGTACAACCGGCCCATCTCTCCCCGGGAAAACCTGCAGCTGCTCTTCAGCGGCCGGACCCCCTGGTGGATCCCGCAGACAGGTATGTCCTATTCCGAAGTCAACAATTTTCGCCCCCGGATCTTTCCGGACAACGTGGCCACCCGGCTGGTGATGGACGGGGAGGGCCTGATGGAATACACGTCCACGGTGCAGGAGGGCTGGTTCAGGCTCAACTGGGTGTTCGTGCCCGTGGCGGGAGGCGCCACGGTGATGCCCGGCGACCCCCTCATCGAGGACATGAACGACTGGGAATCCCTGGTCCACTGGCCCGATCTGGATGCGCTGGACTGGGAGGCCATGGGCCGCGCCAACGCGGCGTATCTGGACACCCCCCAGGCCAACGAGCTGTGCCTGCTGGACGGCTTCTGGGAACGGCTGATCTCCCTTATGGACGTCAGCGGCGCCGCCGTGGCGCTGATCGACGAGGATCAGAAGGACGCGGTCCACGCCTTTTTCGACCGCTACGCCGACTTTATGATCGAGTGCATCCGCCGGGTCAAGGCGGTGTGCCCCCTGGACGGGGTGCTGATCCACGACGACTGGGGCACCCAGAACGCCCCCTTCTTCTCCCTGGAGACCGCCCGGGAGATGCTGCTGCCCTATCTCAAGCGGGTGGTGGACTACGTGCACAGCCAGGGCATGTTTTACGAGCAGCACAGCTGCGGCAACTGCACCGCCCTGGTGCCCGCCTATCTGGAGGCGGGGGTGGACCTGTGGTCTCCCCAGCCCATGAACGACTTTGACGCCATTCTGGCTCAGTGCCGGGGCACCCGCCTGCACATCGGCATGGGCTGCCCCGTGGAGGAGGACGTCCCTGAGGACCAGGCCCGCCAGGCGGCCAGAGACTGGTTCGCAAAATACGGCCGGGAGCAGGTGACCATCTCCCGGGCCCCCACGGCGTACTTTATGAACGAGCTCTACAAGCTCAGCCGGGAGGCCTTCACTCAGTAACACGCCGCAAAAAAACAAAACCGCTCCCCGGGAGTCCCGGGGAGCGGTTTTGTTCAGTGCTTGGCGGTGTATTCGTTCATCCACAGGTTCACCAGCTGCACCGCCCCGTGATAGCCCACCAGCGGCGGGTCGTAGGGGTGGAGCCGGTAGCGGATGTCCGGGTTGGCGATCTGCAGCTCGGTGTTCTTGCCGAACCACTTGAGAGCCTCGCCGGAGAACATCAGATAGCCCTTTTCGTGGTTTTCCACCACGGGGATCCACTGCTCCTCCCGGAAAAACGGGATCTCCTCGTCCCCCATCTCCGGGCAGTCGCACCAGCAGACGCCCTTTGTCAGGGGGATCTCGGTGGTGGCGTAGCTCAGTATGCCCTTCACCACGTCGTAGTGCCCGCCGATGGTCAGCACTGCCTCCTCCGGATAGGACCACTTGTTGGAATCCAGCGTCCGGTAGGGCCGGTAGATCTGGTCCCGGATCTGCTTTTCCTCCCCGGCGATGAACGCCTCCGAGGGAGCGGCGCCCAGGGCCTCTCCCACCTCCCGGAGCCACTGGCTGGTGCCCCGGATGCCGTAGGGCCGGCCGTAGACGTAGGGGGTGCCGAAGCGCTTTTTCAGATACTCAGCCGCGGCGATCCCCTCCCGGCGGATCACCAGATTCACGTGGGCCGCGCCGATGCGCCGGATATCCGTAACGCTGCAGGCCGAGGACAGCCGGCACACCGCCTCCATGCCGAAGGCGCCGCGCATCATCCGCTCCACCTCCAGCAGATCCGCCCCGAAGTTGAACAGATCCGGGCAGGTGCCCAGCACGTTGTAGGTGGGCTCCGGGGTCTTCTCCGCGTCCCGGGCCAGAGCCTTTACGATGCCGGTGAGGGCTTCCTCCACCCCCTTGTGCTGGGAGATGGCGAAGCTGCCGTGGCCCAGGGGCACCAGCTGGGTCTCGGGGAACTCGTCCTGGAGCAGGTTGGCAATGGCGAACATATCCATGCCGATGACCTCCGGCACGGCGGAGGGCTGCAGGAACACCACCTTGGGCTTATCCGTGTCCACCACCTGCCGGAGGGTGGCCTCCAGCCGATAGGTCTGGCCCATGGCGATATCCGTCTCGTCGATGTAGGTGGTGTACAGCGGCGCGCCGTACCCCTCATAGATCCCGGTCTGCCGCAGCAGACCGCCGCTGTAGAGGTTATGGCCCATGCAGCCGAACTCCACCACGGCGGATTCCCGGATCGGCGCCAGGGTCCAGAAAATGCCCATTCTGCCCGAGGGCATGGGTTTAAACCGGTACAGGCCCATATATATCCAACCTTTCTCCCATTTTCCCGGTCTCCAGCACGGTGAAGATCCGGGAAAGAATGCCCACGGTCCTCTCGTAGCCGGTGATGCCGAAGAAATCGCCCATCTCCTCGGCCACCTTCAGCCCCGGCACCGGCTCGGAGATATAGCCGAAGCAGAGGTCCGGGCGGAGGTCCGCGATGATCTGAATGTCGTGGTCCCGGTGCATGATGTGGCACACCGGGGGATCAAAGCCCCGCTCGTGGAGGATCTTCGCATATCCCCCGTCCTCCTGATGGAAGTCCTGCACGTCGATGAGCATGGGCTCCATGCCGAACTCGGACAGATACCGGGCCAGCGCCACGGGCATGTCCACCCCGGTCATCATCACGTACCGGATCCCCCGCAGCTCTCTGCGGGCCCGCTCCTCCAGCTCCAGGGCCTTCTGCCGCCAGCCGTCGTACTCCCCGGCCAGACGCACGCCCAGCACCCGTTCGATCATGGCGTAGGCCGCGTCCACCTCCGCCACGGAGAAGGAGTTGTGCAGCGGCACGTAGGGGATGCCGAAGCGTTTTTCCATCCGCACCGCCAGAGGCTGGGTGTAGGCGGTGGTCACCAGGTTCAGCGCCGCCGAGGGCGCGGCCATAAAGTCGTCCAGGGTGGCCCCGGCGGCCAGGTTCCGCAGCTTCACCCCTTTTTTCTCCAGAGTGCCCACGATCAGCGGGAACTCGATGGGGATGTTCCGGTTGGGCCAGGGCTCCATGAACAGAAGGTTGGCGGTGTTTTCCTCCCTTTCCCGGGGCTCCATGAACGCGCCGATGGCCTCGGCGGTCTTCCAGGTGCCGATGGGGGCGGCGAAATTCTTGAACTGGCCCATGGTGACGTAGCTCAGCCGGGCCTTGAGCTGGGGCTGCATCTCGGCAATGATGCTGTCAAAGTCCTCCCCGATCAGGTCCGTGACGCAGGTGGCGATCATCATAATGGCCCGGGCGCCCTCGGCGTCCATTTTCCGCAGCGCGTCGGTCACGCCCTTGCGGGCGCCGAAGATGACCTCCTTCTCGTCCAGCACGTACAGCCAGTAGAGCTCCCCGTTGGGCCCCACCGGACCGGAGTTGATCCGCCGGGAGTGGGTGGTGCACTCGGGCATGCCCACCATCAGATAGGACATCCCCTCGATCTCCTCGCAGATGTTGCACACCACCCGCATGGGGCACCAGCCCCCGGAGTACACCGCCGGGGTGAGGAACTTGATATTCTTGTCGGAACGTACCGCCGACAGGCGGTTCAGGTGACGCAGCGCTTGTTCCATGTCACTCTTCCTCCACCAGCTTCCTGGCCAGAGCGAAGAAGATCCGGGACACCTCGCACTCGGGGAAGGCCTCCACCACCGTCTTGCCCAGGTCCTCCGCCTTCTGGATCATGGGATCCCGGGGCACCTTCATCACCACTTCGGTGCCGATCTCCTCCGCAGCCCTGGCCACCAGCTCGTCCTCGTTTTCAATGTTCTTGGCGTTGAGGATCAACCCCCGGAGAGTGGCGTAGCCCCGTTTGCCGAAGCTCTTCACCGCGTGGGAGATGTTGGTGGCCGCGTACAGGCTCATCATCTCGCCGGAGGTGACGATGCACACCTCGTCGGCGTAGCCGCCCCGGATGGGCATGGCAAAGCCGCCGCAGACCACGTCCCCCAGCACGTCATAAAAGATCACGTCCGGCTTGTACACCTCGTAGGCGTTGAGCTCCTCCAGCTTTTCAAAGGCGGTGATGATGCCCCGCCCCGCGCAGCCCACCCCGGGGATGGGTCCGCCGGACTCCACGCAGTAGACGCCGCACTGGCTTTTCATCACGATGTCCTCCAGCGTCACGGTCTCCTTGTCCCGCATGGTCTCCAGTACGGTGGGGATCCGCACCCCGCCCATGAGATTCCGGGTGGAGTCGGACTTGGGGTCGCAGCCGATCTGCATCACGGTGTAGCCCATGGCGGAGAGCGCCGCGGACAGGTTGGACACCACCGTGGACTTGCCGATGCCGCCTTTTCCGTATACAGCGATTTTCTTCATACGCTTCCTCCTCAAATAACGCCGGTGTTGACAGCTTATCCGCTTTCAATATAACGCAATCTTTATGTAATTTCAACAGAATTACGCGAGTTAATCCCAGCAAACAGCAGCTTTTTCCACAATCGATGCGGCGTATAAAAAATACTGCTGCGAAGGATCGCAGCAGTATTTCTTCTTTACGGATCTCAGGCGCTCAGCTGTGCCATTTCCACTCGGTGACCTCCGGCAGATCCACCCCGTAGCGGGCGATATACTGCTTGTGCTCCACCAGCTTGTCCTTCATCTGCTGGATGAGATAGGCGCCCCGGTTGCCCAGCTGAGGCAGGTTGTACACCGCCGACATCACCAGGCTGAACCGGTCCAGTCCGTTGAGCACCCGCATGTCGAAGGGGGTGGTGATGGTGCCCTCCTCCATATAGCCGCGGACGTGGAGATTCTTGTTGGTGCGCTTGTAGGTCAGCTCGTGGATCAGGCTGGGGTAGCCGTGGAAGGCGAAGAGGATGGGCTTGTCCAGGGTGAAGAGCTGGTCATACTCCCGCTGGGACAGACCGTGGGGGTGCTGGGTATCGCTCTGGAGCCGCATGAGGTCCACCACGTTCACCACCCGGATCTTCAGCTCCGGGAAGGCCTCCCGCAGGATGGTGACCGCCGCCAGCGTCTCCAGGGTGGGAGTGTCGCCGCAGCAGGCCATCACGATATCCGGCTCCTCCCCCCGGTCGGTGGAGGCCCACTGCCAGATGCCGATGCCCTGGGTGCAGTGCTTCACCGCCTGGTCCATGGTCAGCCACTGGGGCCGGGGATGCTTGGAAGCCACAATGGCGTTGACGTAGTTCCGGCTGCGGATGCAGTGGTCAAAGCAGCTCAGCAGGCAGTTGGCGTCCGGGGGCAGGTACAGCCGCACCACATCCGCCTTTTTGTTGGCCATGTGGTCCAGGAAGCCGGGGTCCTGGTGGGTGAAGCCGTTGTGGTCCTGCTGCCACACGTTGGAGGCCAGCACGTAGTTGAGCGAGGCGATCTTCTGCCGCCAGGGCAGCTGGCTGCACACCTTCAGCCACTTGGCGTGCTGGGAGAACATGGAGTCCACGATGCGGATGAACGCCTCGTAGCTGTTGAAAAAGCCGTGGCGCCCGGTGAGCAGATATCCCTCCAGCATCCCCTGGCACACGTGCTCGGAGAGCATGGAGTCCATCACCCGGCCGTCCGGGGAGAGGTGGTCGTCGGACTCGTCGGTCTGGGCGTTCCAGTCCCGGTCCGTCACCTCGAACACGGCGTTGAGCCGGTTGGAGTTGGTCTCGTCCGGGCCGAAGGAGCGGAAGTTGCGCTCCTTTTCGTTGAGCCGGTAGATGTCCCGCACGAAGCGGCCCAGCTCGGACATGTCCTGGGCCTCCACCGCCCCGGGAGCGGGCACCTCCACGGCGTAGTCCCGAAAGTCCGGCATCCGCAGATCCCGGAGCAGCAGCCCCCCGTTGGCGTGGGGGTTGGCGCCCATGCGGCGCGCTCCCCGGGGCGGAAGATCCTTGAGCTCGGGTATGGGCTCGCCGTTTTCATCAAACAGCTCCTCCGGCCGGTAGCTCTTCAGCCAGCTCTCGATGAGCCGGATGTGCTCCTCGCTGTCGGGCTGCACGGGCACCTGGTGGGCCCGCCAGTAGCCCTCCACCTTCAGCCCGTCCACGTAGTCCGGGCCGGTCCAGCCCTTGGGCGTGCGCAGCACGATCATGGGCCAGCGGGGCCGCTCCGTCACGCCCTGCTCCCGGGCCTCCCGCTGGAAGCGCAGGATGTTCTCCACGCACTCGTCCAGGGTGTCCGCCATGAGCCGGTGCATCGCCGCCGGGTCGCTGCCCTCCACGAAACAGGGCTGCCAGCCGCAGCCGGTGAAGAAGCTCTCCAGCTCCTCACGGCTGATCCGGGAGAGGACCGTGGGGTTGGCGATCTTATAGCCGTTCAGGTGCAATATGGGCAGCACCGCCCCGTCGGTTTTGGCCGACAGGAACTTGTTCAGCTGCCAGGAGGTGGCCAGCGGGCCGGTCTCGGCCTCCCCGTCCCCCACCACACAGGCGGCGATGAGCCCGGGGTTGTCCGTCACGGCGCCGAAGGCGTGGGCCAGGGAGTAGCCCAGCTCGCCCCCCTCGTTGATGGAGCCGGGGGTCTCCGGCGCCACGTGGCTGGGGATGCCGCCGGGGAAGGAAAAGCGCTTGAACAGCCGCTGCATCCCCTCCCGGTCCCGGGTGATGTCCGGATAGACCTCCTGATAGCTCCCGTCCAGCCAGTCCTGGGCCACCATGGCGTTGCCGCCGTGGCCGGGGCCGGAGAGATAGATCATGTCCAGATCGTATTTCTTTATCACCCGGTTGAGATGGGTATAGACAAAGTTCTGCCCGGGGCAGGTGCCCCAGTGGCCCACGATCTTCTTTTTGATGTGGTCGGCGGACAGCGGCTCCTCCAGCAGAGGGTTGTCCAGCAGGTAAAGCTGACAGGCGGTGAGATAGTTGGCCGCGCGCCAGTATTTGTCCATCAGGGCCAGCTCGGCCTCCGATGCGCCGCGGCGTCTTTTTCGGGGCATGATCTTCATCTCCTTTGTGGTTTTCCCCCGGCCGGACCGGAGGTTCGGCGGCGTGCCGCCAAGATAGAGTATAACCGTTCCTTATGTCCGGGGCAACAGGAATCGCCCGGGCACAAAAAGTTTTTTTCAAAAAAGGCTTGACAAGCGGCCGTTCTTCCGTTATATTGTTTTTGACATTTGTCAGAAACGGAGATGAGCACCATGCCAAGACCGCCACGCAGACGCCGGATCGAGGGATATCCGGATCACTGGAGCTTCGCCCCGGACGACACGGAGGAGAAGACGGCGGAGACTGTGATCCTCTCGCTGGACGAGTACGAGACCATCCGCCTGATGGATCGGGAGGGTATGACCCAGGAGCAGTGCGCCGAGCGGATGGGCGTGGCCCGCACCACCGTCACCGCCATTTACGACAGTGCCCGGAAAAAGCTGGCCCGGGTGCTTGTGGACGGGGTCCGGCTGCGGATCTCCGGCGGGAGCTACCAGCTGCCGCCCAACAACACAACAAATATTATAACCGAGAAAGGAATTGAAACTATGCGTATCGCAGTAACTTATGAAAACGGAGAAATTTTCCAGCATTTTGGCCGCACCTCCCAGTTCAAGATCTACGACGTGGAGGACGGGAAGATCGTAAAGGAAGAGATCGTGGACACCTTCGGCACCGGTCACGGCGCTTTGGCCGGCTTCCTGCGGGGAGCCCAGGCCGACGCGCTGATCTGCGGCGGCATCGGCATGGGGGCTCAGATGGCCCTGGCCGAGGCGGGCGTCAAGCTCTATGCCGGCGTGTCCGGTTCTGCCGATGAAGCCGCCGCAGCTCTGGCCGCGGGGACGCTGCAGTATGACCCCGACGCCCATTGCGACCACCACGACCACGAGGAAGGCCACGGCTGCGGCTGCCACGGCGAAGGCCACGGACCTCACGGCGAAGGTCACGGCCGTCACGGCGAGGGCGAAGGCCACGGCTGCGGCTGCCACGGCGAGGGCCACGGGCCTCACGGCGAAGGCCACGGCCGTCACGGCGAGGGCGAAGGCCACGACCGTCACGGCGAGGGCCACGGGCCTCACGGCGAGGGCCACGGGCCTCACGGCGAAGGCCACGGCCGTCACGGCGAGGGCCGCGGCCCCCGGGGTGAAGCGCCCGAGGCCAAGACCGAGGAATGAACAGCGAAAAAAAACAAAACAGGGGAGCTCTTGCTTCCCTGTTTTTTACCTTTGCTCGGATCGGTGTGTTCACCTTCGGCGGAGGCTACGCCATGCTCTCCATGATCGAGCATCAGTGCGTGGAGGGCAAACAGTGGATCACCCATGACGAGATGATGGACGTCACCGTCATCGCCGAGTCCACCCCCGGTCCCATCGCCATCAACTGCGCCACCTTCGTGGGCTGGAAGCTCGCCGGACTGGCGGGGGCGCTGGCCGCTACGCTGGGCATCGTGCTGCCGTCGTTTCTCATTATCTTCTTTCTGGCGGGGGCCATCGACCGGCTCATGGCCATGGACGCCGCCGCCGGAGCCTTCCGGGGCGTCCGGCTGGCGGCGGGGGTGCTGATCCTGGACGCGGGGATCACCATGCTTCGGAAAATGCCCAAAAAGCCCCTGCCCCGGACCATCGCCGCGCTCTCGGCGGTGATCCTCCCGGCGGCCGGTCTGTTCTCCCTCCGGGTGTCCGCCCTGGGGCTGATGCTCTCCGGCGGGGCGGTCAGTCTGGGGCTGTTCCTGCTGCAGCAGGGCAGGTCCGGGAAAGGAGGCGGCGGAAAATGATCCTCTGGGAGCTGTTTCTGGGTTTCCTGAAAGTCGGCTGCTTCGCCTTCGGCGGGGCCTACGGCGCCATTCCCCTGATCCGAGACGTGGTGATGTCCTTCGGCTGGCTCAGTGAGGAGGAGCTGGCGAACATGATCGCCGTCAGCGAGAGCACCCCCGGCCCCATCATGGTGAATCTGGCCACCTACGTAGGGTCCCGGCGGGCCGGTCTGTCCGGGGCGCTGGTGAGCACAGCGGCGGTGGTGCTGCCCTCCTTTGTCGTGATTTTGCTGGTGATGGGGCTTTTGAAGGCGCTGATCAAAAACCGGTACTTCCAGGCTCTTCTGCGGGGAATGAAGTTTGCCGTGGTGGGCGTGGTGCTGGCCACGGGGCTGCAGATGACCGCCCGGAGCTGTCTGGGGGCCGGAGCCGCGCCGGACGGGAAGGCTCTGGCGGTGACGGCGCTGCTGGCGGCGGGAATGTTCGCCCTGCCCCGGCTGCGAAAGAAAGCCACCTCCCCCATCGCGCTGGTGATCGCCGGGGCGGCGCTGGGAGCGCTGCTGCGGCTGTAAGCGTTGAACGAACGAAAACAGGCACGTCGACAAGACGTGCCTGTTTTCGTATTTATCACCGAGGGAATGGACTCAGAGCTTTTCGATGTCGTCGGCCAGCTCATCCAGCCAGTCGCCGCGGAACTCCTCCACAGCGCCCCGGTCCACGCTTTCGGCCAGCTTGGGGTCGATGGGCAGACGGCTGATCCGGGGGATCAGATAGCTCCGGGCGAACTCCTCGGCATGGCTCTTGCCGAAGATCTCATGCTCGCCGCCGCAGTCCGGGCACTTGAAGTAGGACATGTTCTCCACCAGGCCCAGGATCTTCTTGCTCATCATCCGGGCCATCTTCACGGCTTTGGCCACGATCATGCCCACCAGCTCCTGAGGCGTGGCCACTACCACCACGCCGTCCACGGGCAGAGACTGGAACACCGTCAAGGGCACGTCGCCGGTTCCGGGAGGCATGTCCACGAACATATAGTCCACCTCGCCCCAGTGCACGTCGGTCCAGAACTGGCTGATGACCCCGGCGATCACGGGACCCCGCCACAGCACCGGCTGGGTCTCGTTATCCAGCAGCAGGTTGATGCTCATCAGCTTGATGCCGCCGGCGCTCTCCAGCGGCTCGATGCCCAGAGAGCTCTGCACGCACTTTTCGTGGACGTTGAAGGCCTGGGGGACGGAGGGGCCGGTGACGTCGGCGTCCAGGACGCCCACCTTGAAGCCCCTGCGGCGCATGGTGACCGCCAGCAGAGCGGTGACCATGGATTTGCCCACGCCGCCCTTGCCGCTGACCACGGCGATGACCTTGCCGACCTTCGACGCCTCGTTCAGGGGCTTGAGAAGGTCCTTGGGATCCTTTTTGCTGGGGCAGTCGGACCCGCATTTGCTGCAATCGCTTTTGCACTCGTCGCTCATTATGAAAACTCCTTTGATCGAACTTTATATACCCAGCAGAGCCGTGGCAATGCCGAAGTAAACCAGAAGAGACAGGGCGTCCACGATGGTGGTGATAAAGGGGCTGGCCATCACCGCCGGGTCAAAGCCCAGCTTTTTGGCGAGCATGGGCAGCGTGCAGCCCACCACCTTGGCCACCAGCACCGTAAGGGCCATGGTGACGCACACCACCGCCGCCACCAGCGCGGTGACGTCGCTGTTGCCCAGCAGCAGCCGATCCACCAGCATCACCTTGGCGAAGCACACCCCCGCCAGGGCCGTGCCGCACAGCACCGCCGTGCCGATCTCCTTCCACACCACCCGGGCCAGATCGGCAAATTCCAGCTCGTCCAGGGACAGGGCGCGGATCACCGTGACGCTGGCCTGGGAACCGGAGTTGCCGCCGGTGTCCATGAGCATGGGGATGAAGATGGTCAGCACCACCTGGGCGGCCAGGGCGTTTTCAAAGCTGTTGAGGATCATGCCCGTAAAGGTGGCCGACACCATCAGCAGCATCAGCCAGGGGATGCGGTGTCGGAACAGATCCCAGGGTGTGGAGCGCAGGTAGGTCTTTTCCGAGGGCATGATGGCGGCCATCTTTTCGATATCCTCGGTAGTCTCCTCCTGGAGAACGTCGATGGCGTCGTCCACGGTGACGATGCCCACCAGCCGGTTTTCCGTGTCCACCACGGGCAGGGCGCTGAAATTATATTTGGAGAACATCTGCGCCACGGTCTCCTGGTCCTCCGAGGTGGTGACGGAGATCACGTGGGGCTCCATGAGATCCTCGATGATGTCCTCCGGGTCGGAGAGCACCAGCGTGCGCAGGGAGATGGCGCCGATCAGCTCGCCGCGGTCGGTGACGTAGCAGGTGTTGATGGTCTCTTTATCCACACCCGTGCGGCGGATCCGCTTGAGGGCCTCCTCCACGGTCATTTTGGGACGGAGCGTGGCAAACTCCGTAGTCATGATGCTGCCGGCGGAGTCCTCCGGGTAGCGGAGGATCTCGTTGATCATCCGGCGCATCTCCGGGTCTGCGGAGCGCAGGATCCGCTTGACCACGTTGGTGGGCATTTCCTCTACCAGGTCCACCGCGTCGTCCACGTACAGCTCGTCCACGACTTCCTTCAGCTCAGCGTCGGAGAAACCGTGGATCAGCAGCTCCTGGGATTCGCTCTCCATCTCCACGAAGGTCTCCGCCGCCAACTCCTTGGGCAGCAGACGGAACAGCAGGGGCAGCACCGTCTCGTCCATATCTTCGAAAACGGCAGCCACGTCCGAAGGGTTCATAGTCACCAGGATGTCCCGCAGTGTGGCGTAGCGTTTGGCGGCCACGAGGGCTTCCATGGTGCTGACGATGGTTACGTTGGTTTCTGCCATAGGTCTTACCTCCTTTTTTCCTGTTTGGAGCGCAAGACACATCAAAGGCCGTTACCTGTCCGGGGTCATGGCTTCCGGACATAAGGGTACGCCTGATCGGCCTTCGATTGTGCCGCTGGTACTGTGACCGGATTCCACGACCTTCACCTCTCTTTTCGTTGAAATGGCGGCTGCATCCGCAGCCTTTTTATTATACGCCACTCTCCCCCTCAAGTCAAAGGGAAAAGGGGATCATTTGCCGGAATCGTGGCCCGCGCTCCGGTTCTCTCCGGCGCCGCGGGGCCGGTCGCCTCTCCGCCGGTTCCGGCCGGAGTTCTTTTTGGCGGCGGGGCGCTCCGCCGGCGCGCTCTGGGCGCTCTGGGTGCTGCGGGGTTTTTCCTGGGGGGCCTTTCGGGGAGCCTTGGCGCTCTCGGCGCTGCGGGGTTTTTCCTGGGGAGCCTTCTCCCCCTTCTGGGCGCCGCTCCGGGAGCGGCTCTTGCTGCGGCGGCTGTGGCCGGAGCTCTTTTTTGCGCCGGAGGCGCTCTCGGCGGAGTCGGTGCGCTCGGCGCGCTCGCTCGCCACGTCCGTCACCAGCATGGGCACGGCCCACTCGTCCGGCTCGGGCTCCTCTTTGGGTCTGGCCACGTAGTGGAGCACCTGGGGCAGGGGCTCCCCCTCCGGGGGCCGTCCCCCGGGGACCTCGGCAAACTCGTCCACGGTGTAGGTGCGCACCACGTCGTCGCCGGGGCCGTCCAGCTTCACCTTTACGCTCTGGCGCAGCAGATTCACCTGGGTCACCACGCCGTAACCGTCGATGGTCTGGACGAAGGTGCCGTTTTTCGGCACGTGCTTGACCAAGTCCTCATAAGCCTCCTGCTCATAGCGCAGGCAGCACATCAGCCGCCCGCAGGTGCCGGAGATCTTCACCGGGTTCAGGGACATGGACTGGGTCTTGGCCATTTTGGTGCTCACCGGCTGGAAATCGTCCAGGAACTGGTGGCAGCAGAAGGGCCGCCCGCAGATGCCCAGGCCCCCCAGCATCTTGGCTTCGTCCCGGACGCCGATCTGGCGCAGCTCGATGCGGGTGCGGAACACCCCGGCCAGATCCTTGACCAGCTCCCGGAAGTCCACCCGGCCGTCGGCGGTGAAGAAGAACAGGATCTTGTTGCCCTCAAAGGAGCACTCCACGTCCACCAGCTTCATCTCCAGCTTGTGCTTGGCGATCATCTCTTTGCAGATCTCAAAGGCCTCCGCCTCTCGGGAGCGGTTGATCTCCGCCACCCGCAGGTCGTTTTCGGTGGCGGCGCGCACCACCGGACGCAGAGGCTGAACGGTGTCGTCGTCCTCCACCATATGGTTGCCGGCGATACATTTGCCCAGCTCCATACCCTTGGAGGTCTCCACCACCAGATCGTCGCCGGGGTGGGCGGTGATGCCTGCGGGGTCGAAGTAATAGGCCTTGCCCCGGCCGCGGAATTTTACGGAAATAACTTCTGTCAATGCTATGACCTCATTTCTGATTATGCGTGTGGGATTCGTACGTGGCCAGATAGCCCGCAACGTGCTTTACGCCCACGTTGGCGCGCAGATACTGTTCCGCCCGGGCGAGAAAATTCTCCAGCGGCAGCAGCTCGGGATCCGTAAGGAGCTCCCGTACCGCCAGAGCGCGGATGCGCTCCACCGTCTCCGTCAGGGCGGCGGCGTCCAGCTTTTCCATCGCCAGCGACCAGCGCAGCAGCTCCGCCGGGTCCCGGCGGGCCTCCATAAACCCTCTGGCCCGGGTCGTGCTCTCCCCCTCCGGTCCCGTCTCCCGGGGCAGCCGCTCCTCGCCGCAGCGAGAGCGCACCGTGGGCAGCAGCGCCTCCGGGTTGGCCGCGCACAGCAGGAACGACACGTTGGCGGGGGGCTCCTCCAGCAGCTTTAAAAAGGCGTTCTGCGCGCTGAGATTCATGGCGTCCGCCTCCGGCAGGATGTATACCTTTCCGGCGGCCTCATTGGGCAGCACGAGAGCGTCCACCGCCAGTGCGCGGATCTGATCCACGGTGATCTCCCTGCGGAGCGTTCCCCGGGCCCCCGGCTGACGCTCCACCGCGATCACGTCCGGGTGGATGCCGGGGAAGGATCCCTGCAGGATCTTGCGGCAGTGGCGGCATACGCCGCAGGGCCGGTCCGATCCGGTTTCGCACAGTCTGGCCGCGGCGATCTCACGGGCGCGGTTTTTTACAGCCTCTCCGCTGCCGGAGAGGATCAAAGCGTGCAGTCTCGTTTCCATACCAATTAACTATAGCACAGTTTTTCCCGGTTGGCTACAAAAAAATCAGGGTCCGGCAGACATACCGGCGCCGCCGGAGACATAGGATGCCAGTACGGAAGGAGGCGTCCCATGAATCGCAGATGGTCGGCGGTCTGCGCGGCGGTGATGGCCGCGCGGACCTTTCTGATGCTGGTCTCGGCGGACCTTGCCCCGGCGTTGGCGCCGCCCGGCCGGGAAGCGCCGGCGCGGCAGCTGGTGATGCGGGAGCTGGGGCTGACCGGGTCCGTCCCGGTCCCGACGGTCCCGCCGCCGGAGGGGACGAGCTCCCCCGCCCCCACGGCGAGTCCCGCTCCGGCCCCCGTTCTCTCCCCCGCCCCCGCCGACGCTCCGGAGACCCCCCTGCCCGAGGCCACGGCGGAGGTCCGGCCCTTCACGGACCGGCAGGGGGAGCTGATCCGCAACCGCACCCGTTTTGAACCGGATATCGCGGCGCTGACCGCAGAGCCGCTGAGCCAGCGTCTGCCCCGGGAGGGGGCGCAGATCCTGATCCTGCACACCCACGGCACCGAGGCCTATACCCCCGTTCCGGGGGAGGAGTACGCCGCCACGGATCCTTACCGCACCACCGACCCCACCCGCTCGGTGATCCGGGTGGGGGACGTGCTCCAGCAGGCGCTGGAGGCCCAGGGCTTTACGGTGATCCACGACCGGACTCTTTACGATTATCCGGGCTACACCGGCTCCTACGAGCGCAGTGAGAAGGGGGCGGAGCGCGCGCTGGCGGAGCATCCGGGCGTCGGGGTGATCATCGACCTGCACCGGGACGCCCTGGGAGACGAGGGCACCGCCTATAAGACCGTGGCCCAGCTGGAGGGGGAGGGCGCGGCCCAGGTGATGCTGGTGATCGGCACCGGGGAGAACGGTCTGGAGCATCCCCGCTGGCAGGAAAACCTCAAGCTGGCCCTGGCGCTGCAGCTGGCTATGAACGAGGCGTGTCCTACCCTGGCCCGGCCCATCCACCTGGCACGGGAGCGGTACAACCAGCACCTGTCCGCCGGGGCCTTCATTCTGGAGGTGGGAACCAACGGCAACACCCTGTCCGAGGCCGAGCGGGCGGCGGAGGCCTTTGCCCGGGCCGCCGGGCCCATTTTCGCCTCTCTTGTGGAGGGGGAGGATTAGCCCCGCCCTTTTGGGGGCATAATCTCCCGTGAAAGGGAGGATGAGAACATGCAGGTACGGGAAATCATGACCGCCCCCGCCGTCACCGTGGGCCAGGACGAGCCCGTTCTGGCGGCGGTCCGGCTGCTGCGGCGCTACAATCTGGGAGCGCTGCCGGTGTGCGACGCCGCGGGCCGGCTTCGGGGCGTGGTGACCGACCGGGACATCGCCCTGCGGTGTCTCGACGGGGAGGGCCGCGGCGAAAAGACCCGGATCGGGGAGATCATGTCCCGGCGGGTGGTCACCATCCGCCCCGGGGACAGCGTCCGGGCCGCGGCGGAGCTCATGGCCGGCGAGCGGATCCGCCGTCTGCCCGTGACGGAGGCCGACCGGGTGGTGGGGGTGGTATCCCTGTGCGATCTGGCCCGCCGGGAGGGCTGCCGGGGGGAGTGCGCCGCGGCGCTGCAGGGCATCAGCGCCAACGTGACGACCCTTTGAGGGTTTTTTTCGCCCCTCCTTGACAAGGGCCGAAGAATCCAATATAGTGTGAGCAGGAAACGGGAGAGGCCGTAGTCTTCTCCCCATACTATACTTACACTATGGAGGTTACGTTATGAAAAAATGGGTTTGCTCCGTCTGCGGCTACGTTTACGAAGGGGAGACCGCTCCCGAAAAGTGCCCCATTTGCAAGGCTCCTGCCGATAAGTTCGTTCTTCAGGGGGACGATCTGACCTGGGCGGCCGAGCATGTGGTCGGCGTGGGCAAGGCTTTTGGCGAGGACGTCCCCGAGGAAGTCCGCAGCGAGATCGTGGAAGGTCTGCGCTCCAACTTCCAGGGCGAGTGCAGCGAGGTAGGCATGTATCTGGCCATGGCCCGGGTGGCCCATCGGGAAGGCTATCCCGAGATCGGCCTGTATTGGGAAAAGGCCGCCTTTGAGGAAGCCGAGCACGCCGCCAAGTTCGCCGAGCTGCTGGGCGAGGTGGTCACCGACTCCACCAAGAAGAACCTGCAGATGCGCGTCGAGGCCGAGAACGGCGCCACCGCCGGCAAGACCGAGCTGGCCAAGCTGGCCAAGAAGTACAACCTGGACGCCATCCACGACACCGTCCATGAGATGGCCCGGGACGAGGCCCGTCACGGCAAGGCTCTCAAGGGTCTGCTGGAGCGCTACTTCAAGTAATCGAACACCCCTCGAAAGGGCCGGCCTTTGGGCCGGCCCTTTCCGTTTTTTGCCCGTGTCTGTACGCGGGGATAAGCAGATCTGCTGGGAGGGTGCGGTCCCCTCCCTTTTCGCGCCGCCCGGGATCCCGCTCCCGGATCGTATTGCAATTTGATCGGATATCTGTTATATTGTCACCACCTTGAAATAGTCCGGCGACCGCCGGGCGAGAAGGAGGTCGACACAATGAAGTACGTATGCAACATCTGCGGCTGGGTCTATGACGAAGACGAGGCCGGCGTCAAGTGGGAGGATCTGCCCGAGGATTTCGCCTGCGAGGTCTGCGGCGTGGGCAAGGAGGACTTCTCTCCCGAGGAGTGATCTTCCGCGTCAAACGGGAGCCTTCCGGCTCCCGTTTGTTTTTTCTTGCAAAATCCGGCGGATTTATATAGTATAGTGGCATACCTGCCAGGAGAGGAGCGAACGAGATGAGCATGATGGAGGCCGTCCGGTCCGTTTTTTCCAAATACGCCGCCTTTTCCGGCCGGGCCCGGCGCAGCGAATACTGGTATTTTCAACTGTTCACCCTGTTGATGCACCTGGTGTTTTCGGTGTTTCTGTTCCGTACCGGCGAGGGCACGAGAGTCCATTCCGCCGTCACCGTCCTGGAGAGCCTGTTTTCTCTGGGCGTCTTTCTGCCGAATCTGGCGGTGACCTGGCGCCGGTTCCACGACATCGGCAGATCCGGCTTGTGGAGTCTGCTGGGCTTCTTTATCGTCCTGGGATACGCCGTTTTTATCGTCGTCCTCGCCGTGGTTTACGCGGCCACCGGCAGCTCGGCCTCGGACATGGTGATGGGTACGATCGGTCTAACGATGCTCGTTTTCCTCCTTGCCGCCCTGGGACTGCTGATCCTGCTGCTGGTCTGGCTGTGTCAGGACAGCCAGCATGGGGACAACCGCTTCGGCCCCGACCCCAAGCGTCCGGAGCTGAACACCGCCGAAGGGGAAAAGGCCCCCTGGGAGTACTGATGCGAAAGATCGATCTGCATATCCATACCACCGCCTCCGACGGGGCGGACACCCCCACCCGGGTGGTGGAGATCGCCGCGTCCAGCGGCGTGGCGGCCATCGCCATCACCGACCACGACACCGTCTCCGGCGTGGCGGAGGCCGCCGCCGCGGGAGAGCGTCTGGGGGTGGAGGTAATCCCCGGGATCGAGGTATCCTCCGACTACCGGGACAACAACGTCCATCTGCTGGGGTATTTTATCGACGCGGAGTCCCCCGCCATGGCGCCGGTGCTCTCCTGGGTCCGGATCGAGCGGGAGACGCGCAACGAAAAGCTCTGCGCCATGCTGGCCGCCGACGGCTTTGACATCGACATCGGGCAGCTCCGCGCCGCCTATCCCGACGCGGTGCTGGGCCGGCCCCACATCGCGGAGTTTCTGATGCGCAAGGGCTACGTCTCCAGCGTGACGGAAGGGTTTGACAAATATCTGGAGGTGGGCCGTCCCTACTACCTGCCCAAGCGGCGGATCTCCCTGGAAAAGGCGGCGGAGACCATTATCGCCTCCGGGGGCGTGCCGGTGCTGGCCCATCCCCTGCAGTACGGCTATCCTTTGGGCGAGGTGGTGGAGATGATCGCCTACGCCAAGTCCCTGGGAGTGCGGGCTCTGGAGTGCTTTTACTCCGAGCACACCCCCGAGCAGCAGGCCTGGCTGATCCACCAGAGCCAGCGGTTCCACATGGGCATCAGCGGCGGCAGCGACTACCACGGCATCCGCAAGCCCCACATCGCCATCGGCAGCGGCACGGGCCGTCTGTTCGTGCCGTACCCCATGCTGTCCGCTCTGAAGGCGCTACGATAAACGATGATCGGGGCTGCTGCAAAACTGCAGCAGCCCCGATCCGTATGGTTTTATTTCTTTTCAAAGAACTCCTCAAAGTAATCTCTGGGGGCGTTCTTCTCGTCCTTCGGCTCGTCGGCCGGGGGCGGGATCACCCGGGTGGTTTCCCCGGGCTCGTCCGGCACTTCGTCGACCGCGGGCCGCCCGCCGTTGACCTTCGTGGGCTCGTCCACCTCGTCGGCCTTGGGGGTGCCGGTCAAATCCGGCAGCTCCCCGCTGACTCTCGTGGGCTCGTCCACCTCGTCGGCCTTGGGAGTGCCGGTCAAATCCGGCAGCTCTCCGCTGACTCTCGTGGGCTCGTCCACCTCGTCGGCCTTGGCGGTGCCGGTCAAATCCGGCAGCTCTCCGCTGACTCTCGTGGGCTCGTCCACCTCGTCGGCCTTGGCGGTGCCGGTCAAATCCGGCAGTTCTCCGCTGACTCTCGTGGGTTCGTCGGCCGCAGCGGCCTCCTGCTTTTTCCGATAGCTCTCCGGCTCCATGGCCAGCTCCGGCTTGGCGGGAGCGGCGGCGCGGACGCGGCGTTCGTAGCGGAGCTCGTCTTCCTCATCCTCCAGATCCAGACGGACCTGACGGGCTGCCTCCAGCCGGCGCTGGTAGGCCCGGCGTTTCAGCCGGTAGCGGATCACGAGCCCCAGATATCCGAAAAAAAGCAGCATCAATGTCCAGAAGGTGAAGACCACCGTAGGACGGCGCAGAGTTTCGGCCAGCTGGCCCTTCATGAACTGGACCCGGGAGAGCTCCACGGAGGTGCTGGTCACCAGCGGCGCGGTGCCGTAGAGCTTGCCGTCCAGGCTGACCCGGATCTCACCCACCGTCTGTCCGGCGCTGACCGGCGCCGTCAGGGAGGTGCCGTCCTCCGCGTCGGTGGGATAGAGAGTCACCACCCGCTCAAAAGACGCCAGCTCCACGTCGTTGGGCAGCAGCGCGTTGATGGACACGCTGGGCCGGATGGCCACGGTCTGGGCGTCGGCCCCCATGATCACCGGCATATCCGCCACGATCTCCGTGGACTTGACGATCTCCTGATAGCTGAAGTTGTCGAAGGCCCACTGGAACAGGGTCTTCGCGTCGGCAAAGTGTCCGTAGTAGACGGAGCCGTCGTCCAGGGTATAGGAGTCGGAGCCCAGCAGGATGCACAGCAGCACCACGTCGTCCTTCTCCGCGGTGGTGGCCAGGCAGTACCCCGCGTCGGAGGTGTGCCCGGTCTTTACGCCCCTGGCGTACTCGTAGCCGTAGTCCCCCGGGTAGATGGGGTTGGTGGGGTTGATCAGGGAGTTGGTGTTCTCAAGATTGCGCTCAGCAGCCATGTTGGTGTCGGGCACGGTGTACTTGATGGTGTTGGAGATCTCCATAAACAGCTCATGGGTGGCCGCTTCTTTCAGGATGCGGGAGAAATCCCAGGCGGTGGTGTAGTGATCGGGATTGGGCAGACCGTGGGTGTTGGTGAAATGGGTGTTGACGCACCCCAGCTCCGCGGCCCGGGCGTTCATCTGCTCCACGAAGGCGCTGATGGAGCCGCCCACGTATTCGGCGATCACGTTGCACACCTCGTTGGCCGAGGCCACCATGGCGCAGTAGAGCAGATTCTCCAGCGTCATGGTCTCCCCGGTGACCATGTAGACCGAGGAGCCGCCAATGATCATGTCAAAGTCGAACCCCGGCTGGGCGGTGACCATGTCCGTGAGCTTCACGGAACCGGCCTCCACCGCCTCTATAGCCAGCAGAACGGTCATGATCTTGGTCAGACTGGCGGGATACATCCGTTCCTCGGCGTTTTTTGTGTAGAGCACTGTCTCGTCTCTGCCCTTTTCCGCCACCAGCACGATCGCCTTGGTGCTGTCGGCCTGGGGGTCATCCAGGGCCATGGCGGCAGGGGCCATAAACCCGGCGGCGATCGACAGGATCAGCAGTATACAGACGGTTCGGATCGTTTTCATTCCAAGTCCCCTGCAGTGGATTTCCGCTCCGGGCAGCGCCCGGAGGAGATGCTTTCAAATACCATAACAGAAGTATTATAAAGGAGCGGCGCCGGAAAAGCAACAAAAAAACAGCGCCGGGGAGAATTATGACGAAATTGGAAAAAATCCTGCTGTGTACAACGGTCCTGTTTTTCCTTCTGGCGCTGCCGCTGCTGCCCCGGAACGGCAGCACACAGGTGCAGGCCCGACCGGCCTTCACTCTGCCCGGACCGGTGCCCTCTCCCACCTCGCCGCCGGGGGAGGTGTGGGTCACCCTCCGGCGGCGCATCGACCTGAACCATGCCGACGCGAAGGAGCTTGAGCTGCTGCCGGGCGTGGGCCCGGTGACGGCGGAGGCCATCGTGGCCTACCGGGAGAGCCACGGTCTCTTCGCCGGGCCGGAGGATCTGCTGCGGGTGCCGGAGATCAGCGGCAACGTCTACGCCGCCATCATGGAGGCCATCGGGACGTCCCCGGACTGAGCCCCGGGACCGATCGCAAGAAAAGCCTTGCATTGTAGGTGTTTTTAGGGTAAAATACAACCGCTGAATCAGAGATTAAAAAATGTGTCCATATATGAGGAGGTACCATCTATGATTTCCGCAGGAGAATTCCGCAACGGCGTAACTTTTGAAATGGACGGCCAGGTCATGCAGGTCATCGAGTTCCAGCATGTCAAGCCCGGCAAGGGCGCAGCCTTCGTCCGCACCAAGATGAAAAACGTCATCACCGGCGCCGTTATCGAGACCAGCTTCAACCCCACCGCCAAGTTTGAGAACGCCTACGTTGAGCGCCGCAGCATGGATTACAGCTACAGCGACGGTAACCTCTACTACTTCATGGACCCCGAGACCTATGAGCTGGAGCCCATTGACGAGAGCATGCTCACCGACAGCTTCAAATTCGTCACCGAGAACATGACCTGCACCGTCAGCTCCTACAAGGGCAAGGTCTTCGCCGTGGAGCCCCCCAACTTCGTTGAGCTCACCGTCACCGAGACCGACCCGGGCTTTGCCGGCAACACCGCCACCAACGTCACCAAGCCCGCCACTCTGGAGACGGGCGCCGAGATCAAGGTCCCCCTGTTCATCAACCCCGGCGACCGCATCCGCATCGACACCCGCACCGGCGAGTATCTGGAGCGCGCCAAGGGCTGAGGATCGCCGCAGTCCGCACCAACTTTCTTTCACGAGGAGGATACGAACATGACAACATCGGAAAAAGTCGCCTATCTGAAGGGCCTGGCCGAGGGCATGGGCATTCAGGAGGACGCCGGGCAGGGCAAGCTCTTTAAGGTCATCATCGACATTCTGGAGGATCTGGCCCTGGATCTGGCGGACACCAAGGACTCCCTGGTGGACCTCACCGACAGCATGGACGAAGTCTGCGAGGATCTGGCCGAACTGGAAGACGAGTTTTATGAGTGCCTCGTGCCCGACGACGAGGAGGACGACGAGGAGGAAGAGGACGAGGCCTACGACGAGGATTACGACGAGCCCACCTTTTACTCCGTGGAGTGCCCCGGCTGCGGTTACAAGCTCACCGTGGACGAGGACATCCTGGACCAGGGCACCTTTGAATGCCCCGAGTGCGGCGAGGTCATCGATCTGACCAAGGCCGAGCTGGAAGAGGTCGTCTTTGACGAGGAGGACGAGGACGAGGAGGAGTGATCCCTTCTCCCACAGCGGCGGACCCCCCTTTCCAAACGGTAAAAGACGGTATCCCGAAAACCGGGATACCGTCTTTTTTCGTGCGCTCCTACCGCAGCAGTACCCAGGCCACGGCGGCCAGCGCGTGGAGCAGCAGCAGGGCGGGCACGCCAAGGGTGAATTTGAGATGCTTCGTCTTGTGGCGGAAGTTAATCATGCCCAGGGCCGCGCCCACGCTTCCCCCGGCGGCCGCGGTCAGCAGCAGCGTTCTTTCCCGGATGCGCCAGCGGCCCTCCCGGGCTCTTTTTTTGTCTATGCCCATCTGCAGATACGCGGCCAGATTTACCGCCAGCAGATACCCGATCAGGATCTTCACGCTTTCTCCTCTCCGCCCGCTCCGGGCGCACCAGACAGTCCTTGCCCGTGCCGATCAGATCCTCCCGGCCGCATTCCCGCAGCGCCTGACGCACCAGGGGTGCGTTTCTCGGCTCGGCGTACTGCAGCAGCGCCCGCTGCATGGCCTTCTCCCGGGGGGACCGGGGCACGTAAACGCTCTTCATGGTCACCGGGTCGATGCCGGTGTAGTACATACAGGTGCTGATGGTGCCCGGGGTGGGGTAAAAGTCCTGCACCTGCTCGGGGCGGGCGTTATGGCGCTTCAGGTACAGCGCCAGCTCCACCGCGTCGCTGAGCGTGGAGCCGGGATGGGAGCTCATCAGATAGGGCACGAGAAACTGCTCCTTGCCGTAGCGGTCGTTGAGAGAGCCGTAACGGGCCATGAACCGCTCGTACACCTCCGCGGGGGGCTTGCCCATATAGCCCAGCACGCTGTCCACGCAGTGCTCCGGGGCCACCTTCAGCCGTCCGGAGACGTGATAGCGCACCAGCTCGGACAAAAAGGGGCTGTTCTTGTCGTAGAGCACGTAGTCGAACCGGACGCCGGAGCGGACGAAGACCTTTTTCACTCCGGGGATGGCCCGGAGCTTTCGCAGCAGGGCCAGATAGTCCCCGTGGTCCGCCACCAGATGGCGGCAGGGCTCCGGCGCCAGACAGTGCTTCAGCGGGCACATCCCATCCTTGAGCTGCTTGTCGCAGGAGGGGCGGCGGAAGTTGGCGGTGGGTCCGCCCACGTCGGAGACGTAGCCCTTCCACAGGGGGTGGCGGGTCATGGCCTCCACCTCGGCGATCACGCTCTCGTGGCTGCGGCTGGTGACCATCCGGCCCTGGTGAAAGGCCAGGGAGCAGAAATTGCACCCGCCGAAGCAGCCCCGGTTGTGGATCACCGAAAAGCGAACCTCTTCAATGGCGGGCACGCCTCCCATGGCGTCGTACATGGGGTGGGGCTCCCGGGTGTAGGGCAGGGCCGCCACCGCGTCCAGCTCCGCGGTGGTCAGGGGCATGGCCGGGGGGTAGACGGTGAGATACCGGTCCCCGTGGCCCTGGCACAGGGTGCGGCCCCGGATGGGATCGTGCTGGGCGTTCTCGATGCGGGTGGCTTTGGCGTACAGCGTCTTGTCCCCGGCGACCTCCTCCCAGGAGGGCAGCACCACCGCGTCCTTCGGCGGCTTCTGGAGCATCACGCAGCTGCCCCGGATGCCGTAGAGAGGCCGTCCGTCCCGCATGCGGTCGGCGGCCTGAAGGGTGGCGGTCTCCCCCATGCCGTAGATGAGGATGTCCGCCCGGGCGTCCACCAGCACGCTGCGGCGGACCTTGTCCTCCCAGTAGTCGTAGTGGGCGAACCGGCGCAGCGACGCCTCCAGCCCGCCCAGCAGGAGCTTCACCCCGGGAAAGGCCTCCCGGGCCCGGTTGGCGTAGACGATGCAGGCCCGGTCCGGCCGGAGCCCCGCCTTGCGCCTGGGGGAATAGAAATCCTCGCTCCGTGGCTTTTTGGCGGCGGTGTAGTGGGCCACCATACTGTCCAGATTCCCGGCGTTGATGAACACCCCCACCTCCGGCCGGCCCATGGCGGCAAAGGCTTCGGCGCTGTGCCAGTCGGGCTGGGCCAGCACCGCCACCCGATAGCCGGCGTTTTCCAGCACCCGGCCGATGACGGCGGTGCCGAAGGACGGGTGATCCACGTAGGCGTCACCCGTCACCAGCAGTATATCGTACCATTCCCAGCCCCGGGCCGCCATGTCCGCGGCGGAGACGGGAAGAAAAGCTCTCGTATCCACGGCTCACTCCTCCATGATCCATGCTTCCACGCCGGTCAGCCGCCGGGCTTCGGCGCAGCACTCGGCGCGTCTCTCGGCGTCCGGATCGCCGGTGACGCCGATGAAGTCCGCCCAGACCCCCTTCTGCACCCGCAGGGCGTTGCGCATAGGGGGCAGAAAATTCCCGTTGGCCATGGCCAGCAGAGGCAGCCGCTGATACAGTCCCCCGCCGGGGACACGGCGCAGCAGCGCGTCCCGGCGCAGGGCCGGAGCCGTCTCCATGCGCAGCACGAAGCCCACCCGCGTCTCCTCCAGCTGCCGCTGGGTCCGGGTGTCCCGGATCAGCCGCACCGCCCGCACGTGGGCGCAGGCCATGTGGGACAGACAGCGCAGCCCCGCCAGGGAGGGCCGGGTCCCGCTCTGCCACACCTGAGCGTTGGGCTCGTAAAAGGTGACGTACTCCCCCGCCAGGTGGCCCACGGTGCGCACGGTCCGTCCCGCGAAGCGCAGATAGCAGCGCAGGTTGTCCTCCCGGAGCCAGCCGCCCCGGTCCGTGAACCAGACGGGGTCCTCCCCCCGGTAAAGGCACAGCACCGGCTCGGCTCCCAGGCTGCCCGCGGTCATCAGCGCGGTGCGCAGCGCCTCGTAGGCCTCAGGGTCATAGCGGCCCTCTTCCGGCTCCAGCGCGCTCCAGGAGGCGAACACCGCGCAGTGCTCCGGCTGCCGGCGGCGCAGAAAGGTCAGAGCCGCCTCGTCCAGCGCCGCCGGGGCGGAGACCCGGGGCCAGGATATGGAATTGTCCGTCAGACCGGGCATGGCCTCTCCTCGTTTCGATCAGTTCCGCAGAGAGTGGATCGGCGCGGGGATCCGCCCGCCCCGGGCGATGAACTCCGCGCTGGACTCTCTGTGCACGGCCATCACCGGCGCCTGGCCGAACAGCCCGCCGATCTCCACCGTGTCTCCCACGGTCTTGCCGGGGGCGGGGATCAGCCGCACGGCGGTGGTCTTGTTGTTGATGATGCCGATGGCGGCCTCGTCGGCCAGGATGGCGGCGAGCGTCTCCGCCGGGGTGTCCCCGGGGACGGCGATCATATCCAGCCCCACGGAGCAGACGCAGGTCATGGCCTCCAGCTTGTCCAGGGTCAGAGTACCGGCCCGGGCCGCGGCGATCATGCCCTCGTCCTCGGACACGGGGATGAACGCCCCGGAGAGCCCGCCCACGTGGCCCGAGGCCATCACGCCGCCTTTTTTCACCGCGTCGTTGAGCAGGGCCAGAGCCGCAGTGGTGCCGTGGGTGCCGCAGCGCTCCAGTCCCATGGTCTCCAGGATCCGGGCCACGGAATCCCCCACCGCCGGGGTGGGCGCCAGGGACAGATCCACGATGCCGAAGGGCACGTTCAGCCGTGCCGCGGCCTCCCGGGCCACCAGCTGGCCCATGCGGGTCACCTTGAAGGCGGTGCGCTTGATGGTCTCGGCCACCACGTCAAAGGAGGCGCCGGCGCACGCCTTGAGCGCCTCGCACACCACCCCGGGGCCGGACACGCCCACGTTCACGGCGCACTCGGCCTCCCCCACGCCATGGAAGGCCCCGGCCATAAAGGGGTTGTCCTCCACCGCGTTGCAGAACACCACCAGCTTGGAGCAGCCCAGCCCGCCGCTCTCGGCGGTGTGCCGGGCGGTGTCGCGGATGACGCGCCCCATCAGGGCCACCGCGTCCATGTTGATGCCGCTGCGGGTGGAGCCCACGTTGACGCTGGCGCAGACCCGCTCCGTGGCGGCCAGGGCCGCCGGGATGGAGCCGATCAGATTCCGGTCTCCCCGGGTAAAGCCCTTGTGCACCAGAGCGGAGAACCCGCCGATAAAGTTGACGCCCACCTCTTTGGCCGCCGCGTCCATGGCCTCGGCCGCCTTCGTCAGATCCCCGTCGGGGCAGCCCCCCAGCACCAGGGCCATGGGCGTCACCGACAGGCGCTTGTTGACGATGGGGATGCCGAACTCCCGCTCGATGGCCTCCCCCACCGGCACCAGATCCTTTGCCCGGCGGCAGATCTTGTCGTAGATCTTTTCGCAGCACCGGTCCAGGTCCTCCCCGGCGCAGTCCAGCAGGCTCAGCCCCATGGTGATGGTGCGCACGTCCAGATGCTGCACCTCGATCATGCGGATGGTCTGGACGATCTCGTCCGTGTTCAGCAGATAGCTCATCTTCCCGCCCCCTCAGATCCGGTGCATGGCGTCAAAAATATCCTGGCGCTGGATGTGGACGGAGAGGTCTCTTTCCGCACCTTTTTCCCGCAGCAGCCGGGCCAGCTCGTCAAAGGGCAGGGGGCAGTCCGCCAGGTCCACCAGCATGATCATGGTGAAATATCCCTGCATCAGCGTCTGGGAGATGTCCAGGATATTGATCTCCTGCCGGGCCAGAATGCCGGTGATGTAAGCGGTGATGCCCTTGGCGTCCCGGGCAAACACGGAAACGATAGCCTTCATGGAAGTGTTCCTTTCCTGATTGATATCCACATTATATACCATCCCGCGGCCGTTTGCATAGCCTCCTCTCCCTGGAAAAATCCCTTGTCTTTCCGCCGGGAATGTGATATGATTTTCATATATACACAAATGACTTTGTCGGGAGGACAGCCGCTATGCCCAAGGGGGACGCGATGAAATACTATCTGGTGGAGGCAGGCGTTCTGCCGGAGATCTTCCTGAAGGTGGTGGAGGCCAAGGAGCTTCTGCAGACGGGGGACTGCGCCACGGTGGGGGAGGCGGCGGCCCGGGTGGGCATCAGCCGCAGCGCCTTTTACAAATACAAGGACTCCATCGCCCCCTTCCAGGATCTGCGCAGCGGGAACATCCTGACCTTTCACGTGCTGCTGCGGGACCAGCCGGGGCTGCTGAGCCTGGTGCTGAGCGTGTTTGCCCGCTGCGGCGCCAACATCCTCACCATCAACCAGAGCATCCCGGTGAACGGCTGCGCGGCGGTGACCATCTCCGCCGAGACCGCCGCCATGACCGAGAGCATGGAGACGCTGATGAACGATCTGCTCGCCTCCGAGGGCGTTGTCCGGGCGGAGGTGGTGGCGGGCTGACCCGCCGTCTTTGCGATCACGGTGCGGCCAAAAGGCCGCGCCGTGGTTTTTTTGCGAAAAAATCGCTTTTGGCTGTAAGAAAACCGGTTCCGGCCCGTCTAACGATCAGAGAGGAGGGAAAAGATGCGCCAGGGAGACTTTGAGCATATCTACCGCTGCTATTTCAGCCAGGTCTATCGCTACGCCCTTTCCCTCACCCGGGATGAAGCCCGGAGCGAGGAGCTGACCCAGGAGACCTTCTTCAAGGCGCTGCAGGCCATCGACCGCTTCCGGGGCGAGAGCAGCGTGAAAACGTGGCTGTGCGCCATTGCCAGGAACTGCTGGCTGGACGAGCGGCGGAAACGGCCCGGCGAGCCTCTGGACGAGCTGCCGGAGCAGCCGGACGAATCCGCCGGACCGGAGGAGCAGGCCATCCGCCGGGACGACGCCCTCCGGCTCCACCGGGCGCTTCATCAGCTGCCCGAGCCCTACAAGGAAGTCTTTTCCCTGCGGGTGTTCGCCCAGCTCAGCTTCCGGGAGATCGGTGAGCTGTTCGGAAAAACGGAGAACTGGGCCTGCGTGATCTATCACCGGGCCCGGGCCAGACTCAACCAGAAGGAGGACACGCAATGAATCTATCATGCGCCGTTATCGGCGATCTGCTGCCGCTGTACGCCGAGGGCCTGACCAGCGCGGACAGCGCCGCCCTGGTGCGGGAGCATCTGGAGGGCTGCGAGGAGTGCCGCCGACGGCTGGAGGCCCTCCGGCAGCCTGCGGAGAGCATTCCGGAGAGCGCCGCGCCCATGGACCGGGTGAAAAAGGAGCTCCGGCGCCGTCGGCGCCGGTCGGCGGGCATCGCCGCCCTGGCCGTGTTTTTGATCCTGTTTGCGGCGCTGGGCCGCGTCACGGATATGAAGGCGCTCCCTTACACCCCCGGGATCCTCCGGGTGGAGGGGACCGAACCCTTTGATCCGGCGGACACGGGCCCGGCCGGGGAAACGGACGATCCCTCCGGCAGCGTCTGCTTCGTCTCGCCGGAGGGCTGGCAGCCCTCCCTGCCCGATCAGGCGCTGGTGCTCCTGCGGAGCGACAAGGTCGCCGGTGTGAGCATGGAGCACTATCTGGACGAGGAGACCGGAGAACTGACGGTGTACGTCCAGTGCTGGGGCCGCTCCCTGGGCGGGCCCGCCCCGACCGCCCCCCTCACGGAGGAGCGGGGAGTGCGCTGCCTGTACGGTCCCGCGCCGGACCGTGTGATCTACGGCTTCGGCTCGAACCAGGCTCTGCTCTGGGGGGAACCCATGAACGGCGGGATGGAGATCCTGCCCCGGCTGGCGCTGGGTTTCTACGCGTCGGCAGCCGGAGGACTGGGGGCGATCCTGGCCCTGGCCTGGTTCCTCTTCCGCCGGAAGCCCGCCGCCGGGGTCCTTCAGCGGCTCTGCCTGGCGTCTCTGTCCTGGCCGGCGGGACACCTGCTGGTCAAGGGGACGACCACCGAGAGCTTTTTCCTGGGTCGGGACATGGCGCTGATCGCCGTGGAGGCCCTGGCCGTGTTCGCCTTTGCGGAGCTGGTTTTGGCTGCCTGGCGGCAGACCCGGGCGGACCGGACGTAACCGTCTCAAAGCAGGAAAAAACCGGGGTACGGGCACTCAACGTGCCTCGTACCCCGGTTTTGCCGGTTATGTTGGGATCGGCGCTCTCAGCCCTGGTTGGCGGCGGGAGAGGCCGCGGCGGTCTGCTCGGCGGCGGTGGCCTCCCGGAACAGGTTCCCGGAGCCCCAGCCGTACTTGCCGTCCTCGGTGCGGATCAAAATCCAGCCGTTCTGGGACGCCAGCATCTCCACGGGGGTATCCCGCAGCAGCGCCATGTTCTCGTTCCAGGCCATGTTGGGTCCCCAGTGCAGCGCCATCATGTAGGCGGCGTCCACGTAGCCCTTCTTGGCGTGGTCGTACCACTTGTCGTCCTCGGGACGGATCACGCCCCCCAGGTCCTCATCGGAGACGGTGGTCTTCAGCAGCGGCTCCGGCGTGGCGGTGGGTTCGGGGGTGGGCTCCGGCGTGGCGGTGGCCTCCGGCGTGGGCTCGGGAGTGGGCTCCGGCGTGGGAGTGGCCTCGGGAGCCGGGGAGGGCGTGGGTGTGGCGGACGTCTTTTCCAACAACAGATTGTTCAGTTCCGTCCGGGTGGCGGTGAGAGAATCGTTCAACTCGCTCACGCGATCGTTGGCAGTCTGCAGACGCATATACAAAAGACCGATGATCACAGCCATCAGGACCATGAGGATGATCAGCGCGATAACGAACGGCTTGAGCGGGTTGCGGCGAGGGTAATCCTCTTCATACTCGTCGTATTCGTCGTCGTACTCCTCGTCTTCATATTCTTCATCGTAATCGCGGGCTTTACGAGCCATGACAGCAGCCTCCTTACTTCAATTTGACATAATATTAGCAGATAAAACGTCGAAGGTCAAGATATTGTGGATACTTCGGTGGAAAATTACTATATTTTCCAACACTCCGGGCCTCTTTTTTCCAGGGGGAATTGACGGGGAACGGCGAAGTGTATTATACTTTTCCCAGCAGATTGCTCTGTCCCCTCAGGGGAGAAAGGAAGGATCAGCCATGGAGGAGCGTCCCGCGGCGTCCGAACAGGCGCAAGCCCCGTACGATATCTTTCTGTGCACCCGGGAGCTGCCCGATCAGCTCACCGGAGAGACCGCCGCCCTGCGGCAGCTGTGCAGCGCGCTGGCCGGGGACGGCTACAGGGTGTTCTTCCCCTCCGCTCTGTCCCGGGAGCTCACCGACGAGCAGCGGGCCGAGGCCATTGTGGAGGCGCTGCGCTCGGCCCGGGTGATGGTGGCCGCCGGCATCGGCACGGAGGGTCTGACCGATCCCGTGTCCCGAAAGCTGTGGAGCGCCTTTCGTCAGGAAGGCGACCGGCCGTTTTTCCTGTGTTGGCGGGAACAGGGGGACGCCCCCTTCCCGGAGGAGCTGACCGGCCTGGAGGCCCTGGACATGAGCGAGCTGACGTTCCTGGCAAAGCTCAAGGAGCAGCTCTCCGCCGCGCTGCCGGTGCGGGAGGTCCCCGAGCCGGTCCCGGAGGAGCCGGCGGAAGAAGAACCGGCGGAGGAGCTCCCTCCGGAGACGCCCGCCGGGCCCGTTCCGGCAAAGAAGCCCTTCCCCTGGAAGTGGCTGCTGCTGGCCGCGGCGGTGCTGGTGCTGATACTGCTGCTGAAAAAAAGATAAACTCCCTATATACAGCGAGGGCTGCCGATTTCATCGGCAGCCCTTTCTGCATTTGGCGGGGGCTTACGCCTCCCTCTCAAAGAATTCCTTATGGAGACACAGCAGCGTCTCCGGCACCCGTTCCGGCGGCACCATCACGGAGAGGTAGCCGTCCGTCTCCAGCCAGCCCTCCGCCGGGATCCCGGCGCTCTCCAGAGCCTCCGCCGCCCGCCGGGCGGGGGAGGAGGGCAGCTCCCGCAGCGCGGTGCCCACTACCGTCACCAGGGAGCCCTGGGCGGTCACCGCGGTGAGCCGCCCCCGGCCCTCGGGCAGGGGAACGCTCTCCACCAGGGTGCCCGGGGCGTCCGTCAGACTGGAGAGGACCTCCAGGGGCACCCGGTAACGCTCCGCAAGCCGCACGGACCGGGGGTGGAGGACCTGGGCGCCCATAGCCGCCAGCCGCTGCATCTCCCCCACGTCCACCCGCTGCAGCTTCCTTGCGGCGCTCACCAGCCGGGGATCGGCGGTGTACACTCCCTCCACGTCGGTGTAGATGCGGCAGGCGTCGGCTCTCAGCGCCGCAGCCAGAGCCACGGCGGTGGTGTCCGAACCGCCCCGGCCCAGGGTGGTGATCTCCCCGGATCGGGTGACCCCCTGGAACCCGGCCACCAGAGCCACCCGGCCCAGCTCCAGCTCCCGGCGGACCCGGACGGGGTCCACCCGGCGGATCCGGGCGCTGCCGAAGGCGCTGTCCGTCTCCATGCCCGCCTGCCAACCGGTGAGGGACACCGCCGGGACTCCCAACTCCCCCAGAGCCATGGCCATCAGCGCCACGGAGGCCTGTTCTCCCGTGGCCAGCAGCATATCCAGCTCCCGGGGAGGAGGGTTGGGGCTGTAGCGCCCGGCGGCCGTAAGCAGCTCGTCGGTGGTGTCCCCCTGTGCGGAGAGAACCGCCGCGGTCATGGTCCCCCGGCGGAACGCCCGGGCAATAATCTGCGCGGAGCGGTTCACCGCCTCCGGCCCCGCCAGGGAGGAGCCGCCGAATTTCTGAACGATCAACATATATGGAAACCTCCGAATCTGTCCGAGTCGTCACGAATGACAATCCAGTATATTCTCCCGGAGGCCTCCCGGCCCATGCTCTCAAGGCGTCCAGCAGGACGTACAGGGAAAACGCCGCCAGCGCAGGGCGAACAGCGGCGGTAAAGTCTTTGGAACGATCTGCAGATACGAAAACCGGAGGCCGGGGGTGTTCCCCGGTCTCCGGCGGGATGGCGCCGCGCTCTTTACAGCGCGGCTTTGAAAAAGCTCTCCAGCTTGTCAAAGGGGATGCGGTCCACCCGGTCGTACAGGTCGATGTGCTCCGCGTCCTTTACCACAAACAGCTCCTTCGGCTCGGCGGCTCTGGCGTACACCGCCTGGGAGAAGGCCTTGGAGTGGGCCCGGTCCCCGGTGATGAGCAGGATGGGCCGGGGCGCGATCTCCTGCACGTAGGTCAGGCAGCTGAACTGCATCATCGCCAGATTGGAGGCCACGGTGAAGCCGCCCCGGGCGTTGGGGTGATGGCCCCGGCGGACAGCGTAGAACCGGTTCCACTCGTCGGTGATGGGGTCGGTCTCCGGCAGCTGCTCCAGGGGCTCCTCCGGGAAGGTGGGCCGGTAAAGGGGCTCGCCGGCGGCATAGTCCTCCCAGCGCTGCAGGGCCAGGCTCTTTTTCATCTCCTCCCGGGCCTCCGGGGTGAGCTGCAGCATGTCCCGCACGCCGGTGATGTCGTAGAGCACCGCCGTGGCCACCGCCTTGATGCGCACGTCCACCGCCGCGGCGGACAGAGCGAAGCCTCCCGAACCGCAGATGCCGATGACGCCGATGCGCTCCCGGTCCACCCGGGGTACCCGGGTGCCCAGGTAATCCACCGCGGCGCTGAAGGACTCGGCAAACAGCTCCGGCGAGGAGATGTGCCGGGGCTCTCCCCCGCTCTCCCCCATGAACACCTGGTCAAAGGTCAGCGCGGCAAAGCCCCGCCGGGCCAGCTCGTTGGCGTAGACGCAGGGGCCCTGCTCCTTCACGCCGCCGTAGGGCGCGCCGATGATCAGCGCGGGCAGCGGGCCGGCCGCGTCCCTGGGCGTGTAGAGATCGCCGGCGATGGCGATGCCGCAGCGGTTGTGAAAGCGCACGTGGGTGCGCTCAACGTCCTCGTGGAGAGGCGTGATGTATCCGTATGCCATGTTTTTCCTCCTTTATGTGCGGTTGACAACCAAACTTAAAGTGCCTATTATATCTTTGAGTTCAGTATAAAGCTTAAAGTATACTTTAAGTCAACCCTTTTTTGATACGGGAGGAATCCGCCGTGCTGTACACCGTGGGCGAGATGGCAAAGGAGCTGGGGATCCCGGCCTCCACGCTGCGATATTACGACCGGGAGGGCCTGCTGCCCTTCATCCAGCGCTCCGGCGGAGGGATGCGCATGTTCTCGGAAAAGGACGCGGAGCTGCTGCGGGTCATCGGCTGTCTGAAGCGGTCGGGCATGTCCATCCGGGAGATCCGGGCGTTCCTGGGGCTGCTGCAGGGCGGGGACGAGACGCTCCCCCAGCGGCTGGCGCTGTTTGCGGCCCGCCGGGAGGAGGTGGAGCGGCAGCTCGCCGCGCTGAGGGAGACTCTGGAGGTGCTGGAGTACAAGTGCTGGTATTATGAAACGGCGCTCCGCTCCGGCGAGGAGGCCGTGGACCGCGTCCCGCCGGAGGAGATGCCGGAGGGGGCCCGCCGGGGTCTGGAACACCTGAACGGGGCCTGCCCCGGCGCCTCGGTCCTCAGCGATTGAGCATCCAGACCCCGAAGTTCAGGTATCCCGCCAGGAACACCCACAGAATATAGGGCGCCTGGAGCCAGGCGGCGGGCCGGTCCAGCTCGTGGAAGGACAGGGTCATCCAAACGATCAGTCCCCACAGCACCGCCAGCCACAAAAAGGCCGCGCCGTAGGTCCGCAGCAGGAAAAACAGCAGCGGCCAGAAAAAGTTGAACACCAGCTGGGTGAAAAACAGCCGCAGGGAAACGTTCCGCCCTTGGGAGGGAGAGAGCAGACTGATCCGGGCCGCGCCCACGCCCATGAGCGCATACAGCGCCGCCCAGACGATGGGAAATGCCGCGGCAGGGGGCGTAAAGGGCGGCTTGACCACGTTTTGGGCAAAATACTTCGTGCCGTCTCTGGTCAGCCAGCCCGCCAGCGCTCCCACCGCCTCGGACAGCCCGATATAGTATGCGTAGGTTTTCCAGTTCTTTTTCAAAATCCATCACCCTTCGGAAAATGTGGGGGCTGCGCCCCACGTAAGGATATGCCAAACCCCCCGCCGTTATCCCGAAGGCGTGCAAAAACATTGTTTTAAGGAGGCTTTTCCATGCAAACGATCCACACCGACGCCGCCCCGGCCGCCATCGGCCCCTACTCCCAGGCTATGATGATCGACGGAGTGCTCTTCACCTCCGGCCAGATCGCCGTGGACCCCGCCAGCGGGAATCTGGTGGGAGAGAGCGTCACCGAGCAGACCCGCCAGGTGGCCCGCAATCTTCAGGCGGTGCTCGCCGCCGCGGGGCTGGACTTCTCCCACGTGGTGAAGACCACCTGCTTCCTGCGGCACATGGGGGACTTTGCCGAGTTCAACGCCGAGTACGAAAAATGGTTCACTTCTCTGCCCGCCCGGTCCTGCGTGGCGGTGCGGGAGCTGCCCCGGGACGCCCTGGTGGAGATCGAGCTGATCGCCCGGTGACCGCGCCGGAAATCAATTGAACAAAATGTAAACAATTTCCGCCCCTCTTGACAGAAGGGCGGTATTGTATTAATATGCTTGATAGAAAGGTCTGAGTGAGAAATATCCATTCTCCCTGCGGGGAGATAAATTTTTACCCAAGGATTAGCACTCTTACCATTCGAGTGCCAAAAAAGGAGGTCCCGAAGATGACAATCATTCCCGTATACAACATGCTTCTGGTCCCATCAGCCGATCATTTCGTGCGGACCTCGCTGTACCGCAGACTCACCGGAAAACTGCCCGAGGTGGACGAAAAGGTCACGCTGATCGTCACCCGGGAGCGGCAGAAGTCCGACGAGCTGACCAGGGAGAGCTTCTTCCCCATCGGGCTCACCGGCGTTATCACCGAGGTGAACAGCGGCGGATATATCGTGATCCGGACCGGATACCGCGTGGACATCGAGAGCGTGGGCGTCACGCCCCAGCACAGGATCGACCTGATCGTGTCCCGTCGGCCGGACGTCGACGATCTGGATTCCGACGGAGAGGCCCGGCGGTTCGACGCGGTGAAGACGGAGCTGCGCAAGGCGTCGGTGAACTACCAGTGGGACGCGGCCATCCGCAGCTACGTGGAGCAGTGGAGCTCCCTGGAGGAGATCGCCCTGGCCATGGCCCCCTGGGCCCGAAGTTCCAACGAGGAGCGCTACGGCATCCTGGCCGAGGACAGTCTCACCGGGCGGGCGGAGCTGCTGGAGAAGTACATTTACGAAAATCTGGAGATGATCAAGCTCCGCCAGGAGAGCGACACCGAGCGCCAGGAGGACTATCACAAGATCTACCGGGAGAACGCCATTAAAAAGCAGCAGGAGTTCCTGCAGCGTGAGCTGGAGGAGATGCACCCGGAGAGCATGTCCGATCTGCGCAAGCTGGAGCTGAAGATCCAGGAGTCGGGCATGAACGAAACCGCCCGCAAGGAGGCGGAAAAGCTGCTCAACCGTCTGCGCCAGGAGGGGCAGAACGGTGCCGAGACCGGCATGATCTACAACTACCTGGACTTCATCACCAGCCTGTCCTGGAAGAAGGAGGAATTCCATCCCATCGACCTGACCCAGGCCGAGCAGGTGCTGGAGGAGGATCACTTCGGTCTGAAGAAAGTGAAGGACCGGATCATCCAGCAGATCGCCGTGATGAATCTGAAAAAGCAGCAGGCGGGATCCATCCTGCTGTTCGTGGGCGCCCCCGGCACCGGCAAGACCAGCATCGGTCAGAGCATCGCCCGGGCGCTGCAGCGCAGGTACGTCCGGGTCAGCCTGGGGGGCGTGCGGGACGAGGCGGACATCCGCGGCCACCGGCGCACGTACATCGGCGCCATGCCCGGCCGGATCATGGACGCCATCGCCAAGAGCGGCGTTTCCAACCCGGTGATGGTGCTCGACGAGGTGGACAAGCTCTACGCCTCCTTCAACGGCGACCCCGCCAGCGCCCTGCTGGAGGTGCTGGACCCCGAGCAGAACAGCACCTTTACCGATCACTACATGAACGTGCCCTACGATCTGTCGGACGTGATGTTCATCTGCACGGCCAACAGCACCGACACCATCCCCGAGCCGCTGCTCAACCGGATGGAGGTCATCCAGTTCCAGGGCTACACCCCCCTGGAGAAGCTGCAGATCGCCAAAAAGCATCTGCTGCCCAAGGCCATGCAGGCCGTGGGGCTGGAGAGCGGCGCGCTCACCGTGTCCGACGACGTGATCGCCGCGGTGATCGCCGACTACACCCGGGAATCCGGGGTCCGCGGGCTGAAAAAGCGCATGGACACCCTGTGCCGCAGCGCTGCGGTGCGCATCGCCAAGGGGCAGGCCCTCCCGGAGGTGCGGCCGGAGGATCTGCGGGAGCTGCTGGACATGAACCCCCTGCGTCACCAGGCGGTGCGGCCCGATCCCGCCCCCGGCATCGTCACGGGGCTGGCCTGGACCGCCGTGGGCGGCGAGATCCTGTACATAGAGACCATGTTCACCCCCGGCAGCGGCAAGGTCATCATCACCGGCCGGCTGGGCGACGTGATGAAGGAGTCCGTACAGCTGGCGGTGAGTCTGGTCAAGCACCTGTACCCCCGCCACGCCGAGATGTTTGAAAAGCACGATCTGCACATCCACGTCCCCGACGGCGCCACCCCCAAGGACGGGCCCTCCGCCGGCGTCACCCTGACCACGGCGCTGGCCTCTCTGGTAACGGAGCGCAGCGTGGATCCCAGGATCGCCATGACCGGCGAGGTATCCCTCCGGGGCGGCGTGAACGCCATCGGCGGTCTGCCGGAAAAGCTCATGGCGGCCCAGCGGGCCGGGGTGGAACGGGTGTTCATCCCCGAGGACAACGTGGACGACCTGCGGGACGTGCCCCAGGAGGTCCGGGACAGTCTGGAGATCCTGCCGGTGAAGTCCGTTGCGGAGATTCTGGAGCAGTGCGGCCTGCGGGAGGACGGGGCCGTCCTTCGGGCGGTGTAACCCCCCGCCGTCCCTCCGAAAACACGAAAAAGCTGCCGCAGTCCGAGTGACTGCGGCAGCTTCTTTTTGTGGGCGCGCCGGGCTCACGGCTCCTCCGGCTGGGCGAACACCACCCGAAGGAAGTTATAAAGTCCCGTGCCCCAGGCCCGGTATTCGTGGCTGGCGTCGTTGATGACGGTCATGGCCGCGTTCTCCCCGTCCACCAGGGAGTCCACCGCCGCCACCAGCTGGGCGTACTGGGCGGTGTGGGTGTCGTACATGCTGTCCCGGATGCCGATGCTGTTGTAGAAATACAAAATGGGGTATTGGGCGTTTTCCGGAGATTTCAGCGCGGGGATCAGCTTGTCCAGCTCCGCGTCGCTGCCGGAGAAGCACCCGAACCAGGCGAACAGATCCAGGCACTGGGGCAGGATGGAGGTGTAGGCGTAGATGGAGCCCATGGACAGCCCCGCATAGGCAAAGTGCTCCCGGGCCGCAGAGATGTCCTCCTTGGCGGAGCTCCGGGCGTAGGTGGAGTAGGTATCCACCAGCAGCGGCAGGATGTCCTCCCGCAGTTCCCGGACGAACTGTTCCTCGTCCCGGGGCAGGAAGTAATCCAGCTGGTTGGCCCCGTCCCGGTAGAAGCAGGGACAAGCGATGATCATCTTCCGGCAGTAGCCGGAGTTCATCAGGTTGTTGAGCATGCCCACGGTGTAGACCCCGTGGCCCGATTCCCGCACCACCTGCTGGATGTTCTCCAGCCAGTAGGTCTCGGTGCCGCCCATGCCGTGCATCAGGATCATCAGATCGTATTTCTCCGCCGGGTCATAGCCGTAGGGCAGATAGACCAGCATTTTCTTTACCAGGGGGGCGTAGCCCCGGGTCTGGCCCTCGGTGTAATAGTCGTGGGTGCGGTAGGTCAGCGTCTCCACCCGGCCCTCGGGGGCGGCGGCGGTGAAGGTGGAGCGGAACACCACGTCCTGGCGGAACTGGGGCTCCGCGCCGCACATGTCGCACTTTCCGTTGAGGAAGTTGTGGGGGACCGGCTGCCCGCACTGGGTACACACCAGCGTCTGGGGGTCGTGGGCGGGGTGGGGACAGCTCATGGCGCACCGCGTACAGCGCCCGTCCTCCCAGCCGGGATGCTCACAGTGGGCACCGCACACGGCGCACACTCCGTCCACCCACACCAGATGGGGGCAGGGCGTGGGCTCCGGGGTGGGCGTTGGGGAAGGCGTGGGCTCCGGCGAGGGCGTCGGCGTGGGCGGGAGCGTGGGCTCCGCCGTGAGGGTGGGCTCCGCCGTGATCTCGGGAGTGGGGGCCGGCGTGGGCTCCGCCGCCCGGGAGCGGAGGGCGCACCCGCTCAGCCCCAGCGCTGTGCACAGCAGCAGCAACAGGCAGACTTTTTTCATAAGTACCTCACAGGGGGGCGGAATCTTTCAAAGATCATGGCGTCGCTGCTCCGCTCCCGGCGGCGGTTCCGCACCGTCCAGCAAACGCGCATGGCGCCCAGCGCCTCGGCCAGACGCACCGTGAGCGTCTTTTTCGCCGTGGAGTGGGCGATGAAGTGGGGCCGTCCCAGGAAGTTGAGCAGGCCGTGGGCACACATCCAGTGGATGAAGGGTCTCGCCGTCGGGTTTTTCACCCGGTCGATCAGCTGACCCCGGAGCAGATCCGGCGCGTTGAAGCGGAACCACCGGACGATCCGGGGGTCGAAGCTCTCCACGCAGATCTCCCCTTCGTGGCCGTCGATCACCGAGAGCGTCTCGGCGCACAGGGCCTCCCGCCGCTCCGTCGGTCCGGCCTTGACCTCCACGATCACCGGCACTCCGGCGCCGCAAAGGATGTCCAGCGCGTCGGAGAACAGGGGGATCCCCTGGTCCGTGCCCTGGAGGCGCAGCTGCGACAGCTGCTCCCAGTCGCACTCCTCCACCGTCAGCTCCGCGCCGGTCATGCGGCTCAGACAGGCGTCGTGGCTGATCACCGCAGCCCCGTCCCGGGTGAGACGCACGTCCAGCTCCGCGCCGTAGCCGTGCTCCGCGGCAGCGCGAAAAGCCGCCAGCGAGTTTTCCGGGATCCCGGCGTCGGCATCGTAAAGGCCCCGATGGGCGAAATATCGTTTTTCAAAAGGTGCGCGCCGTTCCCGGTCCGAGCCGGCGGGGGCGCACATCCACACGAGACCCAGCCCGGCGCAGACCGCGCCGCCCAGGCCCCACAGCAGGGCTTTTTCCCGCGTTTTCATGGAAATCACCTCAACTTAGCATTTTAACCCATGAAAACACGGTTGTAAAGCGCGCTTTTTTCCTGTAAGATAGCGATATATACATAAAAACCACGGAGGGATCGGCTATGGATACCACCGCGCCACGGACCTTGAAGCTCAACTACCGGCGAACGTTCCTTATCGGCTTTGCCTTTTTCGGCATCCTGCTGCTCTGGCAGGTCTACGATTCCTGGTGCCCCACCTTCCTCACGGACATCTTTGCCCGGCGGATGTACGGGCTCTCCTCGGCGGAGCTGAAGGCCTCCGCCCCGGACAAGATCCTGAACGTACAGTGGATCGTGGGCATCATCATGGCCTGCGACAATCTGGCGGCGCTGGTGCTGCTGCCGCTGTTCGGCAGCCTGTCCGACCGCACCCGCACTCCCATCGGCAAACGCATGCCCTATATCCTGACGGGCACCTTCGTTTCTGCCGTGGCCTTCCCCTTCATCCCGCTGTTCTTCCACCGCAACAACATCGTGGGCATGGTGATCATGATGGCCGTGGTGCTGCTGTTCATGATGATGTACCGCAACCCCGCCGTGGCCCTGATGCCGGATATCACCCCCAAGCCCCTGCGGGCCCGGGCCAACGGCATCATCAACATCATGGGCTACCTGGGCGGCGCTTTCGCCACGGTGCTGGGCATCTTCCTGGTGCTCTCCAGCTACATCAACGCCCCGGACGCGACCCGGAACCTGTGGACCATCGAGCTGCCCTTCATCATCGCCAGCGTGCTGATGGTGATCTCGGCGCTGGTGCTGTTCTTCACCGTGAAGGAGAACGACGTCGCCGTGGAGATGGCCGACGACATGGCCCTGGGGGAGACGCTGGCCGCGGTGGAGACCCCCATCGACGACGACAAGCCCATGTCCCGGGCCAACCGGAACATGCTGCTGGCCATCCTGGGGGCGGAATTCCTCTGGTTCATGTCGGACAACGCCTTGGGGACCTACATCGGCAACTACGTGATCTACTATCTCAACAGCGTGTCCAGCGCCACCATGGTGCTCACCATCCTGGGCGGTCTGGCCAGCGTGATCGGCTTTGCCACTGCCGGGGCCATCGCCGACCGGATCGGCCGCAAGTGGACCGTCTCCTGCGGGCTGGGTCTCACCTTCCTGGGACTGGTGATCATGTGCTTCGTCTCCCCCACCGGCGCCGTCACCGGAGCCCACGGGGAGTACGCCTTCCCCAAGCTGCTGTTCGCGGTGTGGGCCATCAAGGGCTTTGGCATGGCCCTGGTGCACAACTGCTCCTTCCCCATGGTGGTGGAGCTGTGCTCCAGCAAAAAGATCGGCAAATTCACCGGCTACTACTACACCGCCAGCATGTCCGCCCAGACCATCACCCCGGTGCTGCTGGGCATGGTGCTCAATGCCACCATGGCGTGGCGTACCCTGCCGGTCTACGCCGTAATCCTCACCGCCGCCAGCTTCGCCGTGTTCACCGCCCTGGTGAAGAACATCAAGGCACGGAAGGTGGACAACGTCAAGGGTCTGGAGGCCCTGGGAGACGACTGAGCGCACAGATACAAAGAAACCCGGCACGCGGCTTTTGGCCGCGTGCCGGGTTTCAAGCTGTCCGAAAGCCGTGAAGACGTGTCAGTACACGATCACCACGTCCCCGCCCTTGAAGGCGTTGAAGATGGTCTCCATGGCGGCGTGGGGTGTGTTGATGCAGCCGTGGGAGCCGTCCTCCAGGTAGATATCCGCGCCGTAGTCGTCCCGCCAGAAGGAGTCGTGCAGTCCGATCTGGTCGTCAAAGGGCATCCAGAAGTCCACGTGATCGTCCCAGGTCGGACCCCGCAGGTTCAGATCCGCGTCCTTGTAGGCGATGCGGAAGCAGCCCTTGCGGGTGTTGTCTCCGCGCATGATGCTGCCCGTGACCACCGGCGTCTCCACCAGCAGCTCACCGTCCACGTAGGCCCACATATACTGGTTGTCCAGGCTGATCTCGATAAAGGTGTCCTTGACGTTGTAGTATTTATAGTAGTTCTTCCAGTACCAGGTGTAGTCGTACGTCGGCGTGATCTCGGCCCCGGTCTTTTCCCGCAGCGCGTCGGACACGTCCCGGGCCAGCGCCTCCCGGTCCATCTTCCAGCCGGTGTCTCCCACGCGATAGTATATGTACTCCCGGGTCTTCTCCGCCTGGTGGAACTTGGCGTAAACGCCGTCGTAGCCGTAGTCCTCCGCCAGCCGGTCGGTGAGCTCCCGCACCAGCTCCTCGTCGGGCTCGCACACCACGTCCCGGCCCACGATCCTCACCCGGCTCACCGACCAGATGTCCTCCGGCGTCAGCTCGTAGCGGCTGTCGTCGGCAAAGACCAGGGCGACGTCCATATGGGTGTAATCATCCAGCGCGTCGGTGAGACGGCGGATCGACTCTCCGTCTGCGGTGACCACCGGGCGGATCCGGGCTCCGGACACCACCGCGGCGCCCACCGGTTCGGTGAGGGAGCGGAGGGTGTGCACCCGCTCTGCCAGCGCCTCGGCGCAGGCCTGGGTGTTCACCAGGTTTCCGGGCTCCTCCTCCACCACCAGATAGCCGTCCTCGGAGAGCTCGACCCTGGCGTCCCGGGGCGGGACGCGGGGGTTGGCGTCGTACAGTGCATGATTGATGGCCCGGGCGATCTCAGGGACGCTCACCTCCGAGAGAACCGCCGGGGCCTCGATCCCTCCGGGGGCGAGGAGCCAGTCGAAAAGTCCCGCGTCGGCGTGCTGACGGGCAAAGGCGGCCCGAGCCAGCTCGTCCAGGGCCCCTTCGTCCAGAAGGGCCCGGAGAGGCAGCCGTACGACCTCCTCGCCGGTCTCGTCTCCCACCGAAAAGACGACGCCGTCCGCCGCGGCGTTGAGGGCGTCCGCAGCCTCCGCCGCCGTCATGTTGGCGCAGTTGACCCCCAGGATCTCCGTTTTGGGCGTAAAGCGGCTCTGATAACGCCAGGTGAACCAGCCCAGCACGCCGATGAGAAACAGTCCCGCCGCCACCGGCAGCAGCCACAGCCACCGACCGGTCCGGGTCTTTTGTTTGCTTTCGTTTGCCATTGTATCCATTCCTTCTGATGGTGATATGTTGATTATGGAATGCCAGGGATGGGGGCGCGAGGGATCTTTTGCTCTGTCCTTCTGAGCGAAGCGAAGAATCGCTCACATTGTCATCCTGAGGAGCGCCGGCGACGAAGGATCTCGTAAGGCTTCCGCGCAGTATGTTGCCCGCTTGTCATCCTGAGGAGCAACGCGACGAAGGATCCCGTAAGGCTTCCGCGCAGGACCATGAGATCCCTCGCTGCGCTCGGGATGACAGTGAAACCGGGGCTGCCGTTACGCTGTCATCCTGAGGAGCGCAGCGACGAAGGATCCCGTAAGGCTTCCGCGCCGTATGTTGCCCGCTTGTCATCCTGAGGAGCGCAGCGACGAAGGATCTCATAAGGCTTTCGCGTTGTGCGTTTGAGGGAGATACTCTGTCCCGTCAGTGATCCTTTTCTTCAGCATTTCTTTTCGTAAATGATGCGAAAAGAAACGCTGGCAAAGAAAAGCATCAGCAGGGGCTTAAGATCCGCCCCTGCACCCCCTGAGACCACAGGCTCCGCGGCCCAGCCGCCTTCATCGACACGTTCAGCCTCTTTTACCGCTGCCGCTGATAAGTGCCTGTCACAAGGAGCCGCACCAACCTCTGTCATCCTGAGAAGCAGCGCGACGAAGGATCCCGTAGGGCTTCCGCGCTGGACCATGAGATCCCTCGCTGCGCTCGGGATGACAGTGAACCCGGGGCCGCCGTTACGCTTGTCATCCTGAGGAGCGTCCGCGACGAAGGATCCCATACGGTTTCCGCGCTGGACCATGAGATCCCTCGCTGCGCTCGGGATGACAGTGAAACCGGGGCTGCCGTTACGCTGTCATCCTGAGAAGAAATTCTTCGCTGCGCTCAGAAGGACAAGGCGAGGTCCTTGCTTCTCCGACGGACGCGCCTCTTCAGGGCGGCAAATCATTATACCTCCCCCGGGCGGTCTTCGTCAACACGTCCTCCCGGGCGGTACTCTCTGCTCCCGAGACGGGTCCCGGGGCGAAAAAGTTCGCCCCGGCCTTGACAGCGCCGGGAAAATACGATAAAATGCTCCTACTTCATGAGGGAGTAATCGGCCGCGGCAGCGCGGTTGCAAATCAACAGCACTGGCGGTCGCCGCCTGGTTTGCATGAAATGACCAGACTCATGGGCAGTATAACTCTGCCCATGGGTCTTTTTTTGCAGGATCCAGGGCAAAAAAGGAGAGTGGAAAAATGAAATTTTATTGTCAGGACGCCCAGAGCGTCCTCACTGAGGTGGGCAGCTCCCCGGAGGGCCTGACCACCGCCGAAGCCGGGAGCCGTCTGGCCAAAAACGGACGGAACAAGCTGGCCGAGGGCAAGAAGGAGCCCCTCATCAAGCGCTTCTTCCAGCAGATGGCCGACCCGATGATCATCATTCTGCTGGCGGCCGCCGCCATCAGCGGCGTGCTGTCGGTGGTGGAGGGCGAGAGCTTCGCCGACGTGATCATCATTCTGTCGGTGGTCATCATCAACGCGGTGCTGGGCGTGTACCAGGAGAGCAAGGCCGAGGCCGCCATCGAGGCGCTGCAGCAAATGTCCGCGGCCACCTCCAAGGTGCTGCGGGACGGTAAGATCGCCGTGATCCACAGCGAGGAGCTGGTGGTGGGCGACGTGGTGATCCTGGAGGCCGGGGACGCCGTCCCCGCCGACGGGCGCATCATCGAGAGCGCCAGCATGAAGATCGAAGAGGCCGCCCTCACCGGCGAGAGCGTCCCGGTGAGCAAGTTCATCGACCTGATCGAGCTCAGGGAACCCACCGGCGACGTGCCTCTGGGGGACCGGAAAAACATGGTGTACATGGGCTCCACCGTGGCCTACGGCCGCGGCGCGGCGGTGGTCACCGCCACGGGCATGGACACCGAGATGGGCAAGATCGCCGACGCCCTCTCCCGGGCCGAGGACAGCCAGACGCCCCTGCAGATCAAGCTGGGCCAGCTCTCGAAGGTGCTCACCTGGCTGGTGCTGGGCATCTGCGTGGTGATCTTCGGCGTGCAGGTGCTCCGTGCCGGAGGCTTCAGCTTTGAGACCATGCTCCACTCCTTCATGGTGGCCGTGTCTCTGGCCGTGGCCGCCATCCCCGAGGGCCTGGCGGCGGTGGTCACCATCGTGCTGTCCATCGGCGTCACCAATATGTCCCGGCGCAACGCCATCATCCGTCGGCTCACCGCCGTGGAGACCCTGGGCTGCGCCCAGATCATCTGCTCGGACAAGACCGGCACTCTGACCCAGAACCGGATGACCGTCACCGACACCTGGACCGACGACCCGGTGCTGCTGACACGGGCCATGGCCCTGTGCAGCGACGCTAAGCGTTTCCAGGGCATGCACACCGCCGAGGGCGAGCCCACCGAGGCCGCCCTGGTGAACCACGCCCACGACATGCACGAGTACAAGGACGTGCTGGATGAGACCTACCCCCGGGTGGGCGAGGCACCCTTTGACTCCATGCGCAAGATGATGTCCACCGTCCACCGGGACGGCGATCGGTACGTGCAGTACACCAAGGGCGCCTGCGAGATGCTGCTGGAGCGCTGCGACGGTTACTGGCAGGGTGGCCAGGTCCACCCCATCACCGAGGAGTACAAGCGGCAGGTCATGGAGCGGGCCAAGGAGTTTGCCGACCGGGCGCTGCGGCTGCTGGCGGCCTGTTTCCGGGTCTGGGACTCCGAGCCGGACGACTACGAGCCCGAGACGCTGGAGCAGCATCTGGTATTCATCGGCTTCCTGGGCATGATCGACCCCTGCCGTCCGGAGGTCTACGGCGCCATTCAGGAGTGCCGCAGCGCCGGCATCCGGCCCATTATGATCACCGGCGACCACATCGACACCGCCGTGGCCATCGCCAGGGATCTGGGCATCCTCACCGACGACAAACGGGCCATCACCGGCGCGGAGCTGTCCGCCATGAGCGACGAGGAGTTTGAAAAGGCGTTCCGGGACATCTCCGTCTACGCCCGGGTGCAGCCCGAGCACAAGACCCGTATCGTCAACGCCTGGCGGGGCGCGGGCTTCGTCACCGCCATGACCGGCGACGGCGTGAACGACGCCCCCTCCATCAAGTCCGCGGACATCGGCGTGGGCATGGGCATCACCGGCACGGACGTGACCAAGAACGTGGCGGACATGGTGCTGGCCGACGACAACTTCGCCACCATCGTGGGCGCCGTGGAGGAGGGCCGCCGGATCTACGACAACATCCGCAAGGCCATCCAGTTCCTGCTGGGCTCCAACATGAGCGAGGTCATCAGCATCTTTGCCGCCACCCTCATGGGTTTCGTGATCCTCGAGCCGGTGCACCTGCTGTGGATCAACCTGGTCACCGACTGCTTCCCGGCGCTGGCCCTGGGCATGGAAAAGGCGGAACGGGACATCATGCGCCGCCAGCCCCGCAGCGCCCGGGCGGGCATCTTCGCCGGGGGCATGGGCTTTGACATTGCCTATCAGGGGCTGATGGTCTCCGCGCTGACGCTGCTGAGCTTCTTCATCGGCCACTATATGGAATCCGGCGTGTGGGAGATCCCCTCTGCCAGCGCCGCAGGCACCACCATGGCCTTTCTGACCATGTCCATGGCCGAGATCTTCCACAGCTTCAACATGCGCTCCCAGCGGGGCAGCATCTTCACCATGGGCACTGTGAACTGGGCGCTGTGGCTCTCCCTGGGCATGGCGCTGCTGATGACCAGCGTGGTGTGCGAGGTGCCGGTGCTGGCCGCCGCCTTCTCCTTCACCACCGTCACCTTCCGGGAATACCTCACCGCCATCGGCCTGGGCGCGCTGGTGATCCCCATCGTGGAGATCGTGAAATTCCTTCAGCGCCGGCTGGGCCGCGGGGAATAAAAAAAGTTAATAATCCGTCTACTCATTTTTCACCGGGTATGGTATACTGAGAGCACAAGTACGAAAGGAGTGGGGTTCAATGAAATTTTCCATCTCTTCCAAGCAGCTTGAGATCGCGGACGATCTGCGCGCTTACGCCGAGAAGAAGGTCAGCAAGATCGACCGGCTTTTCCGCAACGAGAGCGAAGCGTTCGTCACCTTCAGCCGGGAACGGGGACGGTACACCGCGGAGGTAACGCTGAAAAACAACGGCATGTTCTACCGCGTCAAGGAAACCACCGGCGACATTTTCGCCTCGGTGGATTCCGCCTGCGCCTCCATCGAGCGGCAGATCCGCAAGAACAAGACCCGGCTTGAGAAAAAGCTCAAGAGCGGCCCCATTGACTGGGAGGATCGCGGTGCCAGCTCCGACGCAGACGACGATCGGGAAGAGGACTTCACCATCGTCCGTACCAAGACCTTTGAGATCAAACCCATGACGCCTCAGGAGGCGGTGCTGCAGATGAATCTGCTGGGCCACTCCTTCTACGCCTTCCGCAACTCCGAAGCGGGCAGTGCTTTCGCGGTGGTCTATCGCCGCAACGACGGCGGCTACGGGCTGATCGAAGACGCAGATAAATAAGCATAGATCAAAAACTCCCGGGCGGATATCCGTCCGGGAGTTTTTTCCGTATTTTTTGTTATCAGAACATGATGGTCATGGGGACGCGGGCGTCGTCCAGCTGTTCCTTGGTCCAGCCGAACTTCTCTCCGTTGATCTTGTCGATGGTGTCCCAGATGACCTTGTAGGTGCCCGGATAGACGGAGCCCGGTCCCCCCTGGGTGATGCAGGGGATGAAGCCGTTCATGGCGCCGCAGCGGTCAATGGCCTCCCGGGTGATCCGCTCCACCGCCTCGTCGGTCCAGCCTTCAAAGTCCACGAACTTGTTGTCGATCTCGCCCATGAAGGTGATCTTGTCGCCGTACTTGCGGATGAGCTCGGGGTTGTTGTTGGACTTCATGCAGCCCTGCCACACGTTGATGCCCATTTCGATCATGTAGGGCACCAGGTTGGCGCAGTAGGAGTCAGAGTGGTGGATCACCAGCTCCACGCCGTGGTCGTGGTAGTAGCCGTAGATCTGCTTGTAGGCGTCCAGGAAGTAGTCCGCAAACAGCTCCGGCCGCAGGAAGGAGTTGGTCTCGCTGCCCCAGTCGTCATGGTGGAACAGAGCGTCGGGATGCAGGTTGGAGCAGATGCCCTCCGCCATCTCCAGCTCGTAGTCGGTGAGATACTTGATGAGATCGTGCATCTCATCCTCGTACTCCATGTAGTAGATCAGGGCGTTCTGGATCTCGCTGAGGTGGTGGGTCTGCTCGAACAGGCCCGGGGCGATGAAGGCGGCCTTGTAAGCCTTGGTGCCGTCCACCGCTTCGAACATGCCCTTGCTCACGTCCCACAGCTCCTGGGGGAACTTCAGGGAGGGGGCGTGGACGTAGTCCCGCCAGTGCTCAATGTCCTTGATGACGATCTTGTCCGGCGTGTGCACCGGGAAGGCCCCGGGGACGTTTGCCGGGAAGGAGTTGGTGACGCCCCAGGCGTTCACCACGTCCGGCCCGCCCTTTACCACTCTCGGTCCGCTCATCAACGCGGGGTGGAACAGCAGGCTGATGGCTTCGTACTGGTTCACGTAGCGGTCGGGCTTTCCGCCCAGAACAGCTGCGCGCATGTTTTCTTTTGCGGTAAGCATATCGTATCCTCCTATAGATCCGATGGTTTGTTTTCCTCCGTTCCTACATTATGTAGGAATTTATGCAATTAGACGGTAAAACGGCGGTCACCCCGCCGATCTTCCTGTACATTATTATAAATATTCCCCCGTTTGTATGTCAACAACAACTTTATCGCCGAAGAAAAACGGGGGCGCGCCGCGGCTGCGGCGCGCCCCCGTGGGCGTATTTCTGCAAAATAGCGGAATGCGCTGTGTTACTTTTTCTTCTCCTTGTCCACCCCGGTGAAGTATTCCTTCGTGAGCTTGAACACCACGCCGCTTAGGGCAAACAGGGCGATGAAGTTGGGGATGGCCATCAGGCCGTTGAGGGTGTCAGCGATATCCCACACGAAGTCCAGGCTGGACACGCTGCCCACCACGATCATCACGATGAAGATGGCCTGGTAGACCTTGGCGGCCTTAAGGCCGAACAGATGCTGGACACAGCGGGAGCCGTAGAGAGACCAGCCCAGGATGGTGGAGTAGGCGAACAGCGCCAGAGCCAGGGCCACGAACACCGCCGAGAGCTTGCCGCCCATGACGGTGGAGAAGGCGGCGGTGATCAGCGCGCTGCCGGGCTTGACGCCGAAGGTGATGTCCACGCCGCTGATGATGATGGTCAGCGCCGTCAGGGTGCAGATCACCAGGGTGTCCATGAACACTTCAAAAATACCGTACAGGCCCTGGTCCACAGGGGATTTGCACTCTGCGGCCGCGTGGGCGATGGGCGCGGAGCCCAGGCCGGCCTCGTTGGAGAAGGCGCTGCGCCGCAGGCCCCAGACCACTGCCTGCTTGATCGTGATGCCGGCCGCGCCGCCCAGGACCGCCTGGGGCGTGAAGGCGCTGCGGAAAATGTGGGAGAAGGCGGGGCCAACGCCCTTGAGGTTGCCGAGAATGACCACCAGGGTCATGATGATGTACGCAATGCTCATGAAGGGGATCAGCTTTTCCGTGACGGAGCCGATGCGCTTGATGCCGCCGAAGAGCACCAGGCCCGTCAGCGCCGCCAGCCCGAGACCCAGGGCCCATTTGAGCTCCGTCTGACCGGTGAAGCCGGGGTTGATGGCGGAGACGGCGCCGGAGATGGAGCCCACGATGGAGTTGGACTGGGACATGTTGCCGATGCCGAAGGCGGCCAGCGCCGCCAGAACGCTGAACATCACCGCCAGCCACTTCCACTTGGGGCCCATGCCGTTTTCAATGTAGTACATGGGGCCGCCCACCCAGTCGCCCTTGGCGTCCCGTTCCCGGAATCGGATGGAGAGCACGACCTCGCTGTATTTGATGACCATGCCCAGCAGCGCAGCCATCCACAGCCAGAACACCGCCCCGTAGCCGCCCATGGCGATGGCCTGGGAGGTGCCCACGATGTTGCCGGTGCCCACGGTGGCGGCCAGCGCGGTGGTCACCGCCTGGAGAGGCGTTACCGCGCCCTTGCCGGCCTCCTGCTTGGAAAAGAGCTTGCCGGCGGTATTTTTCATGGCGTAGCCGAAGCGCTTGAACTGCACCGCGCCGGTGCCGAAGGTCAGATAAACTCCTCCGATGAAAACGCAGGGCAGAAGGATATACAGCCAGGCCACGCTGTTGAGCGTGCCTGCGAGGAACTGATAGATCCGGCTGTCGTAAATACTCATTTGCCTGTCCCCTCCCCAAAAACCGACTCAAACGCAGAAGAACCGCGCCGGTTCGGTGCGGCTTCCGGCGGTGTCGGCTGTCCAGTTTCTATAATGATACCACGCCCCGCGCTTCGTTTTCAATTCATAAGTTTTACCGATTTAAAGTCTTACAGAAGGGCGCGCAGCAACATTTTTCACAAAAAGTCTTCCGCGCGGTGCACACTGCCCGGCCGTGAAGCACCAGCCGGTGGCAGAAGTTGTTGCTCTTCTCCGGGGGAAGGATGGCCCGCAGCTGTTTTTCGATCTTCACGGGATCCTTTTCGTCGTCCACAAGACCCATGCGGTTGGTCAGCCGGATGCAGTGGGTGTCCACCACCACGGACCCGGGCACGTTGTACACGTCCCCCAGGATCAGGTTGGCGCTTTTGCGTCCCACTCCGGCCAGGGTCAGCAGGTCGTCCATGTTGTCCGGCACCCGGCCGCCGTAAACGTCGGTGAGCCGCCGTGCCTGCAGCACCAGATCCCGGGCCTTGCCGTGGTAGAAGCCGCAGGAGCGTATGTATTCCTCCACCTCGCCGATCTCCGCCTCGGCCATGGCGGCGCAGTCCGGGTACCGGGCAAAAAGGGCGGGAGTGACCTTGTTCACCCGCTCGTCGGTGCACTGGGCCGCCAGACGCACCTGCACCAGCAGCTTCCAGGGGTCCCGTTCCTCCAGCGTACAGTCCGCGTCCGGGTACTCTGCCTCCAGCGCGGCGATAATGCCGTCGATCTGTTCTCTCGTTCGCATCGCTTTCACCTCGGGAAGATTCTACCACGCTGCCGGGGACATGACAAGATTCGCGGTTGTCAGCCGAAGAGAAAAATACTATAATGATGGGCAAGACCCCGGTGGTCTCCCGCGCCCCGATTTCCTTGTCATCCCGAGCGCAGCGAGAGATCCCGCCGACCGGCGCGGAAATCTTACGGGATCCTTCGTCGCGCGACTCCTCAGGATGACAGGGTAGCGGCGACCCCGATTTTGTGTCATCCCGAGCGCAGCGAGGGATCTCACGGTAGGATGACAGGGGTTGGTGCGGCTCCGAATGATAAGCACCCTTCAGCGGCAGCGGTAATAGACGCTGAACGTGTCGATGAAGGCGGCTGGGCCGCGGATCCTGTAGTCTCAGGGGGTGCAGGGGCGGCTCTTAAGCCCCTGCTGATGCTTTTCTTTGCCAGCGTTTCTT
>Ga0208297_1000147_pt1 | contig 179688 bp, 167 predicted proteins | sample LMS_cellobiose_e_FD_187367 | JGI IMG/M metagenome (GOLD analysis project Ga0208297, IMG submission 187367) | Rumen-fistulated moose microbial communities from Alaska, USA - LMS_cellobiose_enrichment (SPAdes) (version 2) | ecosystem: Host-associated > Mammals > Digestive system > Stomach >... | reverse complement strand
GGTAAACTGAGGTGAAGGTTGATGCAAGTAGGATGAAAATCCCGATTACGGCATAGGGAATGTAGGCACAGGTATCCTCAATGAAGAATGAAAAATTGTCAGGTTTCCCGGCCATCAAACCCTTCCCCAAAATAGAATAAGTAAAAACCAAACTGAATCAAAAAATTAATTGAGTGTTCACGGATAAATACTTTACTTCTGAAAGAAAAACAGATTTTGCTTGAGATTATAAATTATTTTTGATATTAGAGAGTATTAAAATCTCATATTAGGGCTTTAATAAACTTTAAAGGATGGATAAAATATTACAAGTAAATACAACTTTAAATTATTTTTAATGATCTTATACTATATGGAATCCAGAACAATACTAACCCTGGTTTTTGTACTCAGTTTAATGGGTACGACAGCAAGCGCAGCGAAGACGACTATATAATCCCCACGAAGGTTGGACTTATATGGTTGGCGGTGACAGCAAACTTATCTCTCTTGTCAATTAAGACAGTGCTAAAAATCCAACATATTCACAGCTAGCGAGTTTATCAAGAAAGATTCTACAGATCGGAAGAGTCACACTTCCAGATATATGTGCAGTGACTTTGTCGAGTTTGTTTAAGCAATTTAGTATAAGTCATTTGAATAATTTATTATATATTGTAAAAATCGCATTTGATAGATAGTTTTGTCCTATATTTCCTGCACTGGCAGGTCTGGAAGTGCTGGCTAATTGGTTATAGAAAGCCTTCGATAATTTTACACCCCTCATATCAACATACTTGTAAAACAGATAGCTCAGGGGTATTATTACTAATACAGACAGGACACAGGAAATCAAGACAGCTGCACCATATGATAATACCGGATGCAGGGCGAGGAATAGTGCACAGGTGAAAGTGCTTATTACCAGGAAATGTACCAGGTACAGGGAGTAGGATATTTTTCCGAGAAAGGTCAGTACCTGAGAAGAAAATATTTTTTGCATCCGTTGACTGTTCAGTAAGACATACATTACCATGCCTGCACCAAGAATATGGTAGGCATACTTTGGTGTCTGGAAGAAACCGTTATTGAGAAATCCATATAATGAATCAGTTGTCACGGTGCCTACAGGATATGAACCTAAAAAAAGTCCTGAAGCCAGTACAATAGACAATATTATTTTATTGCTTGTTTTAAACACTGATGTCTTACCGCTGAATACGTCGGCGAGCCCCATTCCTATAATGAAAGCCAGATAGTAAGTGTTGAGGAAGAGCACGATCGCGGCAAAGTAAAATGTCCAGCGGGCACGCAGCGATCCGAACAATAGAGCCATTGCGAAAACAAGCATCGATCCATAAAATTCTATTGTCATGGTCCACAAAACAGGGTTATAGGTATCATCACCTGTAAAAAAAGTCCCCCAAGCCGCTTGTTTAATTGCTTCGGCAAGATCTGGCGTAAAGGTCCAGTAATTGGCATAATTATTATTTCCCGAAATCATCACAGCTTCAATAAAGTAATGGAACATTCCGGTTGATGCCAGTAAGAATGATAACATTGTAGCTGCAAATACCGGAACAAATAATCTTAAATATCGGCGTACTGCACCGCTTATTATTATGCTCCTGTCTTTTGTTTTAAAATATTTTTGAGTCAATACGTAGCCGCTAAGAACGAAGAAGATACAGACCGAAAAGTTCCCGGCGCCAATTAATCCCAGTGGTGTACTTGTAAATATCTGTTCAAGATTTCCAAGATGTGACGGCATCCGATCACTATAGATCATTGCCGGGAGTAATACTATAAAAAAGTGCATTAACATAACATTAATCGCAGCTACACCGCGCAGCCCATCAAGGTAGCTAATCTTCTCGGTCATATTTATTGCTCAAAGAGGATTTCATTCAGTAGTTTATCCAGCTAGTCCTGCTGGAATTTAATGAGTTATCCTACCACCACCGCCTTTATTCTGTCTCAGTTCTGTCTCAGTCCTGGCTTTAGTGGGTTCTGATTCTGAATAACGATAGTTACAGATAAAATAAGTCTTTCCATTTGTTCCAATTATGCCTTACTTATATTGCTCTTTAAGCAGAATTGTATTAGAAAAAAAATTGTTTGTAACAGGATAGAAGGCTCTAAATTAGCTTTGATTATGAAAATTCTATTAATGGATTTTATATATTTACATAAAAAGTGTTATTATATCATAGAATTTCATCTTTCAATTCACTAAAAAATTCCAAAGAATGGATTCTCCCGAATCCAGTTAATCTCCGCTGATCTTTACTGTTAATTGAACTTCAGTCTTTCAGGATGGTGCCCCCATCCTCACAATTAGCTATGAACACCCCGTTGTTAAGGATGCCACCAGGAACATTAATGATTCCGTCTTCTATCCAGATTCTACAATTCTCAGAGATTAAACACCCTTCTTCCTTTTGGAATATTGAGGAGTGCTTATAGTAGTTTAATCTTATAGTATCCGGGGTTTCCTCATAAAGTCCACATTCTTTGAACTTTTTATTTATGTAGACGTCAAATGTGCCATCATCGTGGAGAATAAAGTGGGTTGTTCTGTTAGTATATTTTCTGGGCATAGGGATCACACTGGTTTTAATAAGTTAAGATATAAAATTTATTTTTCAGTTTAATCTATAGGGTTTTATTTTTGATGCTGTTCGGTTTCATATACAGTTTCACATAATTATATATATTTGCTTTTATTTATCATTTTTTAGGGATTTCAACAGCATCTATAACAGCATTAAATCATAATAATATAAGTTTTGTCTCTTTAAAATCTCATTTTTACTCAGGTTGCTCAAACAGAAATTCGTGCTGGAAATTCTATTGTTGCCTTAGTGGGTTTTTGTTATAGGATATGTTTTTGTTTACAGGATAGTAAAGATATGTTGCTATGGTGCTCTTATCTAATCTTGGCAACTTGCTGTTGCTCTTTCTTCTTTACATTAATTCCAACAGTTCTTCCAGTTTGGTATATATACAAAAAGACTCCGACAATTGACATTATCTCTAAAATTGTGAAATAAATCATTTGTGAACTGTCACCCGAATTATAATTATGCCAGATAAATAAAAGATAACCGAAGCAATAAATCATATTGGCATAAAACGCTTTGTTGACCATAACCATGTATGACGCTATTAAGTTCGGTACGATTATCCAAATAGTCTCTATCATTTTTCCTATCCATTTTTATTATGTGAGCCTTAGGAACACATAATCATAGTATTATTATATAAAAGTTATGATAAAAATAAAATCGTGCGATCCCTTCTTACCGTAACCGGACAATTACTATTTAAAATACCCCAGTCAATATAAAAATAGCAGTAGCAGGTGTGTTAAGTTTAATGGTACAATTCATGAAACTGTTTTGCTGCGAATGTGGATAAGTACAGACTAAAGACTCCTGCCCAAAATTACTCCAATCCTTGTTTTAGTGGATCTTGCATTCGAATGAGATTACAGAAGTATGCGAAAGTGGTTTCTTCGATGTTTCAATCCTTGTTTTAGTGGATCTTGCACTCGAATCTTATTGCAATTCCTATATATGCAACTCATCCTATAGTTTCAATCCTTGTTTTAGTGGATCTTGCATTCGAATTATTTTCCAACCGTTCGGTTTCAGAATCGAACCCCTGTTTCAATCCTTGTTTTAGTGGATCTTGCATTCGAATTAATTTGTTTCAGGGGGGAACAAATATGGTATACAGTTTCAATCCTTGTTTTAGTGGATCTTGCATTCGAATCACATATGGATTCATGGGTTATGTCCGCCTATGTGATTGTTTCAATCCTTGTTTTAGTGGATCTTGCATTCGAATCCAGGTCCTGAAGAATTTTACCTTCATAACCTTGTAGTTTCAATCCTTGTTTTAGTGGATCTTGCATTCGAATCTGTCAATAATTTCTTTGGCAGGTGTAAACTTTGGAGGTTTCAATCCTTGTTTTAGTGGATCTTGCATTCGAATAATGACGGTGTTACATCCACCACAATCGGTTCAGGATGTTTCAATCCTTGTTTTAGTGGATCTTGCATTCGAATATATGCATCCTCTTTCATTAGGTATTTTGTCGCAATGTTTCAATCCTTGTTTTAGTGGATCTTGCATTCGAATTTTCACGCCAATTTCTTTCCATGCCTGCTGAACTCCAGTTTCAATCCTTGTTTTAGTGGATCTTGCATTCGAATATTAGTTTGCAGTTTCAGGTTTAGCTGTCATTGAGTGTTTCAATCCTTGTTTTAGTGGATCTTGCATTCGAATACAGGACCTGTACGTTTCAAAGGGATATGCTATCCTGTTTCAATACTTGTTTTAGTGGATCTTGCATTCGAATTTCCCCGGTTTTTCCCCTGCTCATTGCCTATCATGGTTTCAATCCTTGTTTTAGTGGATCTTGCATTCGAATGTGTTGATGGATATTCATCTGTAGCTTTAGCAACAGTTTCAATCCTTGTTTTAGTGGATCTTGCATTCGAATAAACGTAGGCAAAAATGGCATAAAGTTAAGTCACATGTTTCAATCCTTGTTTTAGTGGATCTTGCATTCGAATGAAAATAGAGAACCCTGAGGAGTACTACTTCCCAGGTTTCAATCCTTGTTTTAGTGGATCTTGCATTCGAATGTCATAGGATATGCAATAGGAACTTTGCAATGGGGAAGTTTCAATCCTTGTTTTAGTGGATCTTGCATTCGAATAATTTGGTGGAAATCTTTTGTAGAGATATAAATCATTGTTTCAATCCTTGTTTTAGTGGATCTTGCATTCGAATAGTGTGCTCTCGCAGCATGAACTGGTAATGAGTCCATGTTTCAATCCTTGTTTTAGTGGATCTTGCATTCGAATTTTGAATCAAGAAGTCCCTATTGGAAAAGGATATTAGTTTCAATCCTTGTTTTAGTGGATCTTGCATTCGAATATTTAAGGTAATTTGGGAGTATGCCATTTATTTGATGTTTCAATCCTTGTTTTAGTGGATCTTGCATTCGAATAATCCTATAAGCAGACATCCCGTAATAAGTGCCAGTTTCAATCCTTGTTTTAGTGGATCTTGCATTCGAATGAGAATCCGTTTGAACAAATACAAGTTAACATGGTGTTTCAATCCTTGTTTTAGTGGATCTTGCATTCGAATCAGGTTTAAAATCATAGTAACTTGATACAATTTCAAGTTTCAATCCTTGTTTTAGTGGATCTTGCATTCGAATGCAGCACTCAAGTATTGTGGACTTGAGCCAAATCGTAGTTTCAATCCTTGTTTTAGTGGATCTTGCATTCGAATCCAAACTGTCAAATTCATCATTCACAGTACATGCTGTTTCAATCCTTGTTTTAGTGGATCTTGCATTCGAATGAGGAGCATGTTACGTATGAAAAAGGTTCATTCTTCAGTTTCAATCCTTGTTTTAGTGGATCTTGCATTCGAATATTGGAGACAGTTCTAAACGGTTGAATACGGTGGAGTTTCAATCCTTGTTTTAGTGGATCTTGCATTCGAATGAGTGGAATGCGGCAAGTAAAATTAGTGTAAGTTGTTTCAATCCTTGTTTTAGTGGATCTTGCATTCGAATATTGTAATGTGTCATATACGATGCTGTTTTTCTCTTGTTTCAATCCTTGTTTTAGTGGATCTTGCATTCGAATATATTTGCACTGTTACCATTATTACATATTTGAACTGGTTTCAATCCTTGTTTTAGTGGATCTTGCATTCGAATTTACGAACATCCTCGTATGCCTCATCATATCCCCGTGGGTTTCAATCCTTGTTTTAGTGGATCTTGCATTCGAATTTCATTAGCACTTAATCCCCCAGACACTCCGCACAATATGTTTCAATCCTTGTTTTAGTGGATCTTGCATTCGAATCATGCGTAAACCGGTAGTACAGGAACTACGTTTCACGTTTCAATCCTTGTTTTAGTGGATCTTGCATTCGAATTACTGTATTCACTGCATGGCACAGGAGGATGAACGTAGTTTCAATCCTTGTTTTAGTGGATCTTGCATTCGAATCAGCACAAAGATTGTGCTAATTTTAATTGCGCATTGAGGTTTCAATCCTTGTTTTAGTGGATCTTGCATTCGAATAAAGAGGATGAGACAAATGGGATACAACTTTATAAGTTTCAATCCTTGTTTTAGTGGATCTTGCATTCGAATACAATAGCAGACTTTGAAGCGTTAGTATTGCTCAGGAGCATGGTTTCAATCCTTGTTTTAGTGGATCTTGCATTCGAATCCACACCTCGCGGCTGCACTCGGTGACGATTACGTGCGTTTCAATCCTTGTTTTAGTGGATCTTGCATTCGAATGGATCAGATAAATTGTATCAGTCTGCTGCATATCTTGTTTCAATCCTTGTTTTAGTGGATCTTGCATTCGAATTAAGTATAAAAAAGTTCCTCAATATGCTTACCTAAGTTTCAATCCTTGTTTTAGTGGATCTTGCATTCGAATACAGCTTCATCCTTCAGCTCCTTCCTCAAAAAAACAGTTTCAATCCTTGTTTTAGTGGATCTTGCATTCGAATCCGTAGCAAAGGAATTCTCCGGCATAAGCGGGAAGGGTTTCAATCCTTGTTTTAGTGGATCTTGCATTCGAATTTCTCATCCATGCAAGAACCATGCAGCCCATTCCAGTTTCAATCCTTGTTTTAGTGGATCTTGCATTCGAATCGGAGTCGCGAAAAGTCAGTTGCTTGAATTCGTGGCGTTTCAATCCTTGTTTTAGTGGATCTTGCATTCGAATTGTATCCTGGAAACGGGTTGATCTATCACGGACAGAGTTTCAATCCTTGTTTTAGTGGATCTTGCATTCGAATGGATTCCGGGGAGTTTTCGAAGCTGTTCGAACTGTGTTTCAATCCTTGTTTTAGTGGATCTTGCATTCGAATTCTTCGCCCGTACATTTTAACTGCATCAATAGGCTTGTTTCAATCCTTGTTTTAGTGGATCTTGCATTCGAATGATATGAAGAATTCACCGGATGAGACTTACCAGGCAGGTTTCAATCCTTGTTTTAGTGGATCTTGCATTCGAATAAACTAGAGGATTACGAAACCCCCAGAGACATCACAAGTTTCAATCCTTGTTTTAGTGGATCTTGCATTCGAATTGTCACCGTTCCAAATCCTTTGAAGCCAACAAGCACGGGTTTCAATCCTTGTTTTAGTGGATCTTGCATTCGAATTACTGCAAGAGCAGCAGATGTCCTGGCAAAAGCAGCGTTTCAATCCTTGTTTTAGTGGATCTTGCATTCGAATCTCGTAAATTCGTTTACTCGTTTTCAAGATTGAGGTTTCAATCCTTGTTTTAGTGGATCTTGCATTCGAATCCAGAACTAAAGCCGGTAATCGAGAGCCAAATAGGGTTTCAATCCTTGTTTTAGTGGATCTTGCATTCGAATAGGGTGCAGGTCCAGCAAGTGGCAACCCCATAACCAGTTTCAATCCTTGTTTTAGTGGATCTTGCATTCGAATTAGAGAAGCAAGGTCCGGGAAAATGTCAGTATGCTTTGTTTCAATCCTTGTTTTAGTGGATCTTGCATTCGAATCTTATATCCTGAACTGTATTCCCCTGAACATCAGTAGTTTCAATCCTTGTTTTAGTGGATCTTGCATTCGAATTTTATGAAAGAAATAACTTTTGGAGCCTACGGATGCACAGACGGGTTTCAATCCTTGTTTTAGTGGATCTTGCATTCGAATTTTTTTTCTATGCAGATATAGACTAAGTTTAAATGAGGTTTCAATCCTTGTTTTAGTGGATCTTGCATTCGAATAGGGGAAAATTTTCCTTTATTTGGCTAGAAAAAGCCTGAGATTAGCCCTGTATTAAAACTAAATTTCTTGTTGGGATATTATCAAACCCTTTATAAATACGAGAAAAATAGTGTTTTTATGATTTTGGATTATTCTGTGTATGCTTCTCTAATTATTAAAATCTTGGCTTATTCTTTAATCAACAATATTTTTTTTACAGCACAAGCCAATTTCCTAAGTCTATAGCCAGAAAACTATTGTTTAAGTTTATAACGATATTTGTATAAAATTGAATATTTTTCACTCTTTTTTAAGATTATAGCTTAACTTGTCACTTCACCTAGAAGAGTCTTTAGCGAAGTTACATTCACGGCATGCCCCTACGCTACCGTTTTTTAATATTAGCAAGCTACCAGGTTTCTGTCATCCCTTTGTGGATCTCTGCAATTTTTTCCAGAACTGTGTAAAATTTTGTGTCAAAAGTTTAATATACTACTGTGAATAAAATATTAGTAAGTTATGAGAAGATAAGGGGGAGCTTTCGAATTTCTTAATTTATTTTTGTTAAGCTCTGGGTAATCCTTATTAAAAAATTGTATAAGTAGGCAAATATCTTTAAAGTGAAAAGGACAGAATAATAATGGGTGGTTATAGTGGGAAACCCTTTTGAGTATGGTCAACATGTAACAATTTCTGGAAGGCACTCTGAACCTATAAGCTGTATAGTCAAAGTTGACCTGTATAGAGACGAACAAGAAATTTTACAAGGATTTTTGCACAGTAAAGCTGAACAGAAAACTGAATATTATAGCAACAGAATAGCTGAAATGAATCGGAAATACGGCATGGATTACTCAACTTTTCAAAACAGGGTTTATTTAAGAGCAGCCGAGACAGATCTTGAGGAGTGGAATGACCTCGTACTATGGGGAGGCTACGTCAAAGCATACCGATACTGGGCACAGTTCTGTTGAGCTCGGGTTTAAATGCCGGAAAACCTGCCATTCCAGATAATTCATGTGAATTGAGCTCTTACACAGTAAGGAAGAATCAAATAAGCTTGCTTTCCGTAATCAAAAAGAAAACAGCATTTATAAGTTATTTCCTGACCTGTTGGTATCCATAGCTACAAGCTCTATCTTAATTAAAAAACGGAAGAACCTGTGCAGTTATAGAATTTTTATACTATTCCTCATGAACTAACTGGGTAATGTAATAAGCTGTTTAATAATGTAATGAACTATTTAAACATGTCAATTCTCCTAAAACTCTTGACTTAATGTAAATAGCTTCCACAGTCTTTTTGTTTATAGGTTCACTTAAGTTTAAGCTTATTATTTTACTTAATTGCTGAACTTTCCTGCCCTGGGAGACTCCCTTAAAACTAAGTTAGTTAAAAAAAGGCTAAAAAGGTTAATTGAAAAAGGGTTAAAAAGGTTATTTAAAAAAAAGGTTAAAAAGGTTAATTGAAAAACAGGAGAAAATTAACCTTCTAATTTTAGTTTTAGCCTATCAGTTTAGTTTCATTAATCAGGTCTGTCAGGTCAAGCTCAAACCCGACGACTGCATACCCCAGGGTAAAATTGCTTATAACCTCAGGGTGGAATTCTCCAAAAACCCCGATTTTTTTGTCTCTGATATAGACATCAGCCCGCCTGCCTTCAAGAAAAGCGGGATCTTCGGATTCTTTTACCTCATAGGGGAGCATCATTTCTCTCATGAAGGCATCCACAACCTCATAAACCTCGGTGAAGTTTGCCTGCGGGTGAATTGAAACTGCAGCTACGTGCTGGCTTGTTATTTCGTTGCGTACAACCTCCCCAAACTCGAAGATTTTTTGAGGAAGTTCCCTGTGCTGGTTTAATGCAAGGATCTCAAGGAGGTTAGGAAGCAGGGTTGTCCTGAGCATTGTCTGGTCTTCGCTAATCGGGTGAAGGACATACGTGACATCATCCGTCTTTTGCCTGCGCATATTCTCAAAATTGATTTTTTCGCTGGTGAGAGTAAAGGGCATGACCTCATAGTAGCCAAGACCAACCATTATTTCATTTACAGGAGAGCGAAACAGGGAAATCGGGTGGGACTTTCCTGCAGTATAGGTCTCGGGAATCTTTACTTTGATATTCTCATACCCATAACCTTTGCCGATATCCTCGATAAGGTCGTAGCTATGAAGAATGTCAGCCCTGTAAGCCGGAACTTTTACCTCAATGGTTTCTTCGTCAAGGGCTTCTGCTCCAAAACGCATCCTCTCAAGCTGTTTAACGATTTCTTCCAGCGAGAGTTCCATGCCGAGAAGAGATTTTACCTCAGACTCTGTAAGGAGCCTGCTCTTCGGCTCAAGGTCAGGCAGGATTAATTCCTCGCAGTCGGGCCTGATAACCTTTACATATTCTATCTGCCCGCCCCTTTCCGCAAGCGCAGTAACTACAATATTCAGGGCAGTGTATACGGCTTCTCCTAGCCCTGTGACATCGATGAAAAGGTCGGTAGTTTTCTCGGTCACGCTTGTAAGTGTTCCGTTAATAATAGGCGGGAAGGACAGCACATTGTCGTCAGCATCCAGGATGATAGGATATTTATCAAAGTCCCTGACAAGATGGGCAAACCTTCTACCTTTGGGATGCTTTTCCAGGATTTCGGTCATGCTCATTTTTTCAGTGTAATCCAGAGGCACGAACTCGAAACTCGGGTCAACAGCCATATACCTGAAAGGAGGCTTTACGTTTGAGAGGTCGTGCACACCTATTGACACTTTTTTCCTGTTTCTTCCAAGCCCCCAGTGTAGATCTTCCTGAAGATCCATAAGGGATTTTATGGAAGAGGATGTGAACTTTACGCCTCTTACAACTGCACTCCCGAGAAAAGGTCTAATTCTCAGGATATCCTGGCTGACAAAAATCGAGATGTTTGACGGTTTTACCTCATACTCGGGAAGCCCGATCTCAAGGTCCAGGAAACCTCGCATTGCCCTGGCTACCCCTTCCACACTATAGAGATCAGGTCTGTCAGGGAAGAACTCAATATCGATAGACTCGTCTTCAATCCTTTCGATGTCGGCTCCTATCATGGGCACCCTGTTTATTATGGTTTCCTTATCGGTTCCTGTGAGTTTCTCGAGGTCATCATACTGCAAGGTAATTACTGGCATTGGAAATTCATCTCGTGCATGGTGTGGAAAATATAGTTTTGATCGTAAATATACACCTAATTTCTAGAAAGAATAAGATATAATGTCTTAGAAAATGCTAAGAGATTCTCTCTTTTAGGTATAATTCTTTTGTGAATAACTACAACTCAACTTCCAAAATACTCAACTTTAGATTTAATGTTTTTGTTTGAGGCGGTGTTTGAAGGATTTCAGTGAAGAGTTGAAGCTCTAGATAGGGTTCAATCAGGAAACCTAGAAAAACGACCACGAACTTAAACATATTTAAAACTTGATATCCGAACCATTAATACCCTCGTAAACGGTTTCGTTACCTTAAAGAATTCTGTATCTTAAAGCTTCTGTAGAACCCTGTTTAAGACTTTGCGAATAAACTATGCCTTACCCTACTTTTATAAATAATAAAAAAGCTCTCTTCCCTTAATAAGGAGGCAGCCGAAAAATGATGATCGCAGGAATTGATGAAGCCGGAAAAGGCCCAGTAATCGGGCCCATGTGCATAGGAGGCGTAAAAATTGAAGAATCCAGAGCCCATATTCTCAAAGTGCTCGGGGTTGCAGATTCCAAGAAACTGACGCCGAAAAAGCGGGAGCAGCTTGCAGCCCAGATAAAAAAATATGCGGACAGCTTTTTTATTCTTGAGGTCAGCCCTTCTCAGATTGACGAACTCAGGAAGATCATGAGCATGAACGAGATTATGGTTGTCTGTTTTTCGAAGGTGCTCGAACATCTGAAACCAGATGTGGTTTTTGCCGATGCAGCTGATGTTAAAGCCGAGCGTTTCGCATACAACCTCCGCAGACAATATGCAAAAACCAGCCCTTCCCATGCAGAAAAAATCGAAATAATCTGCGAGCATCAGGCAGATACGGTCTATCCCGTTGTTTCGGCAGCTTCAATTATTGCAAAGGTGCGCAGGGACGAGCTTATAGAAGAGCTCAAGCAGGAATGGGGCGACTTCGGCAGCGGTTACCCCTCAGACCCCAAGACAAAAGAATTCCTGCTGAAGTGGGGAAAAGAGCACTCAGGAGAGTTTCCCAGTATAGTCAGGCAGTCCTGGCAGACTGTAGTAAATATCAGGGAAGATCTGAGAAAGGGCGAACTTAAGTGAAAAATCGGAAAACTGTAAAAAAGAGAAAGTTCATAAAAAATGAAAAGAATTTAGAAATATAAAAATTCTTTTCACTCGAAATTTTAGTATATTTTACGCTAGCAATTAATCATTACATTGATATACCTATGCTATTGCCATCCATATTTTCCAGGGTTTCTTCTGAGGAAACATTCTCGACAAGAGGCATGTAATCTATACTTCCGGTTGTCTGGTTGACAACGTAAGGCGTGTCTCCTATACCGTTTCCATCAGCATCTGTCCCATTATAATCGTTCCACATATTGCCTGCTGTACTGCTGTTCCATGTGTTCGTTCCTTCATCTTCAGCATTAAAGAAGTTGAAGAAGTCATTCAGGTAAATCGTGTTACCGGATGATCCGTTGAAATACATCCCAATCCCATTCATATACAAGCTGTTATTAGTCAGGGTATTGGATCCAGCCATATTGTCAAGAGCAACTCCATTATCGTTTCTTAAAATGAAGTTATTTTCAAGTGTGTTCATTCTTGATGCGGACAGTAAGAATCCTACTTCATTTGATTCTACAGTGTTGCCCATAAGGGTATTGTTAGTAGAATTGTCTATGTGAATTCCATGGCTGTTAATTGTAGCCACATTATTTGACAGCTCATTTTCATTAGATTGGGTCAGGTAAATTCCGCTGGTCCCAAAACCTATAATGTTGTTGTCAAGGAGGTTAAAATGGGAATTGTTAAGGCCAATGCCAATATCATTCAATATCAGCGTATTGTTACTTATTAAGCAGTTTTGCACGCCTTCAAGGGAAATCCCGACCTCTCTGTCCATATCCATTCCTGAAGGGCCTCCTGCAATATGGAAGCCACTTATTGTCACGTTGTTTGACCTTATGGTGAATACATCATTTGCCGGAATTGCACCAATTACATAGGTACGATTCATCATGTCACCCGAAAGGTCGGTGCTCGAGATAATTGAAAGTTCCTTATTTACGTTTACATTTTCTCTGTATACGCCAGGGCTTACGAGAATTGTATCTCCGTTCTGTGCATTATTGATAGCTTCCTGGATCGAAGTATAGTTCCCTTCCCCATTACTGCCTACGGTGAAAACAGCAGCACCTGCCTGAGTAGATGCTACCCCGAGCACAAGAAGAAGGGCTATGCAAATACTCTGGATCGGTTTTCCTTTCATAAGCTGATACTCCCCTTAATTTTAAATTATATAGTTAGAAAGACAATTCCTGTTTTTATAATAATTCATAAGAATAATTATCTGAGTTAATAAAAAGATTTTGAAATATATATTCTGAAAAATAAACCTGAACTTATATTTATAAGTGCTTTCAATAATTACTTGCAGCCGAAAATCTCGGTCAGTACAGGAAACTTGAGTTGTATAGCCCGGTGAGAGATCACTAGGAAAGTGAGAAATTTGTCAGAAGAATACCGAAATAGGTGAAAGTGTTTAGTATAATTGACAGGAGCTAATTACCAGATTAAACTACCAGATTAAACTGCCAGATTAAACTACCAGATTAAACTACCAGATACGGAAGTAACATGACTCTCAAAGAATAAAAACGACAAAACAAAGAATATATTAAATGATAAATAAAATTTGTAACTTTATAACTTAGCAGGTAAATTAAAATAGTAAGTAAATTAAAGTGGCAAAATAATTAAAGTTACAACATAAATTAAAGAGTAAAAGCGGGATAATCAGAAATTTTCAACGATATAATCCGCCATTGACTCGAATACCCGCAGACCATCGTCTGAGCCCAGAATTGCCTCGGAGGCTCTTTCCGGATGAGGCATGAGACCTAAAATGTTTCTTGAAGAGTTTACTATTCCTGCAATGTTCTCAAGAGACCCGTTAGGGTTAGATGCTTCCGTTACTTTTCCGTTCTCATCAACATACCGGAAGACAACCTGCTCGTTCTCGTCAAGCTTTGCTAGGCTTTCCTCCTCGGCATAGAACTGCCCTTCCATATGGGCTATGGGCATCCTGATAATCTCGCCTTTCCTGAACTTCGAGGTAAAAGGCGTATCAACAGTCTCTACCCTGAGGTTTGTCCAGTGGCACCTGAATTTAGGATACTGGTTAGTTGTCAGGGCTCCCTCCAGTAGGCGGGCTTCGGTGAGAATCTGGAAGCCGTTGCAGATTCCCAGAATAGGCTTGCCTTCGGCTGCAAGTTTTTTCACTGAGTTCATAATTGGAGTGCGGGCTGCAATCGCTCCTGCCCTGAGATAGTCTCCGTAAGAGAAACCACCAGGCACAACTACTCCGTCAAAACCTGTAAGATCCTCCTGTTTGTACCAGACAGTCTCGGCGTCCACACCTACGACATCTTTAAGGACATGCAGGACGTCCAGGTCGCAGTTTGTGCCTCCGAACTGAAGTATGGCAATTTTCATTTTTTCCCCTCAAGTTTCAAAGTTTTAGTTTTTCTGACCTCAATCGTCTTTCCACAATAGTTCATTTAAGTTCCTTGAGCTCGATTGTATAATTGTGGACGATTGGGTTTGCAATAAGTTTCTGGCACATCTCGTCAACTTTCTGCTCTGCAAGCTCTGCAGATTCAGCCTCAAGCACGATTTCGTATAGCTTTGCGGTTTTTACGCTGTCAACCTGGTAGCCAAGTTGTCCGAGAGCCCTTTTTGTGGTTGTGCCTTCAGGATCGAGCATACCTGCTTTCTGTTCAATTCTAACTGTTGCCTGGTACTGCATCTTTATAAGCCTCAATTTTAAATTTTGGAATTAAACGAAAATCCCGCTTTTAGGAGTCCGATAGTGGATTAAAAGTGAGGGATCAAGTGTAAGGTCAAATGTAATTTGAAAGTAAACAATTATGGTTTTGCACCAAATAATTAGAAGGCATTTTATATTCCAGCAATGTTTCTTATCCACTTTTCAATACTGGCTTGTTTTTAACTTGCCTTGCCAGCACTGATTTCAAGGGAAATAAGGATAAAAGCTATTTAATCTTATGGGTCTTAGAGAATAAAAAGTACATTTTTACTTCTTTTGCTTTAAATTCTTGGTTTGTCGTCAGTTTCTTACGCTTGTCCATATTGTTCTATGTTATATTCGATTTCAGCTCAAATCAGGCATCAGAGAAACCTGAGAATAGGGATTCAGATTCCTTCCATTAAATTCTAAAATGATCTGGAAAATCGCTTTTATTCACAGCGTACTTTTTACATAGAACCTGTTCAACATGGTTTCTATAAGTCTAAGTTGCCATAATGCTCTAATATTTTTATGTGAGCTGCATCTCAAGCCGAGCCTGCTATGTTTCAAAATCAGTGCGGTAAAACTTAACGTGAGACTGTAGAGTATTCCCAAAATAGCCTTTCAGTAAACTGTTCCGAAAATAGTTTAAAGAATACTCACGGACATCTGAGGAAAGCAGGTCCATTTTATATTTTAAAATTTTCAACGTCATTAAATATTTCGCCAATATCAAAAATAAATGCCTTAAACAAAACTTGTGTCGTGAATTGTTTTTTAGGTCGGTTATGATATATATCCCCATATCCTTATAAAAGACTTGTAGATTGAGAGTTATAGGGTTTCCTCTCAATCTCTGGGTTGGATCGCAGGTAGGGACGAGAATAGGGACTCGAACCCTACCATCTACTTCTAGAATGAGATTAAGAGTAATGGGGTTTCCTCTTAATCTCCGGGTTGGATCGCAGGTAGGGACGAGAATAGGGACTCGAGCCCTACCATCTACTTCTAGATCAATAAACTACTTTTAAAATAATACTGCCTTTTAGCAAGCACTTTTAAAAGCAATTTGTAAAAGCCTCTCTTTTTCTTACAATGTATTCGGCGTTAATAAAGCTTATGATTGACTCCAGATTCAAACCTTTTAAATATACCTCTTTTATCAATCAATTGTAGTACCTGTATTAAATTCTCAGATCATGTCTCCCTATAGCGATTATCTATGCAGACCAGTCTGAAAGTTAGCAGGACATTCAAGAGATTAGAGAGCAGCCTGATTAACAGAAAAACGCTGAGTAATCGAAAATTACTGGCTGCTTAAAAATTACTGAAAACCACCTGAAATCCGCTACAAAATTATTTTGAGAATCTTTTGAGACAGGTGAAAAACACCGCAGGCAGAGAAGATTCTTCTCCACCTGTCTTTTCCACAACACAGCTTTTCCACAACACAGTTTTTCAAAACTCAACTTTTTCTCATGCCTTAAAATCCTCAGATCTTAACGTTTTCTTTTGCCCACTGCGCCCCGGCTTCGAGAACCATCTGGTTGAACTCAATAACTTTAGGCTTCCCTGCAAAGTTTTCAGCAAGAGCTTCCTTGAAAACTTTCTCTTCCAGGCCTGTTGCGTTAAGGCCGACGAGGACTCCAAGCATGAATGAGTTGGCAGCCTGTTCTGAACCGGCTTCTTTGGCTTTTTCGGTTGCAGGGACTGCAACGGCTCTGGCATGTGCAGGCGTTTCGACCTCGCCGATAGAGGAATCATAGAGGATAAGCCCTCCTTCACGAACTGCCCCTTTGAACCTTTCAAGGGAAGGACGGTTCATTGCTACCAGGATGTCAGGGGTATAAACCGTAGGAGAGCCAATAGACTGTCCTGAAATAACAACCGAACAGTTTGATGTACCCCCTCTCTGCTCCGGGCCATAGGATGGGAACCATGATGCATTGAGGTTTGCCTTTACTCCGGCCTGAGCAAGGATAATGCCCATGCTGAGGACACCCTGCCCCCCGAAACCTGCAATCTTGGTCTGGATCGGGGCAAAATCCATTCTGGCAGGTTTCTCCTCAGCAGCCGCCTCAATGCCGTACAGTCTCTCAAGGGTTTCAGTTGTAAAGTCACTGACTCCGCGGTGGAGAGGTTCGACTTCTTCGGATTTGTCCCTGAAGTTCTTGAGTGGGAATTCTTTTTCCATTTCCTCATTTATGAAGCGGATAGCCTGTTCCGCATCCATTCTGAGGTTAGTCGGGCAGGCGGCAAGAACCTCAACAAAAGCATATCCTTTGCCATCACGCTGGATCTCAAGTGCCTTCCTTATGGCTTTTCTGGCTTTCCTTATGTGGGAAATATCCGAGACCGAAACCCTCTCAATAAAAACCGGAGCTTTAAGGTTGTCCAGTAGCTCGCACATGTGGAGGGGATAGCCTGCAAACCTGGGGTCTCTGCCCTCAGGGCATGTTGTGGTTTTTTCACCCACAAGGGTTGTAGGTGCCATCTGTCCGCCTGTCATTCCGTAAACGGTATTGTTTACGAAAAAGACTGCAAGCTTTTCACCCCGGTTTGCAGCCTGGAGAGTCTCGTTCAAGCCTATGGAAGCAAGGTCTCCATCTCCCTGGTAAGAAATAACCACGGCATTTTCTTCAGCCCTGGAAACCCCTGTTCCTACCGCAGGCGCCCGTCCATGGGCAACCTGAATATTGCCTGTATCGAAATAATAGTAAGCAAAGACCGCACAGCCCACAGGGCTAATCATAATGGTTCTGTCCTGAATCTCAAGATCGTCGATTGCCTCGGCAATAAGCTTGTGCAAAACCCCATGCCCGCAACCCGGGCAGTAGTGAGTGGCTGTTGAAGCTGCCCCTCCTTTGCGAGGGTAGTCCGCGTACAGGGCTTTCGGCCTTCCGATAACTTTTTCTCCATTAATGATTTCTGCTGCCATTTTCATGCCTCACCTGCAATTTTCCTGATTTTATCCATAATCTGGTCAAGGGTAATCAGGTTTCCTCCCATACGGTTTACGAGTTCCACAGGCTGTGAGCAGCTAATTGCAAGCCTGATGTCGTCTTTCATCTGTCCGTTGCTCATTTCCACGGAAATAAAGGAGCAACCTCTGTCTGCCAGAGCTTTCAACGGCGTTTCAGGGAATGGGAAAAGCGTTTTTGGTCTGAAAAGCCCCACTTTGATGCCCTCCTGCCTTGCAAGATCCACAGCTGACCTGCAGATCCTGCTGCTGATCCCATAAGAGACAAGGACAATAGAAGCATCCTCGGTCAGGTATTCCTCATAATCGACTTCGTTCTGCTTTATGAGCTCGTACTTTGCCTGTAGTTTCTCATTGAACCTTCCAAGCTCATTAAAGTCCAGGAAGATCGAGGTTATCAGGTTATATCTGGTTTCGGCTGTACCGTTGACAGCCCAGGTGGTATCGATTTCAGGAACAATAGCTTGCTTTGGGAACTCAAGGGACTCAATCATCTGCCCGAGCACACCATCTGCAAGTACCACAGCAGGGTTCCTGTACTTGAAGGCAAGCTCAAAAGCTTTCATAGTAAAGTCGCACATCTCCTGCACTGAATTCGGGGCAAGCACTATATTTTTGTAGTTTCCATGCCCTCCGCCTTTTACCACCTGATTATAGTCCGCCTGTTCCGGTCCTATGTTCCCCAGGCCTGGGCCTGCCCTCATAACATCTACAAGTACGCAAGGAAGCTCGGCACCGGCAAGGTAGGAAAGCCCTTCCTGCATCAGGCTAATTCCAGGGCCTGAAGAAGACGTCATAACCCTGTGTCCTGCTGACGCCCCTCCGTAGACCATGTTAATCGCCGACTCTTCGGATTCGGCCTGGACGAATTTCCTGCCTATTTTCGGGAAATATTTGGATGCATCATGCAGAATTTCACTTGCCGGAGTTATCGGGTATCCGAAGAAACAGTCACATCCTGCATAGAGTGCCCCGATAATTATTGCGGAGTTACCTTTTATGAGTCGTGTTGCCATATTTTTCCTCCTTTTCTGCCTTATTCTGCTTCCTCAGTTTTCAGGGGAATATGAATCTCGATTGCAAGCGGTTCTGGACAGGTATAATAACAATTCGCGCAGCCTGAGCAGCCCTCTCCTTTGTATTCCACATAATGGTAGCCCCGTGAGTTCAGGTTTTCACTCATGAAAAGCACACCTTTCGGGCAGGCTAGAAGGCAGCGTCCACAGGCCTTACACTCCAGGGTATTAATAACAGGGTACGCTTCTTTTTTATCATCCTTTGGCATATGAATCCTCATTTTATTCTTTTTTTCAGTTGCCCTCTGGGCTCTTCTCAGCTTTCAGGCCCATTTTCTGATCTGGGACCATCCGGAGTTTTTATTTTTCCTTCCCGAACTTTTTAAGTCCGTACTTTTTTTATCCGGTTTCTGTGACAGAATGAAAGCCTTGAATTATCAATTTATTTTTTACAGTCTAAACCATATAGTCTACTAATCCCGTATGTTAGCATGAAAGTCGTTGTATTCCGTAGATTAACATTTCTTAAATTAACGGGAAGAATATAATTATAAAATGAATCCGAAACCAGATTTCTCAGAGTAAACTTTTCACAAGGTTTAAGATACTTATTTCTTTCCTTTCTTTTCCTTTTTTTAATCTGACCCGAGACTTATTGACTCCACGGTCAAACTGAACAGGATTAAACCGGATCCTGTTTATATACTAATTGGATCCGAATCCTCCGTGGCTGAATTTTCAGTTCTCTTCAGGCTATCTTCAGGATCATTCCTGGCTTTCTAAACCCTGGTCTTTATGCCGGATCTCAACCCTGCGGATTTTTCCGCTGATGGTCTTTGGAAGTTCCTCAACAAAATCTATGATGCGCGGATACTTGTAAGGGGCAGTAACCCTTTTTACGTGCTCCTGAAGTTCCTTTTTAAGCGCGTCTCCAGGCGTGTATCCTTTTGTGAGTACAACAGTTGCCTTGATAACCTGGCCTCTTATAGGGTCAGAAGCACCTGTAATTGCGCATTCAAGCACCGCAGGATGCTGGATAAGGGCACTTTCTACTTCGAAGGGCCCGACTTTGTATCCTGAGGTCTTTATGATATCGTCAGCCCTTCCCACAAACCACAGGTAGCCGTCTTCGTCCTTCCATGCCATATCTCCTGTGTGGTAATAGCCATCGTGCCAGGTTTCCTCGGTTTTCTCAGGATCTTTTCCGTAGTGAACAAAGAGCCCTACAGGCTTTCCTTCCATTGTATTTATGACGATTTCTCCCTCTTCCCCGACTTCACAGATTCTGCCGTCCCTGTCCATCAATTCGATATTATAACCAGGAGATGGCTTTCCTATTGATCCGGGCTTAGGTTCCATCCAGGGATAGGTTGCGATGGTCACAACGGTTTCAGTTTGCCCGAAGCCTTCCATAAGCTTTATTCCGGTGAATTCCAGAAATCGGTTGTATACCTCAGGGTTAAGAGGTTCGCCTGCAACAACCGCGTATTTCAGGGTACTGAAATCATATTTTGAGAGATCTTCCTTAATCAGGAAGCGATAGATTGTCGGTGGGGCACAGAAAGTTGTAACCCCGTATCTCGAGGCTTTTTCAAGCATATTTCTGGCTTCAAATCGGTCGTAGTCATAGACAAAGACCGCACAGCCCGATATCCATTGTCCATAGATTTTTCCCCATACGCATTTTCCCCAGCCGCTGTCTGCAACCGTGTAGTGCAGCCCGTTATCTTCCACATTCTGCCAGTATTTTGCAGTGAGAATATGTCCTAGAGGGTAGGTAAAGTCATGTTCCACCATTTTCGGGAAACCAGCAGTCCCTGAGGAGAAATAAGCGAGGGAGATATCGCTGTTTTTTGTAGCAGCCTCGCCTGTGGGACGTTCAAAATCCGCAGAAGCCTCTTCAAGTTCTTTCCTGAAATCAATCCAGCCTTCTCGAGCTTTCCCTCCAACTACTGCTTTTTTGAGTGGGATATTCCCACACCGGGAATGTGCTTCATCCACCTGCTCGGGAACTCCATCTTCTGATATGCAAACAATCATTTTCAGTCCGGCTTTTTCGATCCGGTATACGATATCCCGCGTCTTGAGCATATGTGTTGCAGGTACGGCAATGGCTCCCAGTTTATGCAGTGCAAGGATACAATACCAGAACTCATATCGGCTCTTTAAGGTGAGCATTACATAGTCGCCTTTACCTATCCCATGCTTTGCAAAGAGGTTCGCGGCTTTGTCGCTGTAGTACTTCATATCTTTGAAAGTAAAAAACCTCTCTTCCCCGTTATCATCACACCAGACCATAGCAAGTTTTTCAGGGGAATCTCTTGCATAGGCATCGACTATGTCATAGGCAAAGTTGAAGTTTTCAGGAACGAGGATTTTAAAATTTTTCTCGAAATCCTCATAGGAATCAAAATCGGTTTTGGAAACAAATTTGTTGAGCAAGGAAGTCATTCTGGACACCCGTTTTATCTACTTTTTTCTATAGCTTGTATGTTTTGAGGGCTTCAGTGCCTGATTCTAATCCTGGTTTTGCCCTGCTTCTCGATTTTTCTGCCGAGTATGAGACCAAACAATATAAATCAGATCAGGTTAAGTGCAAGTCAAGTTGACTGCGTTAAATCAGATATTATCAAACCGAATATCCTCAAGCAAATTATCATTTAATTGTATTTATCAAACCGAGCTGTATTGTATAATTACATTATAACTGCCAGGAATCTGGCTGGTTCTCCATTCAGAGCCTCCATGGCGTGCTTATAAGAGGAATCAAAATAAATAGAATCTCCTTTATTCAGGATAATCTCATTATTGTGGATATAGACCTTCAGGCTTCCTTCCAGTACATAGTTAAATTCCTGCCCAGGGTGGGAATTGGTTTCAGGTTTTGCCCCGGACGGTTTGGGCTCGACTGACACTATAAAAAATTCAGCTTTCTTGTGAATGAATTTTTCAGCCAAGTTCTGGTACTTGTACTGCTTCCTTCTCTCAACGCTGACCCCTTTTCCATCCCGTGTAACTGTAAAGATATTCATGCGCGGCTCTTCTCCTGTCAGGAGGGTAGCCATATCCACGCGCAACTTCTGTGCAATTTCAAAAAGTATACTTGCCGGAATATCCTCGCTTCCGTTTTCATATTTCTCATAAGTCTCATCGGATACATGCAGATATTCTGCCATATCTCTGACCGTGAAATCCGATAGTTCACGCAGTTCACGTACCCTATCTGCAATCTCTTTTATTTTTTCCTGCATGATATGTCTTCTCCAGCTGGATTTTTCAAGAATAACTTAAGATCTGCTTAAAAACCTTTGGCTTAGCAGATTTGAATGTATGCTTGAAAGGGAAACTTTTCTTTCAGAATTATTATGAATTATTTTTTTCAGGATTATAGTAATTATTTTTTCAGGATTATTGTGATTATTTTTTCAGGATTATTGTGAATTATTTTTTCAGGATTATTGTGAATTATTTTTTTAGAATCGTTGTTAATTTTTCTTTCAGAATCAATAAGAATTATAATTAATATACGTTATCATTATGTTCTATCAGGTCTTACTATTACAGGGGATTGCAGGAGGCTATAAGAAACAAACATAGTAGAATTAAGCCTGCGCTTTAAAACAAATAATTTCTCGGACTTAGAAAACAACCCGGATACCTAATTACATTTCTGAGAGTAGATTTAAACTTAACTGAGTCAGTCCTTATTTCTCAGAGTTTGCTGCGGGATATCAGTTTAATCCGATGATTGAAATTTAGAGGAGGTTAATAGTAAGACACTATTTTAGATTTGTGCTCCGAATTTTCATACTCAGGTGTTTTTGAAGGCAAATAAGCCTGAAAAGAATGTTCTTTTCTAACAAAGTCTTTAAATAGACTTCTATTCTAAATTCTATTTTCTAATATTCTTTTTAAATCAATAATTTTATATGCCATCCTTTTAAAAAATAATTCTATAAATTTCTTGGTTGATATGCTGGTTAAAATGTCAAAATATCTAACTTTCAGATGGGTCGTCTTACTTGCAGTATCTCTAGTGCTGATCCCAATTTCAGAAACCGGAGCACTGGAAAATATTTATGTATCCCCTGGAGAATCAATCCAGGCTGCAGTAGATAACGCCTCCCAGGGCGATATTATTATCGTAGAGCCTGGAAAATATAATGAAAGCATTCAAATCGACCAGGATAATCTTACAATTATCTCAGATTCAAAAGTTCCCTCTGATACGGTTGTAAACGCAGAGAACGCAGACAGCAATGTATTCAAGGTAGTTGCCAGCAACGTAACAATCAGCGGCTTCTCAATAGTTGACAGCAAATGCGGGATTTACCTGAGTAGTGTTCAAAACTGTATCATAAGTAATAACAACATCTCAGGAAATAATATTGGAATCTGCCTGTTTAAATCTGAAAATAACACTTTATACAATAATCTCGTATATTCAAACACTAACTGCGGCATCAGGTCACTTACTTCTTCAGGAAATACGATATACAACAATTACTTCAATAATACGAATAATGCCAGAGATGATAAATTCAATGTCTGGAACCTGACCTCAGGCAACTGCTGGAGTGATTACACAGGCAAGGATGAGGATGGAGATGGTATCGGCGACATGGCTTATGTCGTCAACCGCCGGACAAAGAGTATGGACTACAGGCCGTTGATGGCTTTCGTTCCACAATCTCCTATACTGCCTAAAGCAATTTTCACTTCCAATGTTACAATTGGGTATGCCCCTCTCACAGTCGAATTCACGGAACTCTCAGAAAATGCAAGCTCAATTTTGTGGAGTCTTGGAGACCTGGACTTTTCAAACACATCGGATTTTTTGCATACTTTTACCGATGAAGGCAATTACACGGTTACCCTGACCGTTACTAACGGGAACGGCAGCGACTCGACCAGTATGACCATAAATGTTTTGAAAGCTCCGGATCCTTCGGTTCCGATAATCCCAGAGGCTAAATTTATTACTAATGTTACAGAAGGGTATGTTCCTCTTACGGTACAGTTTTTTGATACTTCCAAAAACGCAGCCTCACTATGCTGGAGCTTTGGAGACGGGAAGAGTTCTTGCTGCCCGGACCCCATACATACTTTTTGCTGCCCTGGAAATTATACAGTCTGGCTTACGGCAAAGAATGATAATGGCAGTTCTACAACTGGTGTCGTTATTACGGTTCTGAAGCCGATAAACCAATCCATCACTGGAGATAATGACCCGGAAGGCATTGAAGATCAGGGCTCAGGTCGCAGAAACATAGGTAAAAGGATTGAGGGAGTTCTGAACAGGGAAAACCTTGATTCTGCAGGTAACTTTATCTTATCCTTTACCGGAACCCGATCGGTTGCGGAACTTGCGCTGTTAGTAGAGCAAGAAATCTTCAAAGCCGCGGATCTCATTAAAGATCTGACAGCGGATTCGGTATCCGAAATTGATTTAAGAGATATTTCCATGCGTGAGTTGTTTTTGGGTTTTATGGGAATAGCTCTGGTACTCTCCATTTTTAGAAGAAACAGGAAATAATCAATAACTACAAAAACTCTTTTTCAACTGAATAGACAGCTTTTAAGCAGGTTTTCCTATCAAATATCATTTTCTCTGGAATCTTAATTTGAGGCGTGAAAAAGCTTCAATAAATGCTTACTCCTTTGACCGAAGGTAACTCAAGGATTTTGTCCACGAGCTCTCCAGGTACTTTCTTGTCGGTAATTATTGTAAGTCTTGGGTTATCAGTTAGATAGGGATCATCCGAGACCGCCTGCCGGATGCTTACATTGCTCTTGGAAATCAGGCCTGCAACTTCTGCAAGGATACCAACGTGGGATGCATCTTCAGGAATAATAATGATCACTCCCAGACCAAGAGAAGGGGCTACGTCTCTGAGGAAAGGGATAGAATGGACATTTTTAAAAATCGTGCTTAGAAGTTCGTCTGAAATAATGGTCTTTGTAGTTGCGTCAACCACCCGCCGGTCAACACCTGCCTCCTTTGCAAGCTGGGTATGTGCTATCTCAATGCCTCCGGAAGTGACCTTTCCTTCTTCGTTTACCTGAAATCCTCGTTCAAAAAGCAATTTAAGCACTTTTGCCTGTGCAGGATATTTTTCAAATTTTTTGAGTAACGTCTGCCACATACAGACAAAGTTTAAACCTGGTTCCCTGATATATAGTTTCTTATTGCATTCAATTGTAAAAACCGCTGTACTGCAAGCGTTGAACCGCAACCCTTTTACGAAAAGGTTTAACCGAAACCGTTGCGCCGGTTTATCACCAAGCGTTGCGCCGCTTGACCACGCCGTCGCTCGGGGTTTTCGCTCAAGCCTTTTTTAAAAAGGCTTGTGATAATTCGAATACTTTGGCGTTAACTGCCGCTTGCGTTAATTTGATGTACTAGCAGGAGACGACTCTCTATATGGAAGCATCCAGCACAGGCAGTAAGCAGGAGTCCGGAAAAACTGACTATCAGCTCCTTCTTATTGCTGGTCTCAAGAAAGAGATAGAAATGGCTCATAAACTTGACCCTGAACAGCTTGCAGCTGAAATCAAGAGAATCGGTTTCTATTGCCAGCGTTGTGGAAAATGCTGTCGACGGGCTTTCGGGGATAACAGGGTAGCAGTAATTCCTTCCGAGATCGAGAGAATTCGGGAGCATACAGGTCTGTCAAAATTGGAGGTTGTGGGACCATTTATGCCTGAAACTCCTATCCGGTATGAAAACCAGGAAGATGAGGAAAACCACTCCGAGCCTTCTTTTAGGCAGTTAGAGGAAAATGAAGAGCAACTCTCTCCTGAATCCCTTGAGTCTCTTCAGGAGTGTATTGATTTTGAGGGCAGGATTCATGCTTTTGGATGGATACTCAGGCGAAAGAAAAATGGGGATTGTATTTTTCTCGAGAAAGATACACACAGGTGCCAGATATATCCGGTGCGCCCTATGCTCTGCAGCACTTACCCCTTTTATATTGAAGGATTGAGATTGCATACTTGCGAATGTGAGGGGCTCGGGTATCCGATCTCGATCGAGGACAGCCGAAAACTGGCAGAAGATCTTCTCATGAGGTATATTTCGGAACTTGAGGACACCCTTGTCATGTATGAAAAGTTTGTGGATTTCAAGAGAGATAAAAAGGGTCTTGAGATTGCAAAAATGAGCCTGAAGAGCCGCACATGTACCTGTATAGTTCACGACAGCCTGGGAAGCACTGAAATTATTGGTTAACAGCCAGGACTAACAGAAACTCAGGATTTGCAGGCTAAGCTTATCTATTTTTAAAAAAGCCTCACTTTTTTATGAGCTTGAAAGACTTTTGACTTTTGCTATCGTACACAATCAATTAGATTTATTTATTAGAAAGAGCCAGTTATTCCCCATGACCGGAATGTCTGATAATGAAAATCGTCCGATGACCGTTTCGGAAAAGATCTTTTCGAAGGCCTCCGGAAATCCCGTAAAGGCCGGAGATTTCGTGCTGGCAAATATAGACCTGGCAATGACGCACGACATTACAGGTCCGTTGGCAGTCAAAGGCTTTTACGAGATAATGAAAGACAGAGAAGAGAAAAAAGTCTGGGACCCGACGAAAATAGTGATCGTATTTGACCACCAGGTTCCTGCGGATTCTATCAACGCCACAGCAAACCATATTATGCTTCGGGAATTTGCTGAGGAACAGGGCATTTTAAATTATGATGTATACGAAGGAGTTTGCCATCAGGTTCTTCCTGAGAAAGGGCATGTGCTGCCAGGAGATCTAATAGTTGGCTCGGACTCGCATACGTGTGCATATGGCGCACTAGGGGCGTTTTCTACGGGCGTAGGGTCTACTGATATGGCAGCAGTCTTTGCTACTGGTAAGCTCTGGTTCAGGGTACCTGAAACTTTCCGCTTTGAAGTCGAAGGCAGCCTGCCAGAAAGGGTTTACTCAAAAGACCTTATTCTTCACCTAATAGGCGATGTAGGAGTAGAAGGAGTCAGGTATATGGCTGCTGAGTTTGGAGGCTCAACAATTCGTTCTCTTTCTATTCCTGAACGCATGACCATGTCCAATATGGCAATCGAGATGGGAGGAAAGGCAGGAATTATCGAGGCAGATGAAGTGACTGCAGACTACCTCAAAGAGAGAATCCTGTACTATGAATTTGACCCATACTGGAAATCCGATGAGGGCGCAGAATATGTAGGAGTTAGGCATTACGATATATCGGACCTTGAGCCCCAGGTTGCCTGCCCTCACAATGTGGATAACGTGAAACCCGTAACCGAAGTTGAAGGCACAAAACTTGACCAGATCTTTGTAGGTTCCTGCACGAATGGCAGGTTCGAGGATATCAAAATCATGGCTGATATTATGGGCGATGAGCCAGTAGCAAAGGGTGTTCGCCTGCTTGTTGTTCCCGCATCACGGACCGAGTATATAAAACTCCTGAAAGCCGGGTATATAGAAAAACTTATGAATGCAGGTGCAATCGTAGAATTCCCCTGCTGCGGACCCTGTATGGGTGGCTCTTTCGGCTTGCTTGGGGCTGGAGAAGTGGGCCTTGCAACCTCGAATCGCAACTTCAAAGGCAGAGAAGGAAGTCCCGAATCTTTTGTGTATCTATCTTCCCCTGCAACTGCAGGAGCGTCAGCCCTTACCGGAGAAATTACTGATCCAAGGAAGGTTTGAAAATCTCCTGTTTTTACTTTTTTGATATTTCTGGCTTTTGATTTTTTGAATATTTGTCTATGTTTAATTAACAGGTGTTAAAATGACGGATACCGATTTATCAATCTTGAACAGGGTATATGAGATCATCCTGGACAGAAAACAGAATTATGACGAGCGCTCATATGTCTGCAGGCTCCTGAATCACCGTAAAGGAATGAATAAGATTCTTGAGAAAGTAGGAGAAGAATCAATTGAAACTATTCTTGCAGTCAGGAACGAAGACCATGACGAGATTGTTTCGGAAAGTTCGGACCTGATCTTTCATCTTCTTATACTGCTTGCTGCAAATAACATTACCCTGGATGAAATTGCAGCCGAACTTAGTGCCAGGCATGAAAGCATGAAAAGGGATTGAAGATTTGGAGGTTTTTACCTCCAGGTTTGAGCACGCAGATAATCCATTTGATCAGCAGATAATCCTGTTTGAGCAGCAGATAACCCATGACCTAAAAATAATTTAGGAATTCCAGTTTTTTGGCTGCTTAAGGGAGTTCTTATGAAAGCTTTCAGGAAGCCGCAAAAAATTCCGCTTTTCAATATACTGCCAGTTCGTTCAGAACATCGGTTTTCGACAGTGTGCCTTTGGGTACACCGTTAATGGTTACGATAAGCCTTCCAACATTATATTTATGGAAAAGTTTTACCACATCGTAGAGTTGCATATCTCCGTCAACTGTGATGAGTTCCTTTGTCATAATATCTTTGACTTTTACGTTCGGTTTTCCCTGAGCAATAGCATGGGCAATATCAGTATAAGTAACAATTCCCACTATCTTTCCTTTGTCTTCTACAGGAGCGCCGTGAACGTTGTTCCTGATGAAAAGCCGGGTTGCTTCCTGGATACTTGCATTCAGGTTCACAAGCAAAGGAGGATATTTCATATAATGTTTGACATGCTTTTTAGGGAGAGAGATCATTTCAGTAATATTGAAAAGAATAGAATTGTTAGTATCATCCCTTCCTATGACTTCTCCACGAATTATCAGGCGGTTTACAGGAGTGGGACCTATCTGAATTTTATCGTCCATAACGAAGTCTTTTGTGTTTCCTATTACACGGATGACTCCATTGCATGCATCAGGGTTCCTGACAGTCGTAAAACTAATCTCTGAAGCCGTAGCCCCATTAACTAACGCATTATTTCTGTAGATGGGAACTATTGATTCATTTTTCAATTGCTGTATCCGTAATGCGTCGTATGCTGCTCCTGTGGGTTTGTATCCCCCCTTTGGTCCGGGCACTCCTTCCACAAGCCCCAAGGCTTTTAATAACTGCATCTGATTGCGGATAGTTCCAGGATTACGCTGGATAACCTCGGCTATCTCTTCCCCTTTGATTGCCCGATCCTTTTGCCGCTGAAGGTTGATTAATGCTATAATAATATCTTTTTGAATCGGAGTCAGTTCCATACTACCACCATTAATTTCATATACCTTTATAAGGATGATGTATAAGACCTATACATCAATAATGTAAATTAACGCAGATATTTACATAATTAATGATTATAAATCAATTACACATTACTATTACAAATATAAAAAGAGTCCGGTTCTGCTTTGAATATCCGCCTGGTGCTTCGCTTTATATAGGAGTTATCACCAGGATTTGTAATTACAAATAAAAACCTGAAAATAAATTCCCTCTCAGGGGATCGCCTTCAGGAATCTCTGCAAAACTTTTACTTGCGTGTTTATTTTGTTAAAACTTTTCATCCATAATAATGTTTATATGCTTAGCAGGGCCCCCAGAGGGTTGAACATGATGATCTTTGAGAAAATACATACAGTTCCCACTTCCGATGAGTTAATTAATAAAGCCTTCAAGCGGTCAGCACGAGCTATGTCCGGGAAAACTATTGATAGCAGGGAGAGCCGGTTCAGAGCAAATGAATCCATGCTGCTGACCGCTGCAAACATTCTCACAGATAACCTTGCGAATATAGTCAGGAGGTTTCCAAGTTTTGAACACTTACCCAGATTCTATTATGAGCTTACGGACATACTGGTAGGTGTGGAAAAGCTCAAGATGTCTCTCGCATCTGTGGACTGGGCAAGCAGGAAGATCCATGAGGTTTCAAGGAGTTATGTTGGGAAAATTCGGACTTCGGAGGTTCCTGAACCTGTCAGGAAAGAGGCTTTCGGAAGGCTTGCCTCAATTATCAAGTCCATCAACAAAGACCTTCTTTTCCTCAACGAAGCCAGAAATATTTTGAGGAAGCTTCCTGACGTCCAGGACGAACCCACAATCGTGATTGCTGGCTATCCGAATGTTGGGAAGTCAAGTTTCGTTTCGAAAATTACAGGTGCAAGCCCAGAAATAGCTCCCTATCCATTCACAACAAAAGGAGTAACAATCGGGCATTTTACACGCGATGGAGTGCGTTACCAGGTCATGGATACTCCGGGCCTGCTTGACCGCCCGATGTCCGAAAGAAACGATATTGAAAGGCAGGCAATTACCGCAATTCAGTACCTTGATGCGGTCGTAATGTTCATGATTGACCCCAGTGAAAGCTGCGGATACGAAATCGAGGATCAGAAAAACCTGCTTGCCGAAATTCGGGAGAACTTCAAGCTTCCCATGCTTGTGGTTGCAAATAAGGCTGACAGACCTGAGTTTCAGAAACTTGATGAGGTAGAGTTTAATATTTCTACGGTTACCGGGGAAGGGATAGAAGAAGTCATGGACAGACTTCTGGAGATGATTGAAGAAAAGCGCCTATCCTCTCCTTCCAAAGAGCCTGATACTGAGCCTGCAATCTGATGCCCGAGTCCCGCCTCGGGAGACGGCCCGGATCTTTTAAACTTTTTGCGTGATTTTTCATCTTAAATTATTCCAAATTGCATGAGAAGAGCAACGGAAATAAGTATAAAGCCGGTTGTCAGTCGGATTTCTACTCTCCATCTTTCCCTGAATTCTGTTACTTTGTTTGGGCTGAGTCCGAAGGCAAGGAGGAGGCCCAGGGCAATTACAGGAAGCAGAAGCCCCAGATTATAAATACCCATGTATAATGTTCCCCTTATAATGTCGGTTTTTGTTGCCAGAATACTCAGGAGTGAGAGAAAGATAGCTCCTACGCAGGGGGCTTTAACTAGAGAAAACATGCTTCCGGAAAGGAAGGACAGTAGCAGAAGGTTGTTTTTGTCCATTTTTGCCATGAACTTTTTCAGTGGTTCGGGAGTCCTGAAAGTAGATTTTGCATGCTTTTTCAGCCAGTAGGCATCAAAAATATGCCAGAAGCCGAGCAGGGCAATGAGCAGGATTGAAGCTTCTATAAAACTTTCCTGGATTTCAGGCAGGAAATTAACAACACTGAGTATGCCCAATCCTGCAAGCATATACATTGTAAAGATCCCTGCCGAAAATCCCAGTGTGATTTCGAGCATTTCTCTTCTTCTTCCATGCTGGGCAAGGGTGACTGATGCAAGAAAAGCCATTACCGCGAGTAGACAGGGATTAAAGCCTGCCAGAACGCCTGCTGTCAGGAGCAAGAAAGGGCTGATCCTCTCTATGTGTTTACTTTTCCCTTCCCGACTTCCTGTATAGGGAAGCAGCAGGTCCTGGGGAATAATAAGTAAAGGAAGTACCTGGGCTTCGGTCAGAAAAACTCCTGTCTGGCTTTGGTATGTTCCGTAAAAGGAGCCCGTTAGCCGGCTCTCAGACATGAGGGCTGAGCCGGAAGCAGGGCTCAGCAATAAAAGAATACAGGTAAGAGCAAATATTCCTCTATTTAAAGGCAGCAGACGCATGGGTTTCTTTTTCATATGTTTTTCCAGGATTATCTTATGAAGATATTCTAAATTTCCAGGATAAACGGATAAATAATCTTTTCTGAGATCCCGATTTCTACCTGTTGGCGGGTTCTTTCTTATGAGCAGAAAGAATCCGTGTTCGGATCAGTTATCCATTTTTTAACTTTCCTGTTTTTATAATGAAAAAAAGTTATGTACTGATAACAATTATCTCTTTCGATTTTGTTAATTAATGTGATGGATTTAGCTTCAGTTATGCATCTGTATATAAGTTTTATAGAGGTCTCATAAATTTTGTAGAGAACCATCTGAGCTGGTTGAGAATAAGTATAAATTTATACTCTTCTACTAAACTTAGTAATTTAGTAGCTTCAAACTAAATTGGCTGAAGTGCCGCTATGAAAAACAGTACAGTCTGGAATAAAGTAATTCTTTTTAGGTAAAACGGTGGTTAGGATATAGGCAAAGAAAGTTTGCAGATTTGACAAAAAATTTCTAGCCTGAGTAATATATTTCTCAGGCTGTTATCTCAGAGTTTTATTCTTCAGGTAGTTTCTCAGAGCACCTTTTCCATGATGCTTAGCGCCCTTTCGATATCTTTCATCGAAGCTGCATAGGAAATTCGGATGTAACCGTCTCCTTCGCTTCCGAAAGCTGTGCCGGGAACGACAATAATGCCGTTTGAGATCATTTTTGAGGCGACCTCTGTGGAATTGGAGACTTTCGGGAATGCATAGAAAGCGCCTTTTGGAAGTGCACATTCCATCCCGAGCTCGTTCAAGCCTTTTACGAGCACGTCCCTGCGCTTTCTGAACTCCTCCCGCATGGCATTGACTGAGTCTTTGGGTCCTGTCACGGCGGCATAAGCGGCTTTCTGAGCGATTGAGTTGGCGCAGGCCTGTATGTACTGGTGCACCTTCAGCATCTGGCCGATGTAATCTTTTCTGGCAGCCACGTACCCTAGCCTCCAGCCTGTCATGGCATAGCTCTTTGAGGTAGCGTTTACCGTAATCACATTATCCGAGTAGCTGGCAGGGCTTACGTGCTCTCCTTCATATATAAAGTATTCATAAACCTCGTCAGAAATAATGGTTATATTGTGGTCATCAGCAATTTCAGCAAGGGCTTTTATATCTGCCCTGCTTGCAACTGCGCCGGTAGGATTTGAAGGGGAATTCAGGACAATGGCTTTCGTTTTCGGGGTAATTTTCTCAAGCACAGTCTCAGGCTTCATAGTGAGGTCTTCGGCAAGCGGTACACTTACAGCTTTGCCGTTAAGGATCTCGGTCAGTGCATTATAAGAAACAAAGCCGGGATTTGAAATAAGGACTTCATCCCCGGGATTTAGAAGAGCTGCAAGGGCAATTGTAAGCGCCTCGGATGCTCCCGAAGTTACAATTATTTCTTCCGGGGAAACAGAAAACCCGTTTTCCTCCCTGAACTTGGAACTCAAGGCTTCTCTTAACTCCGGGATTCCAGTGCCTACAGTATAACCTGTAAAGCCCTCGTTTATGGCTTTTATTGCAGCAGCTTTGATATGCTCCGGGGTATCAAAATCCGGCTGCCCAAGCCCAAGGTTAATTGCATCCGACCCTGCAGCTTCGAAAATCTTTCTAATCCCAGACGTGTCTATCCTGGTGACGTTTTCAGAAAATTTTATTTCCTTCAAATTGAGCCCTCCTGTATCCCTGCAATAACTGTTCTGAATATACCCACTGTTTTCCGGCAATTTATGGACCTTTTTTATTCTATGTTTGTGTGCCTTGACTTAAGTTCGGCTTCCGAGGCACCTGTAAGCGTTATCAGCTGCGCGATTATAGAATCAAGGAAAATTAGCGAGGTAATTTCGAAAGATGTGCCCAGAGCAGGCATGTTTTTGTAGTCCCCACGTATATTTCTTTCAAGGTAGCCGCCTTCATCAAGGTCGTTTTTGGTCTTGCTCGGAAGGATCATAACAATATCCGAGATTCTACCAAGTGTAGATTCCTTTTTGGAAGTTACCGTTATGAGGGTCGAGCCAATATCTTTTACTATTTTTCCGAGGTCTGCTATTGAGCGGGTTTCCCCTGACCCAGAGATAGCAATTACAACATCTTGTGGCTTAACAGCAGGAGTTGTGGTTTCGCCGACTACATACACGCTGAATCCAAGGTGCATAAGCCTCATTGCAAAAGCCTTGGCAACAAGCCCTGACCTTCCGGCTCCCATCAAAAAGATTCTTTCGCCTTCTAGAATTTTCTGGATCATCGCCTTTATGGCTTCTCTGTCAAGTACATTAATTACCTCATTGAGGGTTTCTGCAATCATTCTCATTGATAATAATACATCTTCGCAGTCGTTTACCTGAGCTTTTTCCATATGAGTTACTTTTTCCATATGAGTTCTCCAAAAAACATTGGGTTAAATACCTAATTCACTATAATAATCAATTAATTAAAGTTTTATCTACCTGACTGCATCAATAATTGAAAGCCTGCGCCACTCCCTTTAAGTTTAGGATGAGGATTTCAGGGTAAGTTTTTGGAAACTTTCCTTTTACCCTGCCGCAACACCAGCGCAGGTTTTTACCTGCTTGTTTGTGGTTCGGTCTTGTAATTAATAGCTTTCAGTTCCCAATTTTCAATATTGTTTTTAAATTCATGATAAAGTCTCTGTATGTCGCAGTCACTCCCATTCCAGTAAAAGTCCTTACGTGCGTCTCCTTTCTGGAGTTCTTCAAGTATAAATTTTGATAAGTGGAAAAGAGCTTTTTTATTGGAGAAAGGAATACTATAGTTTACGCGATAGCCGCCGGCTGTTTTTCCATAGGACACGAGTGTGTACCCTTTACTCTCATATTCCGTGATCTCATCAAAGCTGCAGATTATCTCAAACTCATGAACCGTAGACTGATCGATTTTTGAAATTCCTATGAGTATCTGCGCTATAATGTAATCAGGAACCTTCCGTCCAAACCATACTGCGATTTTCCCATAAGTACAGGTTACATTGACGTCATTCCTGCCCATCTCAAAGGAGCCGAGGGACTGGGGAGGGAAGATTATAGCTTCCGCGTCTTGGGTCTTCTGGGCACACATTGCTTCCACTTCGTTTATTTACTTGCAGAGACAAGTGCACTGATGAGGTTCCGATCTTTCTTAAGGGTCTTTAGCTGGTTTGCAGGCCCTATTACTGTAAGTCGTTTAGTGCTCTGTTTTTTGAAAATTTTTCCCAGCAACGAACCCTCAGAGTTTGCAGGATAACTTTGCATTTCAATACCTGAAAACACATCCGGCTGGATTGCTGACATTGTCACTTCTATAAGCTTTGCTTCCTCCATAGGGTTCAGGCCCTTTTCAAGCACCAGTATTTTACCTTTCCTTACCTCATCGATTATATATCGGACTTTTTCCATTGAAGCCATCTGAGAGATTCGGGCTTCGGATATTAAATCAAGCTGAATTCCCTGCATGTAGATCACCCGAACTGTTTTGCCAAAGCTTCATAAAACGAATCCATTCCAATTCCTTCAAGTGCTGAAACTGGCACCATGGGGTGCTGGGGAAAGGCTTCCTTTATGACGGCCGGGTCGGCTTCAGGAAGATCTACCTTGTTTGCCACAATAAGAAGTGGAAGGTTCCTGGCTTCCATATTCCCTATTACCGTTACATTTACCTGGGTATAGGGATTTTCGGTGGAATCCATTACCAGTATGACACCATCGAGGTCATCCAGCCATTTGACAGCTTCGATTACCCCTTCTGTTGCTTCTTTGGACCGCTTCTTGGACTCGGAATCACTCATTCCCTGCTCCATGAAGTCGTGGAAATCGATTTTTGTGGCAAGCCCTGGCGTATCTACGATATCAAGGTTGATGGTATGCCCGTTGGTCTCGATAACTACTCCATTCCTTCGTTTGGCATGCCTGGTCTCATGGGCGATATGAGAAACAGAACCCATTGTTTCTTCGCCTCCTACCCAGTCCTTGAGGATCCGGTTGCTAAGGGTTGTCTTGCCGGCATTGGGGGGACCGTAGATTCCTATACATGCTCCTTTTTTCTTGAAGAGCTTACTGAATATTTTTGAAAAGCTTACCTTAAATCGTTTTATCATATTCATAGCTTCCCTCCTTTGGGAAAAGCACAGCACCTAAGGATTTCTCGGATTGCTTTCCTGTATGGGTTGGTAATTATAGTAAATTTTTGATTTATTGATCCATGCATATAAGTAATTTCCATTTGTTTGTAGTGAGGGATCAGAGAAATTGAAGATATTTCTTTCCCTTTCCGGCACATCCGGTATAAACAGGAAGTTTCAGATCCTTTCTACGGTAAAATAGAAAGTGCCTCCGTGGAAATAACACCAGAATATAAATAAATTTTTTTTATTTCCTGATTCCCTCACCACAATGATAAAAGCTTTTTATTCGGGATAAAAAGCTTTTTATTCAGGAGATATTATCTCTCCCGAAATTCTTTTATTTATATTAAATTTTTGTATGTGCACTGATGTTCTGCACATTCCTTTATATTTTTTCCTATTTTTATTCATTCAACCTTAAAAATATAAATCATTTTTATCAGGATATCTTCTGGCATTCACCTGATTTAACATTAAATACAGCTTTTACAGCTCAGTTTTCCTCTAGATATTTCAAGATATCTTTTAAAAATTAAGATTATTTTTATAAATTGTGGTATATCTTTTGTGTAGTCAGGGCATTGAAAAGTAAACCAACTATCTCGAGTTTAAGATCTTAGCTATATATCTAATTTTTTTTATTACTTCAGGCATATTTTACTTAAAAACAGCAATACCTTTCAGGTGCGGAGCATATCTGATTCCTCAGGCAGGGTTTTGCTCATCTGTTCCAGATCTGGCTTTCATCAGTGTAAGGTAGTAATCAATAATTTTTAAGCGCCCTTACAGCGACCTTTCTGATTAAATCTGCTAAATTTGAAATCAGGAACATTTATTCATAATGAAATGTTTATTCATAATTTTGTAACCTCTTGGAATAATTAGAAGCACTTTTTCTATATACGCCGTTCAAATGAATTATTTATATTTGTGGATTCCCGCTTTCTCGATGAATCATTGTTGAGTCCTGCGTTTGGGCAGCATTTCAGGCTCTATGAAGAAATACAGCAAAAAATATTAAAGAACAGCACATTCTGGGCTTGATGACACTTCAAGGGAATGCCTGCGCATCAGGGGCAGGAACCATAATAAATGCCATAGCAACCTGGAAGGGCGCTGCATTCGGAATTGACTTAATGACTTTTGCAGAAGTCGAACTTTCAGAAGGTGAGAGCGGAATCTCAGGCTTTATCGAGGAGATGCCTGAAGGAGATACCCGTCTTATTGAGCAGTGTGTCGAAATGACCCTGGAGCGGTTCGGGCTTGAGCTGGGAGGTACAGTAAAGACAAGAAGTGAGATTCCTCTGGCAGGCGGGCTCAAGAGCAGCAGTGCCGCAGCAAATGCCTCAGTCCTTGCAACCCTTCGTGCAGTTGGGGAGACTTTACCGCCTCTTGAGATAGTAAAACTGGGGGTGGAGGCTGCAAAAAAAGTAGGGGTTACTATAACAGGCGCCTTTGATGATGCGTGTGCTTCTTTTTTTGGAGGGATTGTGGTTACCGACAACCGTAAAATGGAACTTCTCAGGCGTGAGGAGTTTAATTCAAAAGTCATGATATTTGCGCCTGCCAGGAAAGCTTTCAGTGCGGATACGGATGTGAAGCGCTCAAGACTTATAGCCCCTTATGTGGAAATTGCTTACGAACTTGCCCTAAAAGGTGAATATGAACGAGCCATGACGCTTAATGGTTTCCTCTATTGTGGGGCTCTTGGCTTTGGCACGGAACATATGCTTCGAGCGCTTGAGCTCGGGGTAAAAGGAGTAAGCCTATCCGGAACAGGTCCCTCATATGCAGCACTTGTCCGAGCCGAACAGGTAAAAGAACTGAGATCAGCCTGGGAAAGCTGTGGGGTAGAAGGTAAGGTTATAGAAACCTCTATAAATAACAGAGATGCAATGTCTTTATAAAGCGAGGGGTTCACTTGAGCGAACTTGAGGCTGTCCGCAAAGAAATTGAAGAAATTGATAGGGAAATTCTTAACCTTATTAATAGAAGAGTAAACCTGGCTGAGAAGGTACTTGAATCAAAAAGAATAAATGGGACTTCGATAAATGACCACAGACAAAATGAGGTTGTAATCAACAGAGCTTTAAATGCCGCAACCGAACTCAATCTTGATCTGGGGTCCATAAAGGCTATTTTTGAGATCCTTATCAGGATGAATATTGAACGCCAGAACGAGTTGAGTGGCAAGGGAAGCCTGCCCTGACTGCCAAGGAGAAAGAAAAATGGTTGATATCTCAATAATCATGGGTTCCGAATCCGACAGGTCTGTCGCCAATCGTGCGATAGCCGTGCTGGAAAAAAGCAAATACACATATGAAGTAATGGTTATTTCCGCTCACAGGAATCCTGACGAACTTGACAGCTACATCTCAAGCACAGATGCAAAAGTCTTTATTACAATTGCAGGTTTATCGGCAGCCCTTCCAGGAGTCGTGGCTTCCAAAACAAAAAAACCTGTGATAGGAGTTCCTGTTAGTGCGAAACTTGGAGGGCTTGATGCCCTGCTTTCCATTGCCCAGATGCCTCCAGGTGTGCCTGTCGGAAGTGTAGGAATCGATAACGGGGCAAACGGCGCACATCTTGCCCTGAGAATTCTAGATTTGATAGACACCGTAAAGCCCTAAGAATCCTGTTAACTAAGAATCCTGTTAAAAGTCTTCACCCCAAGTTTAAAAATACATAGTTTACTTGCTCTGTGGAATTTGCCCCGAAAATCTCTTTTTTAAACTGTCTTATTATTTGCCTCTGATTTTTATTGCTTCTGATTTTTATTATTCGTTTATTTTTATTATTCGTTTTTATTTTTCCTGCTCGATTCCATTTAATTCAGTTCAACCCTAACTCACTATAACGATTCTTTGTTTTTTGATTCTTCTTTCATGCAGAGTTATTTGGAAAAAAACAGGAAAGAATCAGGCCTGGTTCCAGAAAGGCATTGTTAAATTTAAAGTAGAAACAAATCCTGAAAAACAATAATTCATAATCAAAACCTCATATTAAAAAACAGTAATCTAAATTCCGTATTAGGAATTAAAAGAGGATAATTAGAAAACAAGTATTAAAACAGGTATAGAAAACAGGTATTAGAAACAGGTATTAGAAACAGGTATTAGAAAACAAATACCAGTGAATTATATTGGGGATGGGCATCTGAGTATTGGGATTGTGGGGAGTTGGGGGGGTAAAAATGTTGGCTGAGGTTTAAAACAGAGTAAGATTTTTCTCAGATGCCTCAGATACAAATATGTATTATATTATATAAAAATAGGGATATACTGTTATTTATATCAAGTTTTTTGCAGTACCCCAATTTTTAAAGAATCCTTTAAATGGAAATTTATATGGACAGTCCAAATTAAGTTCAAGAAGCCATTGGGCAGAGGCTTTAAAAATAGTATAAATAATAAACTTAAAAGCACATGAAAGTATAAGACATTTAGAATAATAAGAAAGAAAATTTTACTCAATTTTTGTCAACGAGTTTTGCTTCCAGGATCTTTAAGGAGCCAGTGTCGCCTTGCCATTCAACCTCACTTTTCACAATCTCAATGCGTTTTTTAAAGAAAGGAGCATCAAGTACAACAGTCTCGTACTCTCCACCTTCACCGGCAATGTGAACCATATACCTTTTGTTCAGGGCTTTTAGATGTTCAATAGAGTTTACGTTTATAGGGCGACCCAGCCAGGATTTATCAAGACCGTCAGCTGCAACCCTGACGATTCGAATATCAAGCACTTTAGACATTTCGGTGAGCAATTCTTCAGGGTCCCTGTGCCAGAGAGGAGCATAGACCTTAAGTCCCAGGGAGTCGCAGATCTTCTGTACTCTGCCTGCCTGGTACTGGGACTCAATCGCGCCAATGGATACACCATCTACATCCACTTTCTTGAGGGCAAGGGCCAGGTCATCAAGCTCGAGCTCCTTTATTCCACTTGATTCTTGCTGAACCAGTGGGATCTCACAGGCGGCAGAGATTAATTCTACCATGTGGAGGTTTATTGAGTGGTACATATAGGAATCGTCCCTTGCGGGAATTATATTTATCAGGTGGGTGACTTCATGCCCTTCCAAGAGGGCTTTATATATGGCAAAAATCGAGTCCTTGCCACCGGAAACCAGTGCTGCGAGTTTCATCTGCATCCCTTTTTTTACTTTTTTTCCTTATCTCGGGGAGTTATAATGCGTGATCATTATAATATTTTATATACTTTTTGAATTTTCATCATCCTGTCTTTGATATTCACAATTTCAGCATTCTTTCTCAAGTTTTCCAAAATTAGCCTCATAACGGGTCTCCATTTCTTCCCATGTGGGGAGACCAGTCTGGCAGCCCCGGGTCTGTACAGCAAAGGAGGCTACAGTCGACCCGATTTTCCCGCATGTGGAAAGTGAGTACCCCCTGGTGAGAGCCAGTAGGAAACCGGCCCTGTAGGCATCTCCCGCGCCTGTGGGATCCACAGCTCTGACAGGAATCACAGGTATTACAAGTTCTTCTTCACCTGTATAGATCCTGCTGCCCTCGGCATCATATGTCACCACGATAATATCAATAGCTGCCTTAAGCTCAGAGAAGCTTTTTCCAGTTATCTCTGAGACCCGCCTGATTTCGTGCCGGTTAGCAAAAAGGATATCAGTATGGGCAAGTATAAGCTCAAGATTTTCTTTTGAATAAGTAACAAGATCCTGCCCAGGATCAAAGGAGACGAAGCCGGCAATCTGTGCGATTTTTGCATTGTAGACAGAGTCTGCAGTTGCAAGATGGACAAAATCTACAGGTTCGGGCTCCAACTCTTTGAATTTTGAAGAGGCTCCCCAGTAAAAATAGGTTGCCTGGTTGTCTTCCCTGTCCGTGAAAATAAATGCCTTGGAGATTTTCTGATCCTCAAGCCTGTAAAGCCTGGAGAGGTCTACACGGGCTTCTGTAAGGAGCTTTTCATATCCTGAGCTTTCAAAATCCATCCCTACAGGAGAAATTAGCTGGCTTTTTCCCCCAAGCCTTGCAATGGCAACTGCAATATTGGCAGCTCCTCCTCCAGGATATTCTTCGTAGTCAATAACAGGGGACGACTCATTTTTTCCTGCAATTTTTTCAACATTTACTATGTAATCAAGGGCAGTATGCCCTACAATGGAAATTACTCTGTCCATGTAGTGTCCTCTTTTCTTATGGGCTGTGAAAATACCCAGAGTCTTTGTGCTGGATATTATTTAAAAAATCAAGCCTGCCGGAATGATAAAACTTGTTTTTGCTGGCTTCAATTAAATGATAAGTACACATTTCTTACCAGAAGTCTCTTCTCAACCGTAAATCTATTCAAGCCAGTAATGGAAAAACCAGGGGCATAACTAACCGCAGCATAATATTTCTCTTTTCCTGACAGGTTTCGGAAAAAAACAGTTTATTTGCCTGTTTTGCTCTTCTGCTGCTGTTCGCCCTTCTCGGTTGATCTTTCAAATTCGGTCACTTCAACAACTGTCAATGGAATGTCCCTGAGGGATTTCCCTATAACAGATTTTGCAATCCTTTCCGCATGTTCGGCAGACTCGGCATCAAAAACCTTCATCTCAAAAATAAGACCTACAAGAGCTGTGTTCGCTGCTATGAAAACACTGCTGAAAGGCTCGCCGCACACCGGGCAGGATGTAGTTCCTACGTCAACCTCTACAAAATCCAGTTTAGGGTTCAGGCGTTTTCCAGCCTCAGAAATCGCAACCCCTATAGCATCATCAGCCGTCTTTACATCTCTAACCAACCAAGCTGCTTCAAGTACCACATGAAAGTTCTTCATTCTCGTCCACCATACTTATTTATACAAATTTTTCAAGAAGATTTCCAGATAAGTTAAAGATTTTTACAGAATTTAAGGAATAGAATAAAGTATATAAATTGTTTCTGTTTCAAATATAATATTATGCTTTCTCCCTGGTGTCAGGGTTCAGTTATTTTTTGACTTTTCTCTCCTTTTTATGCTCATTTAACCATTTATATAGTAAAGAGTGTTTCATCATCGACTGCAAAAACCCCGAGTTTTGCTCCCGCATCAAGCCAGGCATGCCCATAGCTGAAAGAAGCGAGGGCGTTTACAGGATCTTTGTTCTCCAGAAAATACACCCCATCTTTATAATAGGCTTCTGCCATCGTATAATAATCCTTTGCAACAGCATACATATGAGAGGCTGGTATTGGGAAATATTTTGCTTTCTGAAGTGCCCTTTTTAACATATCTTCGTACCTTTTGACTTTTTCATCCAGATCGGCAGGCATTCTGATCACCGCAAGATTTGCTAATATTAATTTTTGCACAATATTATTTGCGTAGTGTTGTTCTCCTTACTCCGCTTCTTTCATGAATCCAATAGGGCCTCCTGCAAGTTTCACAAGTGCTTCAGCCTCAAGAAAGTGCAGCTTTCCGGGAATCACAAGGATATGGAGAGGTTCTCCAAAATCGAAATCTTTTAAGTTTTCCGCATAGTCCGCTTTTACGATAGGCTTTTCCGAGCCTGCCCTGGCTATTCCTACTGCTGCAGCTCCGCGCATAACCCCTTCTCCTCTTTTTTCCTCAACCTCCAGGAGAAGCTCAAGTGCGGTGTTTACAGTCATATAACCTTTCTCCTGGTCTATATCCAGAAAGACCAGGGTGTGCAGGCCAAGTTTTAAGTTTTGCTTTATAATGTCATAAGGGGTTTCCGAGATTACTCTTGTGCCCCTCCTGCTCTCATAGGGATGAGGAATGCTTGCGGATTTCCCAAAGCGATAGTTCTGCAATCCCGTAAGTCCTGAAACAGCTGAGGCAATTGAAGCCCCGTGAATCAGGCGAGTTTCTATTCCCAACTTTTCAGCTCTCAGGCGTAAATCTACATGGGTTGTGGAAACCATTGTATCTCCGCCTGTCAGGAAACAAAGCTTCTTGTTCCTTGCCTCGTTGAGCCAATCAGGATGCTGTTCTACATCCTCTCTTGAAAGCAGAAAAACTTTTTTTCCATAGAGCTTCTCCATTCTTTCAAGGCTTGTACCCATAAGACAGGATGTGTAAAACTCTGCATAAACGAAGTCAGCTTCCCTGATAGCTTCAAGTCCCTTTAAAGAAATGTCATATTCGTCAAAAAGGCCCAGACCTATAAATGTAAGCATAGCCCGCTTTAGGAGTCCTCTTTGTTTAAAGCTTTTTGTTCGGAGTGATCGGGGCGATAAAAAGTCTTTATTTCCCATGTTTACGGGTACGGTTAACTTATTTATATTTGGAAATTAATACTACAATGGGTTTATAACTGCAGTTTTTAAAGGGGTTTTTATCATGGTTAAAGTTACACTTATTCATGCCAGCTGGTGTACTGCCTGCCCGGCAACTCGTAGATTCTGGAAAGATCTGAAATCCGAATACAACTTTGAATACGAGGAAATAGATGTGGAAACTCCGGAGGGCCAGGCATTGATTGATAAATTTGGTATAATTGGGGTTCCTACGACTATTATTGATGGGGAAGTAGCTTTTACGGGCCTTCCGAAGAAAGCCGAGGCGATTTCTCGTATTAGCTGAATTTTATCCTTAAAATGTACATTTCTTGAGACATTCTTCTTAATTTGGAGGAAGCATGTACGACCTAATAATTGTAGGAGGGGGTCCTGCAGGGCTCACAGCCGGCATTTATGCTGTACGTTTCGGGCTTAACACTGTGATCCTTGAAAGAAGCGAGATCAGCGGCCAGATCGCACTTGCAGATATAGTGGAAAATTACCCTGGCTTTCCGTCGATTTCAGGGCTTGAACTGATGGAAAATTATAAAAGGCATGCTCAGGAAGCAGGGGTAGAAACAAAAATAACTGAAGTTCTTTCTGTTCGCACGGAGGGGGATAAGAAAATAGTCTCCACAGACAGCGGAGACCTCGAATCAAGGGCTGTTATAATTGCCACAGGCGCAAACCCCAAGCATCTAAATGTGCCCGGGGAAAAGGAATTTATTAGTAAAGGAGTATCCTATTGCGCCACATGTGACGGGCCTTTTTTCAAGAATAAAACGGTTGTAGTAGTCGGGGGTGGCAATTCGGCAGTTACGGATGCCCTCTTCCTTTCAAAGATTGCCCGGAAAGTCTATCTTATTCACAGAAGAGACCGGTTGAGAGCTGCAAAAGTCCTTCAGGACAGGGCTTTTGCAACTCCAAATATTGAGTTCATTTTCAATAGCCATATCCTTGAGATAATAGGTAGCAGCGGAGAAATTCGAAGAGTCGAAAAAGTAATAATTAAGAATCTCAAAAGTGGAGAACAGCGTGAGCTGGCTACAGACGGTGTTTTTATTTACGTAGGCATTCACCCTAACACTGAAATCATTGATGTGGATAAGGACGAAGAAGGCTTTATCAAGACGGATCGTTCCCTTGAGACTTCACAGAAGGGAATTTATGCTGCGGGAGACTGCCGAGACACACCAATCTGGCAGCTTGTGGCAGCTGTTAGAGATGGGGCGCTCGCAGCCACTACTGCAAGTTTGTACATAGATAGCTTCAAAAAAGAGGTTACATAAAGAATTATCCGAATAAGGATCTTCCGGTCGAAACTGTCTTAAAGTTTATTCTTAGTAAATTTTAAAAGACGGAACAGTAAACCTGTTCTGCCCCTTATTTTCCATTTTTCGGCGCTACTGTTTTTTTTCGGGCTTATTCCAGTATCTGATTGATTTTATTATAGAAATCTATTATCAGTCGTGTTGCCTCGCTGTCCATATTGAGCTGAAAAGTCCGGATTTGCTTTCCAAGTGGTTTTTCTATGACGATACCTGATTCAATCAAAGGAGTAATAACCCTTGATACGCTGGAGTGAGACAGACCAGTTTCTTCAGCTATTCCCGAAAGGTAAGTTGATTCATTCTGGTGCTCGATCAAGTTTTTGAGAACTGTCATTTGTGCGGTTTTTCCGAAGATTTTTTCCATTGGGTCCATTGTTATCATCTCAGAGGTGGCTGTTCTCAGTAAGTGATTCTTATTTCCAATATTAACTTGCTATTTACAGTTATAAACTTATCTGCTTATTGGTTAAGCCGGCGATACATAAAAAATCTTCTAAATATTTGGGTAACTCTGCTTCCTTTAAACTGTATTAAGTTTGTATTAATATCAATTCCAAAGAATTTGAGAAATGTTTAATACCTAAGAAAATGTATAATGTATGGTGATGGAGGGTGATGAATAATAAAAATCTTGATCATGAGATTTTAAAATTGATTGAAGCGCAGCCCGAAATAACTGAACGGGATATTGCCTCTTCTCTTTCAGTCTCGGAAGAACTGATAAAAGCTCGCATTGAGAATTTTAAAGATACAAGGCAGAAAATCCTGATTATGGGTGAAGGGAGCAGTACTCCCAATATTAAGACTGCGCTTGAAGCTGAAAACTATAACGTTGTCAAGTTTTCTGGTGGCTCTTCAGCACTTGAAGCCGTGAAAACTGAGAGACCCGACCTTGTATTGCTGGATACTGGACTTGCCGACATTGATAGCTTTAAAATATGCAAGCAACTTAGAAGCAGTTCAAGGTACTGGTGGATCCCGATAATGGTGCTCAGTGAGAGAGGTGGGGTGAAAAATTGGGTTAAAGCTTTTGAATCGGGTGTAGATGACTATGTTACTGCGCCTTTCAACCCTGTAGAACTTAGAGCCAGAGTGGGAATGGTATTAAGGCGTGCTCAGGTCTAACTCGAAAGCCAGCTTATAGCAGGAGAGAACTCCTTCTTTCACAAGGGCATTGCAAGCGGAAAAACGGTTCTGAAAAAACAGATCTTTTAGGGCACTCCCTTGAAAATTTTTATCTTTTCAGGCATATCGGAAATATTCTAAGGCGCTTTTATTAATTGTCTATACTAAATGCCTTTATTAAACACCTCGTTAAAAATATATGTCACGGCTATAGTAGCTTCCTGAACTTAATTGATTAATTTACGACATCTGCCGCAATTCCCGGCATAATCACATCCAATATTTGTGTAAAGATCTTTGGAATACACTTTCAGAAGATTAAAAGCTGTGAAAGGAGATTCCTCATCCTAATTGAGGCTCAGGTCTCAAATTCAGTCTCCTGAACTTAGAGAGATTCTCATATTCCCAATAGAAAAGCTAATAATCAGACTGTTAACATGCCGTGAGAGAAGGGAATCCCAACTTTTGTCAGAATTGAACTTATCTCATTTTTCTGTTTTTATTTTATAGGTCTACTTTTTTCGTGTCAGGGCAAAAAGATGGAGTAAATAGAAAAAAGTTGGAAAAATCTGAGACTAAAATTAATATATTTTTATTAATTTTAATAATAATTTGAAAGGGCTCGGTATAAAATTGTTTAACCTTATCTAATTCTTACCCGCAACTTTGAAACTATATTTTTAAAATAATAAAGTCCCGGAATATTTCAAAATCCTTAAAAAATAGCAAAACATAGGTTATCATGTGCAACTGTAAATAATGTCATCAGGGCGTAAATCATGGTGTGAGACATCATGGTGTGAGACGTGAATATCTCCTTATTTTTGATACGGAACTAAAGTACAAAATCGATTTAACGCTCTGAAGGCATATACTATTATTGCTGGAGTTTATGTGATAAATGTGGAAAAACGTAATCGAAAAAAGGTGTGGTTGAGTGATGACTTCGAACGAGTGGTACAATAAAGGTGTTGCACTCCATGAGCTTGGACGATTACAGGAAGCTCTGGATGCATACAATAAAGCTCTGGAAGCAAGCCCTGATAATGCAAAAATCCTGCTTAGCAAAGGGATGGTTCTGAGAAGTCTTTTCAGATATGAAGAGGCTCTCGATGCCCTTAACAGGTCCCTTGAGATCAATCCTGCGGATGCGAAAACCTGGTACACCAAAGCTGAACTGCTTATGGGCCTGATGCAGTATAGAGAGGCTCTGGATGCTTACTATCGGGCTATATATCTCGCTCCTGAAGACCCTGAAGTCTGGTACAGGCGAGGAATGGCTCTGAGGGAAATGAAGGCATACGAAGACGCTATGGATGATTTTGAGAAGGCTATCCGTCTTTATGAAAAGAAATACGATATGAGTTCCATGAGTGCAAGCGAATGGTGCAAGAAAGGCATGGGGCTCTGCAAGATAAAGAGCTATGAAGAAGCTGTTAGCGCGTTTGACAAGGCACTTGAATTAAACCCTGCTAACGGAAAGGCTCTCTATAACAAAGGTGTAGCTCTCCGCTGGCTTGGAAAGCATGAAGAAGCAAGACTTTATACGGAAAAAGCTGTGGAGGTTTTTGATAGCAAGATAAAAACAAACCCTGAGAATGCCCGGTTCTGGTATAATAAGGGAATTGCCCTAAGGGACCTGGAGAGATATAAAGAGGCACTTCAGGCTTTTGAGAGGGCTATCGATATCAATCCAAGTTTTACAAAAGCCTGGATTGGTAAAGGTATTGTATACGACAGGATTAAGAAACACCAGAAAGCAATGGAAGCCTATGAGAGGGCAGTCGATATAAACCCGGTTTATTCCGATCTCCTTTGAGTAGCCCGACTTCAGGTTTTTCCATAATGTCAAAACCCAGAGCTAAAAAAGCCGTTAGCCGAAAATCCTTTTCGGATTTCCAGACTGGCGGCTAAATGTTTACTTTTCTCTGAAATATAGGTACATCTTGGAGACTTTGCATAGAGGTTCCCAGTGAATCCATAAGCCCAGAGTCTGCAATTCAATTAAAAACATTTTTGTGAATTTACATTTAGCTTTATTTTTGTTCAGACTCCGGAATCTCAAGCAAGTCCGAAAAGGTACTGAGTCTAAAATCGAAAAATTGATCCGTTTCTTCTCCGGGCCTCCAATCTCCATAGGAGGCGTATGCGGTTCTTAATCCCAGTTTGCGGGCAGGTACAATATCCCTTTTAATGCTGTCTCCTACTACCAGAGCTTCACCAGGTTTTATCCCGAGAGCCTCAAGTGCAAAAAGAAAATGCGCAGGATCTGGTTTTTTTGTTCCAGTCATATCTGCAGCCACGAGGAAATCGAAGTATTTCAGGAGCCCAACTCTTGTAAGCCTTGCCAGGGCATGATGTCTATCGGCATCCGTTATGATTACAAGTTTTAAACCTAACTCCCTAAGCTTATCAAGCGTGTCCGTCACAGCTGGATAGAGTTCAAGATTTTGCAGTTTTTCCCTTTCATATATCTCACAACACTCCCTGTAACCCTGAGCTGTAAAAAGATTTCTTTCCTGCATGTAGTCACGAATGTTTTCGTAGTCTTCAAAACCATAAATTCCCCTCAAAAAATACCTGAAAAGTTCCGAAGGTTCCCCTACAGTATCTCCTTTTTCCTTCCCAATATATGAGAGTATCTCCCTGCAGGCTCCGAGTTTTGCGGCTATGAAGTCAAAAAGGGTATTGTCCATATCAAAAAGAATGGCTTTCAGAGTCCCTCGATAAACCTCTTCTGTGTTTTTCTGAACTCTGCTCCTGTTCTTCTCATCTTCTTCCATTTTCTGCCTGCCTTTTTCTGAATTTTGAGCATATTGCCTTTATCTCCTTATTCACCTTTCCTGTACTTTTTCCAGGGCTTTTAGGGGAGAGGCTATAAAAGCCATAAAGGACAGATGTATAGATCATAAGGACAACAGATTTAAGTAAATACCGAACGCGGCACTTAAGAGTCCGCAGGATTTACTATAAAAGGTAGAACAGGATATTTTGATATGAACTCCGATGAACCAAATGACAAAACCTTCACAAAAGAAGGTGGGGAAGAAAAATCTGAAGAAAAACCTGTTTCCGAAGACATGTATGTTCTGAGTGATACGGGGGATATGGGTAAGCAGGAAGTCACCGATGAGATCCTTGCAGCCGAACTTAACGAATGCGGACTTGATTTTCTCAGGCTTGGGAAGTTTAATGAGGCAATTGTATCTTTTGACAAGGCAATCAACAAGGATCCGAATAACATATACCTTTTAAACAATAAGGCTGCAGTCCTTGAGACCCTTGGAAGATATGAAGAAGCCATCGAGCTTTATAACAAGGCTATAAAGATCAATCCTGAGGATCCAGATCTCTGGAACAATATAGCTTTTTCCTTTTCCCAGGCTGGAAAGCACAAGGAAGCTATCAAAGCCTATGAAAAAGCTCTTGAGATAAGACCTGACTATCCCAACGCATGGTACGGAAAAGCTCTGAACCTGAGCCAGGTTGGAGAATATGAGGCTGCTATCGAAGCCTATGAAAAGGTACTTGAGGAAGATCCCGATTATAAAGAAGCCTGGGTAGGAAAAGGAGTAGCTCTCGGGCAAATGGGCAACTATGACGAGGCAATTATCGCTTACGACAAGGCATTAGAACTTGATCCTGATTTCCTTGAAGCCTGGTACTATAAAGGTGTGGACCTGGACAGTCTTGGAAGTTACAGGCAGGCACTGAAAGCCTATGAAAAAGCTGTGGAACTGGATCCTGAGAACGATGATGCCTGGAACAATATGGGAATAGATCTCGAGAATCTCGAAAAATATGATGAGGCAATTAAAGCTTTTGACAGAGCAATTGAAATTAACGCCGAAAATGCCGATGTCTGGTACAACAAAGGTTTTACCCTGAGCCAGATGCAGAGATTTGAAGAAGCCGTAGATACATACAGGAAAGCCATAGAGCTTGACCCTGAGTATTTCGAAGCTTATTCCAGTCTGGGTTTCGTGCTCGCCCAACTCAAGCGTTTTGAGGAAGCTCTGGAGATTTACGAAAAGGCGCTCCAGCTTAATCCTGAGGCTGCAGACTCCTGGTTTGGGAAGGCTGTCTGCCTGAGTTTCCTCGGACGGGAAGAAGAGGCTGAAGAAGCATACAGAAAAGCTGTAGAAATCGATCCCAGATATGCTGAGGTAGGGGGAGACATACAGTAACCGAGCTTTTAAATCAAAGAGCCTGTTCTTATCCAGGTCTTTATTTTTTCATTTACTGTACTATATCTTTTATTTTTTCTCGGATATAGCGGTCTGAAGGAAAGTATTTAGCATAAAAAAAATCCTATCGTAGGAAAAAATTGTATTCCATATGCCGTCTTGTGGAGGCAGGAAAAAGAAAAGCTCAAAATAAAAATAGGCAGATGAAAGTGTAATTCTATACACTGGATAATTTTTAGGATAAGTACTGATTTTTTGTAAATCTTGAGACTTCTTTTAAGTATTTCCACCAGGTAGTGGAGAAGGACTTACGAAGTAAATAAGACAATTGAGCAAATTGATAAAATATTCAGTTTAATGCAACTTTAAAAAGTAGAAAATTGTTTTTAAAAAATTCTGTAAAAATACATATTTTCAACAATCTTTATCTTTGTTTTTTCTCCCTAAAGCAAAGTCTTCACTCCGCTTTTTCCTGAACTACCACAGTTCCTCTCATATCTGGATGGATCGAGCAGTAATAATCGTAGTTGCCTGCATCTGTAAACAGGAACTCGTATGAATCTCCCTGGTTCAGAACCTCAGATCTAAAATTGGTCCCTGTACCTACCACGGTATGAGAAGCTGTGTCAAGATTAGTCCATTTTACGGTGTCACCTGTGGAGATATTGACTGTAGCTGGGTTAAAGGCGTTATCTTCTATTGCTACTTCTACAGTCTCGCCGTCACCTATCGGAAGCCCAGACGTTTCTCCCTCTACCGGAGACGCCGGTTCTTCTGCTGGAGCAGCAGGTGTTTCAGCTGGTGTTATCCGTTCTTCGCTTGCTCCGCCTTCACCTGCTTCCGGTGCTCCTTCACCTTCCTCAGCCGGAGTTACTCCTTCCTCGGTTCCACCTTCGTCACCAGTGTCAGCACATCCTATTGCGAAGAATATGCTGAGTAAAATTATAAAAACTGCAAGTTCTTTTCTCATTCTTTTCCCCCAAAAATAAGGTGCTTTATAATTAATATCCTGATTTTATAATAGTTCCTACCAGATTCTAAACATAGTTTCTTCCATAAATTAAGCTGGTATTATTGTGCTTTAAGGAAGGAAACTGAAATAGACCCTCGAATTCCTCATTTTTAATTCATCTTTTTTTAATTCATCTTTTTCTCTTATTCAAAGGTAAAATGTTTTAAATGTATAAAATAAGGTGTTTTAAAATGGGTTTAAGGTATACACAGTATCTCTCATACGGTTAAAGGTATATACAGTGCCTTTAACACAAAAAGTACTGCCGTCAGTAAAAAGTGATTCAATGGGTTAAGAGCATTATATTTATTTTTGAAGAAGTGAAACTATTTAAAAAGTTCTTTCTTTTAAGCTAAATTTTCAGGCAATCCTGATATGTCTTCTAGAGAGGATGCGGGTCTGGATATTTAATCCAGGTGCTTTGGCTCAAGTACCTTATCTTCCTGTTGCGCGTAAAGTGCTGCAGCTAGGCTGGTTATATTTAAAGTTTATGTTAGAACTGTACTTTAACGGTTTTGCATTATGGGCAGAACCCTGATCACAGCTGACTATCATAATAATTCAGCCTTGTTAACAGCTACTGGATTGCCTGCCCATATCGGTATTAATTTAAGTTTATTCAGCTATCACCGGCTAGGAGTTACTCTGATTACTCCACCATTCTCGTCTGCAGTGCCTGTAACGTTTCTGGCTGGAGTCTCTTCTTCCTGTGCAGCTTCTTCTTCAGCTACAGTCTCCATTTCAGTTACAGCTGGAGTGCCTTCTTCAACCCCTTCTTCAGCCGGAGTTACTGCTACAACTGGAGTTTCTGCTACAACTGGAGTTTCTGCTACTACTTCTTCAACTGGAGTTACAACCTCAACTTCAGTTACAGCCTCAACCTCAGTTACAACCTGCGCTGGAGTACCTTCTTCAGCTGGAGTTACATCCTCCACTTCTTCAGCCGGAGTTCCTGCTTCCGGAGCCTCTCCCTCCTCACCAGCGCATCCAATTGCTAGGAAAACGCCCAGCAGCACTATCAACATAACGAGTACTTTTCTCATACTTTCCCTCCACTTAATCCGTTTGTTTTATAACAGATGCTTTATAATTGATATTGAGGTTTTATAATAATTACTGCTAAATTCTGAACATTATTCTTTTTAAGATTCTAATTAAACTCTAAATTTGATTCACAGGCTTTTTAAAGAAATTATTCGATTAACCAATCCATTCCTTTTTAAATCCTGCTTTGTACAAATTTTCAAATAATTCCAAAAGATAGAATTATAGAAAGATATTGGATTTCTATTAAAATTCGAAAAATCCTGATTCATTAGAAAGAAAAGAATTAAAAAATAAGCTAATATATTCAAATGCTGACCATTAAAAATACCTGGCAGTTGATCATCACTTTAGTTGATCATCATCTTATTGTTGTGTCAGCTCTAAACTAATACATTTTACCGGAAAAGAGAATTATTCGGCTAACTGTATTTCTTTCCCGGTAAACTGCGATTTCATTGTTTTATCTGACTCTCATCTGCTCTTTGGATTAAACCCAGAGATCTACTATTAATTGCAAATTTATAGCAAAAATACAAAGTACAGTAAAAAGTCTGAGTTTTAGGTGATTGTTTTACAGATCAGCTTTATCCAGAATTTTTATTTATTCAAACTTACCAGTAGAACCGGATTCTTACCAGTAGGATAGGACTCTTACCAGTAGATCGGGCTCGTCTGCTTACAATCGTTCTGGATAAATTTATTCACCTGTGCTGGGAGTTACTCTGATTACTCTACCTCCAGTCTGATTTTCAGCGGCGGTCTCTTCCTCCTCAGCTATTTGCTCTTCTTCCTGTGCACCTCCCTCAGGAGTTACATCTTCCACTTCTTCAGCTGGAGTTACATCCTCCACTTCAGCTGGAGTGCCTTCTTCAACCCCTTCTTCAGCCGGAGTTACTGCTACAACTGGAGTTTCTGCTACAACTGGAGTTTCTGCTACTACTTCTTCAACTGGAGTTACAACCTCAACTTCAGTTACAGCCTCAACCTCAGTTACAACCTGCGCAGGAGTGCCTTCTTCAGCTGGAGTTACATCCTCCACTTCTTCAGCCGGAGTCCCTGCTTCCGGAGCCTCTCCCTCCTCACCGGCGCATCCTATTGCGAAGAAAACGCCTAACAATACTATCAACATGATAAGTGCTTTTCTCATATTTTCCCCCACTTAGTTAGTGTGTTTATAACAGATGCTCTATAATTGATATTGAGGTTTTATAATGATTACTGCTAGATTCTGAACATAAGTTCTTCTCAAATCAAGAAAATCCGGTCATTTAAGGATATTTCTCTCTATCGGAGCTTCTAGGCAGTTTCATTCCGAATAAATTTAAGCTGAAAGCTTTATTTTCTCGCCAATTTCTTTAAGTTATAATATTTGGTAATTCTAATATTGTAATGCTTTTAAATGACTTTTCGGGGGGAAGTCGTGAAAATCAAATCTATTAATCCTTATACAGAAGAAGTAAACTGGGTATATGACTCGTTTTCTTTCGCAGAGTGCGAGTCAAAAATTGAAAAATCCAGGGCTGCTTTTTCCGGATGGAGTTCATTGTCTGTTGAAGAAAGGACAAAGTATTTCTCAAGGGCCGGGGAAGTACTTCGGCAAAATATCAATGTCTATGCCGAAATTATTACCAAGGAAATGGGAAAACCTATCAGGCAGTCAAGGGGCGAGATTGAAAAATGTGCCTGGCTTTGCGATTATTACGCGGAAAATGCAGCAGGATTTCTGAAAGACGAGATTGTGGATACAGGAGCTGAGAAAAGCTATGTAACTTTTGAGCCACTGGGGGTAATTTTCGGGATAATGCCCTGGAATTTTCCGTTCTGGCAGGTCTTCAGGTTTGCAGTGCCCGCAATGTGCGCAGGCAATGTTTGTGTACTAAAGCATGCATCAAATGTGCCCAGGTCGGCACTGGAGATTGAAAAAGTTTTTATTGAAGCCGGGTTTCCGGAAAGCGTTTTTAGTTCCCTGTTAATTGACTCGAAGACTGCAATGGAAATTATTGAAGAAGAAATGGTAGATGGAGTTTCGCTTACCGGCAGTATAGGCGCAGGCTCGGAGATAGGGGAACTTGCCGGGGGGTTGATCAAGCCTGTAGTGCTGGAACTGGGAGGTTCGGACCCCTTCATAGTGCTTGAGGATGCTGACATCGAAAGGGCTGCGCAGGTAGCTGTAGAGTCCCGATTTCTTAATACCGGACAGAGCTGTATTGCTGCCAAACGCTTTATTGTTATTGAAGACGTTGTGGTGGACTTCATCGAGGCATTTGAACTTGAAATGCAGGAATTGAAGATCGGAGATCCTATGGATGAGGAAACCGATATAGGGCCGGTTGCAAAGAAAGAATTTATCGATAGTCTTGAGAGGGTTTTGAGAGACGCGAAAAAGAAAGGTGCGGAACCTCACATCTATGGAGAAGAGCAAAATAAGGGTTTCTTCTTTAGACCGACCCTTATCCCTGCAGCAAGTACAGATATGAAGGTCTGCAATGTCGAGGTTTTCGGACCCATTGCCCCTGTTATCATGGCAAAGGACGAGGATGAAGCCGTAAAAATTGCAAACTCAACGGAATTCGGGCTCGGAGCCGAGATCTGGTCAAAAGACCTTGAAAGAGCCCAGAGGCTGGCAAAAAGAATAAAATCCGGGTTTGTAGCAATTAACGGAATGGTCAAATCCGACCCGAGGCTGCCTTTTGGCGGGATAAAGAAGTCTGGAGTCGGGAGAGAACTTTCCCATTATGGGCTTAAAGAATTTGTGAATATAAAAACAGTTGTTGTCAACAGGTAAAATTTACGGGCATGAGGCAGATCAAAACTTATACTGAAAAACCTGAAACGGAATTCGTTAAGAGAATCTGTTTAAGCCTGGAAGTTTGCCTGTTTAAGCTTGAGAACCTGCTCAGGTCTGAACGGCAAACTTAATTTAAGCTTAAATAACGTAATCAGGACTTAATAAGCAAACATGAGTTAGTTATACCCAGTTCGGATAAAAGCCAGATAACTTATTTGAGGTTTTTCATGAAAGCTTCAGATCTTTTCGTTGCCCAGCTTAAAGAGGAAGGTGTAGAATATATTTTCGGGCTGCCAGGCGAAGAAAATCTTGACCTGCTTGAGTCCATTAGAACTTCCGGAATCAAACTTATCGTAACAAGGCACGAACAGGCTGCGGCGTTTATGGCTGCAACATATGGCAGGTTGACAGGTAAACCAGGAGTCTGTTTTTCAACGCTTGGGCCAGGGGCTACCAATCTTGTTACAGGGGTTGCCCAGGCACAGCTTATAGGAGCTCCTCTTATTTCCATATCCGGTCAGAAGGCTCTGACCGATAACTGGCAAGCTCGCTTCCAGCTTGTAAATGTTATCAGGATGATGGAACCTCTCTGCAAAAACGCTGTGTCTATTACGGATCCGGGAATGATTCCCACAGTTATTCGCAATGCCTTCAAACATGCGGAAGCTGAAAGACCAGGAGCTGTACATATCGAGCTTCCTGAAGACGTGGCTGAAAGTGAAACTGAAGCTGTGGTGCAGAAGCGAAGCGAGATTAAAATCCCTTACCCTGATCCCGAAGCTGTAAAAAAAGCCGCAGCCATGATCTGTGAGGCTAAAAATCCGCTGATCATAGTTTCTTCAGGCGCAAACAGGAAAGCGGTCAGTGAAGAGCTTGAGGACTTTGTCCGACGGACAGGCATCTACCTTGTGCATACCCAGATGGGAAAAGGTGTCGTTCCAGATGACTGCACTCACAGCCTCTTTGCCACAGGGATTCATGCCCGAGACTATGTTAACTGCGGAATTGACGTGGCTGACCTTATTATTACCATTGGGTACGATATAGTTGAATATCCTCCCTATCTGTGGAACAGGACACTGGACAAGCAGATTATAAATATTGATTTTGTGGAGTCCGTACCTGACAGGTATTTTAACCCGACAGTAGAAATAATCGGGGATATCGCCTCTTCAATCAAAGAACTTGCCGCATGTATACCGGGAAGACGAGAGTTTCCGGTCTTTGAGCATACCAGAAGTTTCATTGAAGAGAAGATAAACACTGTCGCCAGGAAAAGTTACCCTCCTCTCCCACAGGCGGTAGTCCAGAGTGTCAGGAAGGTGCTCGGGAGAAAAGATATAATCACGCTTGACAACGGGATTTATAAACTATGGTTTGCTCGCCTTTATAAGACATATGCCCCAAATACCGTGCTCCTTGACAATGCACTTGCAACTATGGGCGCAGGGCTTCCGTCAGGAATTGCCGCAAAACTTCTTAATCCAGAGCGCCGGGTACTTGCAATCTGTGGGGATGGAGGGTTTATGATGAACTGCCAGGAACTTGAGACGGCAGTCCGGTATGGAATCCCTGTTGTCGTCCTTATCCTCAATGACAATGGTTTTGGCTTCATAAAATGGAAACAGAAAAAATTAAATTTTACGGATTACGGGCTAGACTATGGAAATCCTGATTTCTCTAGCTTTGCCAGGAGTTTTGGAGCTGAGGGCTTCAGGGTTGAGGAAGATGATGACCTTGAAGAGGTTCTCGAGCGAGCTTTTGCCCTGAATAAGGTGACAGTTATCGAATGCCCTATTGATTATTCCGTAAACTATGAGACTTTCTCGATAGAACTGGGAAAGCTCACATGTAAGTTCTGACCTGAAAATAAAAATTTTGATTGCAAATAGGGTTTGCGGATCAAATCCATGCAAACCCAACTTTTAAAATTAAGCCCTGAGGGGGGGACTAATTGGAAGGCAAAGAAAATGAAGTTGGATATCCTGTACACTCACATGATGTAGTTATAGTCGGTGCCGGACTTACAGGGCTTAGGGGGGCGATTGAAACCATAGATCAGGGACTTGATACAGCCATCATTTCTAAGGTGCACCCTCTCCGCTCCCATTCCGTAGCAGCCCAGGGAGGAATAAACGCAGCTTTAGGAAATGCCGTAGCCAGTGATTCCTGGGAAGCACATGCCTTTGATACAGTAAGGGGGTCGGATTATCTGGCTGACCAGGACGCCGTGGAAATCCTGTGTAAAAACGCACCTGCAGCTGTGATAGAGCTTGAACATTTCGGAACCGTTTTTTCCAGGCTCCCTGACGGCAGGATTGCTCAGAGACCCTTTGGGGGAGGTATGTTCCCAAGAACCTGCTACGCTGCAGACCGGACAGGGCATAACATTCTGCATTCGCTCTATGAACAACTTGTTGGCAGGCAGAGAATAGAAAACGAAAACTGTGAAAACAGGGAGCTGGGCAAACTTAGCTTTTACGAAGAATTTTTTGTAACCTCCCTTGTAAAGTCAGGAGAAACCCTGTTTGAGAAAGGCTCAAAGAAAGAAGAAAGATGTGCAGGCTGTACTGCTCTGAATATCGCTGATGGAAGCCTGCATGGTTTTACCTGCCATTCCCTGCTACTTGCAACCGGGGGTTTTGGGCGACTTTTTGACCGTTCCACAAACGCCCTGATTAATACCGGGGACGGTGCATCCCTAGCGCTTCGGGCAGGTGTGCCTTTAAAGGACATAGAATTCGTGCAATTCCATCCGACTACCCTTTATGGCACAAACATCCTGATCACAGAAGGTGCAAGGGGAGAAGGTGGGTATCTCCTGAATAACAGGAACGAGCGTTTTATGGAGAGATATGCCCCTGCCTCCATGGAGCTTGCCCCAAGAGATATTGTTGCGAGAGCCATCCAGCAAGAGATTGAAGAAGGCAGAGGATTTGAGGGCGGTTACGTCCTTCTTGACCTGAGGCACCTTAAAGAGGAGAGAATTACAGAACGCCTGCCCGGGATAAGGCTCATCTGTCTGAACTTTGCAGGCGTTGATCCTGTTAAATCGCCAATCCCAGTACAGCCAGGCCAGCATTATTCAATGGGAGGAATTTCGGTAGGCAACTCCCTGGAAACCGAACTCCCAGGACTGTATGCGGCAGGAGAATGCGCCTGCATAAGCGTGCATGGAGCAAATCGACTAGGAGGCAATTCCCTGCTTGAAACTGTGGTTTTCGGCAAACTTGCAGGGCAGGAGATAGGAAAGGCTTTTTCGGCTTCTGGATATGACAGAAAGGAGGCTGAAAAGGCTGTCCTTGAAAGCCTGCATCGGGAAAATGAACGTATAGAAACCCTGCTTGCCAGAAAATCCGGAGTAAAAATGCACAGCCTCAGGGATGAACTGAGAAAAATAATGTTTGAATATTTTGGAGTTTTTCGGGAAGGGAAAAAGATGGAAAAAGGTATGGAAAAACTCCTCCAGCTTAAAAATCGCTTTCATGATGTTTATATCAATAATAAATCCAAAGAATTTAATTATGCACTTATCTATGCCCTCGAACTTGAGGGATTGTTTGATATTGGAGAAGCCGTTGCAAGAGGAGCTATTGCCAGGAAGGAAAGCAGGGGTTCCCATTCAAGGGTTGATTACCCGCAGAGGGACGACAATAACTTCCTTCATCACACTCTGTACAGGCTAAAAGAAGGAAAACCTGCGCTTGAATCCCTGCCTGTAAGGATTAGGAAGTTTCCTGTTAAGGAGCGTGTATATTGATGAAATTGAAGGTATTTCGATTTGACAGGAAAGATGGGAGGTCCCGTTATGATACTTTTGAAATCGAACCCTCTGCAGGGATGACAGTCCTTTCCGCGTTATTCAAAATCCAGGAAGAGTTTGATGATTCCCTTGCTTTCCGCTATTCCTGCAGAGGCGCGGTTTGCGGAAGCTGTGCAATGCTGATTAATAAAATACCCTCGCTTGCCTGCCAGACCCGGATAGAATCCCTGCTTAAAGGGGAAAGAAGAGTAAAGTTGAGCCCCTTTCCAGGAATGGAAGAGAATATTTCCTGGGATCCCGAAAATGAGGTACTTGTAGAGCCTCTTCCTTCCCTGCCGAAAATTAAAGACCTTGTAGTGGATATGGATAAATTCTTCGAATTTTACAGGGCAATCGAGCCGACCTTTAAACCGGCTTCAAAACCACCCGAGAGAGAGCATCTCATGCAGCCTGATGCCGTAAAAGAACTTGAGAAATACACAAACTGCATACTCTGTGCAGCCTGCGTGAGTGCCTGCCCTGTCTCGGGAAAGGAAAAAGATTTTCTGGGTCCTGCAGCTCTTGCAAAGCTGTACAGGTTCTATATAGATCCCCGCGAAGCCAATAATGAATTGCGGCTTATGCTCGCCAACAGCAAATCAGGCTGGTGGGGTTGTGAATTCCATGCCAACTGCAAGGCTGTCTGCCCGAAAGGTGTTCCACCTATTGAGGGCATCGGAAAGGCCAGGAGGCAAATCAAAAAATCTGGAATGGAACTTGAACAAAAATTCTGAAACTTTCAAAGGAGATCTTCTGGGGTGAATCTATTACTTTGAATAGTCGGATTGAGAAGGATTCTCTTGGGGAAATGGAAGTTCCAGCTGATGCTTATTATGGCATCCAGACCCAGCGTGCTATCTGTAATTTCCCTGTAAGCGGGCACAGGGCGAGACCGGAGTTTATCAGGGCGTATATTCTGGTAAAAAAGGCAGCAGCACTTACCAATCTGGAGCTTGGAGTGCTTGACAGGGTGAGAGGAAATGCCATTGTATCTGCAGCCGATGAGGTGCTTTCCGGGCTTTCAGGACAGTATTCGGGCCAGTTTCCTGTGGACATCTTCCAAGCAGGGGCAGGCACTTCTTTTAATATGAACGTTAACGAGGTACTTGCGAACCGGGCTCTGGAAATCCTTGGCCGGAGCCGGGGAGATTATAGCTTCCTGAGCCCTAACGACCATGTAAATATGTCTCAATCAACCAATGATACCTTTCCGACCGCCTCCTGCATAGCTGTAATTTTTGCGGCTGACAGGCTTATTGACGTGCTTGCCTCTCTTGCGGAAGCTTTTCAGGCAAAAGCCCTGGAATTTTCGAGAATCCCTAAATCTGGCCGGACACACCTTATGGACGCCTTGCCTGTGACTCTTGGCGATGAATTCGGGGCTTATGCTGCTGCGCTGCTGAGGGCTTCAGGCAGGATAGAAGAGCGAAGAAATGATCTGCTTGAACTTCCTTTAGGAGGGACTGCAACCGGGACAGGGGCTAACACCGATCCGAAATATCGCGAGCTTGTAATTTCGAAACTTTCCGAGCTCTGTAAATTACCTTTTCGAAAGGCAAGCAATAGTTTTGAAGCCCTGCAGAGCCGTTCCCAGCTTGCTGCCTTTTCAGGAGCCCTTCGGGAATTAGCACTTGAACTTATAAGAATAGCCAATGATTTGAGGCTCCTTAACGCCGGTCCAACTACTGGAATTTCCGAAATCGAGCTTCCTGCTGTGCAGCCTGGCTCGTCCATGATGCCGGGTAAATACAACCCTGTAATGGCTGAATGCTTGGATATGATAGGGTTCCAGGTTGTAGGCAATGACACTGCAGTGGCTTTTGCAGCTCAGGCCGGGCAGCTAGAGCTCAATGTTATGACCCCTGTTATAACCTCCAATATTCTTATGTCAGTTTCCCTTCTCACAAACTATCTGCCGATTTTTCAGAATCGCTGCGTGGAAGGGATAAAAGCGAATGAAGATAGGTGCAGAGCCTACCTTGAGTTGAATCCCACCCTGGTAACCTTCCTTGCCCCAAAGCTAGGGTATCTTAAGGCTGCCGAGATTGCAAAAGAGGTGCTGGATAAGAGAATACCTGTAAAGGAAGTCCTGGTAATGAGGGGGCTTTTGAGCAAAGAGGAAGTCGATGAACTATTTAAAATTGAAAACCTGTTACAATTCCCTGGCTCAGAAAAGGGTAAAACGAGCTTGAAAGAGTAAAACGAGATTAGAAAGTAAATGAGATTAAGAGCATTAAGTTAGATTAAAAGCATTTAAATGAAATTAAGAGCATTTAATGAAATTAAAAACTTTTAAATTTTAGAGAATTTAAACAATTCTTAAGTTGTGGTTCAGTGACTGATTTTTTATTAGTTTTCAAAACCACGGTTAACCACAGGTTAATTAAACGCAGACTAAGACAATCTGTATAAAATGGGTGAAGGTTTTAAGGCATCTTCAGTTAAGATACCCTTTTCTTTCAAGCCATTCGACCTGAGGTCTTGTATATTTCCAGGTAACATCGGCTTTGGAATCCTGAATTTCCCAGGGGTTCGCTATTACTATATCACCTTCGCGTATCCACATTCTCTTTTTTTTGGACCCAGGAATCCGGCCCATTCGGACGACTCCGTCCATACATTGTAATGTGACCCTTTTTGCACCAAGTAAACCTGATACAGTTGCAAGAACCTCGTTTCTGTCCTTACGGGGAGTACGTACCCTTGTTACTTCTGGAGCATCTCCTGTACCTACAGGCTTATTTGATCCTGCATTTCTCTTTTTCATAATGCTTCTATAATTAGCCAAATTATTCCTCCGATTTTTGTTTCTTATTCGATAATTTTAATCTAGGATAGTTTTTTCTTGCTTTTGCCCTTAACTCGCCTGTTCTTACTTCTTTCCGGATATCTTTACAGGTCTTCACCGTCTAATGCTGTTAACTTTCTCAGAAAGACCTGTAGAACGATTGTTTCCTGATCCCCAAAAACCCCTGAACAAAAGGTAAAAAGCAAAGCGACTCAAGACAAATAATGAAAATGAATTGAGCATTAATCCTAGTTAAGCCTTAAATCTGGCTAAATCTTTAAAATTAATACCCAACGCAGATAGTTTTTAGAATTTCCTGTGGTTAGGCAGGCAGTCTCTGCAGTAAACCGGTCTTCCTTCTGTCGGTTTGAATGGAACTTCAGTCTCAATACCGCAGTCAGAACAGGTAACTCTGGTCATTTCCCTGGGGCTGCTGTTGCCGCCTCTGAATCCTCCGCGGTTTCTGTCTCTGTTGCCACCACGGTAAGAATTTCCTCTGTCATTAAAACCCATTTTCGTTTCACCTCCGTTATAAACGGATAACAATAAGGCAAAAATAAGATTGTATAAAATTTATTGATTAAAAACAAAAATGGAGTTTTTAATAACAGATTATACGTCTCTTTATTTTCAACCGCCTCTACATAGTTGTTTGATTATATAAATCTTTCTACCAATTCATCTCAAGAAATCTAGACACTTAATGGAAATTATAAAATTGATCTTGATGAAGATCTAGAATTTACCTATAAATTTAGAAATTTTATATCTGTTCAGATAAATTATAAAAGAGATTAAATTCCGTAGTTGAATATGAAAAGGAGATTGATGGCTAATAAGAAGAAAAGACTATGAACTTTCAATAAAGCATTCTAACCGGTGTAATCAATGCTATCCGATATGATCATTATAAAAGAAGGGAGTCCGTTTGGTCTGCTCAAGCTAAACAAAACGGACATAATCTGTCATTAAAATTTTTTGAGCACATCTGGCACGTTAATACCTGTTTTCTCTGGGTTTCCTGTGGTTTGGAAGGCATTCTCTACAGTAGACTGGTCTGTCAGGGTCAGGTCTGAATGGTACCTGAGTTTCGGCGCCACAATCCGAACAGGTTGCGTTGTGCATTTCCCTGGGACCTCCGAAGCCTCCGCGGTTGCTGTCCCTTCCCCTGAAGGGATTTCTGTTATTAAAAACCATTTTATTTTCACCTCCGCTTACAGCGGATAGTCATTAGTTTAAAAATAAGACTGTATATTGCTCTTTGATTAAAAACAGAACTAGTTTTTAATAACAGAATATACATTTCTTTATTTTTAATACTCTTAATATACGATCAAATTATATAAACCTTCCCTATAAAAATCATACTCATGCAGAAAAAGTGCTTTTGCTTCAGAAAATTAAAGTAAGTTAATGGAATAACCTCAGAAATTACAGGGAAGTGTTTGAAGAAGAAACATGGGAAGGAGAGAAGGGTTTAACCGAGAGCTGGTTAAAACCGGAGTGATGGGGGAATACAGTCTTATCGAGTTTACTGCATTATTTCGGGTGCTCACTTGAGGTACCCTTTTCTTTCAAGCCATTCGACCTGAGGCCTTGTGTATTTCCAGATTACATCGGCTTTAGAATCCTGAATATCCCAGGGAGCAGCGATTACTACATCTCCCTCATGGATCCACATTTTCTTGTTCTTGGATCCTGGAATCCGCCCCATCCGGACTATACCGTCCATACACTGCAATGTTACTCTTTTTGAACCTAAAAGGCTTCCTACGGTTGCCAGGATTTCGTGGTTTTCTTTGCGCGGAGTGCGTACCCTTGTTACTTCCTGCGTGGCGGGTGTGGCGCCCCCAGCCCCTGCTTTTCTTTTTCTTATATTGCTTCTATAGTTTGCCAGGTTAACTCCTCTTGTTTATCAGTTTGGTTTATTTTCATTATGATTTGCTACTATTTGTCAAGTCGTCAAACATTCTACACTAATCGATGCCTCAGGTACTTTGACGTGAAGGTTCATAAATGGATAGGAATTAAAGAACCTTTAAAAACCTGAATCTCTGAAGGCTCCTGAACCTCAGGAATTTCCACATATCAAAGATCCTTCACTGTTCCCCAGCCCAGAGCCTGAGTGTTTGCCTCAAAACCTTTTTAAGCATTTATATATCGCCAAATTATAAAAATGCTGCAAACGGTTCTATATCCCATTAATAAGTAAATTAAAGCATTAAAAAAGTTAGGGGTTATAAGATCCCTAACCGCTACAAGGTAAAAATTTAGAACAAAAAGAAAGCAGGTGTTGATAATTTTAAAATCAGCACTTACCTTAATTTTAATTTAAAAGCTTTTAATTTAGAACTTCCTGTGGTTAGGCAGACAATCTCTACAGTAAACTGGTCTTCCTTCAGCTGGCTTGAATGGAACCTGGGTCTCTACACCACAGTCAGAACAAACTGCAGGATACATTTCCCTGGGACCGCTGTTGCCGCCTCTGAAACTTCTGCGGTTACTGTCTCTAGTTCCCCGGTTGCTGTCTCTTCCCCTGAAAGAGCTCCCTCTGTTATTAAAACTCATTTTCGTTTCACCTCCGCTTATAGCGGATACAGTCTAAGTTGCCATAAAAATAAGATCTATACATTCTTTTATTAAAAACAAAATGAGTTTTTAATAACAGATGATATGACTCTTTATTTTTACTGCCAATATGTCCGTGGCTTTTATACTATATAAATATATCTGCAAAATATCTCGATTATAACAATAAAAACCTGATAACGAAAAAAAAGCTTTTCGGGTTATCAATCGCGGTTTTAACTGAAGAAAGCAAATAAGGGTAGACTTAGAAGTGAAAATAAATATCTAATAAAAAATAAATGAAAGAGAAGATAAAAATAAAGAGACGAAAATTAATAAACTAATGAACTCTCATTATCTGCTCTTACTGGCAATTCTATTTGAAGTCTGCGGAACTACATGCATGAAACTTTCTCAGGGTTTCTCAAAACTTCTTCCTTCTATACTAATTTTTGTTTTTTACGCGGTCAGCTTTTTCTTATTTACCCTGGCCCTTAAGGGTATGGATGTCAGCATTGCGTATGCAGTATGGGCAGGATTAGGTACAGCTCTGATTACTGTTGTCGGGATTTTCTGGTTCAGGGAACCTGTCAATTCTGTGAAAATAATTTCTCTTATCATTGTCGTGGCAGGAATAATCGGGCTTAACCTCAGTGACAGAATAACCTGAAAAAACCTGAGCAACCCTGAAACAATAGTCTCAAATACGGAGTCTACCAGCAGACACATAGTTCTTTCTTGAACATATTTGTCTCCTGAGATAAGGACTAAAAATAAGAAAGACGACTAAAAATAAGAAAGATATTTCAGGCAGCCCCTGAAATCCGCCCTCTCAGGAACTGTCTGAAAGACTCTTCGTGTAAGGGATTTAATCCTAATACATACGGTATCCGACACCGTCTTGTTACCGATGTAGTTAGGGTTCTCATCCCCAGCCGAGAATTGCAGGTCTGCCTGCAAGTCTGAATCCCTACAGAGAAATATGGCCATTTCTGCTGCCACTCACAACCTCCCTTCCTGAAAATCAGTTACAGGACAGGTGCCTGTATGGGATTCATAAGCGGCCTCTGCTGCAATTGCTCCGGAAGGAATCAAAGTGCACGACGATTACAAAGGAGCAGAGGTCGCATTTTCCGTTCGAACTCCCTAAAGTCCATTTTTTCCAGTTTTTCAAGTATTTATCCATTTTTGAATTTTCTTTCTTATTTTTAAGATCTTTATTCTTTTAATTATAAAGATCTTTAAACTCCCGTTTTGTTACATCCCAACTTTTGATTTTACTTCTCGGGAGGCAAGTTGGGACTAACTCTAAAATTGTAAAATTAAAATATAAGTATACTTTTTTCAATAGTCCAATAATTTCTCTGGTTGAGAGCATTTAAAGCTTGATAATACTTTATTTCCCTTTATAAAAGATGGAAAAAATTCAGAATTGTAAAATATTATGAATAAACTCCGTATAATTAAAATTAGGAGCTGAAAGCCTGAAATCAGAGTTTCAATTATTTAATACCTTTTTTATTATCGGTTACATCTGTTAATATTTCTGAAAAAGCAAAAAATCCCAGAAATTTTTTTCTATAGCTTCCATTATGGATATGCAATCCGAAAATTTCATAACAGGCACTGGATAACCTCCAGATATTGATTTAGATCTGGAGGAATAGCTAAAGTCGGGTACATTCTCTTGCTCTATATCTATCTTCTCTGAGACTCAGGAATGATCAGGAGATCTCGGCGCATTTACGGTTACCCTACTCCTGCTTGTGCTATTTTTGCATGAGCACATAACTGTGCTGCCGAAGGAAATGTATTCGTGGCAAATGCCTACCTTGCCTATCCCGCAAACCCGCCCATGGTCCCACTAAGGTGACGCTTTGTTGCAGGCTAGCTCTCTATTTTCGGTTTTATTTTGTGCTGTATATTGTAAAAGAATTTAAAAGATAATCAGTAGATATCATTAAATTAATGGAACAGTTAATATATAAATTATTAATTTAATCTGTATATTAACAAATTACGGTCATTATAACAATGACTATCGGTTCAAACTTATCTTGCCTTGAGCCGGAGGGGTTAATGTAATTCTGGAGGGTTAGTTTTGAAAATCATGCTTATCGGAGACTGCCGTAACCGGCGGAGGTTCAGTGCCGCATTTTTTGTCGTCTTATTTTTATTCTCATCATGTGTAGGAAGTGCAGAGGTTATTTATGTAGAACCCGGAAACTCAATCCAGACTGCAGTAAATAATTCTACATCCGGGGATACTGTAATTGTGAAAGCAGGGGAGTATCAGGAGAATATTCTTGTCAATGTTTCTGGCATAAAGATCAGTTCAGAATCTGGTAGCCCTGGAGCTGTGCTTGTAAAAGCCAGGGACGGAAATTCAAGCGTATTCCGGGTTAAAGCTGATAACGTAACTATCAGCGGTTTCAATATAACCAGAACAGGGAAAATTACTGCCGCTCCTGAGGCTTCAAGTTCCATAAATACCTCTGACCAGGGCAGTAATTCCAGTAATCCCGGTGATACAGGAGAAAATCCGGTTACAGATCAGGCTCCTGATTCCGAATCGAATGCACCTGTCTATTCATGGGACGAGACAGGCTGCCCTCCGGCAGGGATCTGCCTTGAGCAGGTTAATAACTGCACAATCGAGAATAATACATTTTTCGAAAATCAGTACGGGGTTTACCTCCAAAACTCTAGGAACTGTACACTCCTGAAAAATACTTTTTCCCGAAACGGCATCTGGCTCGATGAAGGATGTGGGAAGAACTTGTTGATAAATAATACCATTGAGGGGAGTAATCTCATTATTGGAGCACATTGCTGGGACAATATAATGTTCCAGAACCGTGTCTCGAATGGCAATGGGATCAGCATTGCCTGCTGCGGTGGAAACAATCTAGTCTCAAGGAATGAAATCGTAAACTGCAGTACCGGCATCGATATTTATGACGTTCAGGCAAGAACTGTGCTTCGTGACAATCTGATTACAGGTTGCAGGGAAGGAATTTATTTGACTTTCGTCTTCGATTCCAGGATCTATAACAACACGATTTCAAATGGCAACACAGGCATCCTTATGAAAGAAGACTGCCACGACAACGAGCTGTCTAACAACATAATAACAGCGAATAATGAATCCGGCATCTACCTGCTGGACTATAGTGCAGATAACCGAATTTACAATAATTGTTTCAATAATAGCATAAATGTGAAAACAGAAAATGCTGAAGGAAATATCTGGAATACTACGCAGTCTGTCGGGACAAATATAATTGGGGGACCAAACCTGGGAGGAAATTTCTGGGCAAATCTGGAAGGAACCGGTTTTTCCCAGGTCTCGAACGACTCGAACTCGGACGGGATCTGCGACCTCCCATACAACGTTAACGGAAGTGATTTCGACTATCTTCCACTTGCCAGACCTCCTCTCGTGACTGCGGTGGATCTTACGGTCATAATCGGAATACCTGAGACAAATAATACATCTGAAGTTCCCATTGAGCTTGATCGGCGTGCCATCGATTTCGGAACCCTGCTCTCAGGGCAGTCAGCAGAACAGTCAGTCAAACCTCAATTTTTGAAGGTGAGCAACACAGGAAAAAGTAATGTCAGTCTTTCTGCTGAGGTTAGAGATTTTTCAGGTACGTTATTTTCAGATGGAATCTATATATCTTCCACTCACTGGTCAGATTTTTCTGAAGTAATTCCAAGCAATACAAGTAAAGACTTTGAAATTATACTCCGAGTTCCGGCGAACTACTCCGGAGACGGCACTGAAAAAGGGTCTCTTATTTTCCTTGCTAAACAGGTTTGAGAGATCGGATTTAATTTTTTTTATTTAACCTTCAATGCTTTGTCAAGCTTCTACCGTTGTATCTGCTTGTCAGCCTTTCATTGTAAAACTAATTTTTTGGCTTGCTATCTTTCTTATTTTTTCAGCTGCCATCCGACAATTATATTTGATTCTGGTCTCAGGTTCTTTATAGGGTACTGAAAAAATCCCCATACCTGACAATAGTTAACATAGGACTTGTCATTTGGCACCGCATTTATTTTTATTATACTGTTTAAAACAATATTCTAAAGTGCGCAGGTTCAGGGAAGGATTTTCACAGTTCCTGTTTATAATGAGTTACTGAGCCTGTTTAAATTCACCATTTTTACGGTTAGCATCTTACAGAGATAAAACGACATTAATAGATTAAAACAGGTAAAATTCTGGCTGCTCTCAAAGCAGAATTAGATGGAGTTTTGGACAGGTTCAGCAGGAGTGGGAGTTAATGGGAGTAAACAGAATAATTCTTTTATTGGCTATTGTGCTTATAGCAGGTGCAGTCTGCAGTCCTGCCTCAGCAAAGCAAATTCGCGTAAGTGGCGACCCTCAGGCGAAATTCTGTTCTATTCAGGACGCAGTAAATAATTCGTCTCCAGGGGATGAAATTCTTGTTTTTCCGGGTGTGTATGAAGAAAGAGTGAACGTGAATATTGAAGGCTTAAGTATTCTATCTAAGTCCTGAAATCCTGAAAATACTGTTGTTACAGCCTTTACCGTGAGTGCCAGCAATGTCTTTATTTCCGGGTTTGGCATCCAGGAGTACATAGCCACTGATATAAATCAAGAGGTACAGTACTGCATTTTCAAGCATAATAAATTCCCAGGAATCAATTCGGATGTCAACCCGATAGGTATTGATGCTGGTAACTGCTTCAACTGTGTATTCTCGGATAACATATTCTCTAATTCAGGTATCACATTGAATGCCGGGGGAGATGTAACCAATGTTACAATAGCAAATAACACCATAAAGGGTGGTTCTATAACACTTGGGGGCTCCAGTGAGAACAAAATTCTCAACAATTTTATATCTAACATTATATCTGACAATGGGGAGAGTTATGGACTCAATCTCTATGAATCTCACGACAATGTTATCATTAATAATTCGATCTCAGGATGTAATTATGCCATTTTAATGGCTTTCCTGACCGGGGGCAATAACGTTTCCAATAATACATTAACCTCAAATCGCAGGGCGATTGTAATTGATCATATTTCTCCTGGAAGCGAAATTAAAGAAAATCTTATTTCAAACAACGATATTGGCATATCAATAGGAAGTTCCTGTCCGAATACCCTGATTACTGGCAACAGGATACAGTTAAACAGAGATTATGGAATCTATATCGAACAAACTTCCACAGAAATTCCTTTTGAGGAAAGCAACCTGATTTACAATAATCTCTTCAATAACACGGTTAATGTCTTTAATAATACGGCGGAACTGCAGTTCGGAGATCCAGTAGCTACTATCTGGAATACTGCAAAAACCCCGGGAACCAGCATTGCAGGTGGGCACTATCTCGGCGGAAATCTCTGGGCAAAACCCGATGGAACTGGCTTTTCCCAGAATTGCAACGATTGGGATGGCGATGGAATTTGCGATTCCATCTATACGATCAGCATGAATGATATCGATTATCTTCCTCTCACCACGTTATCGGACCAGCAGTTAGTGTTTCCGGTTGCGGATTTCGATACAAATGTAACCAGTGGAAATATTCCTCTGTCTATCCTGTTTACAGACCTTTCCAGGAATGCAACGTCCAGAAGCTGGGATTTTAATAATGACGGAAATACTGACTCCACCGATGTAAATCCGGTTTATGTATATACAGTTCCAGGGACCTATACTGTCAATCTGACAGTTAGCAATGCAAATGGAACGGTTTCAAGACTTTCAGCGATAACTGCGCTTCCTGCTCCGCCTATAGACGGATTTGTTCTCAAGGAAACTCAAATAACTGTTGACAAATCAAATCAAATCAAATCAAACCCAACCCTCTGTTTATGGAAACAGAATAGTATTGAGTGACGATCGTTCCTGCGATCTACGGAGATATAATAGTTTGAGAAGATTATCGCAATGGGAACAACCTGTATAACGACCCTAATAGAAACGCAGATATCTACATGTGCACCGTTTTCGGAAGAGAGCAGGAGCAGGAAGCCCCTATCTCAGATTTTTCCGCAAATGTGACATCAGGAAACTGCACCCTTAAAGGTACGATTTACAGATAACAGTACGGACCTGGATAAGGACGGAATCTGTGATTCCCCTTATGAGGTTAATGACAGTGAATTTGATCACTTGCCACTTTGTTCTGTCTCTTAAAGGATATTGAGTATAACTTGATCTGTTCTGGTTTTTCGATTAGCCAGGACTAAATTCCTTTTTTCCACTGCAAACTCTGGCAAAAAATTCATTTGGGTTAAACTCCTTCATTATAATTACTATGAGACAGTTGGCGGGAATATGGTTGTTTATAGCATTGGGTTTGTCCTTCGGCCTATTTGCAGATTTGGGGGCTGCGGACCCTGTTATCCCGGATAGTGGGGACGTAAATCTTTCGGAACTCAGGGCTTTTAATCTTCTCTGCAAGTGTGAAACCGGACGCATAGTCAATTCGGTTTCTCTCTCTTCCGGGGGGAATTTTCTTGCAACAGGGGGTTTTGATCATAATGTTTCTCTTTTCAATTCTGAGGGAAAAAAACTCTGGAGCTATACTACAGGAGATGTTGTTTATACAGTATCGATTTCTTCGGATGGGACCCGTATAGCTGCAGGTAGCAACGATAAAAGGATATATTGTTTTGCACGGAATGGTAATCTGCTTTGGGATTATGAAACCGGGGGCAGCCTGAATAGTGTGGCGGTCTCTTACGACGGTTCCTATGTGGCAGCAGGCAGTGAGGACGGCAAGCTTTACTTCTTTAACAGGGAAGGCAGGCTTTTATGGAATTTCGATTCAAGGGATTCCATTCGGAGTGTAGCTATCTCAAGAGATGGTTCCTATGTTGCAGCCGGGAGTTCCAATCAGTATATTTACCTTTTTGACAGCAAAGGAAATAAAATCTGGGAAAGAAAAACAGGCAGTGTGATCAATAGCGTATGCATGACTCCACAAGCTTACTATGTGGCTGCCGGTGGATCCAATTACAATGTGTATCTTCTTTCCCAGAAAGGGGAGTTTTCCTGGATGCACAATCCTGCTTACTGGATCAGCAGCGTTTCACTAACAAGCAACGGCTCACACCTGGCAGCAGGAAGTTTTGACGATAGGGTCTACCTATTCAACAATACCGGCGCAAAACTCTGGGACTATAAGGCAAAGGACGATATTTACAGCGTTGCAATTTCCCCGGATGCGTCATTTATTGCAGCCGGAAGCTGGGATGATACGCTTTACGTCCTCGATATGGAGGGAAAAGAGTTCTGGAACACCAGTTGTGGAGGAAATATTAACTGCGTGTCTATTTCTCTTGACAGCTCAACTCTTGCCGCGGCAAGTGACGACGGATCAGCGTATCTTTTTGAGCGAAACCCCACGGTTTTTGCACGGCTCTTTGGAGATAGTTTCCTCTCCAGTAAAGAGATCAGGGAATCCGATCTTGATAAGGAAGGGGAAACCGGAATACCACTAAATGATGGCACTGCAACGACTGAAGGTATTGAAAACGTAGTTGAGATTGCATCGGCTTCTTCAGGTGAAAACCCGGCTGATATAAATAATGAAGCCCATTTGGGTACAGAGAAATACGGCTTTTTGGGGGACTACTCAGAGCTTTCCGGACTGCTTAATTTCTTTAAGTTTCCTATCGCTCTTTTACTGGCAGTCATAATAGTAGCCATCTTCCTGAAAAACAAAACCTTCAAACGGGCCCAAGAGGAGGACTTTGACGACTTTGAAAACCTTGATGATGAAAAACAATGAAAAACACATTCCTGAAAATTAAGAAGAAAATTCGGAAATCTGAAATTTACAGAACTGAAGGTATAAATCTCCAGTTCTGAAAATTTCCTTTCTATAACTTTCTATAAACCACAATCCTGTAAATTTCAGTTCTGTAAATCTTAATTCTTTAAATCTCAGCACTGCAAATTTTGATATTATTAATCTAAGTACTGTAAATCTCTATCCCATAAATAATAATCATTAATAGTTTATGAGACCTTATTTTTATAACCTGGAAGTATGTATTTCTCAGCTATCTAGCTTTCAATTATTTTTCAAATATCTTTGCTTGCAGCTTCGGATAAAGCCCTTATATGGAAATCCACACCGAGCTCTTCGGCAAGCTTTCTACACTCTTCTATGTCTATTTCGGACACTTCAACTACTGTAACTCTTGTATTGATTCCTGCCTGTTTTGCTCCTCTTATAAAATCGAGTACTGCACCATAAGCGTTTTTGTGGACCGGTCTGCAGAGTTTGTTATACTTTTCTTCGGACTCGGCGTTCAAGCTTACGGAAACGGAGTCTATGCCTGCAGATTTCAATTCCGAAATCACGTCTCTTCCCGGATTTATCAGGGCTGCCTGCCCGTTGGTATCAAGCCTGACCCGGACATTCCGACTTTTTAGCCAGCGGGTTATTGCAAGCACTGTGTCAAACCTGAGAGTGGGTTCTCCAAGTCCTGTGAATACAATTTCCCGATATTTTGAAAGATCCAGCCCTTTCAGGGATTCTATGACTTCTTCAGCTGTCGGTTCTTTCGAGAGCCTCAGGTTATATCCGTAAACCCCGTCTGCAAAATTGCGGATGCAGAAGACACAATCCGCACTGCAGCGGTTTGTAAGATTAAGATAGAGATTTTTGTGAGCCTCATAGTAAATTGTGTCCATGTGATCAAAATTTCTTACATTCCTTATAACCATGACGTGTTAACTCGTTTTTCATCCGGCAACTAAAAATTTTCATCCGGGAACTGAAAATAACCTTATATATAAGAATTTCTTATTACTCTACTTCTGCCTTTCGTTTTATGATTAACGTTCTCAAGCAGAAAGTTTATAGGTGATCATGTACTTCTAAGGTTCGATCTGCGGCATTTAGCTAGCAGTATCTTGTTTCAACTCATTACTCTCCGCATTGAAGTATCTCAGGCTTTATTTAAGAATCTGAATCTCAATGTTGATAGATGTGTGTTAAAAACCTATGATTGATGAAAAATTGCGAGTACCGCAATTTCGAAGGAGAAATTTAAATGGCACAATTAGCTAAATTCGATGTTCCAGAAGAACTTACAAACAAAGCACTTGAAGCTCTGGAGCTTGCCAGAGACACTGGAAAGATCAAAAAAGGCACCAATGAGGCCACAAAAGCAATCGAGAGAGGCAATGCAAAGCTCGTTCTCATTGCAGAAGACATAGAGCCTGCCGAGATCGTTGCTCACATCGCTCCCCTTTCAGAAGAAAAGAAAACACCTTACATCTTCGTCAAAAACCAGAAGGAACTGGGTGCAGCCAGCGGGCTTGGTGTGTCCTGTGCAACTGTCGCAATCGTGGATGCAGGAAAAGCAAATGAAATGGTCCAGGACATTGCCCAGAAGCTTGAAGCTCTTAAATAATCCTGATAATAAGAGGTGCTGATTATGGCTGACGAAAGCACAACCGGCGGCTTTGCTGCTGAGGTTATTGATGTTATCGGGAATACGGGTATGCATGGTGAAGCCAGCCAGATCCAGTGCAGGGTTCTGGAAGGCAGGGACAAGGGTCGTGTTATTACAAGAAACTGTGTAGGCCCTGTCCGCGTTGGCGACATCCTGATGCTTCTCGAGACTTCAAGAGAAGCGAAGAAACTGACCACCAGATAAGAAAGCGGTGAGATGGATGGAACAGAGGAAATGCTATTTTTGTGGGAAGATGCTGGAGCCCGGGACTGGTAAGCTCTACGTCAAGAAAGACGGCTCTACCTACTATATGCACTCTTCCAAGTGCATGAACAACTTCAACCTGGGTAGGCTGCCAAGGCGTACCGAGTGGACCGAGAAAGGCAGAATCCAGTTGAAGAAAGCATAAGAATAGAATTGGCAGTTTATTCGAACTATTAAGGTGTGTACATGGAACAGACATACGTTATGGTAAAGCCTGACGGAGTCCAGCGCGGGCTGGTCGGAGAGGTAATTTCCAGAATCGAGAAGCGGGGCCTAAAGATCGTCGCTCTCAGGATGAACGTTATCAGTGAAGCCGCTGCAAAAGAACATTATGCTGAACATGCAGCAAGACCTTTCTTTTCAGGTCTTGTCGAATTCATCACGTCGGGCCCTTCGGTTTCAATGGTAGTTGAAGGAAAAGATGCAATCCGGGTCATGAGGGCTATAAACGGGGCTACAAACCCTGTGGATGCGGCTCCCGGAACAATCCGTGGTGACTTCGCTCTGGATGTGGGCAGAAATGTAGTTCACGCATCTGATTCCCCCGACGCTGCAGCAAGGGAAATCGCAATTCACTTTAAGGACTCCGAGATAGGGAAATATTCCAGGATTGACGAGGTCTGTCTGTACGAATAAAGCAGGTACTCAAAGCCTTTTTCCGTGTTTCTGAGACTCCAGGACACGACTCCAGGCTTTTGTTTATCCGGTACCTGCAATATGGGTCCGTTGGGGAAACCCGGACCCTTCTGGACCTGCAGCAAATAAGACGCGGGAATGAGAGAGGTTTTGCATATGGCCGACAAGAAAAATTTAAGGACTCCTATAGTCTGCGTGATGGGGCACGTCGACCACGGGAAAACGACTCTGCTGGACAAGATCAGGGGCACTGCAATTGCTAGTGGAGAAGCCGGCGCCATCACACAGCATATCGGGGCAACTGAAGTCCCAATAGACGTGATTGTCAACAAGCTCGGAAATCCGAAGCTTCGAGACAGGTTCATAGTGCCAGGACTGCTCTTTATTGATACCCCTGGACACCATGCCTTTACAACTTTAAGAAGCAGGGGAGGCGCTCTTGCCGATCTTGCAGTTGTAGTTGTGGACATAAACGAAGGTTTCAAGCCCCAGACCTACGAGAGTCTGCAGATCTTAAAGCGTTTTAAAACTCCTTTTGTTGTTGTTGCCAATAAAATCGACAAAATTGGCGGCTGGGTTTCACAAAAAGACCTGCCTTTTGCAGCCACTTTCAAAAAACAGTCCGAGGATGTCCAGGCTCGGCTTGAGACAAAACTCTACGAAGTAATAGGCGAACTGTACAATCAGGGTTTTGCAGCAGATCGTTATGACCGGGTTACAAACTTCCAGAAAACCCTGGGTGTTGTGCCTGTAAGTGCTGTTACGGGTGAAGGAATTCCTGATGTCCTTATGGTGCTTCTGGGCCTGGCTCAGAGATTCCTTGAAGCAAACCTGCAGTACAGCGCTACAGGCCCTGGAGTCGGCACTGTACTAGAGGTCAAGGAAGAGAAAGGACTGGGTGCAACCCTTGATGTTATCCTTTATGACGGCACTCTGAAAAAGGGCGATACTATTGTTGTTGGAAGCCTGGGAGAGCCAATCCAGACAAAGGTTCGTGCGCTTTTAAAACCCAGAGAACTTTCTGAAATCCATTACGAGAGCAAGTTCAAGCAGGTGAAAAATGTTACTGCTGCAGCTGGTGTAAAGATCTCCGCTCCCGGACTCGAAGGTGCCCTTGCAGGCTCTCCGATAAGGGTTGCTACCGAAGAAACCCTTGACGAGATTGTAGCCCAGGTAAAATCCGAGATCGATGAGGTAAGGATTGATACTGATTCGGTAGGTATCATGATCAAAGCCGATACTCTTGGCTCCCTTGAGGCTCTTGTCCATGAGTTTCAGAAAGATGAGGTTCCTATCAGGAAAGCCGAAGTAGGAGATATCTCACACCGGGATGCGGTTGAGGCGTCGACTGTCGAAGACCCGATTTATTCCGTGATTGTCGGTTTCAATGTTAAGATTCACCCTGACGCCAGAGACTTTCTGCAGGAAAGCAATGTGAAGGTATTCACAAGTGATGTGATCTACCGCCTGGTTGAAGATTACCAGAAATATGTGAAAGAGCAGCAGGAACAGGCTGAAAAGAAGATTTTCGAAACGATAATCCGTCCCGGAAAATTCAAAATCCTTCCGGGCTGTGTATTCCGCCAGAGCAAGCCCGCAGTTGTCGGCGTAAGAGTACTTGGCGGGGTCGTGCGGACAAATGTCGATGTCATGCTTGAAAACGGAAACGTTGTAGGCAAGATTAAGGGACTGCAGTCAGAAGGCGAGAACATTCCATCGGCAGGGGCAGGCAAAGAGGTTGCAATGGCAATTGAAGGCGCAACCGTAGGCAGGCAGATCAAAGAAGAAGAGGTGCTCTACATCAATGTGCCTGAGAAGCACGCTAAAATTCTTGAGCACGAGATTTATGATTCCCTTTCAACCGATGAAAAGGAAATTCTTGATACTTTCCTTTCCCTGAAAAGGAAAGACAATCCTTTCTGGGCAAAATAATGCTTATAAGTGCAAATTACGTTCAGAAGTTATATCAGGCTGCAAATAAGGTTCAGGTAAAAATTCAGGAAAAATCCGGTTAAAGTTTCGGATGAAAAGGCAAAGGAATTATTAAAAAATAAATCAGATATTGGAGGATTTCACATGGCTAGTTTCAAAGTTGTAATTTCTGACCCAAAGGAAGGGCGCGCTTACCAGGTCGATGTAAAAGACCCTGAGACGAACGCATTAATCGGAAAATCAATAGGCGATGTTGTTGACGGTGGCATTTTCGGTCTTACCGGATACAAAGTTCAGATCACAGGCGGCTGCGACGGCAGCGGTTTCGTTATGAAACCCGACCTCCCAGGTCCCAGAAGGCAGAGAATCCTGCTTGCAGTCGGCGTGGGCTATTCCCCTAAACTCCCCGGACAGCGCAGGAGAAAGATGATGCGCGGCAAGGAAATTGCCCCTGACATCGTCCAGATCAATGCAAAAGTCGTTGAATACGGAAGCAAATCCATAAGAGCCCTTCTCGGCCTCGAAGCTCCGGCAGAAGCACCAGCAGAAGCTCCAGCAGAGTAATTTCTAAAAGTTCCGCCTGCGGGCGGGCTTTAAAACACTTTTCACTTTATTTTTAGTCCTGGTTCGTTTTTATTTGACCTATTTTGATATTGTTTTTTCTTATTTGGTTTTGTTTTGACTTATTTCATTTGCTATTGATTTTAGTGTTCTTTTTCTACTTCTTGTTTCCTTCTCTCTCGTCTTTTTACAAGTATATTCCCTATAACGAACCCAATTCCCATGAAAATTCCAGTACGCATTCCATTCATTAAATCATTAGACAGATACCCTAATAATGTGCATACGGTAAGAGCGATAATGAAATGCAAAAACCGTTCTTTCATTAGAGATATTTCCATGTTCAGTATCTCCTGACTTTATTTCTGCAAACCTGTTTATTTCGCTTAGGGAATTTAATTGTCAGAATTCTGTTTACGCTGTGACCATTTTATTCCCAAAGCCAGAATCACCAGTGGTATTCCAAGAATTATGCTTCCTTTCAATATCGGAAGAATGGGATAATCAAGTACAAGGTAGCGTACAAAAATGAAGACACATGCGATTACGTAGAAAACCAGCAATCTCACAGGATCTTTTTGATCTTCTTTCCTTTCGTCGTATATAATTTTTGACAATGCGCCCCCAGTAAATAATATAATCAAAATCCAGAATACTTGATCTATATTATAAACTAAAGAAGCATAGAGGTAAATAATATACAGCAGTATTGTAAAAATTAGAAGGCGCATATTTTTTCGAATAGAGGAAAAGATGCTGATTTCTTCATTTTCATGAGGCTGTATGGTTTTTTCTTCATAAGATCTTGATTCAAAAACATGACCTATTATTGAAAAAATTGATGGGTTCAAAAGTTGTTCCTTTTTTCTATACCAGACCAAGAGTGAAAAAACTATTATTGTGGAAAAGAAAGCTAGAATAAAAGTTGTCTGAGCTTCTATTAAGATGTATCCTTTCTTATATAAATAGATAAAGAAAAGAAGAAAAAAGAAATAAATTGCAATTGAACGCCATAGTTCTTGTTTTACAATATCGTCAATTTTCATTGCCCGACCTCCACTGTATTTTCGGGAATTTAAAACTCAAATTCATTTACTTCAAAAACTGCAGTTATTGTTAGTTCTTCAAATACGCACAAGGAGAGTATCCTCCCGATTAGAAAAACCCCAGATTTTCAAATTCATAAAATACCTAGTTTTTCATATATTTCGAGTGTTTAACATAATCTATTGTAACAACTATAAAAACTATAAACCCAAAGATCATAAAATAATGATTTTGTGTGAGGATTGCCTGCGAAACAAGCGCTAAAACGATACACAAACCAACCATAAATCGCAGTATTGGTAAATCTCTTTTTTCACGCATTTTAATAGATGAGAATAATGCTGCAAAACCCAATAATATAATAGTTATAGAGTGATTTCTAGAGTTCATAAAAAAATCTATTGTACCTAATAAAATTAGTAGATAAGAGACTATGAGAGAAATATTACCCCATCTCTTCTTATCGGTCTCAGTGCTTTGAATATTATCATCCCCCCCTTCTCTTTATTTCATCTAAAAGACAAGAAACAGACTTTGAAACAGCTTTAAAATCTACTTCTTGCCTTCAGGTATGCAGGATTTAGAGTTGCTCTAATAATCTACTAGATCCTGCAAAACTGTTTCACTTTATAAGTTTAAAATAAATATATATAAGTCTTTCTGTCAAAATATTTGCCAATTAGCTGTATAGTTTTATAAAAATTTATTACAAAAAACAATGATATTCACAAAAAGACATCACAATACCGTTTACTGGAACTATTTTATCAAAAAGAGAAGTAATGAGAATGACTTTTCATCCTCAGTGTCAGAAAAAAAGTGTAAGTTTTTTATGTGACTTGTAAACGCTTTTAGAGAAGCCTCTTTCCTGGATCCGCGAAGGCTTTGCACTCATAAACTTCAGTAATTTTCATAACTACAAGGGCTTTTGCAGGGAACTTATCTGATTTAGCTTTAACCTCTTTATACATTTTCTCGTAATCTTCACCTTCGGTCTTTATCTCAATATCCCCTTTTATTTGGTAACAGCCCTCGATGTCCGGACCCCAGACATAAAGCGCTCCTCTCGGGTTTTCATCAAGGTTCTTGCGGGTCTTTAAGAAATAATTGTCCGTAATCCAGATTGTTTCCCCATCTTCCTGCAATTTGCACATGCCTATCGGTATTACGTTCGGTTCTCCGCCTTTAGATGCGGTTGCAAACGGAAAAATTTTCATCTTCGCAAAATCATTCTTCATTTCTTCAGTTAATTTCACCATTTATTTTTACCCCTTATTGAATTGGTTTTTATTAATATGGCTGCAATCCGTATATAACTTTCAAGGTATTAAAAACAAAAGAAGTTATAACACTTTTTATTCAGCTTTTTATATTTATAACTTAGCGTGCCTTAAGAGACAGGAAAGTATGGGTAAAATGAGATAAGATAAATATATGAAAAACTTGTTTAAAAATATTTAGTAAAGAATGCAATATAAGTTTATAAAGGTTAATACAAAAATCATAAAAAATTTGTAATAAAGAAAACAGCCGGAAATAAAACCAGAAATCCTTCTGTTTTAACAGTTAAACACTTTATCCAGGAAGTACTGGTGAATCCGTAAATCATCGGTCAATTCCGGATGGAAAGCAAGCGCCAGCATATTTCCCTGCTCTGCGGCAATAATCAGGTCATCAAGCCTGGAGAGCACGCGAACCTCAGGCCCGCAGCTTATGATTCCGGGAGCCCTGATAAACACGCCGGTGAAAGGAGAGTCAAGGATCTCAACTTCGAGTTCAGCTTCAAAAGAATCCCTCTGCCGCCCAAAAGCGTTCCTGTTGACCCTGGTATCCATAATTCCGAGCAGCTCCTGGCTGGTTTTCTCAACTTGCTCATCGCCTTCCTTCGCAATTACAATCAAACCTGCACAGGTTCCCAGAATTGGAACGCCTCTTGCAGCCGCATCCTTAATCTCTTCTGCAATCCCCTCGCGGGCAAGCAGCCTGCAAAGCGTTGTACTCTCCCCACCGGGAATCACAATCCCGCTGCACTCCGGGACAATGCCTTTATGCTTTATAGCAACTACCTCTGCATCCGCCCTTCTTTCCCTGAGGGCTCTCCTCAAAGCATCAACATGCTCAGAAACCGCTCCCTGAATAGCGATTACACCTATCTTCATTAAAAACACCATTTTCCAGAAGTAATTTTGCCTGTTAATCCGAAAATAAAAAATTGAAGATTTATTCTTACAGCCCGTAAGAAAGAATCCATTTTTAAAAATAAATTCTAAGCTCCGTTTGTGTGAAGCTAAACACCTGTTTTTCTAAATTGCCACTTAAGCGAATTAATAATTGTTTTACTTGTCCATAAATTATTCCGCTTGAGGGAGCGTAGCGACCGAAACGGAGGCGTGCTGTTGCGATTACATCGCAACTCCCAGAAAATCTTCGATTTTCTGTGCTCCCGAAGCGCAATTCGGGGTCACCAGCCACGTTCCTGAAGTGCTTCCTCAACAGGAATCATACTTGCGCTGATACCTTTCATGCCGGAACCGACACCTTTTGAAATCTCAGCAAGTTTTGCAGGGTTGTCAAAGTTGTTTACGGCTTCAACGATGGCTTTTGCCATCTTTTCGGGATTCTCAGCTTTGAAAATGCCTGAACCCACAAAGACTCCGTCTGCTCCAAGGCGCATCATCAGTGCTGCATCTGCAGGGGTCGCAATTCCGCCGGCTGCAAAGTTTACCACAGGCAGGCGCTGCATTTTTGAAGTTTCGACTACAAGCTCGATAGGAGCTTCGATGTCCCTGGAAACCATAATAAGTTCTTCTTTAGTCTTCCCGGCAAGTGCACGGATCTCGCCCTGAATCTGCTTCATGTGTTTAACTGCCTGGCTGACATCTCCGGTTCCGGCTTCCCCTTTCGTCCGGATCATGGCTGCCCCTTCGTTAATCCTCCGGAGGGCTTCTCCGAGGTTTCGGGCTCCGCAGACAAAAGGCACGGTAAACTGCGTTTTGTCTATGTGGTAATAAGGGTCGGCTGGGGTCAGAACCTCAGACTCGTCCACCATATCAACACCAAGAGCTTCCAGGATTTCTGCTTCTACGAAGTGACCTATCCTGGCTTTTGCCATTACAGGGATTGTAACCGTATCAATTATCTGCTGGATTACTTCAGGATCGGCCATACGCGCAACTCCGCCTGCTTTCCTGATGTCGGCAGGAACAGCCTGGAGAGCCATAACAGCGACTGCTCCGGCTTCTTCTGCGACCCTGGCCTGCTCTGGAGTTGTAACATCCATAATCACACCCCCTTTCTGCATTCTTGCAAAGCCCCGCTTAATAAGCTCGGTTCCGTGTCTTAATTTTTCAAAGTCCATGAATGTCTTCCTCTCTATTTTGGTATAATTATAAGTCTTATGCCGTGGGAAACCCTTTCCACGGTGAAATGACTCTCGGGTTTTTTCCATTGTTGCAACCGACAGGTTGCGATTTTCGGTTAGTTATTTCTCAGGTGAATTGTGAATACGCTCAATAGTTAAAAGCATTATTTAAGTTATTCCTTGTGAATAACTACAGAATAAATTAGATTATAATGATATACGACCTTTCCCTTTTTTCCACGAGAGTAAAATTCTCTTAATCCTGTACGGTTCGTTCCCCCCTCTTTAGCAAGTGCATTACAGAGCCTTACTGCAACCTTTTAATCTGTTTTTTGTTTATAGTTTAAGGTTATTAACACGATTTCAGTCTTCATATACTATATATGATCTCCTACTGATTCTAAGATATAAAGTTTTCTCAGGACATAGGGCAAACAGGATTCGAAGAATTTCTCGGTAACCCCTGAATAATTCAATATTTCCTATTCAATTCTATAGACTTCAGCCGGACTTTTCCAGTGATTTTCTGTCCAACTCACTCTCCTGGGCGCCTGCAATCTCCCTTCTATAGAGGTTGAGTTTTATGCAGGCGACTGTAGATATCCATATTGTAGATGCAGGGACGAAAGCTTCCAGGAATTCTATGAGTTTAAAGCTGAGAAAGCTTGCAGCTTCGATGGCATCAAATCCGACAGCAAGAACAAAGCAGGAGACTCCGAACAGCAGAAGGGCAATAAATACCCTCAAAACTCTCTGTTCCGCACTTCCAGTATCATCAGGGAGCCCTTTTCGTATAATCAGAATGTATGCTACATTTGTGCCAAGGAAAAATCCTGCTGCTTTAGCACTTACCAGAGATAGAGCTGCAAGCGCAGGAAGGAGAACTAAAATAACGAAGTAAAAAATGATATTCTGCCACCTGAATGCAAGTTCGAAGTTCTCTTTCCTGAAAAACTCATCTTTCAGAGGGCTTTTAAGAAATAGGATAAAAGCGGTCAGTAAAATTAAGCCTAATGTCGTTCCTCCCAGCACATCTCCCAGGAAATGCCTTCCCAGGTACATCCTCGAAAACGCTACAAGCAATACCATTATTGGAGTCATGATTTTAATTATTCTGCTGCAGAAAATTGCATAGCTTCCTCCCCAGAGTGCAGTTGTAAGTGAAGCATGCCCTGAAGGAAAACCAAAACACGAGTGTGTAAGTGCTTCATCATGACGGAACGCTTCAAGAACTTCCTTATCTGGAAGTACGAACACACCATCAGGTCCATCCCCACTAAAAGGCGAGGTACTCTTTACTCCTGATTCAAGGTTAAGCACTCTATTATCTACAAAATCCGGCCTTGGAAAAGCGACTATTGCCTTAATAATCTCGGTAATCAGCCCTGTCCAGATTAAGAGCTGAAACAGAAGAAAACCTTTCCTGAAACTAATCCCGAAAGTGATGCAAATTATTACGGCAGCTAAGAAGGCTGACGACCCCATTTTAGTTATCAGGATCATCAGGCAGGTAAACCACACATTTCCTAGGGATTGCAGATAAATTATAGGCTCGGTCTGGAACAAAGGTTCTGTCTCCTGATAGGTAATTGCCTGTGGTATCAGCTTTCCTCAAAAAGACAGGGTAAAGCCGGATATCAGGGAATCTATAAAATTTCTTATCGATTCAGGGCAGTTAATTATTTTAATTTTACTGATTTATTTCCGCACTGGATAATCCGTTTCAACATTGCAGGCACAATACTGTATAGCGGGCTTTTTCCGGGACTGTCTTTGCCCATCTTGCAATGTTTTCAACACCTGCGATGTGGAATGCTACCATAAAAAGAGATGTAAATATCGGGGTAATAGGAAGCGTGCTTCATAGCGCTTTATCAGGATATTTAAAGAATACAGTTAGCACAAAGGAAAAACTTATATTTCTCAAATCCACACTTTACTATTTATTTTCATATGTATATTAATTTTGCCTGGACTCCGGGATTCCATTAAGAGAACAAAAGATTTGCATAATACATATACAGAAGTCAAAGTTATGTCAGAAATATACGCTGGAGATCTCCGGAAGTATAAATCAAAATTCTATGTTAAAAAATGTCAGAAATACACAAAAGAAACATCAGGGTTTTTCTTTTAAGGAAATAATAATCTGTATGTTTATATCCCTTAGCATATAATTTTCTATTAATATATCTGGGAATTATCCTGTTATATGAGGTATGTCAGGCTCATACATAAACCAGATTTCCAGAGCCTCCCGGAATCTCTAGTATTCCGGGAAAGGACATCCAAATTGCAGGATATTTCCCAGTGTATATAATTTTGGGGGTAATAAATTCCATGAACAAATTAGTTTTATTCTTGCTCATAACGAGCCTGCTTAGCGCTTCAGGTGGTGCGGCTGCCTCTTATTGCAATTCTGAGGTTTCGGATTTTTCCGGAAAGGTCTGCAATGATACCGAGAGCAAGCACCTGGCTTCACCGCAGGATAACTGTAATGAGACCAGAAATAATTCATCCCTGATAGAGACTGAAATTGTAAATATTACAAGCTTGTCTAAGGTTTATCCGGCTTATACAGCAGTTCCGGCTGAAGAAGGGAATTACCCGGCTATAGTGCTGATTCACTCATTCAGAGGGTTCGAGCCCGGATATCAGATTATGGTGGACAGAATGGCTGAAGACGGATATTTTGTGATTGCTCCTTTCTGGCAGACACACTCCGAAGCTCCTTCGGATGCAGAGGTGGAAGCCCTTATCAGGAACAGCACAGCTTACATTGAGACAAGGGATGATGTAGATTCCGAGAGATTGGGTCTTACCGGCTTCTGTGCTGGCGGCAGGTATATTATGCTTTTCCTGCCCCAGATAGATGAGTTCGAATCTGGGGTAGCCTGGTATGGTTTCCCTTACATGGGCGGAACTGAGACCCAGCCCGACATACCGGCAGACCTGATAGACCAGCTTGATGCGCCTATGCTTATAATACACGGCACCAGGGACCAGTATAGCAATGTTACCGATATTTACAGGTACGCCAGTGAGTTGGACGCAGTTGATAAGTATTTTGAGCTGAAGGTTTACCAGGGCGAACCTCACGGTTTTATGATTACAGAAGATGGAGAACTTTCCGAAAGCTTTGTTGCACAGGACGCATATGAGGAGATGATAACCTTCTTTGACAGAACATTGAATAATTCGAGCCCGTAAGAACGTCAAACAATTCAACGCTGTAAAAACACCAATAATTCGACATGGTAATTTGAGAGGGACTATCCTCTCGTTACCAAATTCTATTTTTAATGAGAGGCAAACATCTCCTTTTTTATAAAAACAGATTCTCGTTCTACCTGCAACCCTGAGGAATTGCTTTTAACACCTAACTTTTGCTTCCCATTATTCTCAAAAGTAAAGACAACTTTACAACTCTCGCACACGTTTTTTCAAAAAGAAATAATATATCTTTAATTTTACATATTATTATTATAAAAATCCGTGCAGGAATAAGATCATGGTAAACGTAATTTCCCATATGGGAGTGGGTCTACTCATAGGTCTGGCTTTAGGCCTGAAAGGAGACAAGTTGAGAGCCGTAGTCTTATTATCCGTGCTTCCTGACCTGGATTACATCCTGTACTCTACATTTGTCTTTACCGAAATCAGTCTGAGTCCTGAGACCAGAAACCAGCTTTTCTACCTGATTGGTCACAGGGAATTCATGCATTCCGTACTCTTCATTGTCCTTGTTACACTTTTTATCTGGTTTAAGACAAAAGACTGGCTTTTTACGGTCGGAGGACTCCAGTCCCTTTTCTTCCATTCCTACCTGGACTACGTTACAAGCTGGAAAATGCGTCCTCTCTATCCGTTCAGTACGGATACGTCTATTATGGGAGCCGTTTATTTCTTTGACCCTCTGTTAAATTTGCTCCCTCTCCTGCCTCCCTTCATTGTGATTATGGGAAGTTTGAGCCACGGGAAAAAAATCAACGGGAAAATAAAAGGTCTCTGCACGTTAATATCAAATATCGATGATAAGCTCTATGCCTCTCTAATTCTTCTGTTACTCTTCTGGCTAACCTTCATGCCGATTTCAAAAGCTCTCCTGATCAACCATATTTCCTGGACCGAAGAAGCCGAGATAAGCTACCAGAGTACCTATCCTGAATCCGTGGACAGGTTCCTGACAGCGTACTCATATAACTCTACACATTATAAAGTCCTCAAAGTAGGTTATCTCTCAGGGGTCGAGGAAAGCTTCTATGTTGAAAAGGTTTCCGTAGAGGGGAACATCTCGGATTCTGAGGATTATATAAAAAGAGCGGAGAATCTTTACAGGGGAGGTGTAACTGAGGAAATCGATTATCCTGTCTACAGCGTTTCGGAAGATAATGATACGGTAACGGTTACCCTCAGTGATGCAAGAAATCCGTATCTTGAAGAACTGGCTTATTTTAAGTCGTTTTACAGGTTTGTTTTTGACAGGAACAATACAGAGTATGAAGTCTACGCAGGTATGCATGGGGGCCGGGAGGAGAGGCTGGGCAGGAACTGGTATGGATGAACTTCTCAGTATTATCATTCCCTTTACACCTGATCGAATTACTATTTATCAATTCTTTTATATAATATCAGTCGAATATTATAGATGCCTTCTCAGCAGACTATCAAAAAGAGACTACTCAGACTAAATCAGAAAGAGTGCTTGGAGTACAACATTAAAATCCATGATTTAGATACGCAGTTAGAGGGCTGTAAAGATCTGTTAAGAATTATTAAAAATTATATAGATACTATCCAAAACATCAAAATTCGGTTAAAAACTTTACACAGACGGTAAATTTATGGTAAATACACTTTCCCATCTTGGAGTTGGTCTGCTACTTTCCTATGCTCTGGGCCTTAAAGGAAGGAAGAGACTGGTTTTACTGTTTCTTTCTTTACTTCCAGACCTTGACTACTTTACATATTCGATATTTACGCTTATCAGCGGCAGTGTAAGCCATGAGGCTCGTAACCAGCTATTCTACCTGCTTGGCCACAGGGAGTTTACACACTCGATTTTTTTTGCTTTCCTTGTCGCACTTCTGATCTGGTTCAGTACTAAGGACAGACGCTATACTTTCGGAGGGTTGCAGGCTGTTTTCCTTCATATTTTGCTCGATTATACAACAAGTGCAAAAATGCGCCCCTTCTATCCGTTCAGTGCCGAGGAATCAGCCCTCAGAGCCATTTATCCCTTCGACCCAATTCTAAACCTTCTCCCGCTGCTGCCTCTGTTTATAGTGGCTTCAGAATTTGTTAAAAATAGAAACAGGCAAGGTATTAGAAACTGGGGCGGGCTGAACATTATAAGCAGCAATAACTGGATTATTAAAAACGGGGATAGACTGAGCACTAAAAACAGGAACATTTGGAGTACTAAAGACAGGGATACCTGGAGCAGGAAGCTTAATGGGTTAAACAGGTTCCATGGTCTTGTGAACAGGAACGAGAGGAAATTCTATGCCTCCGTAATCCTGGTTCTCCTGCTCTGGACTGCGGTTTTTCCGGTTGCAAAAATCTTCCTGATCAGGCATGTTTCCGATACTGAAGGGACCGAGATAAGCTACAGGAACACTTATCCGATATCCATCGGCAAATTCCTTGCAGCCTACCCGTACAGTGATACCCATTACAAGCTGATAAAAGTCAGCTACTGGTCAGGAATTGAGAAGAGCTTTTATGTCGAAAAAGTCTCTGTAACAGGCAGCGTCCCTGACGCCCAGACGTATGTCGAAAGGGCAGGAAAACTTTACAGTGCCTCAGTACCCCAGGCAATTGATTATCCCGTGTATTCAGTCTCCGAAGAAAACGGACTAGTAACCGTGGTTTTGAGCGATGCCAGAAATCCGTATGTTGACAAATGGCCTTACTTCGATACAGTCTACAGGTTCGTTTTTGATAGGGAGAGCGGAGAATACGAGGTATATGAGAGCCATTATGGAAGACCGGAAAAGAAGCTCGATAAAAACTACTTTGAATAACTCAAATAAATAAATATAAACTGCTTCGAGTGAAGCTGCTTTGAGTGGAACTGCTCTTTGAGTGAAACTGCTCTTTGAGTGCTCAAATAAATATAAACGTGCTTTTGATAGAAAAAGTCCTTATTTCCGATTACCCTTAAAATAAAAAGGTAATTGGAAAAAATTTAATCAGAATAGAACAGACATTTTAAAGACGATTTTTCGATTAGATTTTTCGATTAGATTTTCCGATTATTTTCTTATTTTCATGAAGTATTTGTCTATTTCTTCCCAGTTGATTATATTCCAGAATCCTTCTATGAACTTGCCCCTATCGTTCTTGTAATCAATATAGTAAGCATGTTCCCATACATCAAGGTCCATGATAATCGGATAATCAGGCACCAGATTTACATTGTGCTTCTCTATCTGCATAATCATGAGCCTTTCTGTGTCCTTACAGTAGGTCAAGGCTGCCCATCCGGAACCTTCAACACTTGATGCGACCTGGGAAAACTCCTTTTTAAACCTGTCAAAGCTTCCGAAGTTGTCCTTGATCATCTCAGACAGTTCGCCGACCGGCTCTTTGCTTGAGTTGCTCTCAGGGGTCATCTCCCACCAGAAAAAGTCATGAAGGACATGCCCGCTGAGATTGAAAGTCAGAGCTTTTGCGGCGGCTTTATAATCAAAATCCGTTCCCTCTTTCCTTGCCTTGTCCATCATCTCTATAAGTGAGTTTGCATTGGTCACATAAGCCTGATGATGCTTGTCGTGGTGAATGCGCAGCTGTTCTTCGGAAATGTAAGGTTCAAGGTCTGAATAGCCATATTTCAAATCTGGTAACTTGTATAACCCTTTAGCCATGTTGTTATCCCCTATTCCTGATCAAATACATATTAAATCGCCAGATGGCAATTCCAATGCAGAATATAGTTATACGCCTCATCTATTTAAAGGTAAAAGATACAAACTATGAAAGATTCTTGTAGAAACCTATCTGGATTAGTATTAACTCTCTGGATATTATAAGAACACTAGCTATTTTATCTTCTGTTTATTCTATCTTCTGCTCATGCTATCTTTTTTCTTTTTGGTTTCTTCTGCCTCTACAAACCTTTCAATTAAAAATATATATTTTCACAGTTATCTTCTTTAACTAAGGGATAAAGAAAATGGTAAACACACTCTCCCACCTGGGAATTGGCTTCCTGATCGCTCTTGCCCTCGGCTTCAAAGGAAAAAAGCGAAATGAAGTAGCTTTCATGTCAATTCTTCCGGACCTGGATTTTATACCATATGCGGTATTTGCCCTCATCGCCGGCAGTATAAGCCACGAGGCTAGAAACCAGCTTTTCTACCTTTTCGGGCACAGAGAATTCATGCACTCCATCCTTTTCATCCTGCTTGTAACGCTTCTGATCTGGCTCAAAACAAAAGACCACCTGTTCACAGTTGCCGGGCTTGCAGCCATCCTTTCCCACGTTTATCTCGATTACGCGACAAGCTGGAAAATGCGCCCCTTTTATCCGTTCAGCACTGAAACATCCACCCTCGGAGCCGTTCACTTTTTCGACCCGTTGGCAAACCTCATTCCCCTGCTGCCCGTTTTTATAGTACTCGTGAGCTACCTGAAAAACCGGGGAAAATGGAACGGGAAATTCGAGAATTTCTGTGCCTTTGTCACGAACAACCGTAGCAAATTCTATACAACCCTCGCAGTCGTGCTTGTAATCTGGCTTGTTGCAGTCCTGCCTGCGGCAAAACTATTTCTTGTGAATTATATTTCTAGCGCGGAAGGCGCAAAAATCAGTTATCAGAATACCTACCCCTCATCCTTTGGGAAGTTCATTACCGCATACCCTTATAACGCCACTCATTACAAAATCATGGAAGTGAGCTACTGGTCAGGCATCGAAAGAAGTGATTATATCGAAAAAATTAACGTGACCGGCGACGTTCCCGATGCCGTTGCCTATGCCGAAAGAGCCGGAAAACTCTACAGCACAGCCCTTCCCCAGGAAATCGATTATCCTGTCTACAGCGTTTCGGAAGAAAACGGCTCGGTAACTGTCACGCTGAGCGATGCCAGAAATCCGTATGTTAAGTACTGGGCTTATTTCAAGAAGGTTTACAGGTTCGTTTTTGATAGGGAAAGCGGAGAGTATGAGGCTTATGCGAGCGATAGGCAGGGGGAGAGGGAGGAAAGGTTGGAAGAGAACTGGTTTGATAAAGATTTAAAATAGTTTAAATTTTATTTTAAAAAATTAACATTTTCCAGATTTTTCTGTCAAATTATTTGACAAAACTTAAAAATAATCAGTATATATCATTTTACATGGAGAAAGAAGCCTTCCTGCATCAGTTTGAGTCATCTTTAGCAAATAATGACAAAAGATTGTTTGCTAAAACCATTTATGATCTTCCTGCTGATGTAATAGTTGGCTTTACTAAAGAAGAATTTTCGCGAATTGTTTACATATCGCATCAATTTAGTTCACAAAAAATGGACAGATTAGTTAATACTCTTGGAAACAAAGGGCAATTTTTCTTGAAAAGGGCTTCAAACGAAATCGATAAGATAAATAGTTGTCTTCTAAGTAAATTTTATTATAGTTTATTTATTTCTCTCTGTGGAAATAATAAAGAAAGATTAAAAAGTGCATTAGGGAATAATGCTGGTGTCTGTCTTATGCTTGCAGAAATGGGTATTGATAGCAGGGAAAACCTTGAAACTGCTATCCGTCTTTGTGGAGACGCAATGGAAATATTTCCCATAACGAGTGGATATTATACTGCTGCGTTGGTTAATGGATATACTGCAATACAAATACTTTCTAAGATGGGCATTGATAGCAGGGAAAATCTTGAAACTACTATCCGTTTTTATATGAATGTTAAGGGAAATTTCCCCAAAAAAAGCACGAGTTATGCGGATGTCCTGATAAAAGAGGGTGATGCACGAATAAAACTTGCCGAAATGGGCATTGACAGTAAGGAAAATCTTGAAACATCTATTCATCTTTATGACAATGCTAGAAAAAATTTCCCCGAAAAAAGCATAAATTACGCGGATACACTGATGAAAGAGGGTAACACGAGGATAAAACTCGCCGAAATGGGTATTGACAGTATAAATAACCTTGAAACTGCTATCCGTCTTTACATGGAAGGTAGGGAAATATTCCCCAAAACAAGCACTGAATATGTGCGTTTATTGTTTAACGAGGGTACTGCAAGACACGCACTTGCTGAAAATGGTATTGACAGCAAGGAAAATCTTGAAACTGCTGTCCGTATCTTTGGTGATGCTAGGGAATACTTCCCAAAAACAAGTGTTGATTATGCTTTTTCATTAATTAACGAGGGTAATGCGAGACAAATACTTGCTGAAATGGGCATTGACAATAGAGAAAATCTTGAAACTGCTGTACATTTATATGGGGAAGCGAGGAAAATAGTTACCAAAACAAGCACAGAGTATGCTCACTCGTTGATGAGCGAGGGCTCTGCAAGACAAAGACTTGCAGATATGGGTATTGATAGCAAGGAAAATCTTGAAACTGCTATCCGTTTTTACATAGATAGTCGGGAGATTTTTCCCAAAACAAGTTCAGAGTATGCTTCCTCTTTGACGAACGAAGGCAATGCAAGACTAAAACTTGCAGATATGGGTATTGATAGTAGGGAGAATCTCGAAGCTTCTGTCCGTCTTTCTTGCGATGCTAGGAGGATATTTCCCAAAACAAGTGCATCCTATGCTGGTGCGTTGATGAATGAGGGCAATGCGAGGCAAATACTTGCTGAAATGGGCATTGATAGCAGGAAAAATCTTGAAACCTCTATCCGTTTCTACAAGGAAGCTAGGGAAACATTTCCCAAGACAAGTATAGATTACGCTCGTTCGTTGGTGGCTGAGGGATCTGCAAGACAAACACTCGCATTGACGGGAACTAATATCAAAGAAAATCTTGAGACTGTTATCACTCTTTGCTGTGATTCTAGGAATATTCTTTCCCCAATAAGCATAGATTATGCGCATGCACTTACTAACGAGGGTTCTGCAAGACAAACACTTGCTTTAATGGGAATTGACAGTAAAGAAAATCTTGAAACTGCTATCAGTCTTTACGGTGATGCTAGAGAAATTTTTACCAAAACAAGCGCATCTTACGCTCTTGCATTGATGAACGAGGGTGCTGCAAGACAAAGACTTGCAGATATGGGTATTGATAACAGGGAAAATCTTGAAACTTCTGTCAATCTTTACGGCAATGCTAGAGAAATTTTTACCAAAACAAGCGCAGATTACGCTCGTGCGTTGATGAACGAGGGTAATGCAAGAAAAACACTTTCAGAGATGGGGATAAATAGCAAGGATAATTTTGAAAAATCAAAGGAATTGTATTTGCAAAGTATCTCAATTCTTGAAGAGTTAGGAGACGGATGGGCATATTCTATTTCACTATTGAACTTTAATAATCTACTGAAAGAGAACTTCTACAAGACCGGAGAAAAGAAGTATCTCGAAGAGTGGGAGAAAAGTCTCGGCGATATTGAAGAAAAAATAAAAGATCGAGATATCAGGTATAAAGAACTTTTACTGGCACGAATTTATGAAATACGTGCTAGCTTGTTTGAGTTCGAGGAAGATATTGGGGTATCTAATGCAGCTCTTGAATACTATAAAGCCTATGAAATCTCACACAATGTTTTTTATAAATTTATGAAAGATTTCTGTCAAGCAAGAATAGTTAAACCTTCAATTTTTTGTAAGCTTGTATCTGATTGGAAAGAAATAGAAAAAGAAGGTATATTTCTTGACTATTATGACTATGCTGTCTTTGAGTGTCATCTGGAAAACGCCTTAAAAAGCACAATTAATGAAGAAGATGAGTTGAAACTTGCAGTAGAAAAGCTTAGAGAAATCAGAGACAGAACACAAATTAAGATTATTAAAGATAGAGTCTCGGCTTACATCCATCTCTTGCAGGCTCTTATTGATTGCTTTAATAAGGACTCCTACAGGGAAGCAGCAGAGAATGTTAAAGAAGGCTGTAAAATCTTCCGTGAATATGGAGATAAACAGGGGCAACAAATGTGTGAGATTTTCCACAACGCAGTTGTGAGAGAAAGAGATCCCGATGCATGGCAAGAGATAATTCGAAACAGGGAGTTCTCATCTAACTTTTACAGTTTGCTCTGCGAATACTCAGACCGTAAAAGAGCAAACCTTGGATTTTATAGGTTTGACCAAGTACACGAAATGCTGGGCGCTGTCAGTAAGGACATAGAGCAGGTAAAAGATATTTCAACGCGTACCGAGAGCAAAGTGGATGAAATCAAGAGCGATCTAGAGGACATCAAGGACAAAATAGATTATGTGACCATTTCTCTGAAACCCGGAATAAAAGAAGAAGTTGAAATTTCTGTAGGAGCTGAATATTTAGGTACTGGTGCAAAACATATAATTACAATTTCCTTACAAGATATCTCCTACTCAGAACTAAAAGAAGATCTAGAAAAGATAGCAGGAAATAGAATCAACAGACTCTCTGACATTCCGCCAAAGTTAGCCAATACAATTAAGGCATATTTGCTCCGGCATGGAAAGGAGAATATACTTGAGAAATTAGCTTAAATTTTAGAATCATTGATTTTCTCTTAGCTTTTAGTCGTGACAATGTTGCTAGCAACGATAAGAAACGATGATTGTTTAATGTTTGATCCCTTTTTTGTTTTGGAATCTTTTGTTTTTGTTTCTTTTCGGTCTCCGCCGCCTGCTCCGCAGGCGGTACCAACCCTGTTTTCTAAGTCACATTTCCTTTAAAACCGACTCATAAATCTAAAATTCTAAAAACTAAACCTTCCGGTACTCAGTCTCAGAAAAATCAATTTTAAAAAGCCCACCTCGAGAAATAAATCTCCGCCCGGCTCCCCTCCGGACAAAAACACCGCCGCCGGAAATCAATCCCCAAAAAAATCTTTATTCCGGCAGCAGTTTGAGTGAAAAGTTATTTCTCTTCACCCGCTTGCGTTATTCAGTCTTCTTCAACTTCTTCGGTCTCGTCTTCATCAACGTTTTCGGTTTCTTCGGCTTCTTCGTCGGCGGCTTCGAGGTCTTCAAACTCTTCAGGCTCTTCAAAGTCTTCTTCGTCTTCGTCTTCCTGAGGATCGGTTTCATTGCCGGCTGAGGCTGCTTCTGCGGCTTGCCGGGCTCTGGTGGCTTTGAGTTTCAGTTCCTCTTCGGCTTTTCCATTCTGGATTCTTGCCACGCCTGCGACTGTGTCGCCGGATTTGAGGTTAATGAGCCTTACACCCTGAGTGTTTCTACCCTGGATTGAGATATCTTTGACCGGGATGCGGATTATTATGCCATCTGCGCTGGTGAAGATAAGCTCGTCATCCTGAGCTACGGACCGAACTCTCGAAACCGGGCCATTTCTCGCGCTGGTGACTATCGTTTTCACACCTTTTCCGCCGCGGCGGTGCAGAGGATACTGGGAGTACTCAGTTCTTTTGCCAAAGCCATTTTCAGTAACGGTCAGGAGAGTTGCGTTCTCGTCAACAAGATCCACGCTGACAACTTCGTCGTCAGGGCCGTCAAGGGTCATACCGCGGACACCTCTTGCAGTTCTGCCCATAGGGCGGACATCTTCTTCCGAGAAGCGGATGGCTTTGCCTTTTCTGGATACCATGACCACTTCCTTTTTCCCGTCGGTCAGCAGAACCTTCACAAGCTCATCGCCTTCATCAAGGGTGACTGCGATTATGCCTGCTTTTCTCGGGTTCCTGAACTCGGAGAGAGACGTCTTTTTAATAATGCCTGCCCGTGTTGCCATAAGCAGGAAATGGTTTTCGTCAAACTCCTTAACCGGGATCATGGCATTGATCATTTCGCCTTCCTGGAGTTCAAGGAGGTTTACTATGGCTTTGCCTCTGGACTGGCGGGAACCTTCCGGGATCTCATAGACTTTCTGCCAGTAGATCCTTCCCAGGTTTGTAAAGAACAGGATATAATCGTGGGTTGAAGCAATGAAAAGATTTTCCACAAAATCTTCTTCCTTCATCTCCATGCCGATTATACCCCGCCCTCCACGGCGCTGCATCGTATAAGTGCTGAGAGGCAGGCGTTTTATATAGCCTCCGTTCGTAATCGTGACCACAACTTCTTCTTCATGAATGAGATCCTCTTCCCTGACCTCAGCAGTTGCAGGTACGATTTTTGTCCTGCGGGCGTCGCTATATTTTTCCCTTAGCTCCAGGAGTTCATTCCTGATTATCTCGTACTTGAGTTCATCTCTTTCAATAATTTTCTCCAGTTCACCAATCAGCTTCTTAAGGCTCTCAAGTTCCTCAATGACCTTTTGAGTCTCAAGCCCTGTCAGGCGCTGTAACCGCATATCAAGGATAGCTTTTGACTGTATCTCATCAAGGGCGAAATTCTCCATCAAACCTCGCTTTGCTTCATCCGCGTTTGCCGAGCCCTTTATAAGAGCAACAACGGCGTCTATGTTATCCAGGGCAATTTTCAGCCCTTCAAGGATATGGGCTCGCTCCTCGCTCTTTCTGAGGTCATAAAGCGTCCGCTTCTGGATAATCTCCATCCTGTATTCCAGGTAGATTTCAAGAAGTTCTTTCAGGTTCAACTCCTTTGGCTTTCCATCAACAAGAGCCAGGTTAATTATCCCAAAAGTGGTTTCCATTTGTGTGTGTTTATAGAGCTGGTTTAAAACGACTTTAGGATTCGTGCCCCGGGAAAGTTCGATAACAACCCTGATTCCTTCCCTATCAGACTCGTCCCGAAGGTCTGAAATTCCAACGATTGTTTTTTCCCGAACTAACTGGGCAATGTTTTCAATCATCTTGGCTTTGTTTACCTGGTAGGGAATTTCGGTTACGATAATCTGCTGCCTGTCTTTCTTTAACTCCTGAATATCGGCAACTGCCCGAACCTTTACAGTGCCACGCCCTGTCATATATGCCGATTTTATGCCTGCGGTCCCGATAATATTAGCCCCTGTTGGGAAATCCGGCCCTTTGACCACAGTCATGAGTTCAGGAACAGTGGCGGCTGGGTTTTCGATAAGCATCAGGGCTCCGTCAATTACCTCTCCTAAATTGTGGGGAGCCATATTCGTCGCCATCCCGACTGCGATACCCGTGGATCCATTAATAAGGAGATTCGGAAGCTTTGCAGGAAGGACTTCGGGCTCTTCGAGTGACCCGTCATAATTGGGTCTGAAAGGTACGGTCTCCTTGTCGATGTCGGCAAGCATTTCCTCTGCTATCTTGTCCATACGGATTTCGGTGTAACGCATGGCAGCAGCGGAATCGCCATCTATCGACCCGAAGTTTCCCTGCCCATCAATTAAAGGATAGCGGAGGGAGAAATCCTGAACCATACGCACGATGCTGTCATAAACCGCAGCGTCTCCGTGTGGGTGGTATTTACCGAGCACGTCTCCCACCACACGGGCAGATTTTTTATATGGCTTGTCGTATGTGATTCCTGCTTCCTTCATGGCAAAAAGAATCCTGCGATGGACAGGTTTTAAACCGTCGCGAGCATCGGGAAGAGCTCTTCCGACAATGACACTCATCGCATAATTGATATAAGAGCGCTTCATCTCGTCATCAATAAGGACGGAAGTAACTCCCACCCTTTCGAGTTCAGGCTCCTCGTCCTCAGGCTCTTCGTTTTTCGGCTCCTCAGGTACAGGGTCTGGTAGGGTTATTTCGGCGTTCTCATCCAGCTCCTCTGGTATGGAGTAGGGTGCAGTTTCCTGTTCTTCTGCTTCCGGCTCTTCGTCCGGTTCGTCAGGGATAAGCGTAGATTGATAAAACTTTTTCATTTCAGATTCCGATTTATTCTCTTTTTGGTCATTTGCCATTTTTAGCCACCTCAGATATCCAGATCCACAACTTCTTTTGCATGCGTTTCTATGAAGTTCCGACGTGGCTCCACTTCATCTCCCATAAGGACCCGGAAGATCTCATCAGCTCGGATTGCATCATCCAAGGTCACCTGTAAAAGGGTTCGGCTTTCAGGATTCATTGTGGTTTCCCAGAGCTGTTCAGGGTTCATTTCTCCAAGACCCTTGTAGCGCTGGATAGTAAGTCCTTTTTCCCCGAGTTCTTTCTTCTTTTCATCCAGTTCCCGGTCTGAGTACACGTAGTATTCTGCCTTTCCCTTCTTTATGCGGTAAAGAGGAGGCTGGGCTATGTACACGTACCCGGCATCGATTAAAGGCCGCATGTACCGGAAGAACAGTGTCAAGAGAAGGGTCCTTATATGCGCTCCGTCAACATCGGCATCGGTCATGATGATTATCTTATGGTAACGTGCACTATCAAGATCAAAGTCTTCACTGACTCCTGTGCCTATGGCTGTAATCAGGGAAACAACCTCGTTGTTTTTCAAGATCTTTGCAAGCCTGGCTTTCTCCACATTCAGGATCTTTCCCCGCAGAGGAAGAATTGCCTGGAAACTCCTGTCTCTGCCCTGCTTTGCCGAGCCGCCTGCCGAATCTCCTTCCACAATATAGATTTCACAGACTGCGGGATTTTTATCCGAACAGTCCGCAAGTTTTCCCGGAAGGGTACTGACTTCGAGAGCACTCTTTCTTCGGGTCAGTTCTCTTGCTTTTTTTGCAGCTTCCCTGGCTTTCTGAGCAAGGAGTGCTTTCTCAAGGATAACATTTGCAACCTTTGGATTCTCCTCAAAGTACTCGGCAAGCCCATCAGTTACAAGGGAGTCTACTATGCCTTTGACATCGCTATTTCCTAGCTTTGTCTTGGTCTGCCCCTCGAATTGGGGTTCCAGAAGTTTGACACTGATGATTGCAGTCAGTCCTTCCCTCACATCGTCGCCTGTAAGCTTTATATCCTCTTTTGAGAGCTTGTTGGCTTTGATGTAATCGTTTGCAACCCGTGTCAGAGCGGTCTTGAAACCAATAATGTGGGTTCCGCCTTCGTGAGTATTGATGTTGTTTGCAAAGGAGTACACATTCTCAGCATAGCTGTTTGTGTACTGCATCGCAATTTCGACTACCATGTCGTCTCTCTGCCGTTCGAAATAGATTGGTTTGTCGTGGAGAGGCTGTTTTTTCTTGTTCAGGTACTCAACGAATTCTACTATTCCGCCGTTATAAGTGAAAGTATCAGCCTGCCCATCGGGGGTTCTTAAATCCTTAAGGCTGATGGTAAGGCCCCTATTCAGGAAAGCAAGTTCCCTTAATCTGTTTGAGAGTATATCGTAATTGAAATCCGTTGTTTCGAAAATTTTTGTATCCGGCTTAAAAGTGGTTTTTGTGCCTGTAGTCTCGGACGCTCCGATTTCCTGGACGCCAGTCTCGGGTTTTCCACGGGCATAGCGCTGGAAATACTTCTTGCCCTCTCTTGATACCTCTACTTCAAGCCATTCCGAAAGTGCATTTACAACAGAAACCCCTACTCCATGCAGTCCCCCTGAGACTTTATAGGTGTTCTTGTCGAATTTCCCTCCTGCATGCAGAATCGTCATTACGACTTCAAGTGCGGATTTCTTGTGAAATGGATGGGGATCGATAGGGATACCTCTCCCATCGTCCAGGACTGTCACACTTCCGTCCTGATTGATTGTGACATCTATCCTGGTACAGAAGCCTGCAAGAGCTTCATCAATACTGTTGTCTACTACCTCATAGACTAGGTGGTGGAGCCCGCGGCTATCCGTACTTCCTATGTACATGCTGGGTCGTTTCCGGACAGCTTCCAGGCCTTCCAGCACCTGGATGCGCGAAGCATCGTAAACCTGTTTATCACTCATCTTGGTTTATTCTCCATAAAAATCTAATAAGTTATCTGGATCATATATCATTTCAATTTTTTTTAAAAATTCGCGGGAAAACTTTTATCAAAATAGGACTTTAGGAATCGTGCCAAGTCTATAAGCTTTCAATTTTTATTGAACAATTTTTATATTTAATCTTTATCTTTTCTACCACGAACCAGATTCAATATGCGCTCATACATTTTAAGCCTTTAGATTCCCTGAAAATTGCACAAGATTTCTTGGTATCAATCCTCTTAAAACAGGTGATTTTTAGCATAATTTTGCAGCCGAATATGTGCTTTTCATACTAATTTTTTAGCACGTCTTTAGTTTAAATAAATATTTTCTGTTTCACTCACAAAGGTATCTCTCTCATAGCAAGTCACGGCAGGAGTCGCGGCACTTATACGGTCCTTCAGCAAAGTTTTACATGTTTAATTTCACTATATTTTCTAACAGTCTAAAAAGTAATTCCCGAATAAAAACCAGCTTGGAATACATGTTCATCACGATCCACTATTAATATTCATTTATGCCAGCCAGAAGGATTCGCCCGCAGTTTACATTAAGCCAAAACTCCACTCAATAATTTTGAGTGTAACTATATAAATTTAACCAGGGTCGTTGACTCTAGACCGTTGAGCTGAAACCGTTGCGCCGGTTTATCACCAAGCGTTACGCCGCTTGACCACGCCGTTTTAGTTAAAGCATGGTTTTTGATCAAATTTTTTTCTAAAAAGTTTGCGATAAAACCTTTTCTCAAAAGGTTTTCGCTCAAGCCTTTTTTGAAAAGGCTTGCGCTCAAGCAGTTTTTTGAAAAGACTTGTGATCAAGCAGTTTTTTGAAAAGGCTTGTGAAAAGGCTTGTAGGATGCGGGTTTTAAAGCATACCCAGTTCTTTTAACCGGTTTGGAAGATAAACCTCGGTTACGAAATCGAGGCCTTTGCCTGCGAAAGCCTGCTGTTCAGCTTTTTTACCTATATCGAGCTGGAGCTGAATCTGTTCTTTCCAGTAATCGGATTCGAAACGTGGATCGGAAAGCTCACTCCGCAGTGCGCTTATGTCCTGTTCTGTAAGCTTGTCGGTCGAGAGTTCATATTCGACTATATCCGAGGGCTGGAGACCGAGGAACTTAGCTGATGGGGTTGCCATATATTCCGAGAGATGGGCACTTTTTATAGCCCCGTAGGCAACCGAGGCATAGATCCTGTATGACCAGGGGTCGCCGTCCGTAAAAACGGCTACAGGGAGGCCTAGCTCCTCGTTCATACGTTTGATAATCCTGCGGGTTGACCTTGCAGGCTGTCCTTTTAAATGGACAAGGATCGCATTGTAAGCTTCGTCAAAGCCGTTTTCCATAAGACGCGCGTACATACCACCGGTTTCTATGGCAATTATCATGCTTGCATTGTGGTCTTTGAATTCAATGTTTTCCACATTGAAAGGAATCTGGTATCCGCCTTCGCCCACGTCCTTCTGGCAGTGAATATTCCGTTCTCCCCTTTTTGTCTGCTCGGTAATCTCAATGGGTCCGAACATTGTAGCCCCGTCCTCCTCAGGGCGCATATGGAAGAATTCCCTCTGGAGAGTGGTAAGGAGTTCAAGATCTTCGATCAGGCGGTCGCTCTCAGCCTGTTCTTTGAACTTCGCAGCGTCCCATCCCTCTGAAATATAGTAGAGTTCTCGAAGCGTTGATCCGCGATTATGGGCGAGATGCTCTTTTATAAGGAAGTCTGTCGCGTAAATGGTTTTCAGGAGTTGGAATGCCCCTTTTACGGTTTTTGCGCTCCTTTCGCTTTCCCTGTCCCCGTAGACCCAGACATCACTCTCATCGGAATATTCTATATTCGTTTTTGTCCGGCTTGGAAGGCTGACGCTTGGGACAACCTCATTCTCAAACTGGTTATAGATCCTTTCTGCAATTTCAAGCAGCTTTTCCCTTGCCAGGGCATCTCCCTGAGACATTTTGTTATTTGTTTCTCTAGCCATTTTATGCCCCCTTGAAGGCTTTTGCCCCGGTTACAAGCTCTTCTTCGAGCCCTTCTACAATCAAGTCGGGAAGTTTTTCGAGTTCTTTATCAGTCGCACTTTCTATCCTGTAACTGAGTACCTTTGAAGATCCAACTGCTGCCGAGATATCCCATACGTAATCATAATCGTTGCCCAGGGTCACAACCTTTGGCTCAGGCTTTGCCCTGCTGATTGTCCATGGCAGCATCTCATGAACTCTGAACGCATATGAAGAAGTTCCGAAATTCTTAACCTTAATTACAACATCTGCGGACCCATCCTCATTCTTTTTAACTTTTCTGTGTACGAGCAGGTTTCCCATAATCTTTGCAACAACAGGGTTGATGTCAGGGACATCCTTCTCCAGGATATTTGCTACCTTTGAAGCCATCTGCGGGAGTACCTTTGTAATGATAATCTCTTTCTCCCGGCGCTTCTTAAGGTTGCTCTGTTTACTAAGATAGTGCTTGAGTTTTCGTGCAACCTCCTTGATTGCAAGGTCAATCTCATCTTTGATCACGGGAATGTCGGCAATTGCATCTTTTGATTCTGAGGTAAAAGGCACGTTAATAGATGCTACATGAATAAGCAGGATAGCTGGACCTACAGGAATTCCCCCTCCCGGCTGGTTTAAGCCGTACTGCTTCCATTTGATGTCTTCTACTGCATGTGTGGTCACGCAGCCTCCCTGCTGGTAAAGCAGAGGCACACGGTTAGCAAAACGCATTATGCTGATCTTGTCTTCTTTCGGAAGGTTTCCCCCATAGGCGAGCCCGACTTCAACTACAAAAGGATTTCCGGAATATACCGCAGGTTTTCGCGTGCTTGTGGCAATGAAATCCACGTTCGTTTCTTTTTCAAGCCCTCTGTAGATCAGCTCTTCCCCGATAGGGGAAAGGCAGTCTGTCGGAGGGGCCATGATCTTTACCTTTTCAAAAGCTTCGATTAACTTTCTTGCTTCATGGCGTCCCAGGGTTTTTGGGTCGACTTCGGGATCAAGCCCCGCAGCTTTGCAGATTTCCTCGGCAGTCAGCAAACCTATTTTACAGAATGAATATCGGAGGAACGGGGCGAGTTTCTGGCGCTCGGTGTAATGGAGCATTTTCATAAGAGTTCCAAGCTCTATACCTTCAGGATGTGGCAGGATTTCCTGGGCTGGCTCAGGCATCTTATCCGTGGCTCTTTCAAAGACCTCCTCGTTACCGTCAGGCTCAATGAGGGTAATTCTTGCATGTGGATTCACAATTGCAGTCGCTTTGAGGTACTCGTAAATTGACTGCCTTCTTCCTTTTACATAGGCAGCCTTCATTTCCAGCTCGATCTGAGTCCCGTGCGGGCGGAACCAGTCCCTGATCTCGTCTTTCAGAATGTCAGGCTCATTCGTGCTGGTATTGATCATAAGCTCGTAATAATGGGCGGGGTTACTGGGGTCGGTTTTGGACAGGATTTTCGTATGCCTTCCTGCAGTCATCTGGGCATAGAGTACGGCTGCAGAAATCCCTATTCCCTGCTGTCCCCGGCTCTGCTTGAGGGCATGGAACCTGGAACCGTAGAGAAGCTTTGCGAAAACCTTTGGAATTTGTTCTTTTACAATTCCAGGCCCGTTGTCTTCTACAATAACAGTTACGTAGTCCTGTCCGGTTCTTTCGATCTGGACAAGGATGTCAGGCAAAATACCTGCTTCTTCGCAGGCATCAAGGGCATTATCAACAGCCTCTTTTACGGTCGTTATAAGGCTTCGAGGCGCCGAGTCAAAACCCAGGATCTGCCTGTTCTTCTCAAAAAACTCTGCGACACTTATTGACTTTTGATACTTTGCAAGTTCTTCTGCAACGGTGACTTCCATGAAATTTTACCTCTGGGTGAGAAATTAATGTAACTTTATATTATTTTACAGATAACTAAAGTAAGAATTAAAGTAAGAATTTATGCTTCTTTCAGCAGCAATTTTTAGCCTTATATTTTCTTAGAACATCCTTCAACACATGAGAAATAGTTCGCAGCCTGAAAAATATTATTACAACACAGGAAAATAGTTTCACAATATAAAAAAATATCTTTATAATACAACAAAAGAGCTTAAATCAGAAAATTTTCATTTTACGTTTTTATTTCAAGCAGATTTAATTAAAATCCTTAAGCAGCTAATTCTAACGATTCCAATGTTTCATAAAAAGTCAGGGTATAAAGTCCGCACCTGCTAGAAAATATAAATCATTCATTTTGTCTCGTAATAGAATCCTGTTGATTTCGACTCTGGCAGTTTAAAGTTCTGCCCCGATAATTGTCTTGGTGGTTTTTACGGTTTCGCTTTGCCTGATTACATCTACCACATCGTTAAGGGTGTACAGATCTTCAACATCTATAATTACTACAAAATCATATTCCCCAAAGACATGATAAACGTCCTTAATCCCTTCGATATTCTTCAGTTCCCTGTATGCTGCCTTCTCATAACCTGGCAGCACGTTTATCATTGATATACCGAAAATGGCATCACAACCTTAAAATTTATTATGCTATTAATGAGGTAGGATCTATGGTAAAACAGAGGTATTATTTTGAAAAGCTTGTTTGATAAATGGCTTGGAGCAGTTGCAAAGTCAGATAACACAAAAAGAAATTACTCGCATGCTATTAAAGCATTTTGTGAATTTGTAGATAAAGCTCCTGATCAACTCATTATTGAAGCTGAAAAAGAAATCAAAGAAGGTTTGCTAACGCGTGAAAGATCTGTTTCTGATTATGTACCAGACTTCATAGAGCATTTGGAAAGCAAGAACCTTGCTCCTAATACCATTCGCGGATATATAATGGCTATTCAGTCGTTTTACAATTACTATGATATTCAATTTCCTAAACAGAGAAACCTTGAATCTATAGTATTAGAAAGTAACGTTGAAATACCTTCAAAAAATGACGTTCAAAAAATATTAAAAGTATGTGATCCTTTGGAGAAGGCAATTGTTCTTGTTGGTGCTTCAGGTGGATTAAGCTCTAATGAGATTATTAATCTAAAAGTTGGTACTTTTAAGGATGGATATGATTCTACAACAGGAATAACGACCTTAAAAATACGTAGAGGCAAAACTAAGACCGATTTTATCACATTTCTCACTCCTGAAGCTAGTCAGGCAGTTAATGATTACCTAGAGTTCAGAGATAGAAAATCTGATTCAACCGATATTAGGAAACAAAGACAATTACAGAAGCAGCATGTTTATTCTGATAACGATTATCTTTTTATTGGTAGGACAATACCGAATGAATGGCTTGAGAAAAGAGATGAGCGACTCAGGAAGCTTGAAAGAAATTCCTTCCTCAAGATATACCGGATGCTGAATGAAAAAGCCCGTAAGTCAACTCCTAAAGGGACATGGAATATCATCCGAAGTCACAACCTGAGAAAATACTATGACTCTGCTTTGTTAAATGCTGGTTGCGACTCTTTCTTTGTTGAGTTTACAATGGGACATAAAATTGATAGAACTAAAGCCGCTTATTTTCGATCTGATCCAACCTCTTTAGCAAAGATATATGGAAAATATGTGCCTTATCTCACAATTCAAAAAGAGGCAGATATTTCAGAAAGTCCTGAATACCTGCGGATCAAACAGGAGAATCAGATCTTGCAAGCTGAGACAGCCCGACATGTTGTGGAAAGATCAGAGCTGCAAGAACTAAAGGCAGAGATAGAAAGGATAAAGGAATCCCAAGAAATTACCGAGATTACACTAGAACTGCAGAAAAAAGATCCTGAGTTCTTAAATGCTGTTATGGAGGCTCTTAAAGCTATGAAAAATTAATTTTCTAGTTTCCTTATATAAAATTTTAATTATTTTTATGAAAAGATCCAGCACTTAAAATATTGAAGGACATTTGCTACCCCAATTGTGATAGGATGTTATTATACTAATGTTTTTTTATTGTTTAGTAGCAACTAATATAGACAGATATATAAAGAGATTAACCGTTCACAATTATGAACGGTTAATAATTATTAACCGTTTATCGGTAGCAGGCTCATAGTTTGACCATTATCTTTTTATATAAGAGAACTGTACAATACTTTACAGTAAAGTAAAAAAATTGGTGGAGATTAATAACAGACTGATATAAAACATACAAAAAAACGTTAAATTAAGATTTAACGGCACTAGAGGTTATTTTACTATTACAGTATAAATTCAACAACATAGTTCACTTAAAATGGAGAATAAAATGGAATATCCACAACTATACGGAGGCAAAGTACCTGTCGTAATGTATGTTGAGAAAGATGTCTTTGCAAAAATCGAAGCAAAGCGTGGTAAAGAGTCTAGAAATTCATTCTTAAACAGAGTACTTGAAAAGGCATTAAAAACGGGAGTCCGTTAAATCTGCCTTCTCTGCGTCTGGTCCACACAGAGAAATTAGGCAGTCAACGACTTATCGAATATAGCGAGATTGTGTATTACAATAAGATTGCATTTGTACTACACAGCGTAGTATTGTGTAAAAGGATGTATATATACTTTTACAAATACGGACTTCTGTTTTTGATTGCCTTTTGCAGTTTTTCGGCTCTAGGAGCTTAAATGCTGAATATCGAACAGTTGCAACCCTACACAGTTGAGACTTTGAAAAAAATTTGTGCAGATCGAAGAGATACCATCGAGCATATGCAAAAATTCGGAACCACCTTTGAAAAAGCTGTAGCACTCGTGATCCTTACAGCCGGAGGCGAGAAAAGTGCAGTATAAAAACAGATGTACAGATGGTTCACAACATCTGCAATATGTTTCAGGCCAAACTTTGGACTATATGCCACCCTCTAAGAGAATAGATTACTCTTTCAATCGTCTAAGAAACTTTTCTAAGCATCAGTGGCTAGATACTAAACGCTTGCAGGATAATAAGCCTGAAAAATTGCACGAAGAGGAGCAGAGCGGGAGGACTTATTAATGTCCCTTCCTGTCATTTCTAAAAAAACCCTTAATGAGGGAATTTTGGATCATTGCAGGAAGGCTGCGAACTTAGACAAATTCGTTAAGTTATATGATAAAGGTGATTGGAGAGCCTTTAAATATCCCTCTTAGTCCAAGGCAGATTACGCACTATGCTTTATTATTGCCTTCCATACTCAAAATAAAAGGCAAATTGACAGGTTTTTTAGAAAAGGAGCGCTTTACGGGAAGATTAGAACCGGACTTGTAAGCATACAGGGTGTTTAAATGGTTCAACTTACCCTTACACAAAATCCTCGAATGAGCCAGGATAAGCGGATAGGAATTGCCAATCAAATCTATGACCAGTTCGTATCTGGGCCCTGTATTATTTACAAAACTACTAGGGCTGGAGCTACGATTTCACTACTAGCAGAATCCATGAATAGAAACGAAAAGTTTGTTTGTTTAGTCCCTACTAATAGGATTGCAACTAACACAGTAATAAAAGACTCTAAAAAGTACTCAGATTTGGATAATGCTGTAGTTATTCGTGTTCCTGCGAACAAAGAATGCCTAAAAAATGAGCTTCTCTGTGAAAAATACCCAGATCTAAGGCAACTTCCTGTACTACCTATTGCAGATTCATGTTTTGAATGCGATGAGTTTGATAAATGCTTGATTACAGCAGTTGTAAGAAAACCTGATGCAAATGGTATTGTATTGACTTACAAAAAAATAGCAGCTCTCCAGCTTGCTTCTCATTTAAGACCTAATACATATGCAGAAGAGGTTTTAAAGGTACTTGAGAAGTCAAAAAATCTGATACTAGATGAAATCCACGAAATACAGTTCGGAGATATAACTTCAGTTACAGTGTACAATGACACATCTTTCGATATTGTAAATCTGGAGAAATATATCTCCATAATGACTGATTTTGATTATCTACGCCGAGTAATTACTCAGTTTTCCTTAATAATGAAAGATAATACCATAAAGACTTCTGTTCATGAAGTTTTAGGTGGTGCTCAGGAGGAGGACTACTGGAAGCATCATCTTACCAAATCAATTCCGAACCCGAGCACTGGAGTAGCCGATGACGGAGAAAACGAGACTAAAGTCACATTAGGTGCATATAAAGAAATTATAGAACTAACAAAGAAAAGGAGAAATTATGACCTTGAAATGGGTAATATTCTAGATCTCTACAAAATGATATCAATTGTTACGAGTAAAGTCATCTCTATCAATGGTATACGAGATAAAGGAACTATAAAAATAAATCTATCTGCAGTTGATCAGTTAACCACCAAAATGATTCAGTCTTATACGAAGAGAATGCAAAGCAGGAATAGGCGTATCTTATTGACCTCTGCAACAATTTGCAGTTATGATTATGGGCAACTGTTTTCAGGTGGAGTCAAACTTAAAAAAATAACATTTGGGATCAATGGGGATCCAGTGAACAATAACTCTAAAATGCTTATTCTGTCCGATTCCAAAAAGTATGACGCCTTCGGTAGAAACTCACGATCAAATAAGAGAGACGAGATCGTATCTAAGATAATAAGCATTTTAGAAATATATGGAGATGAGGACTGCATAATTGTAACTATCAGCGAGAGAGAAGCTTCAAGTTTAGAGGCTGCATTGAAGGCTGCAGGACACCCGTATGAAGTAACTTATTACAAAGATCCTAAAATGATGGGGATATCTGCAAGTCAGAGGATTATGATTGCTGTAGGGGTTGCAAACAAGCCTTCAAATGCTTTTGACGTGGTTACAACAGACACTGAATCCTCTAAGAGAATGTTATATGAGTCTATCCATTGTGATACATGGCAGGCCTGGAGTAGAGTAAAAGATCCTAATAGTGAAGTTCCAAGTATTGTGTTCGCTTTAGGATGTACTGTAGAGGAATGTGAGGGTTTAACAACATGGGGATTTGATCGAAGTATAGAGATTGCTCCTTATATTGAAAGGCAGAAAAAACGGATTACAGTTTCGTGTGACAAAGGATTAATTTCGAAGCCACAAATAAAAAAATGTAAGAATTTTGATGAGATGATGAAGGAGGCTAGTTTACATAAACGGTCTAAAAAAACACTGAAAAATACTGAAAATCTCCTTATTTATAATAATATAAGGAGATTTTGCTATAAATACCCTAAAATTTTACACAGTAGCGAAGAGATTGTAAAACTCATTATCAATCGTAACGATGCTTATGCCATGCAGAAATCTGACGGGTCATACATAAAGTTTTCTACTCAAGTTACGGACGAAACTATTAGAAAGCATTTGAAAGGGATCATTACAATTGGTGCTTATCAATTCAATCAGGAGAATAAAGTTAAATGGATCTGTTTCGACATAGATTCTCATCCACCTAAAAATAGAATTGAAAGCGAAGAAGATATTAGAAAAAGAGATGAAAAAGCAGAGTACAACCGAGAGAGAATGTGTAATTTCCTGAAAAACGCCAATATACCTTTTCTTCTGGAAAAATCAGGTTCGCCTCACTCTTATCATATATGGGTGTTTCTTCGCCCTGTAGATGGAAAGAAGGCAAAACAATTTGCAACGATAATAAAAAAAGAAAGCGGAATTAATTGTGAAGTATTTCCAAAGCAGGAAGGAATAGGGAAAAACAGCTATGGTAATCTTGTTAAGGTTCCTTTGGCAACTCATCAAAAGCATAAAACTCAGTCTCACATAATGGTTAATGGTAAATTTGTAAGAGAATTTACTGATTTGGAAGTCGAAGTTTTAGATATTAGTGGTTTTGAAGCTCCAGAAGAAAAAACAGTTGAGAAGAAAATAAGGCCTGAAAAACACTTAGTTCGAGTAAATGGTCAGATTAAGACTAAAATAAGACCTTGTATCAGGAATGCTCTAAAAATGCAGTTAACAGGTGATTCTGGCAACTTCATGCGTGTAGCTATTTGCAGGGAACATTACAACGCTGGAGTACACAATCCTGAAGAATTAACTAATCTTTTTAGGACTCAATCTGACTTCTCTTATAGAAAAACGAAATACTACATTCATAAGGTACTTGAAAAACTATTACCTAATGTAAAATGTGAGACTTTACGAGAGAAGGGAGGTGAATTTGTAAACTGTGCAGGTTGCCCCTGCACGGAAGTAACTTTTCTTACTCATCATATAAAGGATGATTTTAAAATAACCTAATTACTTCACAATTGTGAAGTTATGGTGTTCAGTGTATATGTGCAATTATATCCTAAAAACCCTTTTTGATACGAATTGTCTTGTACTAATTATATTAATATGCAAATATATTAAATATGTTGCTATGTAATTTTTTCGAAAAATACAATGAGATTGAAGGGATACCCGTATTTTTTCAAACACCAGATTGGGTTTTGATCTTAATTCGATTCTCTATAGGAGATAAAACTGTAATAGACATTCCATGTGAACTGGCTCCAATAGCTAAAGTAACGTTATATGTAGAGTGCTTAGTATTAATCTCATGAATAACACTTGAAGAATACAAACAGGATAACTGGATATTAGAAGACTTGTTCCTTGGTTTAGAAATCAAAGGTGTTGAGCATCCAAACTGGCAAGAAGAAATGAAAAAAATAGTAAGTAAGATCAGTGTGAAGAGGAATGAAAGACATGAATAACGAAAACGAGTCAATAAAAGCAAATAAACTTTCTCGGTTATCGTCTTCCAGCCGTAAAACGTACGACTTAAACGAGGAAATAATTCAGTGTAACAGGTTATTGAATGATCCTTATATAACTAAACGTGATAAAGCAGAATATCTCGAATGGAAACAGACGTTAGAAGACAAGGTTATTGAATGGTGGGATATCAATACCGAATGCCTGCAAGAGAGAAACCCTGAAAGCTGGGTTCTTGAGCTTGACAGGAAAGCTTTTGAAGTAATGCTAAAAAATATTCATAACGGCGAAGAGACTGATATTTTTGATTTACTGTTTGATAAGCATAGAATCCATATTGAGTGTTTCCCTAGGGACCTCGGAAGCGGTGAGTTTGGGATGCAGTTCTATTGTCCAATTTGTGAAGACTGGCATTTACATGGAATAGGAGAAGGGCATAGGGTAGCCCATTGCAGGTTTGATGGCTTTCATAGGTACGGAGAAAAAATGCCCAGAGACAACCCGCTTCAAGAGCATGGCTATGTAATAAAAATGATGAACGAAGAAGATCTGCGGAGAATTCGAGATGAGATCGACGCTTATCTAACATATACAGAGAGCAAAGGACCGCATAATAACCACGGCAATTTTAAGTGTGACCGAGTTCAGAAGGGTATATATAAAGTAACCAAAGAAGTTGACGGAAAGGAATAAACAAGGTTAGATGAGATACCTATAGAATACCAGTATAGTGTAAATTCACTCCAGGAGTTCTACAAGGCTCAAGGCTCGTTAAAAAGTTTTTCTGTTATCCCGATTGTTATTGGCAATTGCAAAGTCCTTCTTTTCCTCGGGAGGAGTATAATGACTACATTTACAATTTTTCGGCTTTGTAAGCCGGCTTTAAATTTATTCGTAAAAGATGTTCTTTCTATCGTCTATCCTTTCTTTGACTTCTTAAAGTGAATATATTCTCAAATAATGTGTTTAAGACTATACGCTTTATAGGTTATGGAGATGAGAATAACAACGCTTTCAGAATCAGACGAGACTCAGAAGAACGAGTATAAAGAAGCTAATCAGGGAAGGAATAACAACACGACCTGTTTATTTCGAAATAGGAACCTAGAACCTGATATAGTGATGATGAAACATACAGGGATTTGGAGAAAGCAATCTCTAGGAGATAGTTAGGAGGCATATACTGCAGGATCATAACTAGGCCAAATTGTTGTTTATATAAAGACTGGCTCTAATCAGATGTAGCACCGAAATAAGATGCTTAAAGTTGGCAGAGAAATTGATACCTCAAAACAAATGCGGAGTGTGGGATTCGAACTCCAAAATCCCTCGATACCATACTTAGCATATTAATATTATATACTATTTTTCAATCCCTAGTATTCCTTATGAGTTAAAATGATGACCATACAAACCTACACATAGAGTTGTCAAAATAATCTACTCTACTTTCCGCAGAGATATACAAAAATCACCTATTTTCTCAATTGGGGCGTAAAGTAAAAGCCGTCCTGCTTTTAACTAATAATATTGGGCAAATCAATAAATTGTCTTTATATCTATGTACTCTATGGAATATAGGTTACATAAAATTCCTGCAATAATTTCTTCAGCAATAATATCTTCCACTTCAGCAGGTCTTCTGTTATTTCAGTATGTCTTCGGTTATTTCAGCAAAAATTTTTCTTATTTTCCTAATCTTTACTGATACAATTCATATTGCTTCGACTACAACTTATACTCCAATAGTTTCTGTAAGTACTCTTGAAGTAAAAGTTTTTTTGATATTTACTGCACCATAAAAGAATGAATGCTATTATTTTTAGATTAGCGCTCTATATTGGTAATTTTGGAACGATTCTTTATATACATGGAGCGCATACTATGTTTAATGACATATATAAATCTATACGATGATTTTTTGTATCATGATAAGACTTGCAAAATTACTAAGGAAGAACTGAATGAGTTATTCCCTCAATATAAAGAACGCTGGGATGAATTACTAGGAGATTCTAATGGTTGGAGGAGAATTAAAATTGTAACTGCAGCATTTGCAGATATCGGAGAGGAAGGGGGCATATCGATGTTAGTTACCCCAACCATAGATGGTGAATTTCCAGTCAAAACCGAGGAAACCTTCGAAGAACAGGCACAAAAGTATGATAAAATTGTAGGTAGTGTTCATGAATTTGGCACCTGCAAATCCGATCTTTCCGAAGAATGTAAATATCCACTTGCACAAATGTATGTAGCTGATCCAGATGCTAAAATAGAAAAGTTCAATGAATTTAAACTAAAATACGGAACTGTTGAAGAAAAAAGGGAGATTATTAAAGAAATTGAAAGAGAAAAAGAAATTGGAACATATTATTCCCTTGATCTAGGTATATGGGAGCCTGTAAAAATGGATAGAGGCGAGTATAAAGGTATGGACCCAGTAGTTACAAGTCAAGGAAATGTAGCAGTTGGTAGAAAGTATGCTGGACAAAGTGTAAAAGTTTTTGTAAGGAAGCAGTGAAAATTAACTTAAACTTATTTCTTTTTTGAAACCATATCTTTGTCGGGGACTATGCAGCAAAGTTCCCGCACAATTGTTACTTTAATCCCAACTTCATTCTATCCACAACTTTTCCAACTTTAAAGGTGAATTCCTTCCTCCTAACTATTGGATTATTCTTTCTCATTATGGAAAAACTAAGATCTACTCAAATTTGTTGTTTATCGGATTATTTCCTAACTATGGTTCAAACACGCGAAGTATGCATTGAATTTCTAAGTCGAGCTTTCTACAGAAGTAGAAAATAGGAGAAAAGAGATAGTAAGAAATTAATTGTCTTCTGGTATATGGATGATTACTGTTAATTCTTGACCCTCTAATTCCTTGCCCACAGAAGACAGGCGTCCATTATTCCCAAAAACGCCAGTAAATACACGGTCATCAGGCGTAACCATAAGGTTATTTCGTTCCTTATGTCCGACTATAATAGTTACTTCTTTGTTTGCGTATGCTGTTTTTTTAGGCATAGGGTATCCCTTAGAATCCACTTTGAAATATTCTACTTCATCATGTCTATTCGGGATCAGCACCATACTGCACATTATTTTCATGGGTACAGTATTAGACGGCCTATTAGGTTCTCCAGTCATATTCTTTATATAGTAGACTTAAACTTTATAAACTTTATGACGCAAAAAAGGGATTAATCAACTTCTTTTATCTCTTTCGCAGTTACGTTCTCTTCCCAATGTACAGAAAAAGGGGATCATTTAGATCACCCCATGTCTCGCAAGAATCTGCCTTCCTATCTGCCATTGTTGTGCTATTCTGCAGGCTTCCTCATTTGTCAGGTTGAAAGGCTCAAGAATTAAGTAAGCTTCGGATATTGTTGTTGCTCTTTCGAGTGCTTTCTGAATTTTATGCCATTTTGTTGCTTTTCCTCTTCTCTGAATCATTCTACTACTCCTTTTATCTTATCTGGTCTTTCTTATTCAATACTAAAATTAGGCTTAAAGTATATATAGTTTATGACTAAAAAACTGATTTAATTCACCATAACCCCATATTCTTAATGCTCCATTTGTCTCCTATTTATGTTTTGACCTATGCTCCACTAAAAGGAATAAAGTTTATATACTTTAAGCCTAATCACTTTATTGTAGTAACATACAAGGAGCGCAACAAATGAGAATTCAAGACCTTAAAATTGGAATGGCTGTCAGATACGAAAACCAGAAGTGGAAAGGCATAGTAACAGGCATTAGAGCTTCATACAATGAAGCAGTTGTAGTCTTTGAAGGAGACGGAGCAGATGAGTTTATAGAAATCGATTATCTGAGGCCCTTCTAATCAGGCCTTCTGATTCTTTTCATGTTGTGCTCGGGAGAAGGTGAATGAAAATGAGAAGAACGACTTATGAGATGATTTTCGCAAGACTTCAGCAAATGGGAATTATTGACGAATACGGAGAGATGCAAGCTGACTATATGAAGTTTGCAAGCTCCGGTTTAATGCCTTTAAACGTGGATAAGCTCACATCTAATACAATCGCGTTAGCACACAACGGAAAGCAAAACGGGGATGTAATGGCTGACCCTGATATGGAAGTGAGGGTTTATCCAGAATTGAAAATGGCTGAAGCTCTTTCATTTAGAAATGATTACATGGGGATCTATCAAGAAGTATATCCAGAGCCTGGAAAATACTATCCGAAACTCAAGAAGGAGCTCAACAATTTTCTGAACAACTGGCTTAAAACTATGATTGAAATGCAGGATTATCAATTAGCAGCATAAGAAATGGAGAAAGTATACTCGGAACTGGCTTATCCATGAAGCTGGAAGAGTACCATGGGCTTTCTGTGGAGATCTCTCCAGAAGATGAGGTGTTTCTCATTCCAGATAAGTTCAATTGGTGCTCCATCTTCCGTGGGATTGGAATCGCTGAAAAAGGATGTTACCATTACATAAATGAAAGTGAAAACAGTAAATGGGACATTTACTGAGTTTTACAGTTATCAAGTATCCCCTTTGTCAATGTTTTAACTAACTCTGTATACTGTTCAAAAGAGTTGGTTCTTCCTTAACCCTTTCTGTGTATTTTATATAATGTTTGATCCCATATGATAATCTCTGAGAATTATCGACTCATTAGTAATCCATCAAGCTGATCTAGAATGCATCAAGAATAATTGATACTCGCCCTCTGGATTTTTAAAACTTTAATCTCTATTTTAATTATAGTCTTTAAATGTCCAATGTAAAAGGGGATTGAATATGAGTAAAGGGAATGATGCAATGTTGGAAGAAGAGAATCCTGAAAGTGACTCAAAAGATGAGGAAGAAGATTTACTGTATACTCATAAGTCTGAAGATAGAGGAAGTAGTATGCAATGGAACTCTGCCTTCTGCAGAAGACCAGGCCATTAAAAACGAATAAAACGCCTAAAACTTCGTGACTCCTGAATGATTTTAACTGTAATAATATTTCTTTAAAATGGAGGTATTAGCATGTCATTTTTTAACGAAACATTGCCTGAAACTGCGGAAGCTTTCGGACAGATGAGAAATTCCATTTTTAAAGACGCTTTTCTTGACCTTAAAACAAAAGAATTAATTGCTGTCGCTTCTTCAGTCCTTATGCGCTGTCAGTTCTGCGTTGATACTCATTCCCAAAGAGCCATTGCTGCAGGAGCAGCAAAGGAGGAGATCGCAGAAGCCATTTCAGTCGCAATGTTTGTTGCTGCGGGTTCACAAATAGGATGGACTAATATCTATAAAGAAAACATATACGATAAAATCTTTGAAAAGGATATTAAAGAAGAAGATGACTGTAACTGTTGCTGTGGCGACTGAATACCTAATTTTATTATCTAAATTTTCATAACTTTACCTGATTTATTCTAATTTTATTCCTTTACTACAAGGACAGAACTTTTGGAGTGCCTTATCACCTTATTGGTTACACTTCCAAGCAAAAATCTTTCTAACCCACCTTTACCAAGAGTTCCCATTATTATCAGATTTACTTTTTTCTGCTCAGCAAATTCTAGGATTGCATTGGCGGGGTTACCTTCAATAACTACACTTTCAAAGCCTATTCCCTTATTCCTTGCAACATCTCTTGCGTATTGAATAGCATCCTTTCCTTCTTGACGCAGAGTTTCCTCTACGACATCCCAGTTAGAGCCTAGATAAATTGGTGTCTCCAACGTAGGCAGAGTATATGCATTTTTGTCCAGAACATAAAGGACATAGACCTTTGCGCCCACTAATTTTGCAAGTTCCATTCCTTGAAGCACGGCATTTTGACTAAACTTAGAACCATCTGTTGCAATCAGAATTGTCTGGTAAGTATTGTTAAGAGTCACTAATCTCCCCCAGTTCCAATAGTTATTGAATTGCGTTGATAAAACTAAATAAAAACAAGTTATTACAATATTATTTGAAATACAAGTAAATGAAATTATGGTAGCTGTTTATACAGCCTTTGATATTATGTAAGAGATGAGTTCTCATGTTTACTTAGTTTGGAGGGGCTTTATCTTTGAGATAACGTTTAGAATATCTCTGAATTCTGGGTTCAGCCTGTAAAACTTCCATTTAGAGACGTTGTAAGCTTCGATAATTCCACATTTTCTCATAATAGTCAGATGGTGAGAAACTAGGTTCTGCCTCTCATTTAACTTGAATATAAGTTCGCATACACAATGGTCTCTCTGAGAGAGAAAGTATGCAATTTTTAATCTTATAGGATGCCCGAGAGCACTGAATATTTCACTCGCTTTTTTAATCTCATTGTCCAGAAAATCTATTTCCTGGATCATTTTTTCTTCCCATTCCTTTTTTTTCTCAGGGTCCGCAGGACAGCAGTAACTCATGAACAAAAGAAGTTAACTGTTCTAAATAAGAGTTTTCATATCAATTTCGTTTGATATTAAACTTATTACTTTTTATACTTGGCAGTTTTTTCCCCATTCTCATACTCTGAGATTGCATGTCAATGTATGTTGATATGGAAATGTTCATTTTTTATCAACTGGAATCCCGAATTTAATTGAAGGAACTGATGCGTGTTTATTGAATGCAATTTACTTAATATTTATAACTGTAATATAATTTTTTGGTCATGTCGCCTATTTGGCATCAATTAGATTCTTAAAATCTTTTTGCTCTTTTGTAATCTGGGTAAAATATTTATATCATTCATTATACTTGAATATATCAACATATTTTGATTCTTAGAATCGTTTGTAGCAAAAACGTAACTGCTGATTTGGGAGAATTATAATGAAACGACTAAATAAAATACAGGATAAAGAGCGAATTTATTCATTTCCTTTCTTTTTAAAAAAGCCGCTCTATGTTTTAGCTATTTTTTGCTTAGTTTTCTTCAGCTTGGGCTGCACTGATATTAATGATTCTGGTGATAAAACAGGGACTGTTGAAACTACAGCTGATGTTAATAATTCTGCTAGTAAAGCAGAATTGATTGAAGTCACGAACCTTAGTCAGATTGACGAGGCTCTAATAAAAGGTCCCGTTGTGCTGAAGCTTGGATCTAAGGGCTGTATCCCCTGTAAGGAGCAAGAAGATATACTTTCAGAGATTCTTCCAATGTATCAGGGCTCTGCTTCAATCATGCTTATTGATATCAAAGAGTATCCAGAATTTGCGACAACATTTGGAGTAAGAGTAATTCCAGATACCTGTATAATTACAGGCATCGAGGACGGCAAATATATGTATATACGACAGGACGGAAGCAAAAGTTCAGAAAGATCAAGTGCAAGGTTCCTGGGTGTTGTTGATAAAGAAACTCTTTCAATGACACTTGAGAAAGCTATTGACTCCAGAAACACAAAGGAGTAAATCTATGTTTTCCGACTTTCTTCCGGTTGCTGCTTTTTTTGCAGGAGTAGTGAGTGTACTCTCCCCCTGCATCCTTCCTGTAATTCCGGCAGTCTTTGCTTATTCAACTGAAAAAGGAAAGTTCAGGCCCCTTGCAATCGTACTGGGGCTGTCCATTTCCTTTACCAGCATGGGGATTGTCACTTCCCTTTTTGGAGCAACACTTACAGCCTATTTAGATCTACTTTATGTCTTTGCCGAGGCTCTTCTTATCACGATGGGTGTTTCACTACTCTTTGACCTCAATATCTTCAATTTTTTTGGAAATTTTTCTTCACTTGCAAATTCCAGAAAGGAAGGTCTTTTTGGAGGCCTTTTACTTGGTCTCTCCCTTGGGATTGTCTGGCTTCCTTGTGTTGGCTCAGTACTTGGTACCATCCTTACAATGGTTGCAGTTTCAGGTAAAGTTGCGTATGGAGCTCTAATGCTTTTCATATATTCCATAGGCTTTTCCATTCCCATGCTTCTCGTTGCTTATTCTGCGAACTTTTCCTCCGCGAGACTTCAGAAAGTTTCAAAATATGGGTTTCCTTTAAAAAAGATTGCAGGCCTTATTGTTTTGGGTGTCGGCTTTTATATGGTTTACCAGAACCATTTTAGTAGTTTCTGAGCTTTTAGGTACTTCCAGAAACTTATTTTTCAGATCCTGGAAGATATTGAAAATAGAGCACCCAGTATACTGATATTCTACAGCAGTTTGAAGTTGTTTTTTGTCTAACAATAAGTAACTCTAGAATCTTCAATCCTTTTTGATTAGACATTACTTTTAAAAATGAGTTCAAGAACTAAAGGATTTAGAACTAATAACCATAAATATATATGGATATATGCCCATATACTCATATAACCATGCTTGATAGTAAAGTGAAGTTCTTTAAAGCTCTCGGAGATGAGACAAGGCTTACTATCCTGTCTTACTTGCTGGAGCACAGTTACTGTGCCTGTGATTTCTCTTCTCTTACAAGAAAGGATCAAACTACGGTCTCAAAACACCTTAAGGTTCTTGTTGAGGCTGGTATTTTGAAGTACGAAAAACAGGGAAGAAACATCATCTATAGCATTAAAAACGAGGAGATTGGGGCTTTGCTTCTATCTCTTGGGATTAAGGATGTAAAGCCCTGTTGTGATGGACAGCAGGTCTCAGGAGTATGTCCTATGTGCAAAACTGAACACAGAACTAATACTGTTAATGAGACTGTTGATAACAGGGTTGAGAAATAAAGCTAAGGATAACTGAAAGTAAGCTAAAGGTAGAATAGAAAAATATCAACTAAGGAATGGGTAGGACAATGGATGCAAATGAAAAAAAGGAAGTTATCAAAAAGAAGTATCAGGACATTGCAGTCTTCGGAGGTTCCTGCTGTCCTGGCGGTTCCTGCTGTGGAGAGACAAGTCCGGTAGACCTTTCCAAGTCTCTCGGCTATTCCGAATCTGATGTTCAGGCTGTTCCGGATGCAAACCTGGGACTTGGATGTGGCAACCCTACTGCTTTTGCAGATCTGAAACCGGGAGATATCGTTCTGGACCTGGGTTCTGGTGCGGGATTCGATTGCTTCCTTGCTGCACAAAAAGTCGGAAGCTCAGGAAAGGTTATCGGAGTCGATATGACTCTGGAGATGATTGAAAAAGCGCAGGCTAACGCTCAAAAATATGGATATTCAAACGTTGAATTCCGCCATGGAGATATTGAAGCTCTTCCGGTTGAAGACAGTTCGGTAGATATTATTATCAGCAACTGTGTGATTAACCTGGCACCTAATAAAGAAAAGGTTTTCAGGGAGGCTTTCCGTGTCCTGAAACCAGAGGGCAGGATGTATATTTCGGATATGGTTCTCCTTGAAGATTTACCTGAAGAGCTTAAAGATGACACTGGTCTGCTCGCAGGCTGTATCGCTGGTGCCGTTTTAAAAGAGGAATATTTGAAGTTTCTGAAAAAAGCAGGGTTCTCAATAGAGATTCTAAATGAAGATTTGGATATCAGCAAAAGGCAATACGGAGATTTGCCAGTTGAGAGCCTGAAATTAAAAGCCTGGGTGTAAAAAGAAGACAGGGCAAATATGGGAAAAAGCATGAGTGAATATCATCAGTTCCTGATGGTTTCTTCACTGATCCCCAATTTTCTTTTATTATTTAAAGAATCTGTACTTATTATACCTGATTTTTAATGCTTTATAAAAGGATTAATAACCGTCACAATGCTAATTAATTGTTGTATTCAATAACAATTAATGGTACCAAATACAAGATTACAGGAAAAAAAGAAAATTCTTTTTCTATGCACTCACAACTCAGCCAGGTCTCAGATGGCGGAAGGTCTTTTGAGGGCTATCTATGGAGATCGATACGAGGCTTACAGTGCTGGGGTCAGTGCCACAGCTGTAAATCCCTATGCTGTTCAGGTTATGAAGGAGATAGGTATCGATATCTCCAGTCAGTACTCAAAAACTCCCAAAGAATTCCGGGATATCATTTTTGATATGGCAGTCACAGTATGTGATCGGGCTAGAGTTTCCTGTCCTATATGCAGTACGAACCTGGAAATTCAGACCGAATACCCCAAAGCAAGAGAAGTAATTCATAAAAGTTTTGAGGATCCTGCTGCAGCTTTGGGATCAGAAGAAGAGAAGCTAAAGGTTTTCCGCCAGGTCAGAGATGAGATAAAAGACTGGATCTCCCAGGTATTTGGGAAATAATGTCTGGTCTTTGATCTGCTTGCCTGGCATCATTCCTTAACTTTTTTGAAGATTTTCACAATGTCAGCATATTTGCAAGATATCCTGCAATCACAGCTATTGAAAAAACCGTCACCACGAAGGCTGTCAGTAGTCTTCTCTTGAATATTGATGATAGAAGTGTCAGCTCAGGTATGCTGGCTCCTGCACCGCCGATTATCAGTGCCAGAACAGCTCCCACACTCATTCCCTTCTCAATGAGTGCCAGTCCAATAGGAATCATAGTTTCAGCCCGGATATAGATAGGGACACCGATAATTGCAGCAACAGGAACTGCTAGAGGATTGTCCGGCCCGGCTAGGCGGGAAATGATATCCGTGGGCACGAAACCGTGAATGAATGCTCCGATTCCTGCTCCCAAGAGCAGATAAGGCATAAGCTGACGGAAAAGGCTAAATGCGAATACTGCAGACCGCTGTATTCTGGACTTCGCATTCGTTTCCTGCTCACAGTCACAGCGGTTTCGTACAACAGCAACTGGCTTAATCTGACTGGAAAAGCCTAACCCATCAAGTAAGAGACCTATAACAATTGTAGATACGAAGACAACGACAAAATAGAGAGCAGCTATCTTCCAGCCCAATAGTATGATAAATAGAGATATTATTACCGGGTTTAGCAAAGGTGACGAGAAAAGAAATGCCATTGCTGCAGCAAAAGGTACACCAGCCTTAAGCATCCCCAGGAGAAGCGGTACGGTTGAACAGGAGCAGAAGGGAGTAAGTGCACCAAATCCTGCCCCAAGAATACTGCCTACAACTTTATTTCTTCCCCCCAGAGCTTTTTTTATGGTTTCATCAGGGACATACTCCTGAATCAGTCCCACTAGAAAGGTTATTCCAATAAATAAAACAGTAAGTTCTACAGCTATCTCAATAAAGAACTTGGCCGCCACAATTAAATTATCCCAGAACATTTTGATCATCCTTCAAAATTATTTTTTTCTTCAAATAATCGAAAGCTACAGCTCTTTGAAACTTGAAAGCGACACATATCCTCTCAGAAACCCGACTTTTTTGAGGTTTAGACCGTTTTTGAGAGGTTCAACTTCGTCCCTAAATACTACTTTCAAAAAGAGAACTTTCTGGAAGCTCATTTATCATAAAGTAGTTTTGCCTGGTTAAGTATTTCAATAACTGCTCCTTCCGAGAGACGAAAGTAAGACCATTTCCCTTCTTTCCGTTCTTTGATCAGGCATGCACTCTTCAAAACTGAAAGATGGTGAGAAACAGTCGATTGAGAGTTTGAAAGGGCAATAGTTAATTCGCAGGCACAGAGTTCTCCTTCTTTTAATAGTTTTATAATTTTGAGACGATTGGGATCTGAAAGGGCTTTAAAAATCCTAGCTTCCGAATGTAGTGCTTCTTCATCCAGTTCATTTACCAGAGAACTGAGCTTCTGCGTTCTTACCTCTAACTGATCCCTGTCAAAAATAAAACGTTCCAATCTTCCAATTTCTACTTCACGCTTTCTTTTATTCACATCTAATTTTCTTTCAGCTTCCATGAGTTTACCTACAGCAGCTGCCTCCACCTTCTAAAGGAAGTAGCATCTTTTTGCTCTGTTCTTTTGACCAGCACTTCACACACAGTTTTATAATTCCTAAGTCCCTGTGATTGGCTCGGAGTAACGAATCTTCCTCTTTTCCGCAAATTGAGCATGTGAGATTCATTTCCATCGACTCACAACAAAATTCTTGTCAGTAAATGGCAACACTACATATTCATATACGTAGATATAATTACTTTCTTTTCCCCTGCCAGTATGTCTCATATTCCTTAAGTACTGCGACTTTGAGTTTCTCCAGTTCTTCTTCGGGAATTTCATTTATTTTTGTAAGGTTTCGGACAAGTTCTTCTATGTCTATATTTTCCGGTGCCTTGCCTGCAGAAAAATGCTTTTCGAATTCCTCATCCAATCCGGCAATTTCCATATCTTTGTTGTCAACTTTTATTTTTTTGATGCTTACAATAGAAGGACCGCAGCAACAGCAACTTTTGTCGCTTCCAACCAATTTTCCAAGCAAATTTTTTCCAAGTTTGCCCATCTAAGAACATCTCCATTAGAGATCTATAAGATATATCAAGAATTATTGATATTTATGTCTGTCGATATGATATAAAAAGATAACGACTTCAAAAATAGAAGCCTCAATGATGGGAATAAAATAGGCATATGTGGCTTTCCATATATTCGAACGAAACTACTTATTGGCCGATTTCAAGGATGACAACTATATTGTAATCTCTAAGTTAGGGACCAAGAATAACAAGGGCAGAAATAAGGATTATAAGCGATTAAGATCTTGGAAATTCATAAGGGTAATTCAGAGTTAACTTCTGTCTTTAGAAAAGTATATATACCTTCTACATTCAATGTATGTTGATATGATTAATGAAGAAAATCTACAACTATTTAAGGCCCTTAGCGAAGATACAAGGTATAGAATTATCAAGGCTTTAATTGAATCTGAGTGTAAATGTGGGGAAAATAAACATGGTAATAAAGGAGAAATATGTGCGTGTGAGATCCCAGAAATTATCGGCAAGACTCAATCCAACACCTCAATGCACCTTGCAAAACTACAGGATTGGGGGATAATTAAAGTAAGAAAAGACGGCAAAAAGAGATTATATTCTATACAAAATGAAAAAATCAGGAAAATCTTGGAAGTCCTTGAAGAATAAGATTTTGTAATAATTATTGAAAACTTAAGAGTTATGAAGAGTTGTGTTTTCATCAGCTCATTTATTTACATCTCAAGTTTCAGGGAATCTTTTTCTATATTCCACCTCTTTTCTCATTCATCAAATCTGCGGATTTTTTTCTCTGAAAACATGTCGGGGAATCTGCTGATATCAGTAAATCTGTAAGAATTCAAAATGAATAAAGTGTTTCGAGGCCTATGGGAATATTTATATAGTATGCAATGTATCAATGTATGTTGATATATTTGAGAATTGAGAAATCAGTGAAGAAATGATGGATATAAAGGAGGAGCCAAAATGGTTGACGTGTTTTATCCTCTTCAATGGATTGCTGACCAACTGACATACGAGGTGTTAGGAATTGCACCTGATACGCGCCTCGCTGCCAGTGTTAATTTTGTTATCTATGATGTAATGAAAATTTTCGTTCTTCTGGCTGTAATGATCTTTATCGTTTCCTACATGAGGACATATATCACTCCTGAAAGAACAAGACAGGTTCTTGGAAGCAAGCAAGGAATCAGATATTATGTTCTTGCGTCTCTTATTGGAACAGTGACTCCTTTCTGTTCGTGTTCATCAGTTCCGATCTTTATAGGATTTGTGGAAGCTGGAGTGCCTCTGGGAGTCACTTTCGCTTTTCTGATCACTTCTCCTCTTGTAAACGAAGCTGCTGTAGCTGCTCTATGGGCAACTCTCGGCCTTAAGGCTACAGTGATGTATGTTATATCAGGAGTTGCACTGGGTGTTCTGGGTGGTTATCTAATTGGTCATTTGAAACTTGAAAGATATGTAGAAGACTTTGTGTATAAGATGAAAGTGGGAAAACAGAGTACTGAAGATCAAAAACTAACAATTAAGGAAAGAGTAGATTTTGCTTTTGAGAGCGTAAAGGAAATTGTGGGTAGAGTATGGCTCTATGTAATAATTGGAGTCACTATAGGAGGCATTTTTCATGGATATGCGCCTGAAGGTATACTCGAAAAGTATGCAGGGGAAGACAATCTTCTTGCAGTGCCAATTGCTGTACTTATCGGAGTGCCCCTTTACTCGAACGTTATGGCAATGATACCTATTGTTGAAAGCCTGATAGGAAAAGGACTTCCAGTAGGAACTGCCCTGGCATTTCTCATGTCTGTTACAGCCGTGTCTCTGCCTGAGATGATTATCCTTAGAAAGGTACTGAAAAAAGAACTGATAGCGATCTTTGTTTCAATTGTAGCAGTTTCGATAATCTTTACAGGTTATCTATTCAATATGTTGTTGTAAACCTGCTACCTTCTGAAATTTGAGAGCATTAAAAATTAGTAAATATAATCGAAGTAGAGTTCAACTAATGAAAAAGGAGGAAAATGTATGAAAATAGAAATTCTCGGAACAGGATGCGCCAAATGCAAAAAAACAAAAGAAACGATTGAAAAAGTACTGAAACAAACTGGCGTTGAAGCTGAAGTAATTAAAGTTGAGGATATTGAAAAAATTATGAGCTACGGCGTTATGGTTACACCTGCAGTTGTTATCGATGGAGACGTAAAACTTGCGGGCAAAGTTCCAGACGAAAAAGACATTCGAAAATGGATTGCAAAATAACCGAGAAATATGTGCTTTTTGTAAAAAGATTCAAAATTAAACGAGGATCTGAAGGAGAGAAAAAAAATGGCAGAAGAAACTAAATGTTCATGCGGCTCGGCAAACGTTGCACTTTTCCCCTGCGCAGGGGCAGCCAATGTTGGACAGATCTCAAACAAAATCGCTATTGCGCTTGAAGAGCAGGGAATTGGAAATCTTATGTGCACTGTTGGAATAGGAGCCAGAGCTCCAGGACTCATGAAATCCGCTGAATCTTCTGACAGGATTATTGCAATTGACGGCTGTCCGGTAAACTGTGCCAGCAAGACTCTCGAACTTGCAGGTTTTAAAGTTGGCCGCCAGATAGTAATTTCAGAATTAGGGATTAAGAAAACAAAGGATAGAAACCCAAAGAATGAAGAAGTAGACGAGATTCTCGAAAAGGTCATTGGGATACTGCAATCGGAGTGATTTAGGTTCCAATTAACATCTATTCAGTGCTAAAACTATCTTTCTTAATGACCAAAAACTTAAGTGACCAAAATTAAGGGTGACAAATTGGCTGAATTTACTGTAAATTCTACTATCTGTGGTTTTGTCCACAAAGTACATGGAAGCAAAAAAGGAAATAAAATTATTGTTGACATAGAAACCCCATGTGAAAAGATAAAGAAATTTTCTCACATGGAAGTTCCCATGATGGAAATTCTGGATATAAAGAATAACTACGTGATTGATAGAGCACAGGAAGCCCAGTGTTCCTCAAATTGCCTTGTACCCTGTGCAGTGCTCAATCTTTGCAGAATGGAAAGTGGTTTCCTTGCAAAATCTCTGGTAAAAAAGGCAGGTGGCATCAGTATAGATTTTAATGAAGTTTAAAAAAGGAAAATTTTTCCTTTTTTCATTTAATATAATATTTTAAGAGCTTACCCTTTCTTAATCTTGGACATTACATTCTGCTTTACTTCATTTTCATATTTCTTCCAGCTGTGTTCATGAATCTCGGGCATGGAAAGTTCCGGGGCTTCACTCCTTTCCTTTCCGCTGCAGGAATCGATTGCCTGTTGAATGGCTTTAGGGTCGGTTGTCCCTACAAGGTCAATGAGTTCAATTTCCCGGAGAAAGCGAGAGATTGCAGTAGCCGGAATTTCGTCAAGATAAGGTATCACTCCTTCCGAACCGATAATCTTTTTTGACCCTCCGAAAGTCGAAACCCCATTCTCGACAAGTGCCAGCAAGGATTGCCCGGCAAAATGGTCACTTTCCTTTCCGCAGACTATCAGGCAACTGATATTGGGGTTCGAGAGCACATTAACTATCACCTTCTCAATCCCAAAATTTTCCGTAAAACAGGTTCCGCAGATAGCGTAGTTTTTCAGGTTCAGGCTTTGATAATCAGAAGCGAGGGTTACTACTGCTGCATGAGATTTTGGGTCTCCTACTATATAATCACCGGGAGTTACAGGCCATTCCATGTAAAAGCACCTTTTCTTAGTAATTCTTCAAGTTAAAAGTTTTTCCTAAGTTCATTTTTAATAACTTGCAATTTTCTCTTAATTTGTTATTAAATGAGATATCAATTTCTGTTTGACTTTATGAAGTTGAGTTATGTGTGAGTCTACATTTTCGATGTTACCGATGCTTCTTTCTGTTGTTTTATACTCTTCTTTTTATTTTTCAAAAGTGCAATTCTCTCATCCCTACTCCAACAACTAGTAAATTTGTTTCCATAGGAGGATGATTCCAGCCATCAGGAGAAACAGTTTTTTTCTCAATTGAGATCTCAACCTGGTTGCCACTTAGTCCACAATCTCTCATATAGTCTTCAACAAGTTTTTTTCCAATATCGGTTGCCGTCTCCAGAGCTTCTGAGTAAGTATCAAATCTCAGCCTACTGCCTGGAGCAAATATAAGGAAATCCTTGTCTGGAGACATGAGACTTGCTGGCCTTATGAGAATTTCAGCTCTTTTGATTCCTTTTCCTACAAGTGCTCCAACTGCATTTCCTACCTCAGCATGTTCTGGAACTAAGATATCCGCGTCTATAAACTCTTCCAATTCCTTTCTGTGCGCTCTAACAGGTCCCCCAAGCAGGACAACAGGAACTTGCAGTTTGAATTTAGCAGGATAGTTCCCATCCAGAATCTTCTCAATGGATTCATATGGAACTCCTGTCAGGATATATGAGAGAAGTTGAAGTGCCATGTTTCGTGCAACTTTCTTTTTTATGGCAGTACAGAGTTCTCCCGGTGTCATGCGCATAAGTCTTGCAAGTCTTTCTGCACCTATACGTGAAGCTTCTTCACTCCAGGCTGTATATTCTCCTAACACATGAAGAGCGTCGGTAGGTGTGAAGCCAATTGCCTGAACAAGGCGTTTTTTGATGAGACAGTCTAGAGTCTGAGGATGAACATCTTTTCTTATAAGGGCTGAGATTTCAAACACAGAAACAGGTTCTTCCCCTATTACCTCCAGTACTTCAGCTTCGGCTTTACTTAGTTCTCCTGCAGCATATTCAGATCTTACAAAGAACTTTGTGGGTTGGATGTTCTCACAGAGATCTTCTCTGGCAGGCATGGGCGTTCTTTTGAGGTTATTTAAAAAATTTGGATACTTTATTGCAGCGACTGCAAGTGGTATGACTCGCCTGGGCCCGAGGAAGAGTTCCCTGTTTACAGCCCAGATATGGCTATCTCCGCCTGTAGCTGTGGTTTCCATCCTGATCGCCCTTACGCGGGTCTTCCATCCACCTACAACAGCTCCCTCGTCGCTCAAGTCAGGAACACCCATACAGATTGAAGAGATATCCGTACTTGTGCCTCCTACATCAATTACGGCACAGGTCTCAAGTCCGGAGAGATAGGAAGCTCCAACAAGACTTGCTGCCGGACCTGAGAAAATAGTTTCTATTGGCTTTTGAAGTGCATCTTTGATTCCGACCACTGAGCCATCACATTTGAGCATAAGGAGCCGAGCATTAATTCCTCGTTCTTTAATATCTTTTATTATGGACTGAACGAACTGTCTTGTTATGGGGATTAGCTGTGCATTCAGAAAAGCTGTTACTGCCCTTTCGTAAGCCCCCAATTCTTGAGAAAGCTCGTGTCCACAAACGACAGGCAGCCCCGTAAGCTCAAGGATTCGGTCCTTTGCTTTAAGTTCATGTTCCGGGTTCCTCGTGCTGAAATAGGATGATATGGCAAAAGCTGAAACCCTGTCCTTAACCTGCAGGGCAAATTTCTCAATAGACTTCAAGTCTAGAGAAGCTTTTTCTTCTCCATTGTGGTCATGTCCACCTGTAACAAAAAGTACGTGTTCAGTTGGTAATTCCCGTTCAAGAGGATGATCTCCTATAAGAATCATGGCTACTGGAAAACCGGTACCCTCAAGAATAGTATTGGTAGAAAGAGTTGTAGAAACCGAAACTAGCTTTATGTTTTTAAGATAATCAGGATTCAGGCCGTCTATTACGTTTTTGATGCCAATGTGTAGATCTGGGTAGGTAGTAAGTGCCTTATTCGAATCTACAATGACGCCATCCGAGTCTCTAACAAGCACTGCATCGGTGTATGTGCCTCCTGCGTCAATCCCCAAGCTATACTGCATGTTAAAACAACTCCTTTTTTGCTATTTTGAGGAAATTATGATATTCTTTTATTTTGTCTATACTCTTGAATATGTTGTGATATGTCTTTTAGCAAGAAAGGCAACAAAACAAGAAGAGGCTAAATCCTCCAAAATAAGGATATGCCTCATGTGTACAGCTTTAATTGATTGTAAAAACTATACTGCACAGACTATTTCGTTGTTACCTCAGGCGCGGTTAAATTCTTAATAATCAGCAAAATGTGAGATTTATTATTCTCCACACATTTTGAAGGAAATACAGTATTTATTTCTCCAGTAAAGCGCGACATTTACAAGTCCTATCATAACTGGCACTTCAATCAGAGGACCTACTACAGCTGCAAATGCCTGTCCGGAATCAATGCCGAAAACCGCTACTGCTACTGCAATTGCAAGTTCGAAGTTATTGCTGGCTGCTGTAAATGAAAGAGATGTTGTCTGTCCGTAATTTACTCCCAGTTTCATAGAGATAAAAAACGAAACTGCAAACATAACAACGAAATAGATTAAGAGGGGAATTGCGATCCTTACAACATCTAACGGTAGGGTAACAATGTATTCTCCTTTTAAAGAGAACATCACAACAATAGTAAACAGTAGAGCATAAAGTGAGATACGGCCTGCTTTGGGAACGAATTTTTCATCATACCATTTGGCTCCTTTTGAGGGGCGCAGGAAATAACGGGTTAAAAAGCCAGCTGCGAAAGGAATTCCAAGGTAGATCGCAACACTCTGGGCAACTTCTCCCATAGAGACATCTATTTCCATGCCACTAAATCCAAGCCACTCAGGCAGCACGGTTATGAAGAAGTAGGCAAAGATAGAGTAGAATACTAGCTGAAAGATAGAGTTGAAAGCGACTAGAGCAGCAGCATACTCATTGTCTCCATCTGCCAGAGTGTTCCAGACAATCACCATGGCAATACATCTTGCAAGCCCAATTAGAATCACACCTACCATATACTCGGGATAATCTCTCAAAAATACAATGGCAAGTATAAACATCAAAATAGGACCAATGATCCAGTTTTGCAGTAAGGACAAACCCAATACTTTGTGATTCTTGAAAACCTTGCCTAATTCTTCGTATTTAACTCGTGCCAGTGGAGGATACATCATAACTATCAAACCAATGGCGATAGGAATCGATGTAGTACCAATAGATAGACTCTGCAAAAATTCTGCAAAGCCAGGGAAAACGAAACCTAGAGCTATACCGATAAACATAGCTAGAAAAATCCAAACAGTTAAATAACGATTGAGAAACGATAATTTTGATACAACGGACTCTTCCATAATGATCATCCTCTGTTTTAACCAAATAATTATTTAGTTAGCTGCAAGATCTTCCGCTTGTTTTGAGTTTTTCCAATAAAGATAAGTCTTTTTTACAAATGCCAATTTTTTCGATTTCATTGTTGATAATGATCGAGAGAAATGGATATTGTAGAAAAATTTCGTCATTAAGTCGGTAATAAACCCACTGAGATTTTTTTTCGGAGACGATAATTCTAGCTATTTTCAATTTATTAAGATGCCGGGAAACATTGGATTGTTTAATTCTCAGAACTGCTTCAATATCACAGACACACAATTCACCGTTTCTTAAAAGATTAAGTATCCGTAGTCTGTTTTCATCAGCCAATGCCTTAAATATCTGTACAATATCCGTGGCATCACCACCATTATATGAGTATATGCAATTATACTCATATATGTTAAATATACTTATTTATATTTTACTACTGATTGTTAATCCGGAATAGGTTGGTTGCTGAGATCATCTAGTCTAGAATTTGTCACCTCGTATCGATATTTATTTTTACAATTATCCATTTTGTTTAAATTTATAAAGCACATAAAGTTCGATATCAACGAAATTTGATATCTCCTAGAGACTTGACATTACTATTCACTCTCACTAAGTTCTAAATAAAAAAATGATAAGGAAAACTTGCAGGACTAAAAAATAAAAGGTAAGGCATTGACTGAAATTACTGAAAATTCCACTAGCTGTGATTTTGTTCACACAATCAGCGGAAGCAAAAAGGAAGTAAAATTATTATTAACATAGAAACCTAGTGTGAAAGGATAAAGAAATTTTCTCACATGAAAATCCATGAAGGAGATTCTGAATAGTAAAAATAGTCATGTTATTCATAAGGCATAGGAAGCTAAATGCTGCTCAAACTGTATCGTACCCTGCGCAGTACTCAATCTTTACAAACTGGAAAGTGGCTTACTTGCAAAATCTCTGATCAAAAGGCAGGCAGCATCAGTATTGAATTTTAGGATGTTTGAAACTGTAAAGTACCGGAGAGTAATGATAAAAATAACAGTTTGATTGTATGGGTTGGTTTTTTAAATTTTTACGCTTTTACTTCTTCTACCTTAAAATCACTGCCAACGATTTTTTCCATCAAATATCCTATAAGTATAAACAGTGGGAGGGAAATTAGAGTCCTTACAACTGTAAATTTTATTCCCAAATAACCGATCTCTATTCCTAACATAGGTAACTTCATGGATGAAAAAGCTCCTAAATAAATGAAAATGTTCCTCACGGAGGCACCTTTTTTTGATAAAATGTAAGCAACCGGGAAAGCACCATAAAGCGGGCCTGCCTGAAGCATTGCTAACAAAATAACTATAAAAATGCCTTTAACTCCAGATTCTTTACCTACATGTTTTTCAAGTATCTCTTTTGGAACCCATACATCAAAAAGTCCGATTATTATGAACAGAAATGGAACAAATGAAATCATTTCTATAAAGAATTCAGTAAAATTAGAATATATACTAAGACCAGGCTTAAATCCCATCAGGTATGAACTTACTGAAAAGAGGACAAACAGTATAACCCACGTATAGTTTTTCAGATATTTCTTCACATTAACCAGCCCACAAAAATGCCTATTATTACTGCTGCAATGAGATTCAAGATATTCCTCGTTATTGCTGCTTTCTTCCCAAAGTATTTGATTTCAAGAGGCATCGTGACAACTCCGACCATTATAAGAGTAGTGATAAAAACCGCAATAACAGAGTAAGTTGCACCTTGCTTAAGTAAAGTTGCAGCCAGAGGATATGAGATAAATCCGGGTATCAGTGTTATTGACCCAATACATGCAGCTATTCCAAAACCAGACCAGCCAGAATTTGCTCCGAGATAATGCACAATTACAGAATCTGGAATAAAGAAAAGGACTATGCTTATAAGGATTAAAATATTAAGAAAAGGGTGGAAAATATTGAAAAACATTTTTCCTCCTTTCTTCAGGCCGAGAAATGTCTTATCTTTATCCAGAATAAGAGAAATTAGTAAGCTTATACCAGTCAGCAATCCAAAGATAAATGTATTGTTAAATACCATTTCTCTCCGACCATTTTGAGAGTTGCCTAATTTCGCTAAGAAGAGAGAAAATAACTTTAGGATATCAAATGTGTTATAAATCCTTAAATTGACCTTTTAAGATTCAAGGTTTCAATTCAATCTCAGTCCTCATAACGTTATCCACTTGGTCTTCCGATTCTTTAGGTTTTTCTTCCCAGAAGATAGGACCATACTCATTTCCACCATATATATCCATCCAGCAGAACTGTGAACTCTCAGGTATCCTAAGAACTTCAGAAAGAATACTCTCCTTTATATACACGAAATTTTCCTTATCCTTCTGCTCTCTTTTAATTGTAAGGCGAGTCCCAATTACGCTTCTAATTTCATTAAAACTTAAAACATCCCTTTCTTTTGTCTTTTTTTGACAAGAATATTTATTTTCAAAATACAGTGCAATAGTTACTGCTACTATTACAGCAGCTATAAAAACTTCAATAAAGGCGTGCATTATGCCTTGCTTAGTTAAAGTACAAGCCATGGGATGCAATAATAAACCGGGTATTTGGATGATTGACCCCGAAAATGCAGAAGTTCCAAAATTATTCCAGCAAGGATTAGCTCCAAGATAATGCACAATTAAGGCATCAGGGATTAAGTACAGTATTATTTTTGTAAGGGTTAAAGTATTGAAGGAATAAAGAAAAATTTTAAAGATTATTTTTTCTAATTTGTTCAAGCTAAGTAGTGCTTTATCTCTCCCCAAAACAAAAGAAAGAAATGAACTTCTCTCATTCAAAAATCCAAAGATAGAAATATTACTAAACATTATTCCTCTCAATTATTTGGAAATGGTTCTGATTTTGCTCTTCAAGCGCATAACTCCTATTGTTATTTCAAATAAATTTGAAACAATATATAGATATTCCTATCTCAAAAAACGCACATGGTATTCTTCAAATAACATGCCCAAAAAATGAGAGCACTTGAGAGCACTTTCATGCTAAACAAAACAAGCATCTTAAATTTTAATTTAATGAAAAAGATGCAGAAATATCGCTTGGTTTTCAGTATACTTATTTCCCTGATGCTTTCTGTACTTCTTTTGTTATCTCTTTCATCATCTCTCCCACAAGTGTTGCTTTTTCGCAGTGGGAAGCTTCTTTCGGGCTGCAGTTTAGGAGAATACTCATTAACCTATCCGCTGTCCTGTAAAATTTCATATCCTCAACCTTTACCAGGAATGAGGATAAACCTTCGCTAAACTCCCTGCATTTCTCGTGATCGCAGACTGCCTGTTCATGAAGCCGACTCACACGTTCCAATTCCTTAATAAATTCAGGTGGGAGCTTTTCGACCATATATAAGACTGTCCTATCAAGCGATTATTAATCTATTATTTTTACTTTCATTCAAAATGTATATGTACATCTGCAATTTTCCATCATATCCTCTATGAAAACAGAATAAAAGTTGTCCGGAATTATAACCTTCTCTCTGCTGTTTATAGCTCTAGCCTCGAGATCTTCCTGACATGCATAAACTAAACACCCTGGTATTTCCTGTATACCGGAAAGCAGGTGATAGACTCCATCTCCCGCAAGGTAAAGCCTAGCATTTCCGGAACGAACTATCAGTTTAAGACAAAGTTCCGATCGCAGGTTGAATGGAGGTTTTGTCAGTAGGAATACATCATACTCTTCTTGCATACTATTACCCCTTTTTTAAAATAAGATAACGGAGTCTGAGTTTTCCATCTCTTCTAGAAAATCCTCTTCATCTACAAGTTCTATGGTCTCTATAAGAATTTCACCAAAAAGACCCCTTTCAATCAGTGAGGGTTCATGCACAATTACTCTTAACTCTCCATATGAGTAAAGGATGTCTGAGAGGTTTGGCATTCCAAGATTTGTGCTGTCCTGGTCAGCAGCTGCAAGATAAACTCCATCTCCATAAAGGCCGAGAGTTACGTTCATTCCCATAAGACTTACTGCAGCTGCATTTAATGCTCCAAAGGCTTTTTCAGTGCCGTATGGGGCAGTGTCCAGCAGATAGAAAACTGAGTTCATAGTTCAGACCTCGTTTCTGGAGTTTATCTTGACAGTGATATTACTCTATCACTCTTTTTCAGCATTTCTGCGAGTTCGTAAAGACTGGAGATCTTTATTCCGGGAAGGTAGTCTTTGCAGTTACTTCCTTTCAAAGTATTCTCTTCTGCGATATAACCTCGTGCAGCAGCACATCTTGCACATGCCCTGATAACAGCGCCTTTCTCTGCCAGTCCGGTGAAGAGTTCACCTGCGCTGGCAAAAAAGGATGGGTTCTGGCCTCTTTTGGGTATGTGCACTGCATCCAGGTAAAGGAATATGTTCACATGATATCGTTTAAGTGCTTCTTCAGCTAGTTTGCAGGCTATTTCGGTATATTCTGAAATATAAGGGCCATCGGTAAGTACTATAGTAAGCGTCTTCAAAGTTTCCTCCAAACAAACTATATTTTATTAATATTTTAGATGTAATTAACCAAAACCTCAAGATGCTCTTGATTATTTACGTACTCCGGCTCTTTAAGGGGTGTGCACAATTCCAGAGCTGCCTGTCTAGCCATAAGCTTGATGGCAAAGCTGTAACATCCCTGCTCGCCACATCTGCCACAGTTGGTTTGGGGCAGGTGTTTATATATCTCCATAAGATTAACCTTTACCTTTTCTCTGGGAGCTGGAGCTTCGCCTTTTGCAATAGCCTCATTGATAGTACTCTTCAATCTTTCAAGTTCTTGTTTAGCTTCGTTTTCGTTTTTGACCATTCTGATGGAAACTTTCCCGCTACCGTAAATAGTTGTGATGATTTCTCCTTTTTGAATTATCAAGCTATCTTTTCTATCTGAATAACTACTTCTTTGAAAGAGAGTTACAAGGAGTTTCAAAACTCTACCAAGTGGTGGAGTTATATTTGCACTTATCCTGAGTCTTGAGGCATCAGCTATGCAGGGCAAAACCTGTCTGATACTTGCAATCTCTATTGGCTTTGCCTGTGAGAAATCAGTGATTTCCTCAGGATTTGACTCTTTTTTACCTTTCAGGAAATTCCTTCCGTACTCACTTAACTTTACAGCTTCTTCTTCTAGCTCGATAAGGCCCGCATCTTTGAGAATCTTGAGATGGAAATTAAGAGATGACTTTCCAACTATCTCTTCGATTTCCCTGGTACTTCTATCGCCGTTTCCCAAGAAATTAATTATTTTCCTCCGAGTACCATTTGCTACAGCGAAATTTACCAGTTTTGTTTCACTCGCGTTTTCTGGCACGTTTAACACCTACTCAAAAGTTAAAGGTCAGGTTTTCTAATCCTATTCACAGAATCAGAAACCTTTGTTATGAGCGAAATTAACCTCTTCAAGACCAATTTATCCAGTAAATGATCTATGAATTGGTTTTATAAAAACCCGAAAGTTAAATATCAAGAAAGGCTGATATTGAAACTGTTTGATCAGTTTATTGTATAAAAAAGTGGATAATGGACATTAATGAAGTAAGGTAAACAAAATTTATTCAGCTCCTCCTTTTAATATATAGTTCTTTTCTTAACGTCTCTAATTACATAGATCATATTTTTATAGACATCATTGGATCAGATATAAGCAGTTAAGACCTGCAAATGCTCCTGATTGAGTGCATATTGCGACTCTTTAAGTGGTGTACATTTCTCTAGAGAAGCTTCACCACTCATCAGCTTTATTGCAAAAGTATAGCAGCTCTGTTCACCGCACTTTCCACAGTTAGTCTGAGGCAGATATTTGTAGATCTCCATAGGTTCTACCCTGACTTTTTCCCTGGGAGCTGGAGCTACGCCTTTTACAATAGCATCATTGATGGTGCTCTTCAAGTTCTGGAGAGATTCTTTGGCTTCACCCTCACTTTTTATCATTGTCATGGTTACTTTTCCAGTGCCGTAAATAGTTGTAATAATCTCTCCTTTTTGAATTATCAGAGCGTTTATTTTGTCAGAATATTTACCTCTAGGAAAGAGTGGCTCAAAAACCTTAAGGGTTCCACCTAGGGGAGGAGCTATGTTTGCAATTACCCTGAACTTTGAAGAATCAGCTATACAGGGTAAAAGCTGCCTGACTTCGGTAACATCTATCGATTTTACCTGAGAAAGATCTGCAGTTTTATCCATACTTTTCTCTTCTTTTTCTTTAAGGAAATTTCTGCCATATTCGCTTAGCTTTACAGTCCCTTCTCCCATCTCAATTAAACTTGCCTGCTGAAGAAGCTTAAGATGGAAATCAAGCATGGACTTCCCTACCTCTCCTCCAACTTCTTCAGTACTTTTGTCTCCTGTCGATAAGAAGTTCATTATCTTCCGTCGGGTAACATTAGACATCGCATTGTTTACCAGTTTTATCTCATTGGGATTTCCAGGCATCTTTACCACCTACAAGAGTTATAGAAGTTTAATTAATTTTCAGAAGTAAAAATATCAAGTATTTTTTATCTCAAAAACAAAAATTCGATTCCCTTAATCGATATGAATTTAGTTCATAAAAACCCCCAAGACAGGTATCAAAAAAGATTGATATGAAATGCTGGAGTTTAGCTTATTCATTTAATCTTTCAAGATCTAATTCTGACAAGTACCTTTTCTGTCAGTTATGCCAAACTCATCAAAATAAGAGTGGAAGGTTAAGAGTAATAATTACTTAAATGTAAGGGATGGATGTAGTAACTTTAACACAGCTTCTTGGTGTACTAAAGTTTTTGTGGAAAGTGTGAGATCTAATATTTTCCTTTTATTTTTTTCTCAATAAATATTTTATACGCAAACCTAAATGCAGTTGAAAAGATCTCAAGAAAACCTTGTATTCAATTTTTCTATCGAGTATATGATTTACTTATGACAGTTGAGAAATGACTGTAACGTTATTAGAACGGTTTATCAATTTAGGCACTTATTTTTATACAGCCAAGAAAATAGGCAGCATTATACCTGTTAATAGATCTTCGGTATTAAAATAATGAATTATAAAATTATTTTACGGCGTGTTTAAATATTTGTTGGTTACTATTACAATAAGCCGATGCTCTAAAATCATATTCTCTAACTATTATAATTACTTATATTTACATATCTCGCAAAATTTATATTATTGTGCTTCCTTATACACATTCACAATTATCATTGTGACTCCTATTACCATAAATACCAAGTATGAGGTAACGGCTGCAAGTTATTTATCTTTTTTCCGGGAATCCGAAAAACTGATTGGAATAGTTGAGTTAACCGTATCTTTAGCTTATTTCTAATACAGTCCAGAAATTTTTCTAATCAATAATTTTTATAAAGAATCCTTTTTCTAAGGTTGGGGATTATTTTAATATTATCAGTGTATAATACAAGCGCATGCCCCCAGAGTCTCAAAGGGATGAAGATATTTTCGAGTCCCAGTATATTGATAAATACCTCAGCGAGTACGCTAGTGTTTCGTCAATAGTACGTGAGGCGCTACCTTTTGAACTTATTGCCACTGTAGGAGGAGTTATTGCAGGAATAATCTTCTCGGGGATGACAGCCGAACTTGAGATGATTCCTGGACTGCTTGTGATTTATCCCGGCGTACTTGGGCTTCGGGGGAATATTTCGTCTACTCTTGGCTCAAGGCTTGGCAGTGCAATTCACCTTGGGCTGATTACAGACCTTGACAGGCGTAATCCCGAACTCATGAATAATATCTATGGTTCCCTTATCCTAAGTGTTATTATTGCCGTAGTTCTCGGGTTTCTGGGGCACTTTGTAACCCTTGCCCTGGGCTTCGAAAGTGCCGGTGTCCTTAAACTTACCCTTATCTGTGTGATTTCAGCCTTTACATCCGGGATAATTCTCTCTATTTTTGCGGCTCTGCTGGCTATAGGAATGTTCAGGTTCGGCTTTGATCCTGACAACGTTGTAACGCCTTCGATTGCAACCCTGGGAGATATTGTCTCCATGCTCATGCTTTTCATCTCGGCAAAACTGGTGGTGATGCTTTGACGAAAGAAGGGCATCAGACTCCCTATTATACGATCGAAGGCATCATTCAGCGCGGGCTTCCTGTACTTATCATCACATGTGTAATGGCAATTCTCGTAGGGCAGATTCTGAACTCAAGAGAAGAACACCTTATATCCATGCCAGCGATACTGATTCTTATTCCATCCCTTATCAAGATCGGGGGAGATACCGGCAGCATGCTTGGGGCAAGGCTCTCATCGGCTTTCCACATGGGTCTCGGGGATAATCTTAGAAGTAACCCAATTGTACGCAACAGCGTAATTGCAGCTTCAATTGTAGGGTTTATTTCGTCGATTTCTGTCAGCATACTGGTCTTTCTGGCAAGCAGTTTGCTTGGCTTCGGAATGTCTCTTCTCACCCTACTGCAAATCAGCCTGATAGCTGTTGCAATAGAGCTTACAGTTGTGTATTCCGCAACTGTAGCCATCGCCTTTGCCTCCCATCGGTTCGGGATCGATCCGGATGATACGGTTATCCCTTTCATAGCAAGCCTTGGAGACCTGGTCGGTGTTGCAGGAATTTTAATAGCTCTGCATCTGTTAAATATTTTATAAACAATGTTTTAATTAAAAGCCAGTTATACTATCATTCAATTTTATTATATTCCAGCCAGGCTCTTGAGCGCCTGAATAATTCAAAAATTAATAATTACTATGAAGTATATACTCATACACACCAACATAAGGTAGAGTTGATATAGAGACCATGTTCCCTAAAGAATTCAGATACAGTCCAAAGAATCTTAAAGACCTTTTGACTGAGATGAAGGATACTTCCGAACTCATGGTAGATCTTGCATACACTGCAATGATCTATGATGACGAGGATATTGCAGAAGAGGTGCTCAATCTTGAAGATAAGATGGATACCCTCGATTACCATATAAAAATGGCTGCGATGTTAAGCACACGCAGGGTTGACGAAGCCGAAGGGCTCCTTGGTGTTTTACAGGTTGCTGCGTGTTCAGAAAATATCGCAAATGCCGCAGGGGATATTGCGAAAATTGTGCTTATGAATATGGGCATTCCGATGGAGCTGAAAGTTGCTCTCAGGGAAGCAGAAGAAACCGTAGTCAGGGCAACAATCGCTGCGGAATCTGTGATGGCAGGACGTACGCTTGGCGATCTCGAACTTGATCTTGAGACAGGCATGTGGGTTATTGCTATCCGGAGAAATGAAGACTGGATTTATGACCCTGACAAGGAAACCCGCCTGCGCCAAGGTGATGTTCTGATTGCCAGAGGGCATGATGAAGGAGTCCCTCTTTTCTTCGAAATGGCCACGACAAGAAAATTTATCCCGAAAGAAATCGAGCATAATAAGCTTTTAAAAGACCTTGAGCATGCCGTGGATATTATCGTGGATATGAAGAATATGTCCGAACTGTCTGTAGGGCTTGCATACTCAGCTATTCTCTTTGACAATGAAGACATAGCATATGAGGTCAGTGCCCTGGAATCCGAAATGGATTCCATGAAATACGAACTTCAGCACTGGGTACTTGAGACTGCAAAGCATGTTGAGGATGTAAACATTCTCAGGGGAATTCTGCACCTTGCAAGTGCTTCAGAAGCAATTTCCGACGCTGCCTACGGAATTGCGGATACCGTACTCAGGGATATTGAACTCCACCCAATTATTACTCTCGCAGTCAGGAATTCTGAAGAGGTTATAACCAGGCTCCAGGTTGAGAAATGTTCTCCCATAGTCGGAAAGACTTTTTTTGAACTGAAGCTTGAGACGGAAACCGGACTTCATGTAATGGCAATCAAGAGAGATGACCGCTGGGTCTATGCTCCAAAAGGGAATACTGTTATCCAGGCAGGAGATATGCTCATTGCACGAGGCTCAAGAATTGGCGAAGGGGCACTTATAGAAATGTGTGAGTGCAAACTGGACCAGTAACCTCATCCCCCTTACCGGTAAATTCGTATAGCAAACCTGCTCAGGCAGGTTAATTCTGGCCTGTTTACAGGAGGTATAATTCTAAAGTATAGCTTCCGGGCTGTCTTATAACTTCTTGTAATCTCACAATAACACATTCCATCGGGTTGTTGTGGGCTTGTCTCTGGAAGGTACTCCAGAAAGGCAGGCTTCGAACCATTCTCTAACTTTTTTGAAAGCTTGCAATATTCTTAATTTTTATACGACTGGTTGCATATTACAATGTGGGAGTTTTGAGTATGGTAGTTGTTGGTCTTTCAAGAAATAAAGATACTCTGGAGTCAGTAAGAGAGGCAGTTGAGCTCGCAGGAGGGCTTGGAATAGAAAAAGGATCCACTGTACTGATCCGCCCTAACGCAAACACCGCAGACTTGCCTCCTGGCTCTACAAACCCAGAAGTATTGAAGGGAGCTATACGGGAAGCAAGGAGATACAATCCGGGTAAAATTATTGTTGCCGAAAAGTCGATGACCACGCTGGATACCGAGATGGTACTCAGGAAGCTTGGGCTCTGGCAGGCGGCTGAAGCCGAAGGAGCGGATGAGATCCTTACCTTTGACCACATGAAACGCTCATATGTGAAACCTGAAGGCGCTTTTTCCTGGCCCGAGGGATTTTATGTTCCTGAGTTTCTGGCTTCTGTGGATTACATGATTGCGCTTCCTGTTATCAAGACCCACTGGACTGCAACATTTACCATGGGCTTGAAATCCCAGATCAGCATAACCGCAGACCGTGATAGGAGGCAGCTTCCTCATGGTCAGCACAAGGATGTACTTTTCGGGAGTATGATTGCCGAATCAAACCTTGTTTACAAACCTGACTTTTACATCTCAGACGCCACGAAATGTTTTGTGACTGGCGGCCCTGACCTGGGAACCCTTAAAGAGCCTGGCATTGTAATGGCATGCTCTGATGTAATCGCAAATGATGCTGTTGGGCTTGCTCTGCTGAAAACCCTTGGGACTGTTCCGAAAATTCAGGAACACCCGGTATGGGTTCAGCCCCAGATCAGAAGAGCAGTAGAACTTGGACTGGGGATACGCAGCAGGGAAGAAATAACAGTAAAAAGCTCAGGAGTCGAGGAGATTGAAGAAATTCTTGCTAATCTTACCTGACAGCGTGTTCTGGAAGGCTTTTAAGGAGGAGGTTATGGATTAACAGGTCACAAGAAGCCTGACTTCCGTTTTTTTCTCCAATTTAATATTTTTGTTTTTCAGAATAGAAATTTTAACAACGCTTAAAAAAGAATATTCATGTAAGTGTTTACAAAATAAAAGTCCTCATATATAAAGTTAACAGATCCTAGCAATTTCTTAGCAATTTTACAGTAGTTTAGAGTAACTTTATCATGTTCAATTTTCGAATCTCTTTGCTTTTACTTCCCTTTTTTTCAAGACTGTGGAAATATGCTTACATATCACCATAATTTATTTATTTTTGACTTTCCCATAGATTATTGGGGAATTTTCTATGAAATGTGAAGCATGTGGAGTAGAGACTGAAGGAAGATACTGCAAGACGTGTGGCGAGATACTGGATGAAGTTGTAAGACGGGTGGGAGAAAAACGCTGGGCTGCAATTGATGACTGCTCATTTATCTATCCGCTTATCCAGCGCGTTGCTAAAGGGGACCTTACAGTCAACGATGTAATTCAATCTCTTGAGGTAGAAGACTGACCTGCTTTCTTATCAGGATTTCAGTTTGAGGCTTCTTGAGACAGCTGTTGGGTTTTTTAAATTTGCCTTCCAGCAGGCATCATGTTAGCTGAGGGAGCTTGACTGATGCCTGCCGGATTGCAGCTGGGGGTTCAAGCATGCCTGAGTTAAGCCTTAAATCAAACCTCAAAATTGACTTTAAGGCTCAATCTTTTGAGATTAAATCTTAGTGCATGCTATGTGACCTAGCCTTAAGATTATATCTCTTTAGCTTTAATATTACATTGTTGAGCAGTCTTCCTGCTGTCAGGAGCTGATGCCATATATGAACAGAAAAGCCGGTACAGTTATTCTGGTATTCTTGCTTGCAGGAATGCTCTTTACATCGGGGTGTGTTCAAAATGAGAAGGCAGAGACACCTGTAAATAATGAATCTGCCGAAGCCGGCAAAGGGGACGAAAACATGAATATTAAAAGTATAAAGGTTTTTAGCAGCGCATTTGCAGCTAATGGTAGTATTCCAGGAAAGTATACTTGTGACGGAATAAATGTAAACCCGCCTCTGGAATTTGAAGGCATTCCTGAAGAAGCCGAAAGTTTGGTGCTTATAGTAGACGACCCTGACGCTCCCATGAAAACTTTTACGCACTGGATTGTCTGGAATATTGAACCTATAGCAAAAATAGAGGAAGACAGCATACCCGGGGTTGAAGGAATAAATGATTTCAAGAAAATAGGATATGGCGGGCCATGTCCACCCTCGGGCACACACAGGTTTTTCTTCCGGGTTTATGCTCTGGACAAGCAGCTCGAGCTTAAAGCAGGTGCAGGGAGAAAAGACCTTGAGAATGAAATGGTAGGACATATTATTGCCGAAGGGGAATTAATGGGAAAATACAGCAAAAAATGATCTTTCTTAAGAGGGGGGAAGAGAGTGGAAGAAAATCGAACCGCTGAAACGAATCCGGACTTCTTCGAGAATCCCGGGGGCGGTCTGGAAAAAGCAACTTTTGCTGCCGGCTGCTTCTGGGGTATTGAAATGGCTTTCCGACAGGTTAAAGGGGTAGTTGCAACCGCGGTTGGTTTCAGCGGCGGGCACTTTGAACACCCGACCTATGAACAGGTTTGTACCCTTGACACCGGTCACGCCGAAGCAGTTCGGGTCATTTTCGATCCGAAAGTGGTGTCTTACGAGACTCTGCTTGACGTCTTCTGGAAAATCCATGACCCTACAACAAAGGACAGGCAGGGTCCCGATATAGGTAAACAATATCGCTCAGTCATCTTTTACCATAACGAGGAGCAAAAAGCCGCTGCTCTGGCTTCAAAAGAAAAGCTTGAAAAATCAGAGGCTTTCAAAAATCCCATAGTGACCGAGATTGTGCCGATTTCGGAGTTCTATATGGCTGAGGAATATCATCAGCAGTACTATGAAAAAAAGGGTTTTCTGCAAAATGTACTTAAAAGCTTGAAGAAATGATTACCCTAAGTAAATGTGCTACTGCAGCTACTCATATTGGAAACGCAATTATCAGAAAAGTTCTTTTGGTGAAATAGTGTCTAAACCTAAACCGGCATTACTTATTACATCATGCCATATTTTTAATTTCTATAAATTATAATTTATATTAAATCCGCGTTCAAAGGAAACTATTCAATAACCCTGGAGTTACCACCTTTCCGCCGGAAAAAACACCGACCTTGAACGTAAAGCTCACTTTTATTTGAGATCCGGGATAATTATTTACCTTCCCATATCCTATTTTTCTCATGATTTTTGACCCTATCACTGTCTGTAACCTGGAACTCCAGAACCGCTTTGTGAGGTCTGCAACACACGAATTTCTGGCTGAGGAAGACGGGACGCCAACCTCAAGGCTTGGAGATGTTTATGAAGAGCTTGCCAAAAACGAGGTCGGGCTTATAATAACCGGCTATTCCTATGTTCTTCCTGGCGGGCAGAGTGATATTTTACAGCAAGGGATCTATGATGACCGTTTTATTGAACCTTACAGGAAGATAACAGAAAGGGTTCACAGATACAGAAGCAAAATCGTTCTCCAGATCGTGCATGGAGGGCGGCAGGCAAATGTTTCGGACGAATATCCGGTTCCTATCGCTCCTTCGGAAGTAAAAGACGGGCACTCAGCGGTTGTACCGAGAGAAATGACCGAAGAGGAAATCCTGGAGATAATCGAAGCTTTTACAAAAGCGGCTGTCAGGGCAAAAAAAGCAGGTTTTGACGGAGTGCAGCTCCACTGTGCCCACGGCTTCCTCTTGAGTAACTTTATCTCCCCCTATACCAACAGGCGGACTGACAGCTGGGGAGGCTCGGTGGAAAACCGGACAAGGATAATCACGGAAATTGTCAGGAGCATAAAAGAAGAGACAGGAAATTCTTTTCCCATTCTTGTCAAACTGAATGCAACTGACGGCTTCCAGCCCGGCTGCTCAAAGAAGGCTGAAATCGGACTCGATATTACGCAGGCGGTAGAAATCGCAAAGCTGCTTGAGAAAGCCGGAGTCTGTGCGATTGAGGTCAGCGGAGGAATAGGTGAGGCAGGTGGGGTAACTATAAGGACCGCAATTAATGCTCCTGCCAAAGAAGCGTATTTCAGGGACTGTTCAAAAGCAATAAAGGATGCGGTAAATATCCCGGTCATTCTTGTAGGCGGAATCAGGTCGCTTCAGGTTATTAATCACTTGCTTGAAAACGGGTTTGCAGACCTGGTTTCAATGAGCAGGGTGTTTATCAGTGAACCTGACATTATTCTGAAATTCAAGTCAGGGCAGGTTAAGAAGGCAAGATGCGTATCCTGTAATCTTTGCTTTGATCCAGAAGGCATAAGCTGTAACTTTCAATTTGAGTAAGGGGTTGGATTTGACTTCCTGTTTGAATCAAATCCTGAGTTACTTCTTTTACCATTCATGCTTTACCTTCTCCTATTTCTTTACTGCCCTTCTTATCATTTGGGTTCCATGCTGAAAACTGCTGCTTGCCCGCAAGCCTTTTAAAAAAAGAGCTTAAGCACAAGCCTTTTCAAAAAAGGCTTGAGCGAAAACCGCATAGCTTTTGGTTTTGAGATTCTTATCCCCTAACCCTATACGGCGTGATAAACCGGCGCAACGGTTTCAGCTCAACGGTTTCGGCAAAACTTTTTCAAAAAAAGTTTTATCAAAAAACGACATTACTTTTGGATTTGAGAATCCTATCCTCGAATCTTAACGTATATTTTTTATAATATATCAGTGCAAAAGAAATAAGTCTTCAAGGCTATAACCAGGATTCTGGTTACATTTTTTCTACCAGATCCCCTATCCCAGAGAATTTGTGAGGAAATCTAATAATGTCAGAAGAGAACCGTGTCGGTAGTAAGATACGCCAGCTTAGAGAAGCCAAGGAAATGACCGTTGAAGAACTGGCTGAAGCCAGTCAGAGCAGTGAGGAATTAATCCGGCAGCTAGAAAACGGAGCCCTGGTTCCATCCTTAACACCTCTTTTAAAGATTGCCCGGGCTTTAGGCGTCCGTCTCGGTACTTTTCTGGACGATATGCCCCAGAATGGGCCTGTAATTGTCAGAGCAGGGCGATCCGAGAACGTAGTCCGTTTTTCGGGAAAAACTGAGAAACCCAAAAAGAGTGCTCTTGAGTTCTACTCTCTTGCCTCGGATAAAGCAGACCGCCAAATGGAACCTTTTATTATTGACATCCACCCTTCCCCCGACGAAAGCCACCAGCTCTCTTCCCACGAAGGAGAGGAATTCATCTATGTTCTGTCAGGAGAAATTGAGATCTTTTACGGAAAGGACGTTCAGAGGCTGAGCGCAGGAGACAGCATTTATTATGACTCCATTGTCCCGCACGACGTTCACGCAGCAGGCGAAAGGGATGCAAAAATTCTGGCTGTAATCTATGCTCCACTGTAAAGTTGCAGTCATGTAGAAAAATTAAGAACTTAGCTTAACTGGCGAGAAATTCTGGATTTAAAAGTTAGATTTAAAAACTAAGTACAAGTATCTCAGAGTCAAGGTAATCCAAAATGTTCAGTACAATTGTTAGTCCGCGATTTGGGGACATAGACGGGCTTGGGCATGTAAACAACACTGTCCTCCCTGTCTGGTTCGAAATTGGAAGAAATTCGATATTCCGGCTGTTTTCACCGGATCTTGATCTCAGTCCTGATGTATGGCATTTGATTCTTGTCAGAACAGAGTTTGATTTTCTACGCCAGATGTATTTCAGGTCTGATGTGGAAATAAGAACTTTTATTACAAAGATCGGAAACAGTTCCTTTACTGTAGGGCATGAGGCCTGGCAGGAAGGAGAGCTTAAGGTCAGGGGTCAGGCAGTGCTGGTCTATTATGACTTCAAGCTCCAGAAAGCAATCCCTCTTCCTGATTCGATCCGAGATACCCTAAAAGCACATATGCTCCCTGCAATGGACACTACTGAAATGGATACGGATTCTCCCTGCTCGATATGAATATACTTGCCTCCAGTAAACGAGCTTTGAGGTTTAATATCTCGCTCGTAAGCTAATGGTTTCTAAAAAATAGATAATGCAAGTGAGAGGCTGAAATCATGGATCTTATAGAAGACTCCCTCGGTCAGTACTTTGAAAAACAGGTGGCTGTAGATCCTGACCATGAATTTATTATTTACCCTGATAGGAATCTCCGTTTTACTTATGGGCAATTCAACGAAAGGGTCAATAACCTTGCAAAAGGGCTGCTAGCTATAGGAATAAAAAAAGGAGATCATGTAGGAATCTGGGCAAAAAATGTTCCTGACTGGCTTACATTCATGTTTGCAACAGCTAAGATCGGGGCAGTACTTGTTACTGTAAATACTGCCTACAAAAGCCATGAAGTTGAATACGTATTAAAGCAGTCCGATATGAAAGCCCTGGCTCTTATCGATGGTTTCAGGGATGTTGATTATCTTGAAATAATCAATGGACTGGTCCCCGAGCTAAAGAGTTCTGAGAGAGGGCGACTAAAAAGCAAAAATTTCCCGTATCTAAAGAGCGTGATTTACATAGGGCAGGAAAAGCATAGAGGCATGTATAATACCAATGAGCTCATGCTGCTTGGCAGTCACTATCCCGACGATGAGCTCAGGGAAATCCTGGCGAGTGTAACCGCAGATGATGTCGTAAATATGCAGTACACCTCAGGAACTACGGGTTTCCCGAAAGGAGTTATGCTTACCAGCAAAAATATCCTGAACAACGGGCTCTCCATAGGCGACCGCCAGAAATTCACCCATGAAGATCGTCTCTGTCTGCCTGTACCTCTTTTCCACTGCTTTGGAATAGTGCTCGGAGTCATGGCGGTTCTGACACACAGGGCAACGCTTGTTATGCTTGAGGTTTTTGATCCCCTGCTTGTGCTTGCGGCAGTTCAGAAAGAGAAGTGTACAGCTCTCTATGGCGTGCCTACAATGTTTATTGCCGAGTATACGCACCCGATGTTTGATATGTTTGACCTTTCCTCCCTGAGAACCGGGATTATGGCTGGTTCTACCTGCCCCATAGAAGCCATGAAAAAGGTTGTAAACGATATGCACTGTTATCAGATTACAAGTGTGTACGGGCTGACTGAAGCTTCTCCTGGCATGACACAGACAACAGTTGACGATCCTCTCGAACTCAGGGTAGAGACTGTAGGGAAGCATTTCCCTGGAGTTGAGGTCAGGGTAGTAGACCCAAATACAAATGAACCTGTACCTCCGAATACAGTTGGAGAAATTTGCTGTCGCGGATATAATGTAATGAAAGGCTACTATAAAATGCCTGAAGAAACGAGAAAAGTGATTGACGAGGATGGCTGGCTGCACAGCGGAGACCTTGGGACCTGTGATGAGAACGGCTATTACAGGATCACAGGCAGGATTAAAGACATGATCATCCGGGGAGGTGAAAACATTTACCCCAGGGAAATTGAAGAATTCCTTCACGCCATACCCGGAGTAAAAGATGTCCAGGTTGTGGGAATTCCTGACGAGAAATACGGAGAAATTGTAGGAGCTTTTGTAATTCTCGAAAAGGACACAGACCTTACCGAAGCTGACATAAGAGATTATGCTATAGGCAAGATCGCCCGTTATAAGGTTCCCAAGCATGTCTTCATCGTGGACGAATATCCCCTGACAGCAAGCGGGAAGATTCAAAAGTACAAACTCAGGGAGCTGGCTGTAGAACTTCTTAAAAAGCAGGGTGAAAACATCGCTTACTAAAAAAGCAGCTGGCTAAGGCAACAATTAATTAAAAACAGTAGCTAACCAGTATAATTAGCCATTAGGCAGCACATCGGCCTTTCAGGCCAGTTTACTTTTTTGCTAAATTTTAATTCATGATTTTTTTGCTTTAAAATTTAAAGCCATTAAAAAATTAGACGTCAGCATATTTTAAGGATTAATTATATTTTTGAGACATATCGTAAAATATTACCATCTTCAAAAATTTATAGTGGTTTAAAAACGGCAGGCAATTGAATATTTGCCGTAATTTATTATATATACAATTTCAGCATTAGAAGAATGTAGTTGTAAGAGAAGCGTAACAGTGTACTCTTGTATATAGCGTATGGGGAGTTTTTTGCAGGGGTTTCATCGATTGAGAGCTCAGGGATCCAAAAGGAGCTCTCAATCAATCACCACAACTAATTTCAGATAACTGATTTCTGCACTGTTTCTCTTGCAACTGTGGGAGAATACGGGTTATTCTCCAGGGGGGGGTTCATCGATTGAGAGTCCGGGGTCATCAAACAGGGACTCTCAATCAATTACCAATCATTAACTTTTAACTGAATACTCTTTTTAATTCGACGCTTAGCATAACTTATAACTTTTAACGTTATTTATGCAGCTTAAGCATAACTTATACAGCTTAAACATACTTGCGAAATCAAGCATAACTTATTAACTTAGATATACTTATGAAATTTTAGCATAACTTATTAACTCAGGTAAATTGTATGAATAATCGATTATTGTATGAATAATCGATTTTTACTCCTTTTTAGAGTTAAGCCTGTTAGAGTTAAGTTTTTAAGTTTTCCCCAACCTGACCTTTAGTAAATCTTTCAAACAATCAATACTGTGCTATTCTATTTAAGTCCTTTGATGAGTCACTTTTTATTTGTACGAATACTAACAAAAATTGATTTATCGCGTCATAATAATGTTTTTATTCTATAAATTTTTTTCCAATGATCGCCGCAAAACCGGACAGGTAAAGAGCTCTGAGTCTTAACATTTTTAAAAACCTTTGTAATATTATCATTTTATGCACACAACACTGCAGAGACGGAAACCATTTCACATGTGAAGCGTTCAGGTGTTAAACTCAGCTGGCTGTTACCGCTGCATCCATAGATGCATGATGTCGGTTGGCTCAAAGATACTTCACAGCACCAGTTAAAAACGAATTACTGAACTGGGCAAAAATACATAAAAGACAGGAGTCGGGCAACAGTAAAATTAATAAAAAAGAAACTTATAATAACTGTGTAACGTTTGGTGGTCAAAACTCATTATCCTGAGAAGAGTGGATTTAAATACTATTAGTGGATTTTATCCGGGCTTGCATCCTGTAGTTAATTCACTGAGGGGAAATCAAACCATGTAGACGTGATTTTAGAGGGGATTGTAAGGAACTGTGTTTATGAAAAAATGGGAGAACTGATCAATAATGAAAACGGGTGAAGAAATAGACCGAATAAAAATTCTGGTTGTTGAAGACCAGACTATTGTAGCTCTTAATATTAAAAATAAGTTGAAAAATCTGGGCTATGACGTACCATGTACTGCAGTTTCAGGGGAAGAGGCTATAAAAGAAGCCGAACTTACGGAGGCTGACCTCGTGTTAATGGATATTATGCTAAAAGGAAACATGGATGGGATTGAAGCTGCCCGGATTATTAAATCACGCTTCGGAATACCTGTAATCTACCTTACTGCCTGCACGGATTGTGAGACACTTGAGCGAGCTAAGGCAACAGAACCAGAGGGTTATATTTCGAAGCCTTTTAAAGAAGAGGATCTCTATGAGACTATAGAAGCCGCTCTTCTTAAAAACCGGTCAATGAGGAGAAAGTGTGAAGGCTCTTAAAGCTCCATGCCATGTGACGGTATTCTGAAAGCTCGAAAATCTCTTAATGTGGCGGTATTCTCAAAGCTCGAAATCTCTTAAACTGATAGAGTGATTAAAAAGCCTGAAATACCTTGATATTAGCATTTATTAAAAAGTTAAATATTTATTATAAATTAAATTAAAAGAATGAGAGCCTATTTTATAGCTTAATGACCTTTGCGGCTTTCATAGCATTGGAAACCATTGTATCGATGTTCATTTTTCTTTCCTCATGCACAATAAGGTCATAGTTTGCTTTTATTTCAGGTCGCTCCGGCACGGCAGTGCAGCTGCCTGCAGGTCGACTGGAGATATCATACGTTCCGATTTTGCGGGCAATATCTATAATCTCGGTCTTATCAAAGGCAATTAAAGGATGATAAATAGGAATAGCGAGCTGATAGATTTCGGCATACATGTTGGCAGCGGTCTGGGAAGCTACCTGTCCAAGGGAAGAGCCGGTAATAATTCCGCTTGCACCCTCTTTTTTCATAACCTCGTAGGCTTCCCGATACATCATGCGTTTGCATAAAAGACAGGTATTTTTCCGGCTGCAGAGGTCGATAAAGGCCTGGAGGTTCGAACCATGAGGGATCTCATAAGTCTTAAATTGATGTCCGGGAGCCCATTTCTGGAGCTGGCGAATACAATCAAAAGCACGTTCTCTTGCCGCATTCTCAGCATAAGGGGAATTATTGCAATAGACAGGTATAATCATAACTCCGCGCTTCATCATTAGCCAGGCTGCAACCGGAGAGTCAAGCCCACCTGACATCAAAACTACCATACTGCCCTGCGTGCCAAGAGGAAGCCCACCGACTCCTTTAAACGTTCTCAGGTAAACATAAGCCAGATTTTGCCGCATCTCGACAAAAATTTCCTTATCAGGAGAATTCAGGTTAACCCTTGGATGTTTCCCTTCTTTTTCCAGTGTGCTCCAGACAGCATCCCCGCAGGTTCTGCCGATGTCCGCTGAAGAAAAGGAATGTGTTCCGCTTCTTCTTGCCCTAATGGCAAAAGACTCCCCTTCTAAAACCAGGTCCTTTGCCAGGGCAGCACATACAGCGGCTGCATTCTCAAGAGTAGGCTCTGCTGACAATGCAGGGGAAGTTGAGACAACTCCAAAAACATCAGCAGCAGCTTCAGCCGCGCGGGCATCCCTAGTCTCGATAAATATCCTTCCCCACTCCCGCCGTATCTGGGAATATGGAATACCTCTCGAGTCAAGCATTGCCGCAATATTATTCATAAGGATTTTCTCATACCAGTTCCGGACTCCGGCGCTTTTAAGGGCGAGTTCCCCATAGCGTACTATGACTACGTCAGATTGAGTTTCATGCCCGGAAGAAGAAGGGTTGGGACGATATTTTTTCATTTTTTCAGTATAACCTTCCGAAATATTCCTGATTTTTCTTTTTCTCGAGGTATAGATATCAGCCTCGGTCTTTGCTTCTGATTTACTGGAATTGTCTGTCATGGATACTACGATAAGGATGGCATGAGGTTTAAGGTTTTCAGGAAAAAGAATTTTGTTTATAGAAATAGTAAAAATAAATGAGCCCGATGCAAAAAAGTCAATGAGCAGGAAATAAAAAGCGAATGAATAAGGAGCAAAGAAATGATAATGCAGACGGAAGCAGAAAAAGCTTGAAAAAATTGTGCCGGTGTGCATTACTGCACACTGAGCTTCTGAATTTCAATATTCTGTAGTTCAAGCTTCAACGGCTCCCGAATACGCCATTCTTCGTCAGTATTTGCTTCCCCCATCAGGTTCTGGCACATACCAGTCACCTGGATTCTGGTTTCCCTTCTCTTCATCGAGCTCCGAAGTAAAGTTATTGGTATTGTTTTCCAGATTTTCAGAAGGTTCCCGGGTAAGGTTGCGGGTATTGTTTTCCAGATTGTCAGAAGGTTCCTTGGTAAAGTTGCTGGTATCGTTTTCCAGATTGCCAGAGGATCTCTGGATATCTCCTGACAGGGGAGTTCCGGTCATGTTCGTACTTACGTTTCCTGATACATTTTCCTCTCCTCCGTACCATCTTGAGGGCAGCGTGTAATTCAAAGTGCTATCGTAAGCCTCAGGAAGGAAGAATCGAGTTCCTTTATTCTGCAGGGCATCTACAAAACCGGGGTCGATCTCATCGAGTTTTTTCTTACACACTTCAGCCTCATCTAGCTCCTTAAGGGTGTAAAGAGCAAACCTCTTATTGTAAAGGACCGAAGGTGAGTTCGGGTCAATTGCAAGAGCACTGTCGTAGCATGAAATTGCTTCTTCAGTGTTTCCCATCATGTTGTTGATGAACCCTTTGTTATACCATGCTGTGATACAGTCAGGTTTAAGCTGGACTACCCTGTCGAAACAATTCAGTGCAGCCTTATTGCTGCTTATCGTGAGATAAGCACATCCCTGCAAATACAGGGTTGAAGCATTGTCCGGATTGTATTCGAGTACTTTGTTGTAGCAATCAATCGCCTGCTGGTGCTTCTCCAGTTTGTAGAGTGCAAAACCTTTGTGGTTGTAAGCATCCACATCCCTTGGATTCAGCTCAAGAATCCTGTCGTAACAGCCTATTGCTCCCTCAAAGTCTCCGTTCCTCTCCAGGGCTTTTCCCTGCCTGTAAATTATTTCCGTGTTATCTGGCGAGATTTCAAGCATTCTCTCATAACATGCAGCAGCTTCCTCATACCTTCCAAGTTCCTCAAATAAAGAAGCTTTCTCAGCCAGGATCTGGGTATTATCAGGCTCAAGCTCAATTATTCTATCGTAATCCGCCAGTGCGTCCTCGGTTTTATTAGATTTTGACAGAGCGACAGCACGATTCCTGAGAGCCTCATGATTTTCAGGCTCAGAATCCAGGAGAGTGGTATAACAGGAGATTGCCTCCTCATACCGGTCCATGTTAGCGAGGGCAATACCTTTCCCAAGAAGAGCCTCGGAATTGCTGGAGTTCAGAGCAAGCACCTGGTCATAGTAACTGATTGCTTCTTCCAGCCTTCCAAGATCACTTACAGAAGAGGCTATTCCGTACCAGGCCACACTTGACTGAGGATCAAGGTCCAGGGCTTTCTGGTAGCATTCCACAGCTTCCTCGTTTCTTTCAAGCCTTTCAAGTATCAAACCCTTTTGATACCAGGCATCAGAACTTGAGGGACTGATTTTCAGTACCATATCGTAGCAGGTAAGGGCATCTTCATACATTCCAAGTTTACTGTAGATAGCAGCCTTCCCGGACCATGGCGCGTCGTAACCGAACTCCGGGCTGAAGGAATTAAGATCTTCCGAGAGTTCGGGTTCAGCATTTGAATTTGCATATTTATGATTCAGAAGATAAGACCAGAAACTTCCAGAAAGCGCCTGGGCCGGATTCGCGTCCATACTAATATTTTTAACAGATTCAGACACTGAAGCTTCTGTTGAACTCTGTTCCAGATTTTCACTCAGTTTAAAACGGGCAGCAGAATAATCGGGGTCTATCTGGAGTGTCTGGTTATAACAATCTGAAGCTTCGGCATGTCTTCCGAGTTCATCGAGAACAAGACCTTTACTGTACCAGGCATCGGCACTGTCTGGAACGACATCAAGGACTTTATTGTAGCACTTGAGCGAGCTTTCGTATTCTCCAAGCTTTGCAAGAGCAAAAGCCTTACCGTACCATGCAAGCGTATAGTTTTTGTCGATTTTAAGAGCTTTATCGTAGCTTTTTACCGCGCTGTCATAGTCTTTTATCTTTGAAGAATCGAGACCTTTCTTGTACCATACTTTAGCATGCCTGGAATCCAGTTTCAGGGCACGGTCATAGCATTCAATAGCTTCTTTATACCTGCCAAGTTTGTCAAGGTCAAGACCCTTCATGTACCAGACGACAGCATGTCCTGGCTCGGTCTCAAGAACCTCATCATAGCATTCAATTGCAGCTTCGTATTTCTCAAGCTTATCAAGAGAAAGGGCTTTCTCGTACCAGATCTTGACTACAGGAGACTCAAACTCAGGAGTTTCGGAATAACCTGAGAGGGAAGCTTCGTAGACGCTCAGCTTTTCGAGCAGTTCACCTCCGATTTCCTTAACCTGAATCCCTGTATCCGGATTAAGCGCCTTATCATAACAGGCTATTGCAGCATCGTATTGGCCGGCTTTATTAAGCAAAGAACCTTTACAGTACCATGCCTCGGAATTGCCAGGGTTATAGGTCAAAATCTCATCATAGCACTTCAAAGCCTCATCAATTCTCCCAAGATTTTCAAGGCATAAACCCTTTCCCCGCAAGGCATCAAGGTTTTCAGGCTCAGAAAGGAGAACAAAATCATAGCAGGCAAGAGCCTCTTCGTATGCTCCCGCCCTTTCAAGGTTAACACCTTTTTTGTGCCAGGCGTTTACCATATCAGGATTATAAGAAATTGCTTTGTCATAACAGTCTACTGCAGCCTCATAATCCCCGAGCTTGTCAAGAATTATTCCTTTCTGGTACCACAGTTCAGAATTGTCAGGAGTAATATTAAGAGCCCTATCAAAAGCTTCCATTGCCTCTTTATATTGCTCAAGTCCGAGGTAAGCCATTCCCTGCATCTGCAGTGACCTGGAAGAATTGGAATTCAATTCAATGGATTTATTATAAGAATCCAGAGTTTTCTCATCAAGCCCCATCTTCTCGGAAGCAAGGGCTTTTTGGTACCAGACAGTGGAAACATAGGTGTCAGCAGCAAAGCTTTTATCATAACAGTTAATTGCCTCAACATATTTTTTTAGTTTAAGGAATTCATCCCCTTTGTTAGACCAGCTCCCAGAAGAAACCGGAAAGGTCGAAAGAGCCTTATCATAACAGTTAATTGCTTCTTCATATTCTCCCAGTTCAGCCAGAGAGCACCCTTTTCCATACCAGGCAAGTGATGAATTGGGGTCTATATCCAATGCATCGTTATAGCAGTCTATAGAGAGATTATATTCTCGAAGAGAATGCAATGCGTGCCCATTATCAATAAGACCCTCTATGGAAGCTGGGCGCTGCGAGATTACTTTATCAAGGTCAGGAGTAATTTTAGCTCCTGTATTTTCATTACCCTCTACAACCCGTCCCTGGTCTGTAATAGCTCCTGCTACAGGTGAAAAACCTGAAAAATAATATAATGTCAAAGCAAGGAGAATAAATAAATTAACAATTAATTTATTTTTTTTCACTGAGCTCATTAAATACCCCGATTTATTCTAATGAGTTCTTAAGGAAACTTTTCATAAAGAGTCTTCCACTATCATTTTATTCACTATTCTGTACTGTTCAATAACTGCGTAAGCGAGAACAATTAAAGAATAATAGTAACTAAATAAATTCCTTTTGCCCCTCCCGCAGATAGTTTACCCAGTTTATGACCATTCCCTTGTATTGTTACTTAGTTTTAGGAGTACCTCCATATAAAATTTTTGCAGTTTAAAAAGGATTTTCAGGTTTCTTCTATATTTAACCCAACAATATATTATTGTTATAGAAATAATAAATAGTAAAATAAGAACGCACAATAAGGAAAATAAAATTATTAGTATAAGTATAGCCTCTAGACCTTCGAAAACATGTGGAAATCTTATACATTGAGACTCCTATTGCAGTAAACATATAGAAAGAAGACCTGGAACTACTGAGAAAGTGGTTTTTGGATTATATGGACTAATTTTCTTCCCCTGAGACTTTTGTAAAGGAAAACATAAATCTGAAAATTAAACATACGGCTAGCAGAGTCTGCGAAAATATTCTTTTACTGGCTAGAGCTAAAAAACTGGAGAGGATGGTGCAGGCTCGCCAAAGCAATAGCCCAGTTTCATGGCCTGGGCCGTTTTGAACATTTAAAAAAATACAGGACGTTTAAGGACTCTAAATCTGAAAACCACGCTCTACTTGGAATAAAAATTCTCTAAAATACAGACGTTCTTTCCCGTCTTCCCTGTGGGAGAAAACTTTAATTCTGAAAATTGTGGAGTGTCACAACCTCATGAAAATTACCGAATGAGAAGAAAATTCTAGAGAACTTCTTTTTTATTCAAGGACTCCCCAGGAGATCATTCCATATATCTTCTACGATTTTCACTGCCCAGGCTGCGGCGATAATCCGAACGAATCTGGCTTCTTGACTGCTCTTCAAGCATTAATTCCAGGGAATCCTCTTTATCTTCTTCGAGTTTATTTTGATATTCTTCCTCAATTTTGTGTTTACTTCTATCCATTTCCTCCATTTCCTGTCCATTCTGATCCTTTTTTTCTGTTTCCAGCCTATTGAAATTTTTTTCCTCTGTCATATCAAATCACCCGTGCGTTGACCCAGGATAAAAACATATTTTGTCTCACATATACTTTTACATAACCTACTGTTCAATAATCTCAAATTAAACTCGTTTTAAACAGAAGCCTGTTCTAAATGGAACTTGTTTTAATTAGAATCTATTTTAATAAAGTTTAATAGAACTAATTTTAATTAGAGTTTATTTTAATAGAGTTTAATAGAACTAATTTTAATTAGAGTTTATTTTTTAATAGGATTTATTTTAGCCGGGTTTTTGCTTTAATTACAGTTTCTCAGATGCTTCTTCTCAGGATCAGACCCCCAGAAGGTGCTTCAAGATTTATCAATAACCTTGAGTCCAGACGGCTGTTCAATAAATTTCACCTCGAGACCGGGAACTTCACTCAGCCGGGAACAAAGGACTTCCATGCCCGGATTCTCCGTAGCATAGTGAGTGGCGTCAATCAGGCAGAGATCTCCATAAGTACGGAGAATATTATGCTTGAGTTCGGAAGATATGAAAGCATCAACTCCATTTGCCCTGGCAATTTCAAGGAATTCGGTTGAGAACCCGCTGCCTCCAACGACCATTACCCGTTTTATCTCTTCTTTTTCTCCGGCATACATTACAGGAGTTTTAAGGACTTCAGAGACACGGGATGCAAGTTCAGCCTGGGAACACGGTTCGATCTCCCCTATCCTGCCTATCTCCACGGTTTTGATATTCCTGAGCCCGAGCCTTGAGGCAAGCACATCGTTGATGCCTCCTTCAGCTCTATCGTAATTTGTGTGTATGCTGTAAAGGGATATTTCATTCTCAAGAGCAAGCTTCAGGCATTTCGCCAGAGGCTTTGAAATTTTGTTAACAGGATGGAAGATAAGGGTATGGTGGGTAACCAGCAGATCTGCTTTCATTTCTGCAGCTTTCTCAAGTACATGAACGGTGGCATCAAGGGAGACTGCAACCCTTTTTATGTCATTATCCAGGTTGAGAATTAGTCCGATCCTGCCTTCATCAAAGTCATCAGCAAGTTCGGGTGGTGCAATTTTTTCGAGAATCTCCACGACTTTTACAAGTTTCATAAAACACCTCGATATAAGTCTGAAGCTGTTACCTCTTGATAGCATTTGAAAATTTCCAATTCTTCTTGCCCAGGATATGTAGCTTTAAAATAAAAATATCTCTGATATTAGAAGTTTGTTAAGGTTATAACTCTACAAAAAATTAAAATATCTGACGTTAAGATAGTTTATAGGGTCATAATTTATAGAGTTAAGACAAAATCTGTTAAAAAACTGCTTTAGAATTTAGCAATATAAATCTAACAGCATAGGCGATTTGAAAATTATAAATCATAGGGGAATGCTGGGGCAAAAAACAATGTATTGGATTATAATACGGCCGTATTACTGTAAATAAACATTTAATGGTTATTTATATTCTGAAAGTAAATATGTTTAGGTAGCCGTAACCGTTGCAACAATCCAGAATGCATGCTTCCAGTGCGCAGATTGTTATAAAGGTGTGAAATTCAAGGAAGGTAACTATGGCTAAGAAGCTTGCACTGATTGTATTAATTGCCGTTTTCTTCTTTTTGGCTGTCTCAATGACCACCCTGGCGGCAGAAGATATCGAGTGGGTAGAAGAACGTGATGGAACTAAACTGTACTGGGGGGAAACAGCGACAGTCGACGGCTATGTTATAAAAGCAGAAGATTTTAATGAAAACAAGCAAGTATTCGTCTCAATTTCAAAGGAGGGGGAAAAATTAAAGATTGCTCCTCTTTCCGCAGGCCTGGAAGTAGTATATGATGACAAAATAAAAGTTTATGCCCGGGAAGTAGATCCAAATTATGAGATTATAAAGAGGGATGGAAAGGAGTTCAAGACAGGGAACTGGAATCCTTATGCTAAACTGGATATATTTATAAGGGGAGAGCCGAATTTTGACATAGATGTTGAAACTAAAAAGGATACATATGATTCCAAATCTACTGGAGACAGCGCAATCGATGTATCGATAAAGATTAAGAATGACGGAAAAGCAAAAGCTAAGGATACCGTTCTAACCATTGATACGGCCGGAATGGAGGTTCTTAAAGGAAAAACAACATACAAACTTGGGGAAGTTCTTAAAGGCGAAACTCTTGAACCTGTAAATATTACGCTAAAAAGTCCAACTCCCTGGGTCGATACTGACCTTAACATAACCGCAAAAACTACATGTGTGGATGTGAGGGGCGATAAATATGAAAATGTGGGTTCGAAAGTTATAAAAGTCGAGAAAAAATGGGGTCTTGTTATCTCAAAGATTGTTACGAAAAAGAATCATATGGGAAAGCCTGTGCATGTCACAGTCAACGTCCGAAACGAAGGACTCTGTGATCTGAATAATATAGTGCTTAAGGATTCAATTGCTTCTGAAACTCACCTCCAGAATCCTGTAACTCTTGAGAAGACACTTTCGCTTAAATCTGGAGAGACAAGTGAAAAAGTTTTTGAGTATAACCTGGTTCCTGACAAGCCAGGAGAATTTACTTTCCCGCAGGCTATAGCTACTTTTACTCTTCCCAATGGGCAGAACGGAGAGGCTACTTCTAATAACTCGGAAAAAGTAAAAATTTATGGGCCTGAAATAAAAGTTACGAAAAATATAGACAGACAGCAGCTTAATCAGGGAGATGAGCTGACTGTTACTGTCACTGCAAAAAATACAGGGAATGTTGATGCAAGTGTAACGTTAACCGATACAATACCTCCTGAAGCTAAATTTATAAGCGGGGAAACCAGGTTCAAACAAGTGCTCGAAAGTGATGGGGGCTCAAGAAAAATAACGTACATCCTGCAAATGAATAAAGAAGGAGAAATCCGCCTTCCTGCATGCAAAGCAACTTTTCTCGATCTTGATGGGTATTCGGGAGAGGTCATCTCGGATTCTCCTGTCGTTTATGTAGGAGTAACCATTCCTCTTGAAGGAAGCAGCACGCAACCCGAAGGAGTAACGGGATCCAGCCAGGAAAAAGATGACTCTTTGAGCAGCCTTACAGAACAGGATAACGGAGAAACTCCCGGATTCAGTGTTATCCTTGCTGCAGCAGGACTTCTGGCTGTTACAGGTTTACTGAGAAAAATACGAGCGTGAAGGGAATTAAAGATCTAAACCGAAGATAACAGAATAAGGTAAACATAGGTGCAATTTCTTTCATATTTTTTTATGTTTACCTTATTCCGGAATTAAAGTCCTGGTTGAGTATTTCCCTGCCATGTAATAGAACAAGTTCCTAATAAAACCAGTGTAAATATTTACAATCAGCGTGTGATATTGTGTTTTAATCTTTTTTTGGTTACTCTTTTTTGATCTCATTCCTTTTTTTCATTATCTGCTCTGGTATTTCCTGCCATCTCCGAGGACAGAATATTAAAACGAACCTTTTTTTACCTTAGGAACATCTGGATAAAAAAATAAAATAAATTTAGTAGCAGAAAGCTAATATCCCGGTGATCTTCCGAAAGTGAAAAAAGGAGAGAAAAATGAAAGAACTGCAGAGCCTGCTTAAAGCAAAAACTTTAGTGCTTACCCACGGGGACTCGGATGGAATCTGTTCGGGTGCGATTGCAAAAACCGCTTATCCGGATGCTTATGTGTATTTTACAAATCCGGTTAACCTTCTTGAGAAGTTAAGGCTTATAGAGGAAGTGAAAAACCTTATTATCTGCGATATCGCAATCGATGAGAGGAACTGCTCTGAGCTTTATACAATACTTAGCAGGTTTGCAAAAAAATGCAACCTTTACTATATTGACCATCACCCTCTCCCGAAGAGCTGTGTAAAAGAAAGCTGGTTTTACCATGAGCCTGAAGCCTGTTCTTCAGAACTAACCTACAGGTTTTTTGAAAAGCGTCTGAACAGGGATATGCGGAGAGTAGCCATATATGGAGCTATAGGGGACTTTTGTGACAACACTGAGCATGTAAAAAGCTGGGTTAAAGACTGGGATAAAAGAAACCTTTACTTCCAGGCTGGAACTCTGACCCAGGCTATTCTTTATAAAGGAAAAGAGTACGAATTCAAGAGAAGCCTGATCGAGCCCCTCTCAAAGGATATTATTCCCTCAAGTGTCCCTGAGTTGCTTGAGCTCGCCAGGGAGGCTGCTATCAATGAGGAGAAGATAAGGCTTTTTGTTAAGGAAAACGTGAAGACCCTGAAAAACTGCGCGTATATTGTAAATAGCAATAACTCCATTTCAAAAGCAGCAATCTACGCAGCCTCCTACGGCAGGCGTGACGTTGGGATTGCTGCTGAATACCGTGAGAGAAAGGAGGCTTACGACCTGAGCATCCGCTCGCGGGGAGGGGTTGATGTAAACCGTATTCTCCGCTCAGTCGCCCCGAGGTTCGGAGGAAGCGGAGGAGGTCACCCTCTTGCGGCAGGCGCTCGAATCCCGGAAAATTCCCTTTACATATTCCTCAGAGCTTTTGATAAGGAACTCGGAGAGGCAAATGAAGCAGAAGACAATGGAGATAAGTAAGACCGCAGCTGAAAGCGGAATAAGCTTTGAGATTATTTTTGTGGGCCGCTCAAACGTGGGCAAATCCTCCCTGCTTAGGGAACTCTTCGGGGCGAAGGTAAGGGTTGGAAAGCGCCCGGGGGTTACCCTTCGCCCTGCACATATCCAGATTTCGGACCTGCTTATCACGGATATGCCGGGCTTCGGCTTCATGAGCGGAGTAAAAGACCGGAAACAGGACATCATAAAAGATAAAACTGTGCATTATATCGAAGATAACGCCGAGAGGATAAAACTCGGCGTGCTTGTAATAGATGGTCCTGCTCTCCCGCAGATTGTGGATCGCTGGGACTCAAGGGACCAGATTCCGATAGATGTCGAGATGTTCGATTTCCTGAGGGAAGTCGGGATTGATACCATTATTGCTGCAAATAAGATGGACAGGGTAAAAGAAAATGAGTACGATCCCCTTCTTGACGAGATTGCAGTCCGTCTCGGGCTTGAGCCGCCCTGGAAGAACTGGAAACATATCATAGCTCCGATCAGCGCGAAAAAAGGAGACCTGAAAGCCTTAAAGAACCTGCTTCGGGACAGGCTGCACGAAATGAAAAGGGATGACCTCTTCAAGTATGTTTGATTTTTGAGAAATTTTCATCCTTAGTATAATTATATGTAAACTCGCTCAGAAACGAATTTTACAACACTCAATTTTAAGCTTAAAAAGCCATTCATTTCCTGTCGCCGCATTCACAGATATTTTTCTTACTTTCTTATTGAATTTTTCTAACACAATATATTATTTTATCTTCTGTCGGGCGTGTATATTGGTGTCATTTTTGCTAATTTTGTTGTTTAGCGAAGGAAAAAGTATTAAAATTATTTGTAAAAGTAAAGTCGAATTTTTGGTGTCAATTAGAACTCGAAGACTTTTACGTTTCTATTAAAACCTGACCGGTTTAATGAATGTTTAATTAAACTCATGAAAATTCACCTGCATAATCCTACATAATAAATTTATATCCGAAGATTGAAACCTTATTTAGTTTCAGAGTTCAAAGAAGACTATAGGTGGAAATTTTTTCATGAAGAAAAAATCAATTTATAAAAAATTGATTATCGCTGCCATTATTGTTTTTCTGATTCTAGTAATACCCCTGGTACTGTTTGCTTCAACACATGTTGAGCCAAATATGTCAGTTGACAAGGAAAATCCAGATGGTACATGGACTGCAAATGATACTAATGATTCAGCTAATACTAATGACTCAATCGATACGAAAACTCCAGTTAAAGAACTGCAAGTAGGAGGTTTAACCATTCAATTTGAAGAAGGAGTTACTGAACCCGAAGTTAAAGCTATTCTTGAAAACTGCAACCTGACCATGTATAGGCTGAATTATGATGTAGATGATTACGCAGACAAATATTACATAAAGGTAGATGAAAATAAAAGAGATGAATTGAAAAAAGAGGAGAATTGGAATGATCCTGTATATCCTGAAATCCCTGAACCTAGATTCCCTGAAATCAAAAAGGGAAATTATTATTACATTCTTGTATCCGAAGAAGGTCTTGAGGATGAAAGTGTTCTTAAGGTGGTGGAAAAATATAATCTTCAGATTAAAAAGTTTGTTTGGTGTTATCTTCACCTTGGCGATGAGTCTAAGTATTGGATTCCAGAGAAAGATGCACTTAGAATGAAAAATGAGCTTGAAAAGAATGAAACGGTTTTGAACGTATTCCCTGAATATCTTGAAGGGTAAAATGTGCTGCAATGATAATTTATTGCAGAAGTGTTAATGAAATTATCGTGAAGTTACAAACAGAATGTTAGAATGTGACTATTCAGCCTGGGTAAAACAATACCAACAATGAACAAATTTCGGTAAGTTAGTTCTCTTTAATTGTTGACTATTGATTGCGTTTTTAAATTGTTTTGTGCAGGATTAAGTCCTGCATTTTATTTTGTTATGTATTTGGAGAGAGAGTATGGAAACAAAAACAAAACCCTTAATCGCAGCTTTTCTTGCGGTTTTAGCAATATTTCTAGTCTTCTTTTTAATGATTTATCAGCCTGGTGCAGGTATGTATATTAGGGCAGATAAATTTCAGGATCCACCAGAGAGATACATAGAGTTCAGTTTAGAAGATCTTGAGAAATATCCCTGTGTTAAAGAAGCGGTGATGAATCCAGGAAAAAATATAAAAGTACCTTCCAACTACCATGAAAATATATCGGAGTTTGGGAAAATCTCATCCAATAATGGAACTAATTATATAAAAGTTAATAATGAGTATTATGACATGCATTATGAATCTGCTGACTAATCGATGATATACATATGAAATTTTTAATATTGAGCCCATCCTACTAACGGAAGGCTTACTTACGTTCCAAAACTTCTGTTTATATGTAAAATTAATCTCCGAAAAATGTCCTGTCGTTGACTAAGAAAATATTTATTTCCAGCCGAAAAAGACAAAGGCTTTAAACTGTTTCAAAAAAGAGTAATCAAAAGGTCATGTGATTGCCGCAAAAAGAAAACGGCAGCCACTCCCCCTTTTTACAGCCTTTTCAACTGCTGGCTGTATACCTTTTCTATCCTCTGTATTGTATCGGCTTCTTCCGGGTCTTTATCGTCCCGGATGCGGATAAAGCGCGGGAAACGCAATGCAAAGCCTGAGTTATAATTGGGGCTTTTCTGGATTTCCTCAAAGGCGATTTCAAGGACGATTTTTGGGCGTACTGCAAATACTCCGCCTGCCTCTCCGCCTTCCATGAGGTCAGAGAGCATCTCTGTGAGCTCCTTTAGCTGATCGTCAGTCAGACCCGTGCCCACTTTGCCTACCTGGAGAAAACGACCGGTTTCTGGATCATAACAGGCAACAGTATAAGAGCCTATAAGGTTTGCACGCCTGCCAAAGCCCCATTCCGCTCCCACAATTACAAGGTCGAGGGTTTCCATAAGAGGTTTTTTCTTAATCCAGTTTTTGCCGCGTTTGCCAGGAGAATAGACCGAATTCGGGTTTTTAACCATAAGACCTTCGTGTCCGGCTTTTAAAGCCTCCTTGTAGATCTGTTCTATAAGTTCGAGGTCTCCGGTTATCACCTGTTTGGCTACGCAGATTGACTTTGAGTCCTCAGTTGAGCTTTCAACACAGGATTCAAGCGCTTTTCTCCTCTCAATGAGAGGCAGGTCTATCAGGGTTTTTCCGTTTAAGTACATGATGTCAAAAAGGTTGAGTTGAATGGGAATGCCGAGGGCTTTTTCCTCCACATTGTACTTGCGCCTGAAACGCTTGAGAATTTCCTGAAATGCCCTGGGCTTGCCGTTTTCGTCCACAGCCACGGCTTCCCCGTCAAGGATTGCCGACTCAGCTTTTACATGCTTGCGGATTATTTCCACAAGGTCGGGAAGGGAATTCGTAACATTTTCGAGTTTGCGTGAAAAAAGTGTAACCGAATTTCCAGCCTTATGGATCTGGATTCTTGCCCCGTCGAACTTCCATTCAATTGCAGCCTCTCCCATATCCCTGATGTCGGCAACTATATCAGGACTGATCTGGGAAAGCATCATCTTAATCGGGCGATTGATTTCAATTCCCAGGCGTTCAAGAGCTTCTATTCCGCCTTCCTTTGCAGTTGCAGCAACTATCCCGAGGTCGTTTGTGACCATAAAGGCGTGCTCGACCACATCCACAGGCACGGAGAAAGCTTTTGCAATCGCGTCCCTTACGACGCCTTCACCGACGCCGATCCTGAGTTCCTCAAGGGCAAGCCTGGCGATATATTTCGCTTCCCTGGGGGTTGAGGAGTTGAAGAGAAACTGAAGATTTTTTATCTTGATATCCTGTGAGCCTTTCCCCGTAGCTTCTGAGGCGATTTTGAAACGGTTATAGACCTCCGTTATTGAGAGTTCGGGTTGTTCTTCAAAGAAAGAAGAGAAAGTAACCTGATTTTTCCTTTTTTCCTTAAGGATAAGCAGAGCTGTGTCCCCGATATCTCCGGTAGTCCGTAGAAGAGATTCTATGCTTTTCACAGACATTCCCGAAGCTCTGGAAAGGGCAGCATACAGCAAGCTTGTCCCGATTCCCAGTTGCTCTCCACTCCAGGCAGGAAAAACCTCACTCATAATAAAATGAGTTGCAATGGGCAGCTCTTCTACATCGACCTTTTTAAGAAAATCGGCAACCCTATTTGTAGTATCAATAGTACTTGAGATTTTTTCAATCGCCTGGCAGGTTTCTGAAAATTCCCTGAAGCTTGTCATGATCCACGCAGATTTTTATTTTATCTAAATACAGATAGATCTGAACTTTTTGTTTATCCGTTTCCATAAATTGCGACCAGATCGCTGAGAATTGCACTTGCGGTCTCGATCGGACCTGCACCCTTACCCGTAACCGTAATTTCTCCTGCAAGCTCGGTATCTATCGATGCCACGTTCAGGGTTCCTCCTACTGCAAGGGGATGGTTGATAGGTACAAGCCTTGGAGCTACATGAATTCTTTCCCTGCTGACTTCACCTATGAGTTTGATCACATGCCCTCTTTCATAAGCCATTTCGAGGGCTTCAGGCGTGATTTTTGTAATCCCTGTAACTTCAACGTCGCTATAAGTTACATCAAGCCCGAAAATCGAATTGGCAAGAATAACAAGTTTGCAGGCTGTATCGATTCCTTCCACATCATACGTGGGATCGGTTTCGGCAATGCCAAGTTGCATGGATTCGGCAAGAATGTCATTATAGCTTGCTCTCTCCTCAAGCATTCTTGTCAGGATATAATTACAGGTCCCATTCAGAATTCCTTTGATGCTTTTAACCTTGTTGCCTGCAAGCACCTCATTTGCCAGGTTGATAATAGGCATTGAACCGCCGACTGTCGCTTCAAACCTGAAATGCGAGCCCGCTGCCTTTGAGGTTTCCATGAGTTCCCTGTACTTGAGGGTAAGGGGTCCCTTATTGGAGGTAATAACGTCTTTTCCGGTCTGGAAGGCTGCAAGCATATTCTGCAGGCCTACTCCACCGGTTCGTATATTCGTAGGAGTAGTTTCAATTACCAGATCATGCGGTATGGACCGGATGACCTCAACTCCGGAAATGGTTTCAAGAGCTACCGTTCCATCTGTCATCTTCCTGGCAAGGCAGTCGGCAAGATCCACGCCCTCAGGATTAACGGTTGCACCCTTTGAGTCCACAACAGCAACAACCTTTACTTCCAGCCCGATACTTTCAAGATACTCTTTCTTCATAAGGAGTACTTCAGCCACACCCTGTCCGATTGCCCCGAACCCGAGAATGGAACAGTACACAGTTTTCATGTTTTCATATCTCCTACAATTTTTTCAGGCCTGAATATCTATTGGAAGAACCATAAGCAGATCTTTCTTTGCCGAGACTTCTTTGAGGATGACAAGTGCCTTTTGCATATCCTCTTTACTAATAGCATTAATTTTCATTAGAGCTGAAGAAAGCATATTGATACCGGGCATGGAAAGGGAAAGATCCACAACTTCAGCAAAGCCGGTTTTGTCAATCTCGTCAATCGTATCCTGGATCCCTGTATGAACCACATGTCCGATGAGCACTACGTTTATGCTTTCCCTGAAACGGTGCTCTCCGACTCTTATCACTCGAATTCCATTCTCTTCCAGCTTTGCCTTTATTATCTCAACGTTTTCGGGCTTTGTTTCAAGTACAAGCTTTACAGGCACTGTTTTTCTGGGGGTTCTCCTCTGGTGGTGATGTACTACTGTTATCAGGTTAGCCTTACATTCCGAAAGAGGCTGGAGGGCTAAAAGCATCTGCCCGGGTACATCTTTTAACTCAATGTCCATGGAAACTCGCATGTTGTCCCTCGTAGGTTTTTTAATAATCCCTTGTGCAATTTAAATAGTAATTCATCAATCTATCAAATATTGTATTAGCAGCTTACTGTCAGGGTTGAAGTGATATATCGGAGTATCTGGTTCTGATCCAGCCATCTAGCCCCTTAGATCTGATTTTTATAATCTGATATCCTGTTAACCTGGTTTTCAGATCCGTTCCAGCGAAGCAGGGTCCTATTACTCCGATTTGTTATTAACGCAGTTATATCAGGCAAGCAGTTTCTGAGCATAAGAAATTAAAAAGGATATTCAAATATACCGTGTATTCCAAAAATTGTTAACCCTTTTTGCTGCTTAGTAGATGAATTAAGTTATATAGTTTACTGTTTATGTCCCTTCAAAAAAGACTTCAAAGGGTACAATATTCGCTTACTCCTTCTTTTTTCTAAGTTCTGCTTGTCTGGAGATGTGAACATCAGGAATGCGGATTATATTTCCCCTTCCTCTTTTGAATTTCTCAATGAGCCCACGCTCTTCAAGGTCAGAGAGCATAAGGCTGACTTTGGACTCCGAATAGGGAGATTTTTTCCTCAGTTCTCTCTGGCTGATCCGGTTTCCGCTAGCGTGAACTAGCTCCAAAAGTTCTTTTAGATCATCTGGAAGATTAATTTTTGAATGTTTCGAGGATCTCGAACTCGATTTACCAGGTTCCTCTTCGTTAAGAAAAGAATCCTGAGCCTCTTCTGCAGACCCGTTCCTCTGCTGTAAAACTTCACCAGTTTCAGGTATCTCTTTGGACTCCAGATCAGGTTGAGCGGAGTTAGCTTCCAAATTTTTTACGATGTTTTCTGCTGTATTGATATTAGCTTCATTAGAGAATATTGAATCCTTTATGGGTTTTTCAGGCTCCAGCAGGTATGGCTGTCTGTTTTCCTCTGGAAAATGAATATCTGCCGGTTTATCAAGACTCTTCTTTAAAAAGTAGCCAGCCAGAATAAGGACTATGAGAGCGAGGAGAGCCGAAACTAAAAAGGTATACTGAGAGCCTGGTTGGGATACAGGTCCCATCTCCTCATAATCCAGAACAGGTGCTTCAAATTCATCCTGATTCAGAAGCTCCTCATTAGAGGGTGGGAACAGGAGAAGATCATGCACATACTCTCCTTCATCTGAAATTACAACCTCTTCCGTAGCTGTATAAACAATCCTGTTTCCTTCAAGATAGTTTGCAGTTATTGTATAGGTGCCGGGAGTGAGGTTGAAAGAATATTGTGAATCCGTTGCAATAAAGTTCTGTTCTGGGGTGGAATTAATTACTACAACTGAGTTGTTAAGAGGCTTGAAAGTGTACCATTCGTAAACTGTTCCATGAATCTTGGCCGCAGTTGCATCTCCCTGAAGGGCTATAATCAGAAAGAAGACAAGTGCGAGCCTACAGAGCTTTCTAAAATTCACACAAGGTTAATCGGTTTTTTAACATAAATCTTTTACTTTTCTTTACAGAGAGATGTAAAAAAAACAAATGCATATTAAAGCTTTATCAAGGGAATGAGCAGTTTATCAAGCTTAAAAGCCCATATCTTCCTGTTAATATGATCCATTTGAAAAAGAGTGCTTATATTTACCTTGATCTATATAACAGCATAATAACTTGTAAACGGAGGCAGTCAGATGAAAAAATCAAGTGTATTACATTATCTGGCTTGTTTTACGATAGTATTAACATTACTCAGTTTGCTGTCAGGAGACTCCCTCGCTGCCAGAGATTCCTCAGAACATGAAAACGACAATCAGAATCAGTACATGCGTGAAGATCCCCGCGGTTCACATATGAATGGGACTGACAGCATGGATGAGGCAAGCAGTACTGAATCTAATGCGAAACAGAAACAGAAGAATCTCAGCTCAAAAAATAGAAATGAAATTTCCGAACCCAAACAGGAAATAAAACAATTACAGGAAGAACTCCAGTTTCATAAGCAAGAGTACCGTAAAGCAAAAGAGGATTTTCTCAAGATCAGGAATAGTATTCAGAGAGAAAAACTTGACCTTGATTCCGACGAGGCTTTAAATGCCACAAAGCTCTACCTTAACTCAAGTATTGAATATATGATAGCTCACCTTTCATACGTAAAGAGCAACATGGCATACTCAAACGGGAACGGAACGGAAGAAAAGGTTATTGACATAGATGAAAATATAAAACTGCTTGAGATCGAGAGGACAAACATTGCAAAAGCATCAAGCCAGGAAGAACTTGTTGTTGTGGTCAGGTCCGTACGCGGAATATGGAATAATGCCGAGAAAACCAGCCTTGCAAGCGCAGGGAAGACTGTCAGTGAGAAAATAGGAGAATCTCTTAAGAAGTCAGAAAACCTCTCTGAAAATCTTAGTATAAAAGTAGAGGACATGAAAAAAGCGGGCGTTAACACCGCTGAGCTTGAAACTGAACTTGCCAGTTATATATCATATATAAAATCCGCACAGGAAAAGAAAGAAGCGGCGGATTCTATCTATTATAGTGAGAATATCACCCGGGAGGATCTGCAAAAGGCGAATAATTACCTTCGTCAATCCCTCAATGATATTAGCAAGGCGAATAAGATACTCAGGAAAATGTTCGGCGAATTGAAGAATTATGAAATCGAGAGAGAGAAAGGATCTGAAGTTAATATAACGTAATTTAGCTCGGAAACTTAACAAAACCCAAATTAAAAATATAAAGAATTTAAATTAGAAAAAGGCATTGAATTAATTGAGAACAGCCTGAAAACTGCAGATAGAAAAAATTTGCTCAGGGGATGAGACTGGAAAAACCTACTTAAAGAAAAATTACATGATATAGGAGACAGAAAATGGTTAAATTCACTCATCTGCTCGTACTGTCAGCCTTAATTATCTGGCTTGCAGGGTCCGGTTGTCTAGGAAACGGTACATCTGAAATGGAAAAGTCAGGGGCAGACCCAAACGCCGTTGAGGCAGGAAACGGGATACCGGCTAAAGATCAGGAAATAGGACTTACACAAGCCGAAATCCAGAGTCTTGATTCTGATATGGCAGAACTCGAAGGTTTGCTTGAGAATGCAAGCCCTGAAGAAGAGATAGTAATTGAAGAATTAGAGATGTAAAGGAAAGAAGTGAAAACCATGGAATAATCGTTTTCACTTAAAAAACATCTTTTCCTTGTTTTTGATTTTCTGAATTTCTTCTTCCAGTGTCTGTATCCTGGATTCAAGCTCATTCATATCTTTTTTAGTAAAAATATCGATTTTCGAGATTGACTCCTGAATTGTCTCTGAGATTTTCTTCTCAAGATCGAGCTTCTGTCTTTTTCTTTCTTCCAGCATATCCTGGACAACTTTTTTACCTTCTTCTTTATTGATGTCTCCTTTATCAACAAGTTCCTTTACAAGTTCATTTATCCTGTCTTCGGTTATTGCCCAGAGGCCGGCTCCTATAAGCCCCAGTTTTCTTACGGATTCTTTCATGTACAAACACTCGCTGTTAATCTCAATCTGAAAAGAATATATTAAAAAACCTTACGGAAAAATATTTTATGTAAAAATAATTAATTAATATAATCTCTAAAGATGTATTAAAGTTCCCCCACATTGAAGAATAAAAGACATAATTTGTTTCTATCTAATACATCTTCTGATCTATGTAAACTCGTTTATCTTTTTTATATAACTCATCTACTAATCTTATACAATTTATTTATCTTCCAATTTTATATAACTCATCTACTAATCTTATACAATTTATTTATCTTCCAATTTTATATAACTCGTCTATTAATCCTATATAATTTATTTATCTTCCAGTCTTATTTAACTCATCTTCTGATTCTGCAATTCGTTTCCTTTTAATTTATTTCACTAATTTTTGATGTAACTCATCGGCTTTTACTTCTTTCTTATAAAAATCAATTTTTGTTCTCCCCTACTTTTCCATAAGCTTACTTAATTTAAGAGGATTAAAATGAATCAATTTGCAGTCATTTTAACGTTAACAGATTACTTAACCGAAAGAAAATATATAAATATATTAATTGATGATGTTATTTGGGGGTAATTTAATGGCAGACATGACAAAAGTTTCACCATCCATATGCGCATATCCAGACGAAAAGTACGAGAATCTCGAAATTGAGGTCGTCCTTCCGGGAGTGGAAAAGAAAGATATTACTTTTAAGATCACAGAAGACGGCTTTTATGTGAGAGCTACCAAGGAAGGAGTCGAATATGTGGACAGCTATGCATTCTGCTGTCCGGTTGTCCCGGAAAAAGCGACAGCTAAGTACTCAAACGGTATACTTAAAGTTGCCGTACCTTATCAGCAGCCTTTTGAAAACGCTATTGATGTAAAAATTGAATAAGGTAATGGAGACTTATGCAGTTGAGTCGGGAAATCAGTAATATTGAATCCTGGAATTAAACTTAAAGCAGTCTAAACAATGATATCTGTCGCTTAAATAAGAATATCCGTTACAGACTTTCTCGTCTTAACGTTGTTTCTCAACTGCTTAAGTCCTGAGTATATGTATAATTGGATTTTTAAAGAAGAGGTTTTCAAATGAAAAAAATGACAGAGCAGCATCTTATCAATGCATTCGGAGGAGAAAGCCAGGCCCATATGAGATACTTACATTTTGGAAATCAGGCGGAAAAAGAGAAATTCAGTAACGTAGCCCGTTTATTTCGCGCAATCGCCCACGCCGAATATGTACATGCAGGAGACCATTACAGGGAACTAAGACATCTCGATGGGGGATTTGTCGCAAACAGCATGGGAGCCTTTGGTCCTGGGGATACAGTAAAAAACCTTAAACTGGCCATTGCCGGTGAGACATTTGAGATTGAAGAAATGTATCCCGCATATATCGAAGTTGCAAAATTCCAGGGAGAGAAAGGTGCACAGCGAAGTTTCGAATGGTCATATGCCAGTGAAAAATTGCATAAACAGCTTTTCGAAAGAGCACTTGAACGGGTGAACTCTGGAAAGGACATGGAGCTCGGTCCTGTCCAGATCTGTGAAGTATGCGGATACACTCTTGAGGGAGAAGCCCCGGACGTGTGCCCAGTATGTGGAGCGCTTAAGGACAAATTTACCGCGTTTGAATAATTGCTTAATAAGTGCTTTATTTGCATCGATTAAGTCTGACAGGCAAATAGTTCTACCGCAGGAAAGGTATGACTTCGTAAGAGGTCATTCTCTGAAGAGGTCATTTTCTGTGTTGTTTTCCAAACAGCACTCTTTCCGGAGTGAACTCCCTATTTATTTTTTTACTGGATTTTATAGGTCCAGGAATATACTCCCTGTCTAAAACTGCTCTGCCCGAAGAAATCATGCCGGGGCTTTATTGCTATCTTCCCTGTCTTCAAGCCTATCCGCTACTCTGGGCCATAGGGACAGCGAAATTATCATGGAAATAACAAAAACGAAAATAGAACCCGCAGCCATGTCTACCTGGGTGTAGGCTATTTCTCCTCTTGATATATTGGTTAAAAGAGACCCTAAAAGAAAAAGTACAACAAGCAATATCGAAGTAGCAAGACTTAATAAGAGCACTATTCTTTGCTTGTTTTCTGTTGATCCGAATTTTACCATATAATTCTCCTGTTTAAGTTTCCTTCATAACTACTCTATAACTTTCCTGCGTAATTACTCTGTGTAACTTTCCTGTTTAACTCTCCTTTTCCTGTTTAACTCTCCTGCTTACTTTTTAGCTTTCCTTAACAGACTTTAAAACTGTCTGCCAGCTCATTTAAGCTTGCTTCTTTTCATTAGCAGGGAATTGGTAGTCACCGAGACCGAGCTCAGAGCCATAAAGGCGGCAGCAAGTTCAGGTGTAATCAATATTCGATGAAAAACGGGATAAAGAATCCCGGCTGCAATAGGAATACCTATCGAATTATACCCAAAAGCCCAGAACAGGTTCTGTTTGATCTTGCGGATAGTAAGCCGGCTCAGCTTAAGAGCTACGACCACATCTCTGGGGTCGTTCTTAATAAGTACGATATCTGCGGACTCCATTGCCACATCGGTGCCCGCTCCCATTGCAATTCCCACATCGGACTGGATCAATGCAGGAGCGTCATTAATGCCATCACCTACCATTCCGACAAGCTTTCCTTCATCCTGAAGTTTTTTAATTTCATTTGCCTTATCCTCAGGAAGCACTTCAGCAAGCACTCTTGAAATACCTACCTGTCTTGCTATTGCCCCAGCTGTAATGGCATTGTCTCCTGTAATCATAGCTACTTCAATTCCCATTTTTGCCAGGGTCTCAACTGCTTCCCTGGAGTTTTCCTTAAGGGTATCGGCAACTGCAACAATGCCCATGGTTTTTTTCTCATACGCCACGAGCATCGCAGTCTTCCCATCTTCTTCAAATGCACGCATTTCAGGCTCAAGGATCTCAAAGGAGATCCCGTTCTCTTCCATAAGTTTACGTGTGCCGAGCAGGATTTGCTTTCCCTCAAAATAAGCTTCAACACCCTTTCCCGGAATTGAACGGAAATTTTCTGCTTTTCCGAGGCGGATCTCCATCTCCTCAGCTCCCTTTACAATAGCTTCTCCCAGGGGATGTTCCGATCCCTTTTCAGCCGTTGCAGCTATAAAAAGCACCTGTTCCTTTTCATTACCAGGGGCTGTAAGCACGTCTGTGAGTTTTGGAGTGCCTTCCGTAAGAGTTCCGGTTTTGTCGAAAACCATAGTGTCAAGCTTATGTGCCCTCTCAAGGGCTTCCCCACCTTTTATGAGGATTCCGTTTTCTGCTCCCCGACCAGTGCCCACCATGATGGCTGCAGGAGTTGCAAGCCCAACCGCGCATGGGCATGAGATCACAAGGATTGTAATGCCTATAAGCAGGGAAAAGAGGAAGGGGCTAATTCCTCCCATAGATGCGGATACCCCGAAGCGCCAGTAACCTATGAAGAACCAGAAGAAAAAGGCGAGAAGGGTAAGAATATGCACCGCTATTATGAAGTTGCCAGCAAAGACATCCGCAACCCTCTGGATTGGGGCTTTAGAAGTCTGAGCATTTTCAACAAGCCTGATTATCTGGGCAAGAGCGGTATCAGCCCCGACTTTGGTAGCCCGGAAATTAAAAGTTCCTGTTTTATTTAGCGTAGCCCCGATAACCGTGCTGCCGGGGCTTTTCTCTACAGGAATACTTTCACCGGTAAGCATTGACTCATCCACTGCCGAACTGCCTTCAACTACAACCCCGTCAACCGGAATTTTCTCTCCAGGGCGAACAACAACAATGTCGCCAACCACGACTTCTTCTACTGGAACTTCTTTCTCCACACCATCCACAAGAATTCGGGAGGTCTTTGCCCTGAGCCCCATCAATTTCCTTATTGCTTCCGAAGTCCGGCTCCTTGCCCTGACTTCGAGATACCTACCAAGCACGATGAAAAGTATAAGGAGAGCTACCGTATCGTAATAGAGAGTATCGTACCCGGGTCCGAGATCAAAAAATGTTGCTGCTACGCTGATGATGTAGGCAGACCCTGTCCCTCCGGCAATCAGCAGATCCATATCGGTTACGCCATGCCTGAAACCTTTAAAAGTCCCGACAAAAAACTGCCTGCCAGGGAAGATAAGGATAAGTGTGGACAGTACAAACAGCACGATCGGATCAGTGAGGAAATGAGGAGTAACTGCCGAGAGGAAAGGAAACAGCATACCCATATTCCCGATAGCAACCGGAATTCCAAGCACAGCAGCAATGATCAGGTTATTTCTCTGCTTTCGGATCTCAGCCTCCCTGGACATCTGTTCTCGGTCTTCATATTCCACAGTTTCAGTCCGGACCGATGCCCCATAACCAATTCTCTGTACCGTAGCAACAATCTCTCTTACGGAAATCTGGGCTGAGTCGAATTCTACAACTGCCTTTTCAAGTGGAAAATTTACTGAAGCCGAAATCACGCCGTCGGTCTTATTAAGAATTCTCTCGATATTTGCAGCGCAGGAGGCGCAACTCATACCTTCGAGGTTAAGAGTTACAGTATCCTTCTCTACCTTATATCCGATTGATTCGATGGTATCTTCAATCTCCTTAGGAGAGATAAGCGAAGGATCAAAACCGACTTTTGCCCTTCCAAGTTCCAGATTGACAGCTACTGAGCCCACTCCTGCTTTCTTCTTTAATACTCTCTCAATATTTGCGACGCAGGCCGAACAGGTCATGCCGGAAACTCCTAACGTGATTTCTTTTAAACCGGTTTTCGGCTCTGAGATTCGCGGGGCTTCTCCTTCTGGCAGTTCACAGGTTACATCCAGGGGACAGGATTGAGGAGCCTCTTCTGATCCCGCTGGTTCCGACAAAGTCCTTTCCTCAGCCTCTGTTCCTGTCCCTGTCGCTTCTGCTGCCTCGGAAAACTCCAAAGGCGGTTCTTCCTGTGTTTCTTCGCGTTCTGTTGAGTATCCCGCCTTTCGGATAGCCGCCTTTATGTCCTCCAAGGTTACTTTTTCAGGATCAAAGCTAACTGTGGCGTATTCGGATTCGAGATTTACATCAACGGATTCTATCCCCTCAAGAGAAGAAATGGCATCCGCTACTCTTTTCTGGCAATGACCACAAGTCATGCCGTAAACTCCAATAGTAATTTCCATCAAATGTGCCGCCTATTCAGGTTTTTCAGATTTCCCGGCATTCAGTAAACTCTTCCGGGCTCTTCTATGGTTTTATAGCCAGCTTTAAGCAAGGTCATCTGTATGACATATGCATCAGTTATCCGGCTGTCATAGGCTACATTCACGGTTCTTTCAGGAATATTGATATCTACTCTGGAAACCCCATTTATAGAGGTAATGAGCTTTGCGACCATGTCCTTGCAGTACCTGCATACAAGGTCGTCTACTATGAATGTTGTCTCCCCGATGTGTTCACCCCCGCAGCATAACTGTTTTTCTAGCCGCCCTATCCATATAGTTAATCCATATAGTAAAAATCTGTATTTTTAGTATATAATAAATTCTTTGAAAATGCTATATGGAGTGATATATCACAGAGGTTCATATCCGGCTTCCCTGATTGCAGCCTTGACATCTTCGAGATTTACCTTTCCTTCTTCATAGTCAACAGTTACCTGTTTAGTCTGAAGATTTACGTCCGCCCTCTGCACACCCTCTACAGCTTCAACGGCTTTTTTAACCCTCAACTGGCAATGCATACAGGACATACCTTCGACTTTTATGATTTCCTGAGCCATGTTTTCAATCTCCTTTTAATTTTATTTAATGATATGTCATAATAATTTTCTGGAATACTGCAGGATTAAATAAGTATATGTCAGGTTTGCCACAAATTCTTTGCGTAAACTCAGGTTAATGTGACTGATAATATCATTAAGCTGAAAATACATGATTTTCAGCATTCTTCAACAATACTTCTGTTCTATTCACTCTTTGAGCCCTTTACTTTTTACTGATTTTCTCAGGAAATTTTTGCCTATAAATCAACATTTAAATACTAGTAATGAGTCTAAGGGAGTGCTTGTTCACAATTGTGAACTTTAACAAAAACTGTTGCACAGGGCACATGAGAGCCAGGGAAGGGTAAGCCGTACTGAGATTCAGTAGAAAAAAACCCATAGATAAAAACGCCCGCACTTGAACTCATTAAAACTTACAAACAGAGGTCTTTAAACAATGAAGTTACCTGAGAATCACCACCATCGGAATGACTCTCCTCATAAAGATGAGCACGCTCATCACAATCATCGCCATGGTGGGGGAGACTTCACGGATTATACCAACGCTGTAAACGAATACAAAAAAAGTTTTCCGACAAAGGGAGATGTGTTAGAGCACACACCTGACCCAGCAGTTAAAGAGATGATATTGCAGATGGGGAAGGTCGGTTGTGAAACTCCTTTTGATCGTTTTGATAAACAGAAGCCACATTGTAACTTCGGGATGGCTGGGGTCTGCTGCCGAAATTGTAATAACGGACCTTGCAGGATCACCAGGAAAAGTCCCAGAGGGGTCTGTGGAGCAGACGCAGACCTTATTGTTGCCAGAAACCTGCTAAGATGGGTTGCAGCAGGAGTAGCTGCCCATGGTGCCAGAGGGCGAGAAATAATGCTTGCCTTAAGGGCTTCAGCCGAGGGCAGCCTGAAACTACCAATTGCAGGCGAGGAGAAATTAAGAAAATCCGCCAATCAATTAGGCATCAATACTGAAGGAGAGACAATAGAAGCAATAGCTTTGAAGGTTGCAGATGCTCTCCTTGAGGATCTATCCAGAGCAGTACCCGATAAACATAAAACATTAAATGCTTTTGCGACACCGGAAAGAATAGAGGTATGGAAAGCTCTGGACATTCTCCCGATTGGCGCTTATCATGAAGTCTTTGAAGCCCTTCACCGGACAACCACAGGAACGGATGGTGATTGGAAAAACATTATGCAGCAGTTCCTTCGCTGCGGTCTTGCCTTTGCCTGGACCAGTGCACTTGGGTCTTCAATCGCTATGGACAGCCTTTTCGGACTACCGGAGAGGAGCACGGTCAGGGCAAATATCGGGGCTTTAAAAGAGGGTTATGTGAACATCGCAGTTCACGGACACTCACCCCTTCTAGTGAGCGAGATTATAAAGCAGGGTAGGAATGATGAATTTGTAAATCTTGCAAAAGAAAATGGTGCAAAAGGAATCCAGTTTTACGGAATATGTTGCTCGGGACTTTCTGCAATGTACCGCTATGGCGGGGTAATACCTCTATCAAACGCGATTGGAGCTGAGCTTATACTCGGCACCGGTGCGCTTGACCTCTGGGTTGCCGACGTTCAGGACATCTTCCCGACAATTACAGAAGTGGCAAAATGCTTCAAAACAACGATAGTCACGACCAGTGATTCAGCAAGGCTGCCAGGGGCAGAGCATTACGGCTATGACCATACTCACTCAAACTTAAATGAAACCGAAACTCTGGCAAGAAAAATAATTCGAAGGGCAATTGAAAGTTTTGCAGCAAGAAGGGATGTCTCGGTTTTCATTCCCGATTATGAAGTTGACGCAGAAATAGGCTTCTCACTGGAATACGTTGTAAGCCGTTTTGGAAGTATAGATGTTATCGCAGATGCTTTGAGAGAAGGCAAGATTGCCGGTGTAGTAAATCTGGTAGGATGCAGCAATACAAGAGTTGTTTATGAAAAAGCAGTTGCTGATGTAGCCGCTAAACTGATAGAAAATAACATTCTGGTTCTGACCAACGGCTGTGCTTCGTTCCCCTTAATGAAACTGGGTTTCTGCAACCAGACAGCTCTTGATAAAACCGGAAGCAAGCTAAGAGAATTTTTAGAGCCTGACCTCCCGCCAGTATGGCATATGGGAGAGTGTATTGACAATGCAAGAGCGTCTGCATTATTCCGAGCCATTTCTGACGCTTCAGGTAAAGATATTAAAGACATGCCGTTTGCGCTCGCAAGCCCAGAATGGTCAAACGAAAAAGGCCTGGGTGCTGCCCTTGGTTTCAGACTGCTGGGTATAAATTCGTACCACTGTGTACATCCTCCTGTACTGGGTTCAGAAAACGTCATGAAATACCTGTACGAAGATACCAGAGAGACTCTGGGTTCAGTAATGGTGGTGGAGTTAGATCCTGCAAAGCTCGCCGATAAAATTGTATCGGACATCCATGAGAGAAGAAAGGCTCTCGGATGGCAGTAAGGACTATAGAGAACACATAAGCGAATAAAATTTAATCGGAGTAAATAGGATGAAAAAAGCAGTTATTATAGCTGTGTCGGCTGTTATAATAGCGTCCTTGCTGTTCAGCCTGGCCGGTTTAGGTAATAAAGAAGAAAAGACTGAGCAAGACGAAGTCAAAACTATAAAAATCGGTTATCTTCCATTAACTCATGCTGTTCCGTTGTTTGTTGAAAATGAGCTTTCAGCAAATAATTCCAGAAACTTCAAAGTTGAACTGGTGAAGTTTGGTTCCTGGACTGAGCTCAGTGATGCAGTAAATACAGGCCAGGTTGACGGTGCTTCAATGCTAATTGAGCTTGCTATGAAATCGAAGGAGCAGGGAATTGACCTGAAGACCGTTGCCCTGGGACATAAGGACGGCAATGTGGTAGTGGTGTCTAATGATATTAATGAAGTTGCGGATCTTAAAGGAAAAACTTTTGCAATTCCTCACAGGCTTTCGACTCACAATGTTCTTCTTTACAAGATGCTGAAGGAAAACGGCCTTACAGCTAACGATCTGAACATTATAGAGCTCCCGCCACCCGAAATGCCAGCTGCTCTTTCCGAAGGAAGAATTTCCGGCTACATTGTTGCCGAACCCTTTGGAGCAATATCAGTAGCAAGCGGCAACGGGAAGGTACTGTTCGAATCACAGGACTTATGGAGTAATTCCGTATGCTGTGGCCTTGTGCTCAGAAACGATTTCATTGAAGAAAACCCGACAGTTGCAGCGGAATTCGTGAAAGAATATGTTAAGGCAGGAGAAAAAACCGAGTCTAAAGACTCCGAAGTCCTGGAAGCTTCGGCCAAATATATGAAAGTCGAACCTCAAGTACTCGACCTGTCACTCCAGTGGATTTCCTACAATAACCTGAAACTGGAAGAGAAAGACTACAATGAGCTATCTCAATACCTTGTAGAGATGGGACAGTCACAGAATCCTCCCAAATACTCGGAATTTGTGGATAATTCATTTATTGAATCAGTAGAGTGAGAACAATGGAAAAAATAAAAAAGGCAGGCACTGTCATTGTAAGCCTCACTTTGCTGGTTTTAATCTGGCAAATGGTAGTGCTTACAGGAAGGTACGAGTCATCTCTCCTTCCTTCCCCTTTTAAGGTTATGGAAGGCATAGGTGAACTTATTAGTGATGGGACCCTTGCAACTCATTTCCAGGTTAGCCTGCTAAGGTTCCTGACAGGATATTTAACAGCATCGGTTGCAGGAATTGTTCTGGGTCTGATTCTTGGATATTATGGAAAAGTGTGGGCTTTTATCGATCCTATAGTGCAGGTATTAAGGCCTATTTCCCCTATTGCATGGTTCCCATTTATCGTGCTCTGGTTTGGGATTGGGGATTTGCCCGCAGTCGTGATCATCTTTATAGCGGCTTTTTATCCGGTTCTTCTGTCAACCATATCAGGAGTTCGGAAGGTAGATCCGACATATATGAAAGTAGCTCAGAATTTCGGTATCAAGCAGCCACATTTATTGACAAAAATAATCTTCCCAGCAGCTTTCCCAATGATTACAAACGGCCTGTATATGGCACTCGGATCAGCCTGGGTATTTTTGGTCGCTGGAGAAATGGTTGGAGCTCAATCAGGATTGGGATACTTAATAATTGACGCAAGAAACTCTATTCGGTCAGACCTTGTACTTGCCGGAATTATCAGCATAGGAGTAACAGGGCTCTTGCTTGATAAGACGATCAGGCTTCTGGAAGACCGGGTACAAAAACAATGGGGAATGTCCTCAGAGAGGGTGAGTTAATATGGTTATCTCTGTTGAAGGAATTTCAAAAGTATATAAGCTGAAGGACAAAAGTGAGTCTATCGCTCTGGAAAAAGTTGATTTATCGATTGAAGAAGGAAAATTTATCTGCCTGCTCGGTCCGAGTGGATGTGGAAAAACAACGCTCTTGAATATGATAGCAGGTTTTGATAAGCCATCCACCGGAGCGATTAAAATTAATGGAAACGAAGTTAGTCAGCCTTCAACTGATAGAATTGCCATATTCCAGAATTTCGGACTCCTGCCCTGGAGAACAGTAATCAAAAATGTGGAGCTGGGGCTTGAATCTAAAGGGTTTGATAAGAAGAAGCGTCGCGAGATAGCTGAGGAATATCTTGAACTGGTCGGATTGTCGGATTACAAAAACCATCATCCAAACCAGCTATCAGGAGGTATGCAGCAGAGAATTGCTATCGCAAGGGCTCTAGCTGTTGATCCAGAAATTCTTTTTATGGATGAACCCTTCGGATCCCTAGATGCAATGACACGAATGACCATGCAGGATGAAATTGAGAGAATCTGGCAGGAGAAGAAAAAAACAATAATATTCGTCACACACGACATCGAAGAAGCAGTATTTCTGGCAGATAAGATTGTTGTTATGACAGCTAGTCCGGGAAAAGTGAAGAAAATTATTGATGTGCCCCTAGCCAGGAAAAGGAATAGAACAAGTCCTGAGTTCCTGGCGATACGCGATAAGGTGTTTAGAGAATTTGATCTGAAATCTGTCAATAAAATACAGCATAATCAATCTCAGTCAGGGCTTCCGGTTCAACATCGAGCTTCTGATGTGCTGGCGTTTCAGACATAATAAACGACTTATAAGCGCAATCAAAATTTACTACTTTTTGACATTTTTTTATCCACTGCTATAAACTTCAGGATAAAGCTGGCAGCCTGCATCAGGGAAATGCCAACTCTATTCAGTTTTATTGATAAAGTATTCGGTTTTCCCACGGGCTTTAGCGTTAATAACAACCATTATATAGTGTTTTAATTTTATTTTTTTAAGAAAATATTTTTATATAGCATTGTATTAATCGCTTAAATTAGCTTATGAGTAAATAGTTGATCTAGAGAATACTCTTGCTTTCAGAATAGATAATATTGACTGATCTTCGGAGATTACCTATATAAATTAATTAATAATGCCTGCACATGCACTAAAAAATAAAAGCAGGCAGAATTCTAAGATTTTATTATAATTTACTCTACCTTAAAGGCATTATAGGCTATTTTATCCATTGAATGAACTCTGCTCACTTTCCTACATTGACAAATAATTGCACAACATAGATTGACGTGAGCTTAACTTGTGTTTTGATCCATTCAAGCAGGGCAGCAACTTTCGTTGCCCGTGTAATTTTTCGTCATACAGGACATCATAGTAGCATTGTCTGCATGATCTTCCATCATGCAGGGCATCATAGTCTTGTTCATTGAATCGCCGCCCATCATACAGGGCATCATAGTTGCGTTCTCTGATTGATCCCCTTTCATACAGTACATCATACAATGCATGCAGTGATGCATACAGTGGTGCATCATCGTGTTATTCATTGAGTCGTTATCCATCATACAGGGCATCGTGGTGTCATTCATTGAATCGTTGCCCATCATACAGGGCATCATGGTCTTGTTACAATAATCCTTTTCAAAGTTCATGGTGGTATTGTTGCCATAATCCGTTTCACAGTCCATCAAACAATGATTGTAGTCCTGTTCACAGTTATATACACAACAATCATAGCCCTCTTTACAGTCCATAGTAGTATTATTGCAGTAGTCTTTTCCACAATCCATTACACAACAATTGTAGTTTTCTCCACATTTCATGGTAATATTGTTGCAGTAATCTTTTTCGCAATTCATGGTGATGTTGTTGGAGTATTCCTTACAAACACAGACCTGTCCGCTGGATTTTCCCTTATCTGCAGCTCCTGCAATCGGCTGCACCAGTCCGACTATTATCAATCCTATAAATGTCAGCAGTAACACTGACCTTGTGATTCCAGACTTAACCATCTCTGTTACTCCCCCCATTATGTCAAAGTTGTATACTTAACATACCAGTATGATTAACATACCAGTATGCTTGGCATACCGGTCAATATTTACGTGTCCAGTAAATATAAAAGTGTTATTATATTAGAAATAGTTCCTTCTAAGTTCCCCTTATATGTGCTTTTGTAGCAGGTGATCTTTTTAAGTTTATTATGCTAGTGATAATAAAATTAACATTGTGTTTAAAAATTATAAATTCTGTCAACAAAAAAACATAGTAGATGGTAAACTTAGTAAACTGGAGCTAGATTTGCAACTCTTAATTAACACAATAAAAGAAATGATTAAAAAATACGGTATTGTTAACTAAATATAGCTAACTCTTTATTTCTGTACTTCATTAATAGAAGAACAGAGTACTTTAGCATTTCAAGACTTTTAGTATAACACTTTGTCTTTCTTCTCAACCTTGCCAGAAAGT